>Ga0306920_100000217_pt1 | contig 67653 bp, 67 predicted proteins | sample flu12Cox44000170_FD_204666 | JGI IMG/M metagenome (GOLD analysis project Ga0306920, IMG submission 204666) | Lab enrichment of tropical soil microbial communities from Luquillo Experimental Forest, Puerto Rico - flux4day.12C.oxic.44.000.170 (v2)... | ecosystem: Environmental > Terrestrial >...
AGGGAGCATTCTTCTTCGCCTGCTCGAACATGTCGCGCACGCGCGAGGCGCCCACGCCCACGAACATCTCGACGAAATCGGATCCCGAGATGGTGAAGAACGGCACGTTCGCCTCGCCGGCGATGGCACGCGCCAGCAGCGTCTTGCCGGTACCGGGCGGCCCCACCAGCAGCACGCCGCGCGGGATGCGACCGCCCAGGCGCTGAAATTTGCCGGGATCGCGCAGGAACTCGACGATTTCTTGCAAATCCTGCTTCGCCTCATCAACCCCGGCGACGTCCTCGAAGGTGACGCGGCCGTGGGCTTCGGTCAAAAGCTTGGCGCGGCTCTTGCCGAAGCCGAGCGCTTTGCCGCCCGCCCCCTGCATCTGCCGCGAGAGAAAGATCCACACGCCAATGAGGGCGATAAACGGCAGCCACGATACCAGCAACGATACAAACCAAGGCACGTCGTTCTGCTGCGGAGCAGCCTTGATCTGCACGCCCTTGGCATAGAGCGTCTGCACGAGGTTCGGATCGTTGGGCGCGTAGGTCTGAAAGCTGCGGTGATCGGTGAAGGTGCCGTGGATCTCCGGCCCGCGAATCGTAACCTCCTGGACCCGTCCCTGGTCTACCTCGCGCAAGAACTCGGAGAACATCACCTCCCGCTCGCTGTTGCGCTGACTCTGTCCGTTGAAAAGCGAGAACAGTGCGACCAACAGGAGGACAATGATCACCCAAAGGGCGAAATTGCGCAGATTGGCATTCATCCCTTTGCCCTCGGCTAGCTATCCCTGAGAGCCGCGAAGCCCCGCACGCTAGCGCAAGATAGAGGCCGATTCACGTCCATTACCGGTACAATCTAAGTGCAGGCCGACCTCCTGCCAAGGGAAACGGCTTTTTTCTTTGCCGAACGGGCGCTTGTGCTGGTGGAGCGCGGCGGGGCGCGCTCCACCAGCAGCTTGCCCGCCTCGAGCGTCACCAGCGCGCCCGCCAGTGTGCGGCGCAACCGCGTACCGGCCGTCGCGGACAGCTCATCATACATTGCCTCAAGCTTTCCGAGCTGCAACGAGCCCTCGCCGCCGATATGGGTGATGGCGCGGCCGAGAAGGCGCACCGCGATCTCAGCCGGCAGGGCGAACAGCCGCTCGGCATCGAGCGCGATCGGCTCGTGAGTGCCCGCGCCGGGAGCGCAGGTCCGAGCGCGCAGACCTTCGCCTGGCGGCGGGGCGATCAGGCCCGCTGCCGCCATATCGACCGCATGCTCCAGTGCGAGCTCAGCGCGCGCGATGCGGCGCGCCAAAAGCGCAATCCGCGGCGCGTCGAGGCCCTCCCGCGCGAGCACGGGCATCAGCTCGCGCAGACGCGCCCGGGTAAAACGCGGGTCCCGGTTGGACGCATCCTCAAAAAAGGCAATGCCCGCGCGTCGAAGCGTTGCCACCAAGCGCGCCTTCGGAATGTCGAGAAACGGACGCGCCAGCCGCACAAAGGGTGGAGAGGTAGCCAGAGCAGGATGACTTTTCTTCGAATCGTCATCCTGCTCTACTTCTTTGCTTGAGCATGTCCTTTTTCGCAAAACAGGCCACTTTTGCGGGACATGCTCCAGCGGGAGCGGCGCAATCCTCCGCATGGCGGCGAGACCGGCCATGCCGCTGCCGCGCAGCAAGCGCATGAGCACGGTCTCGGCCTGGTCATCCAGGGTATGTGCGGTGACCACGTAGTCGGCACGAACGCGGCGCGCAGCTCTGCCGAGCAGGCGATAGCGCGCGGCACGCGCGGCCTCCTGCAATCCGCTGCGCGGCTTTCCACCTTGCCACCGCAAGATCTGATGCGGGACCACAAGCGTGCGCGCAAGTTGCTTCACTGCGCGCGCCTCGCGCGCCGATTGCGGCCGCAATGCATGGTCGACGGTTACGGCCAGGAGCTTCGGCGCGGCACGCTTCGTGGCGCGTCGTGCGTGCCAGCGCGAGGCGAGCAGCAGCAACGCAGTCGAATCGGGACCACCGGATACCGCCAGGACCAGGGCGGAAGCGTTTGCGAGCGGTTCGAACAGTCGATCCGCCTCGTCGGCGGATAAGGGCCGCGCCGCTTCAGCAGCGCACACGCTTCTGTTCTCGATCGACCGCCTGCTTGATGGCCCCGGATGCACGCGGGAACTTGCGCAGAACCTCGCCAAGCGAGGCGCAGGCCGCTTCCTTCTCCCCGAGCGCGGCCAGCGACTGTCCGAGCCGCAGCAGGGCATCGGGAGCCTTTGGATTACCTTCGAACTTGGTGGAGACGTTCAGGAATGCCTCCGCGGCATCGCGGAAGCGCTGGCGCTGGAAGAGGCTCTCGCCGAACCAGAAGGTCGCATCGGCGGCCAGGCGGTCGTCGGGATATTTGCTCAGGAAAGCGCGGAAGCTTTCCTCGGCGAGGGCATAGTCGCGGCGCAGCACATAGCCATAGGCAAGGTCGAACTCGTCGCGGGGGTTCTGGGAGGGAGCAAGCGTTGCCGGCGCGCCGGTAGGCGCCGGGTACGCCGATCCCGGCACCCCGACTGTGGCGTCGACCACCGCGCCCGGCCTTGCAGGCGCAGGCGCCACGGTTCCCAACGTGTGCGGGGCGCCCGGCGCATTGGGATTAAGCGTGGGATCGAATGCGTCGCCGCGCCGGGGGGCAGCGGGGACGCCGGCGGCTGCGGGCCCCGGCACGCTCTGCGGGCGAGGGGCGAGCCCGGAGCGCGGGCCGTTGCGCGGCTCGCTCTCCTCCTGCATGCGGCGAAGCTGCAGCTCGAGCTGCTGGTTTCGGTACTGCAGCTGTTCGACGAGGCCCGTGAGCTGCCGGAGCTGCCCTTCAAGCCGATCAAGCCGAAGCATCAGGTCAGGTCCGCCGGCCTGCGCGGTGCGCTCGCGCGGCCCGGACTCGGGTGCCGCGGGGGCCTGCGCGCCACGTTCACCGGCGAAGCGCTCGCTGCCCCCGAAGATCACATCGAGCAGCCCACCCGGCCGCTCGCCCTCCTGCGCTCGCGCGGAGAGATCCGCGAAGGCGGCGATCGCGACGAGAGCAAACGCGGATCCCCACCGCAGGGCGAAGCTAGTCACGGGCGTCAAGGCTCGAATCTGGCAAAAGGCTTCAGCGCGCGCTTGAAGTTGCGGCAAGACGATACGAATCGGTAGCGTCGAAATTGTGACCCGATTTCCGGCGCCGCATCACGCCGACCTGAAGCGTCAACCCGGTCAGGGTGGGGCGTGGCCGGGCAGTACGGGCTTCTCCATGAGCGGCTTCCCGCCCGGTGCGCGGCGTCGCTTTCGCCATTCCTCGAAGCGCTGCGCCAGCACGAAGAACGATGGCACGAACAGCACGGCGAGGCACGTGGATGCGAGCATGCCGGTGAAGACAGTGATGCCGATCGACTTGCGCGCGCTGGCGCCGGCGCCGCTCGCGAGCACCAGCGGCATCACGCCGAGGATGAAGGCAAACGATGTCATCAGGATCGGCCGAAAGCGCGTGCGCGCCGCCTCCACCGCGGCCTGGGCGATGCCAGTGCCCTGCGCGCGCAGCGCGCGCGCAAGCTCCACGATCAGGATTGCGTTCTTCGCTGACAAGGCCATGAGCAGGACAAGCCCTATCTGGACGTAGAGATTGTTGCTCAGCCCGCTCTTCGCCAACAGCGAGAGCGCGAGCACCGGCCCGATGAATGCGAGCGGCACGGCGAGGATAACCGCAGCCGGCGCGTCCCAGCTCTCGTACTGGCCGGCCAGGACCAGATACACAAGGAGCAGCGCAAGGCCGAACACGATGTACATCTGATTGCCGACCAGCTGCTCCTGGTACGACATTGCGCTCCATTGAAAGCCTGTCCCGGGCGGCAGTGTGCGATGCGCGATCTCCTCCATCAGATCAAGCACCTCGCCGGAGGAGAAGCCCAGCGCCGGCAGGCCGATGATGGTGGCCGACGGATAGAGATTGAACAGACTGATCAGTGCGGGGCCCACAGTCGGCTCGATCTTCACCAGTGTGCCGAGCGGGATCATCTCGCCGTCCTTGTTGCGTACGGTGAGATTGTTGATGTCCTCCAGTCGCAGACGGGCCTGCCCATCCGCCTGCACGTAGATCTGGAACACGCGGCCGAACTTGTTGAACTGATCGACATAGCTCGAGCCGAGATAGCCCGCGAGCGCGGCGAACACCTGATCAAGGGACACCTGCAAGGTCTGCGTCTTCACCCGATCGACCTCGACCGTGTATTGCGGGACGTTGGAGCGGAACGACGCCAGCACCAACTGCAGCGCCGACTGGGTCTTGGCATTGGCGACGATGGTATTGGTGATGCTTTGCAGCTTGGCCATGTCGAAGCTGCCATCGCGCAGCTCGATTTGCATGGTGAAGCCGGCGGCATTGCCGACGCCCTGAATCGGCGGCGGCGGCATGACCAGGATGTCTGCCTCCGCGATGGTGCGCAATGAGGTGTTGAGGTTCGTGAACAGGGAACGCAGGTCCTCGCCCGCGCCGCGGGTACTCCAGTCCTTGAGCACGATATAGGCAACGCCCGAGCTGGCCAGTGTTGCGCTGTTGTCAAGCGGTGAGACCCCGGCGATGGTGATCACCTGGGCGACGCCCGGCACCCCGCGCGTCACGCCGTAGACCTTTTCGAGCACCTGCTGCGTGCGCTCCAGCGAGGCGCCTTGCGGCAGTTGCACGATCGCGATCATGTAACCCTGATCCTCGATCGGCAGGAAGCCGGTCGGCAGTCGCCAGAATGCAATGGCGGTGGCCGCGATCAGCGCCAATGCGACGCTTGCCATCACCCCGCTGCGGGCGACCATGCCGGCAATCAATGAAGAGTAGGCGCGCGCAAGCCGCTCATAGCCACGATTGAACACGCGATAGGCCACGTTGCGCCGCCCGGGCGGCGTGGCAGGACGCAGCCACATCGCGCTCTGCGTCGGCTTGAGCGTCACCGCATTGATCGCGCTGATCAGAGCGGTCGCCGCAATGACCAGAGCGAACTGCGCGTACATGCGACCGGTCAGACCGGGCAGGAACGCAGCCGGCAAGAATACCGACATGAGCACCAGCGTGATGCCGATGATCGGCCCGAGGAGCTCGCGCATGGCGCGGCTCGCCGCTTCACGGCGGTCCATGCCCTGCTCGATGTGATGCACTGCCCCCTCCACCACCACGATGGCATCGTCCACAACGATGCCGATGGCGAGCACGATGGCGAACAAGGTCGAGAAATTAACGGTGAAGCCGAGCGCGGCCATGGCGGCGAAGGCGCCGATGATCGTGACCGGCACCGTAGTGGCCGGCACCAGCATGGCGCGCCAGTCCTGCAGAAACACGAGGATGACGACCAGAACCAGGAACGCCGCCTCGATCAGGGTCTTGTAGACCTCCCCGATCGACTGCTGCACGAATCGGGTCGTGTCGAACGGAATGTCGGAGACAAGCGCCTGCGGGAACTCGCGCGCGAGCGCGGTCATCTTCGTGTGCACTTCGCGGGCGACGTCGAGCGCGTTGGCGCCAGGCGCCTGGAAAACGGCAAGCCCGGCCGCGGGCTTGCCGTCGAGCGTGAACACCTGGCCATACGTCTGCGCGCCGAGCTCGACGCGCCCGACATCGCGCAGGCGCGTGACTTCGCCGGCGTGACCGGTCTTGACGATGACGTTCGCGAACTCGGAGGGATCGCTGAGCTTGCCGGCGACGTTGAGCGTATACTGAAACGCCTGTCCGGCAGGCACCGGAGGGGCGCCGATCTGGCCCGCCGTTACCGATTCGCTCTGCTGCTGGAGCGCCTGGATTACGTCGGACGGCACCAGCGCGCGTGCATGCATCTTGTCGGGGTCGAGCCAGATGCGCATGGAATACTGTCCGGCGCCGAACACGACGACGTTGCCGACGCCGGGAAGGCGTGCGACCTCGTCCTTGAGCTTGATGGTCGCGTAGTTGGCGAGATAGAGGCTGTCGTAGCGGGCGTCCGGCGAGGTCAGGGTGATGATCTGGAGGATGGCGGTCGAGTTCTTCTGCACGTTCACGCCCTGCGCCTGCACCGCCTGCGGCAACGAGGAGAGCGCGCTCGAGACGCGGTTCTGCACGAGGATCTGCGCGAGGTTGAGATCGGTGCCGACGCCGAACGTCACGGTCAGCGAATAGCTGCCGTCCGCGCCACTGTAGGACTGCATGTAGATCATGCCCTCGACGCCGTTGACCTGCTGCTCGATCGGCAGGGCAACGGTATCGATGACGGTGCGGGCGCTCGCCCCGGGGTAGCGAGTGGTCACCTGCACGGTCGGAGGCACCACATTGGGATATTGCGCCACCGGCAGCGAAAGCAGCGCCACCGCTCCCACGACCATCATCACGATGGCGAGCACATTGGCGAGCACCGGTCGCGCGATGAAGAAATCGGAGATCATCCGGGGGCTGCTGCGATGGTATTAGCTATTTTACGTCCGTCGACGGCGCAGGGATGCTCACAACCTGCGGATCGACCTTCTGGCCGGGAATGGCGCGCAGGATGCCGTCGACAACCACGCGGTCGTCGGCTGCGAGCCCTTTATCGATCACCCGCAGGTCGCCGACGCGCGGCCCGATGGTGACCTTGCGCTGCTCCACGACACTGTCCTTGTCGACGACCAGCAAGTAGCGACCGCCCTGGTCGCTGCCGAGCGCGGCTTCCGGAATCAGCAGTGACTGGACCTTCTGTTGGCGGGGGATGCGCACGCGCACGAAATAGCCCGGCAGCAGCCGCCGATCCGCATTATCGAGAATGGCCCGCACAGCGAGCGTTCCCGTCGCCTGGCTCACGCTTGGCGAGGCGTAATCGAGAGTGCCCTTGTAGGGATAGCCTTCGTCGCTTTGCAGCCCGACCTCGACCGGCACCTTCTTGAGCTCCTCCGGGGTGAGGCCCAGCTGCCTGATCACCTCGCGCGCCTGTAATGTGTCCTGCTCGCTGATGTTGAAGTTCACGTAAATCGGATTGGTCGCCACGATGGTCGCGAGCTGGGTCGGGCCGTTGGCGCCCACGAGCTCGCCAAGCGAGACCGCGCGCGCGGTCACAATGCCGTCAAACGGAGCCTTGACCTCGGTATAGCCGAGATTGATCGCGGCCTGCTCGGTGTCGCCCTTGGCCTGCAGAAGCTTGGCCTGCGCGGCATCGCGGTTGGCGGTGGCATTGTCCAGTGATGCCTTCGAGGCCACTGCCCGGCTCGCGAGATCCGCCTGGCGTTCGTATTCCAACTGATTCTGCTTGAGGGTGGCGGCCGCTCCGGCCTCGGCTGCCCGCGCCTGTTCGAGCTTGAGCTTGTAGGGCTCGGGCTCGATGACGAACAGGATGTCGCCCTTCTTGACCTCGTCGCCGTCGCGATAGCGAATCTCCTGCACAAAGCCCTGCACGCGTGCAACCAGATTGGTGGTGTTCACCGCCGCCGTATTGCCGGTCGCATCGAGGTAGCGGGTGATGTTCTCCTCGACCGGCAGCGCGACCTTTACCTGCGGCGGGGGCGGCGCCACGTACCGATTCTCGCCGCCGCAGCCTGCAAGCAGCGCCGCGAGCGCCAGGACGAGCAGCCGATGCTTGCGGCGTGCTCGATGCTGCGTGGCTCGATCCATCCACAAATCGCTTGCTCCCGGCGGTATGTTGCGATGATGGCGTATGATAGCCTGCGTCCACAATGCGACAAGACGCAACCCGGAAACCTACAGCGCGGGCAAGGCAAGTCGTGGCAAGAAACGATGCGAAGCGGCGCGCTCCGGCAGGGGACGACAAGACTCTCTCCGAGACCGGCGCACGTGACAATTTCGATTATCTCTCTCCGCTCGATACGCGTTACTACGGCGACGATCGTGCCGTTTACGCAGCGCTGCACCCCTACCTCTCGGAAGCGGCGGTCATCCGCTATCAGGTAAAGGTCGAGCAGGCGATCGTCGCCTCGCTCGAGCAGGCTGGCATTGCACCCCGCGGCATCTCGGCCCGGCTCGCACAGGCCGCCGCGCGCGTGACCCCGGCTGCAGTCTATCAGGAGGAGCGGCGCACCCACCACAACATCCGCGCCCTTGTGAATTGCCTCGCTGCGCATCTGCCCGAGGAGGAGCGTGGTTTCGTGCACCTGTTCGCGACCTCCGCCGACATCATGGATACGGCGCGCTCGCTGGCGCTACGCGACTTCACGCGCGAGGCGCTGCTCCCGGAGCTGCGCGAGCTGGTCAGGACGCTAGTCGAGGAAGCGCTGCGCTATGCCGAAGTCCCGCAGATCGGGCGAACGCACGGCCGCTTTGCCGAGCCGATCACGGTCGGCTACTGGCTTGCGAACTTCATCGCCCGGCTGACCACGCGCGCGGGAAAGATAGCGGCCGCCGCCAAGGACCTGCGCGGCATGTTCTCAGGCGCGGTCGGCGCCCACAGCGCGCTTGCGCTGGCCTGGCCCGAGGATCCGGCCGCGATCGAGCGTGAGGTCCTCGACCGGCTCGGTCTGCGGCCCGGTGAGGGGTCAGTATCCACGCAGGTTATCCAGGCGGAATATGTTACGGACTACGCGCACGCGCTCACCTCGACCTTTGGCGTGCTGGCCAATATTGCCGACGACTTCAGGCACCTCATGCGTAGCGAGATCGCCGAGGCGGGCGAGGACCTGGACCCCCATCAGGTCGGCTCCTCAACCATGCCGCACAAGATCAACCCGAAGAATTTCGAGAACGTGAAAAGCCTGTGGAAGGCGTTCATGCCGCGCATTATGACCGTGTACCTGGACCAGGTGAGCGAGCATCAGCGCGACCTCACCAACAGCGCATCCATGCGGTTCTTCAGCGAGCTCGCGGCGGGGACGTTCTACGCCATCCACAGGCTCAATGGCGCGCTCAAGAGGGTGCGCATCAGCGCGCCGGCGGCGAGGCGCAACCTCGAGCAGGCGCGCGAGCAGATGATCGAGGCGGAGCCGCTCTACATCGCGTTTGCGCTGACCGGCCATGCGAGCGGATATTACAAGGCGCGCGAGCTCGTCCTCAAAGCGAGAGAGAGCGGCAGCGATCTCCTGTCGCTCGTCGAGGCCGACCCGGAAGCAAGCCGCCTGTGGGCACGCGTTCCCGAGGAGCGCAAGGCCATCATTCGCGATCCTGCGCGCTATGCCGGCGACAGCGCGGCGCGCACACGCGCGGTCTGCAAGGAGGCACGTGACAAGCTGGATAATCCGTGGTTCCTGCGCCAGCTCGAGCGGCCGGACGAGCGCAAGACCCTGCTCGTGGGGAGCTGATCCTTTAGCCTGTTGGCGTGATTTTGCCCCCGCTCACAGATCGAGAAGGCCGCGCCTTGGCCCATCCCGCCCGCTGCACGCCTCGCAAAAATACAACCGGCGCCCGAAGGCGCCGGCTGTCCCCTTCCCCCGTATTTCGAATTTCAGGAGCTACTGTTGAGCACGGTCACGGCGCGACGGTTCTGTGACCAACAGGAGATGTCGTTACACACCGCCACCGGACGCTCCTTGCCGTAGGAGATGGTGCGCATGCGCTGCGGGCTCACTCCGCGCGAGGCGAGATAATCGCGCACGGTCTGCGCGCGCTTGGCACCGAGCGCGATGTTGTATTCGCGCGTGCCACGCTCATCCGCGTGCCCCTCTATGGTAAAGCTGTATTGGCCATAGCTCTGCAGCCATTGCGCCTGCTTCTCCAAGGTCGCAACCGACTGCGCAGTGAGCTCGGTCGAATCGGATTCGAAGAACACGCGGTCGCCGACGTTGACAACGAAATCCTGCTGGCTCCCCGGAGCGGCGCCGCCGACGGTCGCGGCGGTGTTCGCCGTGTTGGCGCAGGCCGCCGCCGCCAGCGCGAGCGCCAGCGCGACGGCGAGTCTGGCGCCGCGCGCTGCCCGCACAACAGCATCCCTCATCGCGCTGTCCCCATTCCTTGCGTCATTCCGCGACATGCCGCAGGTCTAGCAGCTGCGTGGTTAATCCAAGCTTGCTGGAGTATTACCCCGATGCGGCAAATGCCCGAGAAACCCGAAACCCTCAATTATGGTTAATAGCGCGTGAATGCGGCACCTTCGGGGCTGACCAGGTTCCATAACGCCTGCGAACCAACCGTCTCACCCGCATGCGCCAACAATTGGGCCGACTTCAGGGTGCGGCCATACGTTACTGCAACAGCGGCGACCAGGATGGATCGGAGGCGTAGCTCGGCGTGCGCACCTGCTGCTCGTTGCGCCCGGTCACATCGACGGTGTAGAGCCCCGGCCCGCCATTTCCTCCGGGGTCGCGAAAGAACATGATCACGCGGCCGTTGGGCGCCCAGGTGGGCCCCTCGTTGTGATAGCCCTCGGTGAGAATGCGCTCGCCGGATCCATCGGCGCGCATGATGCCGATGGCAAACCTGCCCTCCGCCTGCTTGGTGAACGCGATATAGTCGCCGCGGGGCGACCACACCGGCGTCGAGTAGGCTCCTTCGCCGAAGCTGATACGCTGAGCGGAGCCGCCGTTCGCCGCCATGATGTAGATCTGCTGCCTGCCGCCGCGGTCGGATTCGAAGCAGATGCGACCACCGTCGGGCGAATAGGAGGGCGCGGTATCGATCACCTGCATGTCGGTCAGCCGCGTGGTCTCCTTCGAGCGCAGGTCCATCACGAACAGGTTGGAGTTGCCCCCGCGCTGCAGGCTGAAGATCACGCGCTGGCTGTCGGGCGAGAAGCGTGGGGAAAAACTCATGCCGGGGTTGTTGACGATCTCGCGCTGCCCGGTGTCGGTGTTCATGAGATAGACCCTGGGGTCGCCCTGGCCATAGGACATGTAGGTGATGGTGTCGGCCGTGGACGAGAAGCGGGGAGTGAGCACGAGATCGTCGCCGCGCGTTAGATAACGCACATTGGCGCCATCCTGGTCCATGAGCGCAAGCCGCTTGATGCGACGCTCCTTGGGCCCGGATTCGTCCACGAACACGATGCGGCTGTCGAAATAGCCCTGCTCGCCCGTGAGCCGCTCATAGATGGCATCCGAGATGATGTGAGCGATGCGTCGCCAGTTGTCAGCGGTGGTTGTGTAGAGCTTGCCGTGCAGCTGCTGGCCCGCGAATACGTCCCATAGCCGAAACTCCGCCTTCAACCGGCCGTCGCTCTGGGAGAGCCGGCCGGTGACCAGGGCCTGCGCATTGATTGCCCGCCAGTCCGCAAAGCGCGGGAACGTGTCGAGATTGGTGATCCTCTCAATGAAGGCGGCTGGGTTGATGGGCGCGAACAGGCCGGAGCGGCCGAGATTGGAGGCGATGATCTCGCTGATATTCCGCCCCATCGCAGGATCCGTCGTCGCCACTGCGACGAACTCCGGGACTGCGATCGGCACCGGCTGGATGTTGCCCTGGGTCACATCGAGCTTCAGCACGGCGGCCGCGTGCCGCGAGGAAAGCCCGATCAGCGCGCCCGCGGCCGCGCTGGCGCCAAGCACGAGCGCGCTGCGCCGGTTGAGCGCGGGCGCAGTTGATCTGAAACTGCTTCGTCGAACCTGTTGCATGACGCCGTTGCTGTCTGTCGGGTGGGCCATGGCGTTGATGGTGCTCTGATGAGGATCCGCTAGCCGCGAAGCATCTCGCGGGGATCGAACGTGATCTCGATGTCCTTCCATTGCTCGTAGTGCTCGGGCCGCAACATGTCGTAGGGCTGGCCGCGAATGACGGCGCGCTTTGCGCTGTCGCGGGCGGCGATGTAGTGAACGCTGCTGCCGTTGTTCAGCACTTCAGGAGGGGCCGCGAGCGTGCCGTCAGGCTTGAGCCTGATGCGCACCAGCACGATCAGCTCGCGCGGATCCGGCGCGCCTGCCGGCGGGGTCCACAGCCGCGCGAGCCGCGCGCGCAGCGCGTCAAGCTCGCTCATTGACAGCTGCGCATCGCGGCCGCTTGGATGACCCAGCGACGCGATCGGACTGAGCGCGTCGCCGGCGGCGGCCAGGCGCGCCGGATCGCGCTTGTCGAGCAGCGCCTCAACGCGCTTGGGATCGAACTTCGGTGCCGGCGGCGCAGGCTTCTTCGGCGGGGTCGGCGTCTTCTCGGCCTGGGGCTTCTCCGTCTTCTTCGGCTCCGGCTTGACGGGGGACTTCTCCAGCGCCTCCGCAATCGGATCGGGCTTGGCATCGGTCGGCTTCTGCTCGGCCGTCGCCTTCTTCTGCGGCTTCGCTTCCTCGGGCTTGCTTTCGACCGGCTTCGCCTCGGGTGCGGGCGGCTGATCGCGCGCCGCCTTTACCTCCTTGTCCGCGAGCTTGGCCGCCGGATCCTCGACGGGCTTTGCCTCAGCAACCTTCTCAACCAGCGGCTTTGCGACCTCGGTCTTGGGCGCGTCCTTGACCCCTTGCGTGATTTTCGAGAACTCGGCCGCGCTTACGACGTCGACCGGCAGCGAATCGGTCGGCAGGCTGTCAAGCGGATGCGCTGCAAGCGACCAGACGCTCCACAGCAATACCGCCGCATGGCCGATAACCGATATCGTGGTCGCCGTCCTCATGTCCCCCTTGTCACGCGCTCAGCGCTCGGCGCCCTGCTCGATCTCCGTGACCAGCGCGACGCGACGAAACCCCGCGGCCGAGATGCGGCCCATCACCTTCATGACGGTCCCGTAATCGACCTGCCGGTCGCCGCGGACATAGATGCGCTCGTCCGCCCCCCCGCGGGCGTCGGTCACGGCCTTGAGCTTGGCCACCACGTCTTGCAACGGAATTTCGGTATTTTGGAGGAAAACCTGGCCCTTCAAATTGACCGAGACGGTCAGCGGCTCCTTGTCCTGATCAAGCGACTTTGCCTGCGTCTGCGGCAGGTCGAGGGGAACTCCGACGGTAAGCAGCGGCGCCGACACCATAAAGATGATCAGCAGCACCAGCATGACGTCCACCATGGGCGTCACGTTGATCTCCGACATGACGGGACTGCGGCGATGGCGCCGCCTGCCGGCGACCGCCGTGCCGCCTGAACCCATGCCCATGGCGATGGCTACCCCTGTTCGTCGATCTGCCGCGACAGGATTGCGGCAAACTCGTCCGCGAAGCCCTCCAGGCGCTGCGCCTGCTTGTTCACGTCGGATACGAATGAGTTATAAAAAATGGTCGCCGGTATGGCGGCGATGAGTCCGACCGCGGTCGCAAACAAAGCCTCGGCAATGCCGGGGGCAACCACCGCGAGCGAGGTCGACTGCTGGCCGGCTATGGCGCGAAAGCTGGTCATGATGCCCCATACGGTGCCGAACAGGCCGACGAAGGGGCTCGCCGACCCAACAGTCGCAAGCACGAGCAGCCGACGCTCAAGCCGGGCGATCTCGCGCTGGATGGTCACGTCCATGACCTTCTCGATGCGCGCCTGCAGGCCCGCAAAGGAGCGCGCATGTCCTTCGAGACTGCGCTTCCATTCGCGCATGGCTGCTACAAACAATGCAGCCATGGAATGGGTCGGGCGCGATGCCAGCGAGCGGTAGAGCTCGTCGAGCGACTGGCCGGACCAGAACGCCTGCTCGAAAGCATCCATGGCCCGCCGGGTGCGCGAATAGAGCACGAACTTGTCGATCGCAATCGCCCATACCGCAATCGAGGCAATCAGCAGCCCGATCATGACCAGCTTGACGACGAAATCCGCGTTGAGGAACAGGTCCGAGATCGAAAGCGGCGCGGCGGATGGCATCGCAACTCCTTGCGGCTGCAAGCTTTGCCTGCCCGCTCCCTCCGGATGCTTCTTCCCGCGCCTCGCGGGTGCAATCTCTCCAGCCAGCGCGCGCGACACGCCGCCGCAGGCCGAGACGGCAAAATTGCACGAAAAATCGGGCCGGCCCCACCGGTCAAAGCCGTAACCGATTCCCCGCCAAAGGTGTCCAAACTAGGGCGCACGCTGGCGCAGCCACACATTATGGCGGCAAGGTTAGCGTACAGCTTCAGGCGTTCCGCCGAGGCCGCCGGTGACGCGGCTACGTCTCACCCTGCCGCGCCATCGACGATGATGATGCCAGCTCCTGATCGGCCAGCATGGCGCGGCGCAACGCCCTCGGGATCGGACGCGCGCGTCCGGCAGCGATGCAGGCAACCCGCACCTGCGCTTCGACCAGCAGCTCGTGTGCGCGCCTGATCTGCTGCCGCAGGGTGATGGAAGCGCCCTTCACCTCGACCGGCGTCGTTGCGATTTCGAGCAGGTCGTCCATGCGCGCGGGCTTGAGGAACTCGATCCGCATCTAGCGCACCACAAAGGCAAAGCCCGGCGTTTCCAGCTCGGCTTCCTCGAGCAACGCACGGTGCTCGGCGCCAAGCAGCCGCAGGTGATTGGTGCGGCCACGTTCCATGAAGCGCAGATAGCTTGCGTGATACACGGTGCCGGAAAAATCGGTGTCTTCGTAATAGACCCGCACCGTCATCAGGTGACGGCCGTCGCACATCGTGCCGTCGAGAGCAGACTGGGACGGTGTCATCGCCGAAACTCTTCGTCGATATCCATGCGGCCGTCGATCACCCGCACGATGATGCTACGCGAGACGACACTGCCTATCTTTCCTCTTCGGACGCGCCGAACAGCTGGAATTGCGTTGCATCGCGCGCCGGTTCGGCGAGCCCGAGATGCCGGAAGGCATGGCCGGTGAGCAAGCGGCCGCGCGGGGTGCGTTGTAGGAGGCCCCTCTGAATCAGGAATGGCTCGATGATCTCCTCGACGGCGTCGCGCGGCTCCGACAGCGCCGCGGCAATGGTCTCAACGCCGACCGGGCCGCCGCCGTAGTTCTGCGCGATCGTGAGCAGATAGCGCCGATCCATGCCATCGAGCCCGGCAGTGTCCACTTCGAGCTCGGTGAGCGCACGGTCGGCCACGTCGCGGTCGATCGCGCTCGCGCCGGCAACCAGGGCAAAATCGCGCACGCGCCGCAGCAGGCGTCCGGCAATGCGCGGGGTGCCGCGCGCACGGCGGGCAATCTCGTTTGCTCCGTCGGACGTGATGCCGATGCCGAGCACCCGCGCGCCGCGGTTGACGATCTCCTCGAGCTCCGTGTCGGAATAGAAGCCGAGCCGGATCGGAATGCCGAAGCGGTCGCGTAGCGGGTTTGTGAGCAAACCCGCGCGCGTGGTCGCGCCGATCAGCGTGAAGCGCGCGAGATCGATTTTGACCGATCGCGCGGCAGGGCCCTGCCCGATGATGAGATCAAGCTGAAAATCCTCCATGGCGGGATAGAGAATTTCCTCGACTGCCGGATTGAGCCGGTGGATCTCGTCGATAAAGAGGACGTCGCGCTCCTCCAGGTTGGTAAGCAGCGCGGCAAGATCGCCAGCCTTGGCGATCACCGGGCCCGACGTCGCACGAAAATTGACCCCGAGCTCGCGCGCCACGATCTGTGCGAGGGTGGTTTTTCCAAGGCCAGGCGGCCCGACGAACAGCACGTGATCGAGCGCCTCGCGACGCCCGCGTGCCGCTTCGATGAAAATGGCCAGGTTTGAGCGCGCCTGGCTCTGGCCGATGAAATCGCCGAGCCGCTGCGGGCGCAATGAGGTCTCCGCGGTATCCTCGTCGCGGCGGGCGGCGGTGACCAGCCTCGCAGTGGCGGTGGGTGTGGTCGAGCTCAACTCACCCTCATAATGTGCGCTCGCGGCTGTACTTGTTCGGCAGCAGGTCGGCAATCCGCGCAATGGCGGGACCGTTCGCGGCAGGCACGATGACGCGCGCGTTGCGGTCGTAGTCCCAGATGAGCTCGCGGCAGCTGCCGCACGGCGAGACGACGGCAATCGCCTGGTCCGCGTCCTGCGGCTCGGGATGGCGCACCGCCACGATGGTCTCGATCCCGCTCTCGCCAGCTTCGGTCACCGCGCGGCCGAGCGCCACCGCCTCGGCGCACACGGCCATGCGTCCGAGATAGGCGTCGAGATTGACCCCGGTATAGATGCGCCCCTCGCGTGTGCGCAGCGCCGCGCCGACCTCCTGCCAATCGTACTTGTAGCGGCGCGAGATCGCCCGCCTGGCCGCATCGATGAGCTCCCGGTCGCGCTCGGTAATCACCTTGCCAGCTCCTTGAGGCCAAGCCGGATCAGATTGGCCGCATCCGCCCTCTCGCCGGCGCTGCGAACGGCAGCAGCAATGGCGGAAGCGGCTTGCGGCCGACCATAGCCGAGATTGACCAGCGCCGAGACGGCGTCCGCGACCGGCTGGGGCGCGCGCTTCTCCTCCACCGTCCCGGAGAGGCGCACGACCGCGGGATCGAGTCCGGCATAGGCAGGCGCTCTATCCTTGAGCTCGGTGACGATGCGCTCGGCCACCTTGGGGCCGACACCAGGGGCGCGCGCCACCATCGCCTTGTCGCGCATGGCAATGGCGCCGGCGAGATCGGCGGGTTTGAGCGTGCCCAGCACGGAGAGCGCAACCTTCGCGCCCACGCCCTGCACCGTCTGCAGCAGGCGGAACCATTCGCGTTCGAGGTCGCTTGCAAACCCGAACAGGCGCAGCTGGTCCTCGCGCACGTGGGTCTCGATCGACAGGGTTGCGCCCTGCCCGACCGCGGGCAGCTCCTGCAGCGTGCGCGCTGAGCAATGCACGAGATAGCCCACCCCGTTGACGTCGAGGATGATGCAGTCCTCACCGTAGGAATCGATGATCCCCTTGAGCTTGCCGATCATCGCGTGGCCATTCGCAAAGCTGCGCCCTGGCGGTGATGGGCATGGCACACCGCCACGGCAAGCGCGTCAGCTGCATCCTGCGACGGGGGGTCAGCCTTCGGCAGCAAGACCCCGATCATCATCCGCACCTGAGCCTTCTCCCCGTGACCAACGCCGACAATGGTTTTCTTCACCAGGTTGGGTGCGTATTCAGCGACCGGAAGACCGGCGATGGCGGGCACCAGCATGGCAATGCCGCGCGCCTGGCCGAGCTTGAGAGTGGCGGCGGCATCCTTGTTTACGAAAGTCGCCTCGACCGCAGCCTCGTCAGGCGCATGCGCCGCGACGATGTCGGTGAGACCGCGATGGATAGCAAGCAGGCGGGGTGCAAGGGGTGCGCTTTCGTCGGTAGCGAGCGAGCCGCAGGCGAGAAAGCGCAAATGGCTGCCCGCCACCGCAATCATCCCCCACCCGGTGCGACGCAGGCCGGGATCGATGCCGAGAATGCGAATCGGCCGCTGCATGATGCTGTGGTCATAGCGCCGAGCGGCTCGCGCAGGTAGAGCTTCTGCATTCGAAGCGGGAGCGGGCTGTTCACAAGGCCGCAGCGCCCAGCGCATACGCCAGCCAACGAGAGTCTCGCCAAGCGGGGGCAAACCTTCCGCCTTTGTCAGGCGCCAAGCTTGTGCATCAACGCATCGGAGACCTCGAAATTGGCGTAGACATTCTGCACGTCGTCGTGCTCGTTGAGCGACTCCATCAGCCGCAGCAGCTTCTCGCCCTGCTCGTCATTGACCGCGACCGTGCTCTGTGGTCTCCACACCAGGGCTGCCTTGCGCGGCTCGCCGAACTTCTGCTCGAGCGTCTTGGCCACCTCGCGCAGGGTCGACTGCGCGGTATAGACCTCGTGCCCGCTCTCGCTGGAGGTCACATCCTCTGCGCCGGCATCGATGGCAGCCTCCAGCATGGTCTCCGCGCTCGCAACCCTGGGGTCGAACTCCACCACCCCGACGTGATCGAACATGAAGGCGACCGCGCCGGTCTCCGCGAGATTGCCGCCCGACCTGCTGAACGTGGCGCGCACCTCACCGGCAGTGCGGTTACGGTTATCGGTGAGGACCTCGACGATGACGGCCACCCCGCCAGGGCCGTAGCCCTCATAGCGGATCTCCTCATAGCTCTCGGCATCCCCGCCGGTCGCCTTTCGGATGGCACGCTCTATATTGTCCTTCGGCATGTTCTCAGCCCGCGCAGCCAGCATTGCGGCCCGCAGTCTCGGGTTCATGGCGGGATCCGGCATCCCCAGCCGCGCGGAGACGGTAATCTCGCGCGCAAGCTTGCCAAACAGCTTGGATTTTGCCGCATCCTGCCGCCCCTTGCGGTGCATGATGTTCTTGAATTGCGAATGTCCGGCCATGATCCGTTCCAGGTCCACATCGCTGGATTGAGCTAGCTCGCCGCACCATCATGTCGCAAGCCGCGCGGCAAGCGCGAGGCGGACCAACCGGTGCCAAGAGCAATCGGCGACCTTATAGGTGGCGCCGGATGCGAAATCCACAACGGGCCGTGCCAGGCGGAGGCTGTCAGAGGAGCGAGGCGAGAACGTGAGTGACGAGTTGCAATATGCAGGCACGCTCGATGAGCTCAAGCGCAGGGGCCGCCTCGTCGTGCGTGGATCGCATCGGCCGATCCTTTTGATCCACGATCGTGATCGCATCTTCGCGCTCGACAATCGCTGTCCGCACATGGGCTTTCCGCTCGAGCAGGGGAGTGTCGAGGACGGTATCCTGACCTGTCACTGGCATCATGCGCGCTTCGATCTTGCTAGCGGCTGCACGTTCGATCTCTGGGCTGATGAAGTGCCGACCTGCCCCGTGGTCGTTCGCGGCGGCGAAATCTGGGTCAAGCCGCAGTTCGGGCCTGCCGAGCCGGCCGCGTATTGGCGGCTGCGCCTGCAGGACGGCATGGCGCACAATCTCGGGCTGGTGATCGCAAAGGCCGTGCAGGGTCAGCTGGCGGCAGGCATTGCCCCGCTTGAGATCGTGGCGCAGGCCGCACTCTTCGGCGCCGAGCACCTCGACGGGTGGACGAGCGGCATGACCATCCTCACGGCGCTCGCGAATCTGATCGCCATGCTGCCGAAGCCGGACGCGTATCTCGCGCTCTTCCACGGCGCACGTCACGTTGCGAGGGACTGCGACGGTGCGACGACGCCGAGAAAACGCTCTGCGCTCGCCAGCCGGCCGGATGCCAGCACGCTCAAGCGCTGGCTGCGGCACTGGTCCGCCGTGCGCCATGCGGAGGCAGCCATGCGTACGCTGCTCACGGCCATCGCCGCGGATGCGCGTTCGCCGGCCATTGCCGACCTCCTTTTCGCTGCCGAGACCGATCGCGTGTTTGCCGACGGAGGACATTCTCTCGACTTCATCAACAAGGCCTTCGAGTGTCTCGACCTGATCGGCTGGCAGCACGCCGGTGTCCTGCTCCCCTGCATCGTCGGCCCGCTGGTTGCCGCGCGCGGTGCCGAGGAATCGACCGAGTGGCGACAACCCGCGGACCTCATTGCTCTCTGCAACCAGGCAGCCTCCGAGCTTTCCGCCCAACTCGGATTAGGCGGAGCGCGCGGACCGTGGTCGCGGCACGCGGAGCTTGCCGAGGCCCTGCTGTCCGCTGATGCGCAGGGCGTCGTTGCCGCGGTGATCAGCGCGGCGCGGGACGGCGCGTCAGGCGATGATCTCGGCCGCTCGCTCTCCTATGCGGCCGCGTTGCGCGTCGCCCGCTTCGGGGGTGCCAACGAGCATGGCGACTGGGAAAGCGCCCATCACGTCTTCACCTACTGCAACGCGGTGCATCAGGGACTCAAGCGCATCGGCAACGATCCTGAGCGTGCCGGGGAGTGGGTCGCGCTGCTGCGCGGCATTCTGCACGGCGCGGCCGCGATCTATCTCATTCGCTATCTGAACGTCCCGCCGGCACGACTGCCGGGCGAATGCGGCGATCGGCTGGACGATCTGCCCGCCGGCGCCGACGAGATCCGGGCAGCGCTGCTCGAGGCGTTCGATCGTCAGCACCAGGTCGAGGCTGCGGCCCGGCTGGTGGCGCGGCATCTTGCAATGGGACATGCTCCGGAACTGATCATATCCACGCTGGCCCACGCGCTCCTGCGCGAGGACGCAGGTTTTCACGCCTACCAGATGCTGGAGGCGGGGGCGCGCCAGTTTCATGAATGGGCCGATGTGCGCGCGCGGCGGCATATCCTGATCGCGGTGACGCGCTATCTCGCCGCCCACTCGCCCACCGAGCGCTCCTGGCTGCAAACTGCCACGATTGCCGAGCGCCTGGCGCGGGGTGACCAGCTCTACGAGAATGTCTGATCCATGCCAAGCAGGGAGACACGGAATGAAATGCCTGGCTTTTGTACTCGCGTTTCTCACCGTCGCGGCTGCGACGGCGGCGGCACAGGACGCAGTACCCGATCTGCGCGGCACCTGGTCGGGGAAAGGCAAGTCCATCGTGTTCGGAAGCAATCCCCATCATCCCGGCGGGCAGACCCCGGCAGATGCTCCGCGCGTGCGGGAGATCGAGGCGACCTACACAGTCGAGGGGCAGGACGGCCATCTCGTCTGGGGCCGTTCCGCTTCCACGGCTGCCGACACCAAAGAACCGTTCGCCTGGGCCATAGCGAACGACAACAATACAATCTTCGGCGCTGATATGGACGGCTATTTCCATATCCAGCTGCTTGCGCCCGATCGCATGGAGAAATGTTACGTCCACAACGGTACCAGCCCGACGCACTCGATTGTCGCGACCTGCTTCGTCATGAATCGACTAAAGCGATAGCGGGACGGCATCCTGCCTTCCGTACTCAACAAGCTGAGTAATTCCATAGGTGGCGAGCGTCCGGTCCGCATACGCGGCGTGCTCCTCCATCAACCCTCCATCGGGACTGTCAACCGTGCCGATTCTCGTTGCGAGAACGTCGCGTGCCATTCCGCAAGCTTTTCATGGCGGGCACGCCAGGCAAGATCGGGAAAGCGAAAATCGGCGTACGAGAGCGCGCAGCCGATTGCGATGTGGCCAATTGCAAAGGGGGCCGCGGCGAGCGCGGAAGCGTCGTCCTCCAAGGCCGCCAGCGCCGCCTTGCCTTTGACCGCAAACGCATCGAGATAGTCCTGCGCTGGCGCCTCGCGCTGACGCTCGTAGCGCCATAGAATCAGGAGATCGAGGAGGCCGTTGCCGAGCGCGTGGCGCCGCAGCGCCGTCCAGCGGGCCTTCTCACCCGGCGGCGGAAACAACTTTCGGCCCTTGTGCAGCGAATCCAGATACTCGCAGATAACGAGCGAATCGTAGAGCGGCGTGCCGTCGTCCAGGATCAATGTGGGAATCTTGCTGAGCGGATTATCGGCAAGCAGGAGTGCGTTTGGAGCCGTGATTGCCACGACGGTGCGCTCCAACGCGATCTGCTCGGCAAGGCCGGTCTCGTGGGCAGCGATCATGACCTTGCGAACGAATGGCGAGCGCGGGGACCAATGCAGCTTCATCGCGTGCTCTTGCATTCCAGCGTCAATGAAGCGGTGACGATAGCGCAGGATGGCCCGCCGGAACAGAAGCGAGCGCCAGCACTGCCGGCTCAATGAGCACAAGATAATTTGTCGCTTGTGTGAAGCCCATCACACAGGGCTTGCCGGATCTGCGCTACATGGCAAACAAACGACCGTCATCGTCATTCGTGAGAGGACGTCTCGACCTTGCGAGAATGATCATGTCACGCCCGAGCGTCTATTTTGCGGTCCTGCTGACAGGCGCGAGCCTGACCCTGGGCTCGGGGATGGGACGCGCCGCCTCGGCGACCGAAGCATGCGGCCAGCGTTATAAGGTCTGCAACTGGTCCTGCGAGCAAGGCATTGCCGCACTCCATGCGATCATCGTCTGCAAGAGCCGGTGCGACCTTGCTCTGATTGCCTGCGACCGCCAGCCCTTCAGCACGGCCGCTCAGGGCAGCAGGCACTCGCCGCAGAGCCCGCCGCAGAACGGCAATGTCACCTTGCCTCCGGTCAGTCTGGACAGCGACTGAGGACAACGAGGTCGCCGCCGGCCATCATTGCGTGCGGCCTTTCCGCGCTGCCGCCGCGCCAGCGTCCCCTGAGGTCACGAGCGGCGAGGCCAGAGCACTCCCTCATAGCCGCGCGGGACCGAGCCAACACCTTTGTATACGAACTTCTGCAGGCGTTTACCCTCGTAGGTCTCCGTCGTGTACAGGTTGCCCTTGGAATCGGTTGCGATGCTGTGCACGCCATAGAACTGGCCGGGCTGGCGTCCACCGTCGCCGAAAGCGGTTATCTCTTCCAGCGTTTCGCGTACGATGATGCGCACGCGGTTGTTCTGGCCGTCGGCAAGGAACATGAAGCGTTGCTGCGGATCGCGGGAAAACGCGATATCCCACGCCGAGCCGGAGCCGAGCGTGCGCTTCGCGTAGAAGGCCTCCTTCACGAAGGTGCCGTCCGGCCGGAACACCTGCACGCGATCGTGCTGGCGGTCGCACACATAGACCAGCCCGTCGTTCGAGCGTTCGACGCAGTGCACGGGGTTGCGGAACTGCTGCGAGGGAGGCGCTGAAGGATCGTAAGCGGCGAGCGGCGTATCGTCGGGCTTGTTGCCGTAGGCGCCCCAGTAGCGCTTCATCTTGCCGCTATCGGCATCGAGCACCGCCACGCGCTTGTTGCGATATCCGTCCGCCACATAGGCCTCGTTGGTCTTTGGGTCGACCCAGATCTTGGCCGGGCGACCGAAGTTCTCGGGATCATTGCTGCCGGCCCCCTTGCCGAAGGCGCCGACCTGCATCAGAAACTTGCCGTCCTTCGTGAATTTCAGGATCTGCGCATCCTTCTCGCCATTGCCGCCGATCCAGACGTTGCCTTTGTAGTCGACGTGGATACCGTGATTGGATTGCGGCCACTCGTAGCCTGGACCGGGACCGCCCCACGAGCGCAACAGATTGCCTTCGGGATCGAACACAAGAATCGGCGGCGCAGTACGGCAGCACTCCGCGATCGGTGGATTGAGCTCGGCCCCCCTCTCATTGTTGTGCAGGCCGCTGGCGCCGCGATGAATGATCCAGACATTCTCCTCATCATCCACCCACACGCCGATGGTCCAGCCGAGCAGCCAGTTGTTGGGGAGCGGCTTGGGCCACAGCGGGTCAACCTCGAACATCGGCGCGATCACGGTGGAGCCCTGCGCCTCGGCGCTGCGCTGGAGGAGTGCCTGGCCCAGGCCGAGCGCCGAGATGCCGCCGGCGAGCGCCAAGCCGGACACTAACGTTGACCGTTGCATGATGATTGCCTCCCGATGCAATGCTTCATCGGGCGCAGCCGCCTTGCCCGAACTCGCACGCTTATCCGACCCGGATTAAGCTCGGAATTACAGGAGCGCGCAAGGCGGTTGTCCGCATCCGCATGACGGCGCCCGAGGACGACCTGCGAATTGCTGCTGCCAGGGAGAGCGCGTCGTGTGTGCCAGTTGCAAATTTCCGTGCGCGCTCGCAATCACTCTGGCCGTGCTGGCTACAGGCATGCTTGCCGGCACCACGGCGGCGCATGAGATTCCGGCGGACGTGCGGCTTTATGCATTCCTCAAGCCTGCCGGTAATCGTCTCGACCTGCTCGTTCGCCTGCCCATGGCCGCACTCATCGACGTCGAGATTCCCCAGCGCGGCCCCGGCTTCATCGAAATCTCCCGCGCCGATGAGGCGCTCCGCGCAGCCGTGAAGCTTTATCTCACCGACAACATCACCATTTACGAGAACGACGCGCCATTGCCGGAGCCGCGCGTCGCCGAGGCGTTGGTCTCGCTGCCATCGGATCGATCGTTCGCGTCGTATCAGGAAGCAGTCGCACACCTGCACGGGCCACGGCTCGCAGACAGCGTCGACCTGATCTGGAACCAGCAGCTCCTCGACGTGCTGCTCGAATATCCGATCCGCTCGGATCGCTCCGAGCTCGCGATCGGCTGGCGTGTCGATCGTCTCGGCCGCAATGTCTCGACCGTACTGCGTTTTTTGCCGCCGGGGGGCGCGGAGCGCGCCTTTGAATTTTCTGGTGATCCTGGCGTTGTGCACCTTGATCCGCGCTGGCACCAGGCCGCGATCCGTTTTGCTCTGTCCGGCCTGCAGCACATCCTCGGAGGCATCGATCACCTGCTGTTCCTGCTCTGCCTCGTCATCCCGTTCCGGCGCCTGCGGCCGCTCGTGATCATCGTCACGGCATTCACCGTGGCACACTCGATCTCGCTGCTGGCGGCAGTGCTTGGCTTCGTGCCTGATGCGCTGTGGTTTCCGCCGCTGATCGAGACGCTGATCGCGGTGACAATTGTCTACGTGGCGCTGGAGAACATCGTCTATGCGGCGGCCGGCGGGGCGATCGCCGGCGCAGTGTCGCGGCGCTGGATCACGGCGTTCGCCTTCGGGCTTGTGCACGGCTTCGGCTTTTCCTTTGCATTGCGCCAGTGGCTGCAATTTGCCGGGAGCCATCTCTTCAGCTCGCTCCTTGCCTTCAATATCGGCGTCGAGGTGGGCCAGATCGCGGTGCTCATCGTCCTCATCCCCATGCTCGACCTGCTGTTTCGATACGTGCTGCCGGAGCGGGTCGGCATCATCATCCTGTCCGCCCTCGTGCTGCATACCGCCTGGCACTGGATGATCGAGCGCGGCGAGCAGCTTGCAAGATTTCCATTGCCAAGAATCGATGCTGCGTTCGTGGTGGGCGCGATGCGCGGCTTGATGGCGATGCTGGCCCTCGCCGCCGGCGTTCTGCTTGCGAACACACTGCTCAGGAGGTGGACGACCGCCGACGACCTCCCTCGCGCGCCGCGCCCCGCCTCGCGGCAGGGATCGAGCGCCTGATCTACCAGAATGCGGGCCTTGCCTCTTCGAGCGCGCCGCCGAGGCGGACCGCGGCGAGACGCCGCGCCAGGCCGGTCCGGTCGTCGGTCTCGATCGCAAGCGCGCACAGCGTGGCTTCGCCGAGCGCAGGCTCGAAGCGCGCACCCGGGATCTTGCGCAGGAAGCGGGTGAGCGGCTCGTGCTTGTCCATGCCGATGATGGAATCATAGTCGCCGCTCATGCCGACATCGGAGATGAACGCGGTGCCGTGCGGCAGAATATGGTGGTCCGCGGTCGGTGCATGGGTATGGGTGCCCACCACCGCGCTTGCGCGGCCGTCGCAGAAATGCCCCATCGCCTGCTTCTCGCTGGTGGCCTCGCCGTGAATGTCAATGATGATGGCATCGGCCGCCGCCTTCAGCGAGCAGGCGGAAAGCTCGCGGTCGACGGCGGCGAAAGGATCGTCGAGCGGATCCATGAAGATGCGGCCCATGGCATTGACCACCAGCACGCGCGCGCCGTTTCTTGCCTCGAGCATCGCGACCCCGCGGCCGGGAGTGCCGGGCGGAAAGTTGACCGGACGGATAAGCTTTGGCGCGCGCTCGATGAAGACCAGGGCTTCCTTCTGATCCCAGGAATGATTGCCGCCGGTGAGGACATCGATACCGGCATCCACGAGCTCGTGGTAGATCGCCTCGGTGATACCAAACCCGCCGGCCGCGTTCTCGGCGTTGGCGGCGACGAAATCAAGCTTCCAGTCGCGGATCAGTTGCGGCAGACGCTGCAGCACGATCGTGCGCCCGCTCCGACCCACGATGTCGCCGATGAAGAGAATGCGCATGCGTCAGCAAAAGCCAATCACCTCGCGCTCCGTCAGCACGAGGTCGAGCCGCTGGTCACGCGCAGTTGCCGGCACCTGCACCACCTCCTGGGCAGCAAACGCAATCCCGACGGCGAGCACGCTTCCTTGCGCGCGCAGCGATGCGATGGTGAGGTCATAATAGCCTGCACCGTAGCCCAGCCGATGTCCCCGGCGGTCGAACGCCAGCAGCGGCACGAGCAGCACATCCGGCAGGACCTGCGGGGCCTCGGGCTTGGGCTCGCGGATACCCCAGACCCCGGGCACGAGTGAATCGCCAAAGGCGAACGCGCGCATCTGGAGCGGTCTGCCGCGACCGCAGACGACCGGCAGCGCGAGGCTGACGCCACCATCGACGAGCCGGCGCATGAGAGGAATCGGGTTGATTTCGGATTTAAGCGGCATGAAGCCCGACACAATGGCGCCGGCCGACAGCGCGCGAGGAAACGGCCGCTCCGCGACGGTTGCGGCCGCCCGGGCGCGCAGCTCAGAGGGCAGCGCGTCACGCAGCGCCCGCGCGCTGTGGCGGAGAGCAGCCTTGGCTTGTGCAATGTCGACGGCGAGCGGGGAGATCGTTGGCTGCATGGATACCAGAACTGCGGAGCCGCGATGGCCGTCGGAGCATCGATCCCGGGTTCCCTACGAAAGTAGGTGGGCGCCATTTGTCCGAGCCCACGAGCCCGGTCAGGGACAGCTCCCTTGAGGATCGATAAGGCCCCGGGGATATGGCTCCTGACGCACCTCGCAGCCCCGCCTCGGCAATGTAGTCGTTCTGCGCGAATCCTGCCACACGCACCGCCGAGGCGGGTGGCAGCCGCGCTGCAGCGCACTCGGGTCATGCGCGGCCGAGTTTCGACCCGCCCGTCCCGCCCCCCCGCTAGGCTAGCCGAGCGGAACGTCGCCGCCGGGCGCACCGACGGTCTGGTTGAGCCGCCGGGTGATGTTTTCGATGCGTTCGGCCGCGGCATTGAGAGCAGCCGTGATCGCGGCTTGCGTCGCCATGGCCCGCTCGGCGGAGGCGAGATTGGCCTCGTGAGCCCGTGCCAGCTCGGGCTCCAATCGCGCCAGCCGCTCCTTGGTATCTCGGAGCTCGTCGGCAAGCGTCAACGCCGCCATCACGGTGAGACGAGTGTCCCCGATCTCGCCGAAACGTTCGCGCAGGCGCGCGATGCGCTGATCGATGTCCTCGGCAAGGCGCAGCAGATGCGCCTCCTCCCCGTCCTCGCATGCCATGCGGAACTGGCGGCCGTTGATGGTGACACTGACCTGCGGCATGGCCTTGCTGTGCGCGCTCGTCGTGATGGCTCACTGCCCGTCAAGCAGCGATCGCAGCGTGCCCATGGCGGTCTCAAGCCGCTCCGCCACTTCGCGGTTTGCCCGCTCGAGCGAACGCGCCCGCGCCGTCGCATCGTCGAGCTCCGAGGCCAGCCGCGAACGATCGTTTCCGAGCGCATGCAGCTGTGCCGCGAGCGTGGTCTCCTCCCGGTCGGCGACCTGGCGTCGCTCGACAGCGGCCGCCAGGGCATCGAGCGCAAGCGCTAGCCGCCTGCTTGCAGCCTCGATCGCATTCGGCTCGTTCATTGCGTCAACATAGCCGATCACGCGTGCGCCTTCGAGGCGACGAAAAGCCGTCATGGAACAGGTGGTTGGGAACCGACCTTTACGTTACTGCGCGGCTTGGCGTCAACGTGGCCGACCCGCTCCGCAACCCCTTTGGCACCGGGATGCGGGTATTGCGCGTTCATTGACTCCCTTTGCCCGCATGCTAGAGCCTCCTGCGAGCAACGCTCTCGGGCTGGTCATGACCCATCCGAAGTCGACCCTCGTTGCAGCTGCCGCGCCTTCGGCGCTTGTAAATCACGACACGCATGCTGCGCGTGTCCGGCACGAGCGGATGGCGAACGCGATTCGGGCGCTCGCCATGGACGCCGTCGAGCAGGCCAAATCAGGCCATCCCGGACTGCCGATGGGCGCCGCCGATATCGCGACGGTGCTGTTCACGCGTTTCCTCAAATTTGACGCCGCCGTCCCGGATTGGCCCGACCGCGACCGCTTCGTGCTCTCGGCCGGGCACGGCTCAATGCTCCTCTACGCGTTGCTGCATCTGCTCGGAAACGAGAAGATGACGATTGAGGACATAAAGCGGTTCCGTCAGCTGGGATCGATCACCCCGGGGCATCCTGAGAGCTTCATCACGCAGGGGGTCGAGACCACAACCGGACCGCTTGGTCAGGGGCTCAGCAACGCGGTCGGCATGGCCATTGCCGAACGTCACCTCGCAGCCGTGTTCGGTGATCAGCTCGTCGATCATCGCACGTACGTGCTCGCGTCCGACGGCGATCTTATGGAGGGAGTAAGTCAGGAGGCGATCGCGCTTGCAGGACATCTCAAGCTGCACAAGCTGATCGTGTTCTTCGACGACAACCGCATCTCGATCGACGGGCCGCTTGCGCTTTCGGACTCGGTCGACCAGGTACGTCGGTTCGAAGCGGCCGGGTGGGCGGCCGGCCGTGTCGATGGTCACGATCCCGAAGCGATTGCAGGCGCAATCGAGGCCGCGCAGGTTTCGCGGCAGCCCTCCCTGATCGCCTGCCGCACAATCATTGGATTTGGCGCCCCGAGCAAAGCCGGCACTGAGAAGTGCCATGGCTCGCCGCTCGGACCCGAGGAGATCGAACGCGCGCGCGCGACGCTCGGTTGGCCGGACCCGCCCTTCTCCATTCCAGCCGACGTGAGGGAGCTGTGGGCGAGCGCGGGACGTGCTGGCCAGACTGCGCGCCTCGCCTGGGCCGATCGCCTGCGGGCCACGCCGTCCTCGGTACGGGTCGAGTTCGAGCGCCGGCTTGGCGGAGAGCTGCCCAAGGACGCGCTGACGACGACCGTGCGTAAGGTGAAGGAAAAGCTCGCGGCAGCGCCCGCGGATCTAGCCACGCGCAATGCCTCGGAGCATGTGCTCGAAACCATGACCGTTGCCGTTCCCGAGCTCATCGGCGGCTCTGCCGATCTCACCGGATCAAACAATACCAAGCCGAAGGGCATGCCCGTTCTCTCGGCCGGCGATTATGGCGGCCGCTTCATCCATTATGGCGTGCGCGAGCACGCCATGGCCGCCGCCATGAACGGGATGGCGCTGCACGGCGGGATCATTCCGTACTCCGGGACGTTCCTGGTGTTCTCCGATTACTGCCGGCCGGCGATACGGCTCGCCGCGCTCATGGGCCTGCGCGTCATCTTCGTGATGACGCACGATTCGATCGGACTGGGCGAGGATGGCCCGACCCATCAGCCGGTTGAGCACCTCGCGGCGTTGCGGGCGATTCCAAACCTGCGCGTATTTCGCCCTTGCGATGTGGTGGAGACGGCCGAGTGCTGGCAGCTCGCCATCGAGAGCGCGCACGGGCCGAGCATTCTCGCGCTCACGCGGCAAAGCCTGCCGCAGCTGCGGCTTGGGCGCGAGGAGACGAACCGGTGCGCCCCCGGCGCCTACGAGATCGTTCCCGCCGAGCGGAAGATCGCCGAGGTATCGTTCTTTGCAAGCGGCTCGGAGGTATCGATTGCGGTGGAAGCGCGCAGGTTCCTGCGCGAGCGCGGCATATCGGCACGCGTTGTCTCGGTGCCGTGCTTCGAGCTTTTTCGCGCGCTGGCGCCGGCGCGGCGCTCGGAAGTCATCGGCACAGCCAAGGTCAATGTGGCTGTCGAGGCGGCGGTCCGTCAGGGCTGGGACGAGATCATTGGCTCGGATGGCGGATTCATCGGCATGCGGACGTTTGGGGCCAGCGGTCCTTACAAGGAACTATACAAGCATTTCGGCATTACCGCCGAGGTGGTTGCGAAGGTCGCATTGGACCAGCTGCACAAGTCTGCAACCGCCCCCTACAAGCATTGATCGAAGGAGCGAGGGATGACAGTTCGGGTCGCCATCAACGGCTTTGGCCGGATCGGGCGCAACGTGCTGCGCGCCATCGCGGAGACCGACCGCAAGGATATCGAAGTCGTGGGCATCAACGATCTCGCCCCGGTGGAGACCAATGCGCATCTGCTGCGCTTCGATTCCATTCACGGACGCTTTCCCGGCGAGGTGACGGTAGCGGCCGATTCCATCAGCATCGGCAACGGCAAGATCAAGGTCACTGCAGTAAAGGACCCGGCCGCCTTGCCGTGGAGGGAGCTCGGCGTGGATATCGCGCTGGAATGCACGGGCATATTCACCTCCAAGGACAAGGCGGGCGGCCATCTTTCCGCCGGCGCTCGGCGCGTGATCATCTCGGCACCGGCCGAGGGCGTCGACCTGACCGTGGTGTATGGCGTCAATCACGACAAGCTGCGGCGTGAGCACGTCGTCGTTTCGAACGCGTCGTGCACGACCAACTGCCTGGCGCCGGTTGTCAAGGTGCTCAACGATGCGGTGGGCATCGACAAAGGCTTTATGACCACGGTGCATTCGTACACGAACGATCAGCCCTCCCTCGACCAGGTGCACAAGGATCTCTATCGCGCGCGCGCTGCGGCCATCAATATGATCCCCACCTCGACCGGCGCTGCCAAAGCGGTCGGCCTGGTACTGCCCGAGCTCGCCGGCAAGCTCGACGGCGTCGCCATCCGTGTCCCGACACCCAACGTGTCCGTTATCGATTTCAAGTTCCTGGCCAGGCGCCCGACCACAAAGGACGAGATCAATTCCGCGGTGCGTCGCGCAGCCGAGCAGCAGCTCAAGGGCATCCTCAGCTATACCGAGGCGCCGAATGTCTCCAGCGACTTCAACCATGATGCGCACTCTTCCGTGTTCGCCATAGACCAGACCAAGGTGATGGATGGTACGCTGGTGCGCGTGATGTCCTGGTACGACAACGAATGGGGTTTCTCCAACCGCATGGTCGATACCGCGGTTGCCATGGGCAAGGTGATGTGAACTCAGCGCTGCATGCCGTCGCTGCGCAGTTTTGATGGGGTCGAGGTCGCAGGCAAGCGTGTGCTCCTGCGTGTAGACTTCAATGTGCCGGTCGAGAATGGCAAGGTCAGCGATCGCACGCGCATCGAGCGTGCGCTGCCGACCATCCGAGACCTTGCGGCGCGAGGCGGCAAGGTGATCCTGCTGTCCCATTTCGGACGCCCAAAAGGACGTCAGCCCAAGGATTCGCTCAAGCCGCTGGTGCCGGTCGTAGCCGAAGAGCTTGGACGCCCGGTTGCCTTCGGGGAGGACTGCGTTGGCGCGCAAGCTCGCGCTGCCGTAAACGTCATGCGTCCCGGCGACGTGCTCTGCCTGGAGAACACGCGCTTCCACGCCGGCGAGGAGCGCAATGATCCCGAATTCGTCGCCGAGCTTGCGGACCTGGGCGACATCTTCGTCAATGATGCCTTCTCGGTATCGCATCGCGCCCATGCCTCGGTGGAAGGATTAGCCCATCGGCTGCCGGCCTATGCCGGACATGACCTCAACGAGGAGGTCGAGGCGCTCGGCCGGGTCCTGGAGAATCCGGCGCGCCCGCTGACGGCGATCGTCGGCGGCGCCAAGGTCTCCACCAAGCTCGAGCTTCTGGGCAATCTCAGCGCCAAGGTCGACACTCTTATCATCGGCGGCGGAATGGCGAACACCTTCCTGGCCGCGCTTGGAAAACCGGTCGGCAGATCGCTGTGCGAGCATGAGCTCATCGCAACCGCGCGCGAGATGCTCGCCGGTGCCAGGCGCGAGCACCGCGAGATTGTGCTCCCGCTCGACGCGGTCATCGCGCGCGAGCTGAAGGCCAACGCGCCCTCGCGCGAGGTGCCGGTCGAAAGCGTGGAGAGCGACGAGATGATCCTCGACATCGGCCACCGCAGCATCGAGCAGGCGTGCTCCGTCCTGGCGCGGAGCAGAACACTGGTCTGGAACGGCCCGCTGGGCGCTTTTGAAACCGAGCCGTTCGATAACGGCACGGTCGCTGTGGCGGAAGCCGCGGCCGAGCTGGCAAGCGCCGGCAAGCTGGTGGCCGTTGCCGGAGGAGGCGACACCGTGGCGGCGCTGCGCCGGGCCGGGGCGGCTGAGCGGTTCACGTATGTCTCCACCGCCGGCGGCGCCTTTCTGGAATGGCTGGAGGGAAAGCCCTTGCCCGGGGTCGAGATCCTCAAAACAGGATGAAACGGGGAGATTGAAGTTGCCAATATGGCCAACGAGAGAGGGAGAGACTGCGATGAACCTGGCTCATCTCAACAAAGTCGCCGAGGCCATGGTGGCGCCCGGCCGCGGCATTCTCGCTGCCGACGAATCGTCAGGCACCATCACGAAGCGCTTCGACGCCATTGGCATCGAGTCCACGCCCGACAGCCGCCGTGACTATCGCGAGCTGCTGTTCCGCTCGACCGAGGCGATGTCCAAGTGCATTTCGGGCGTCATTCTTTACGATGAGACCATTCGTCAGAGCGCCAAGGACGGCACGCCATTGGTCAAGATCATCGAGAAGGCCGGCGCGCTTCCCGGCATCAAGGTCGACAAGGGCACGAAGCCGCTGCCCTTCTCGCCGGGCGAGGTTATCACCGAGGGGCTCGATGGGCTGCGCGAGCGGCTCGTTGCATATCGCGGGCTCGGCGCCAAGTTCGCGAAATGGCGCGCGGTCATCGACATCGGCACCGGCATCCCGAGCTACGCAGCCATCATGACCAACGCGCATGCGCTCGCCCGCTATGCTGCGCTCTGCCAAGAAGAGGACATCGTCCCCATCGTCGAGCCCGAAGTTCTCATGGATGGCGAGCACGACGCAGAGCGTTGCTACATGATCACGGAATGGCTGCTCAAGACCGTGTTCGAGCAGCTCTATTATCAGAAGGTGGCGCTCGAAGGCATGGTCCTCAAGCCGAACATGGTTGTGGCCGGAAAAAAAGCAAAGAACCGCGCAGGCGTCGATGAGGTGGCGGAGAGGACGGTAAAGCTGCTGCGCGCCTGCGTCCCTGCCGCGGTGCCGGGAATTGCGTTCCTTTCCGGCGGGCAATCCGACGAGGAGGCGACCGCTCATCTCGATGCGATGAATCGGATCCACGCACCACTGCCATGGCGATTGACCTTCAGCTATGGGCGGGCTCTCCAGGCGGCGCCGCAGAAGGCCTGGTCCGGCAGACCAGAGAACATTGCCGCTGCGCAACGCGCGTTCTCGCACCGCGCCATGATGAACAGCCTCGCCACGCGCGGCCAGTGGAAACAGGAACTGGAAAAGAAGGCGGCCTGATCGCGCGCCGCAAAAGGCACTCGCAGCCACAGATCTGGCCCCAGCACGATGTGCCGTATCGAGACACACGCGCGCCGGTATTCCAGTAGCATTTGTAGCATTTACGGTCTCGTAGCCTTGATCGTTTACAAATGCCCCCATTTCCGCCCGATTGCGGAGGCAATCGAATTGTCATGGCGTCCCGAGGGAGAACAGCCGAACCGCGGCGCCCTGTACCGCGTTTGTATCTCGTCAGCCCGCATGATGCGGACGGGTCCGCGCATCTCATGATGCAAGCGCTCGAGGCTGCCGACATCGCGGCTGTCCTGCTGCGGCTGCCGGACGCCGGCGAAGGGCGACAGATCGATCATATTAAGGCCCTGGGACCGACCGTGCAGAGCAAAGGGGCAGCGCTCCTCCTCGACGGGCAAGCCCATCTCGCGGCGACGAGCGGCGCGGACGGCGCGCACCTCCAGGGACCGGGTGCGCTCAAGGCCGCACTGTCACATCTCAAGCCCGAGCGCATTGCCGGTTGCGGGGGACTAGCCAGCCGTCATGACGCCATGGTCGCAGGCGAAGCGGGAGCTGATTACGTGATGTTTGGCGAACCTGGCGCCGACGGTGGGCGGCCCTCCTTCGACGCCATCTGGGAACGGATTGAATGGTGGGCGGACCTTTTCGAAATACCCTGCGTTGGATTTGCCGGGACGCTCGACGAGGTCGAGCCACTGGCGCTCGCGGGCGCCGATTTCGTGGCCATCGGCGAATGCGTCTTCAGCGACAGCCGTGGATGTGCAGCCGCGGTCGCGGATGCCGCACGGCGGCTGCAAGTTGCGGAGGCCGCGGCATGAGCGCGCCACGTCTTGCGGCGGCAGCACTTCTGCTGCTGGCGGGCTTCCCGATCGTGCTGGCCGCATCGGCGGCAGCACAAGCGCCACTGCAGCTTGGCCCAGCAACGACCACAGCCGCTCCGAAGGCGGGGCCGAAGCCGGCGGCGCGCAAGCTTCTACCCCGAGCGCCCGCGGTCGAGCAGCCGGTTGCGACAGCCGCATCAGATCCCGAAGCGGACCTGGCCTACGGAGCCTTTCAGCGCGGCTACTACATGACTGCCTTCGCGCTCGCGACCCGCCGAGTGGAAGAAAAGAATGACGTCAAGGCAATGACGCTGCTTGGCGAGATGTATGCCAACGGTTTCGGCATCGATCGCAACGACAAGAAAGCGGCTGAATGGTACCAGTTCGCTGCCGACCGCGGCGACCGCGAGGCGATGTTTGCGTTGGGCATGTTCCACCTCGGCGGCCGGCTCGGAGCGGTCAACAGCGAGGCCGGTGCCAAACTGCTGGCGGCTGCCGCCAAGCTCGGGCATGTCGCAGCGTCCTACGATCTCGGGCTGCTCTACCTCGAAGGACGGGTCTTCCCGCAGGATTTTGCCCGCGCGGCCGAGTTGTTCCGCATTGCCGCCAATGCCGGAAGTCCTGAAGCGCAGTATGCGCTTGCGACCCTCTACAAGGAGGGTCGCGGAGTGAGCGCCGATCTGGGCGAGGCCGTGCGTCTTCTTGCCGCGGCTTCGGCCGCCGACAACACCGATGCGCAGGTCGAGTATGCGATCGCGCTGTTCAACGGCACCGGCATCGCCCGCAATGAGCCTGTAGCAGCGGCGCTGCTGATGAAAGCGGCCCGCAAAGGTCACCCGGTTGCTCAGAACCGGCTGGCCAATGTTCTCGCGGTAGGGCGCGGTGTGCAGGCCGACCCGGTGGCCGCAGTCAAATGGCACATGGTCGCCAAAGCCGGCGGGGTGAGCGATATTCCAATGGACACATTCCTGCAAAAACAGCCGCCCGAAACCCGCGCCGCCGCTGAGAAAGCGGCCAAACCCTGGCTCGACGCCATCAAGGAAGCGCGCGAGCAGCACTCTTGACCTGAGCTCTCCGGCAGGTGCTCGACTTCGAGCATGCTTCGTTCCGCCCTCCTCAATGTGATGATCAAGGCCGCGCAAAAAGCAGCTCGCGCGCTGAAGCGGGATTTCGGCGAGATCGAGCACCTGCAGGTGTCGCTTAAGGGCCCGGGCGATTTCGTGACTGCGGCCGATCGGCGAGCCGAGGAGACATTGCGCGCCGAACTTGAAATGGCGCGCCCCGGCTACAGCTTCCTGGGCGAGGAAGGCGGCCGCCATGAAGGCAGCGACCGAACGCATTGCTGGATCGTCGACCCGCTTGACGGCACCTTGAACTTCCTCCACGGCATTCCGCATTTCGCAATCTCGATTGCGCTCGAGCGCGAGGGCGCCATTGTTGCCGGCGTCGTCTATAACCCGGTAAGCGACGAGCTCTTCACCGCCGAGCGCGGCAAGGGTGCCTTCCTCAATGACCGGCGGCTGCGCGTGGCCGGGCGCAAACGCCTCGCCGAGGCGGTTGTGGCCTGCGCGCTGCCTCACCCCAGCCGCGGCGACGTGGCGCTGTCCCGCAGCGAGCATGCGGCCGTGCAGGAGCGCGTTGCCGGGCTGCGACGGTTCGGGGCGGCAGCGCTCGATCTCGCGTGGGTGGCGGCGGGCCGCTTCGACGCCTATTGGGAGCGTGGCCTCTCGCCCTGGGATATGGCAGCGGGAATCGTGCTGGTGCGCGAGGGTGGCGGCTTTGTCAGCGATCTCAAAGGAGACGACATCACGCTTGCCTCGGACGGCATTCTCGCCGGCAACGAGGCAATCCATCGCGACATACTGCGCATCCTAAACGGCACGGGCGGCCCCTAGGGCCGGAGGTCTCCTTCCTTCCGCCGCGACGGTGCCGTATTGTGCGGCGAGTGACAGCGCTGACCCATTTGCCATGGCGCAGGACATCGATCCCTTCAAGCTTTCCTCCCCCCGGATCTTTCTTGTCCGGATGCTGGTTTTTCTGATTCTGTGCGCGCTCGTCGTCGTCGTGCTGTATCGGCAAATCTGGACCGCATTCCTCGCCAATCCCGGACTCAACGCGCTCATTATCGGCGTTCTGATCATCGGAATTGCGCTCGCATTCCGCCAGGTCGTCCGCCTGTTCCCCGAGGTCAACTGGGTCAATGGTTTTCGGCTTGCCGATCCCGGGCTCGCGGTCGAGCGTCCGCCCGTGCTGCTCGCACCCATGGCTGTACTGCTGGGGGATCGGATCGGCCGAATGGCGATTTCCTCGCAGCTGATGCGCGGCATTTTGGATTCCATCGCTACCCGTCTCGACGAGGCGCGTGACATGTCGCGCTATATGACCGGCCTGCTGGTCTTCCTCGGGCTGCTCGGCACGTTCTGGGGGCTGATCGAGACCGTCGGCTCGGTCGGCAACGTGATCAACACACTCAAGCCGGGAGGCGATGCGGCGGCCATATTCGATTCGCTGAAGGAGGGCCTGGCCGCGCCCTTGAGCGGCATGGGAATATCGTTCTCATCCTCATTGTTCGGGCTAGCGGGATCGCTGGTGCTCGGCTTCCTCGACTTGCAAACCAGCCAGGCGCAAAACCGGTTCTATACCGATCTAGAGGACTGGCTTTCCACCACGGTGCGCGATCTTGTGAGCGACCGCGAGCCCCCCACCGCGGGAGCGCCGGCCGCGAGCGGCTTGTCAGGCGATCTGAGAACGTCGATCGAGCGCCTGCGAGAGACGATCACGGACGGAGGATCGTCACGCGCCACCACCGCCGCGATGGCCAATCTCGCGGAAGCGATCCAGGGGCTGGTCCAGCACATGCGCACGGAGCAGCAGATGATCCGCGATTGGGTCGATTCTCAGGCCCAGCAGCATCGCGACATCCGCCGCCTGCTTGAAATCCTGGTGCGCGAGAACGTGAACAAATAGGTGATTCATGGCCCTGGCACGCGCCCGCCGAGACGGCGGCATGAACTATTGGCCCGGCTTCGTCGACGCGCTGTCGACCCTCATTCTCGGCATCATCTTCCTGCTGAGCGTGTTCGTCGTCGTGCAGTTTTATCTCACGCAGGAAGTGTCCGGCAAAGATACCGCGCTCAACCGGCTCAATGCTCAGATTGCGCAGCTCAGCGAACTGCTCTCGCTGGAAAAAACCGGCAAGCTGAGCCTTGAAGAGCAGCTTGCGCAAATCCGCGCCAACCTGTCCGCCCTGGAGACCGAGCGCGACCATTACAAGGGATTGTACGAGGGCGCGGGCACCGGGGCGGCCACGGCCCAAGGCAAGATCAACCAGATAAGCGGTCAACTGGACGCCGAGAAGCGGCTGAGCGCGCGTGCGCTGGCGCAGGTGGAGGTGCTTAATCAGCAGATCGCAGCGCTGCGTCGCCAGCTCTCCGCGCTCGAGGATGCGCTCGATGCCACCCAGCAAAAGGACAAGGAATCGCAGGCGCGCATTGCAGATCTCGGCCAGCGGCTCAATGTGGCGCTGGCGCAGCGTGTGCAGGAGCTCTCCCGTTATCGCTCCGATTTTTTCGGACGGTTGCGCAGCATCCTCGGCAATCGCCCGGATATCCGCATTGTCGGCGACCGTTTCGTGTTCCAGTCGGAAGTATTCTTCGAATCCGGTAAGGCCACCCTCGACAAGCCCGAGGGCCGCGCCGAACTCGACGCGCTTGCCGGCGCGCTGCTCGATCTGGAGAAGAAGATTCCCGGGGAGATCGGCTGGGTGCTGCGCGTGGACGGGCATACCGACATGCGGCCGATCAACAATCCACAGTTCAAGAGCAACTGGGAGCTGTCCGCTGCGCGTGCGATCTCGGTCGTGCAGTATCTCATGGCGAAGGGCGTCTCCCCGCAGCACCTAGTGGCCGCCGGGTTCGGGGAGTTCCAGCCGATCGAGCCTGACAAGACCGAAGAGGCCTACGCCCGCAACCGGCGTATTGAGCTCAAGCTTACAGAACGCTAGCCACATAATGTGCTGATCACGGGTAAACCCGAGATCCGCGAGCCTCGCCCCGGAATGACGATGCATATGATTGGACGGAATCGCTCGGCTAGACGTGGTTGCATTCTGGATCGCTAGCCATGCTGCAATCGCCGTTCACGCTGCGCCGTTACCGCCCTGCCGACGAGGACGCGGCGGTCGAGCTGTGGCGGCGCACCTGGCAACTGACGTATCCCTCGATCGATTTTTCGGCGCGGCTCGAATGGTGGCGGCAGCGCTGGCGTAACGAGCTGGTGCCGGTCGCCGTCATCACGGTTGCCGAGGCACAGGGTTGCATGATCGGCTTCGTCACCGTCGATCCGGTCAGCCTCGATCTTGACCAGATCGTCGTCGCCACGGAAGCTTGGGGCTCGGGCGTCGCCTCCGCTCTTCTCAGCGAGGCAAAGCGGATTTCACCTAACGGACTCGATCTGCATGTCAACAAGGACAATGCACGGGCTATTCGTTTCTACCAGAACCAGGATTTCGTGATTTGCGGCGAAGCGGTGAACTGGCGCTCTGGCGCACCGGTCCATAAGATGAGTTGGAGGCCGTAACAGAGGACAGAGATCAGATGTCGGAGGACAGACCGGCCGATCGCAACTTCTGTCATCCGTCATCTGTCGTCTGGAACTGCAGCCTGGCAAGACGCGCATAGAGCCCGTCCATGGCGAGCAGGCTTTCATGTCCGCCCTGCTCGACGATGCGGCCATCCTCCATCACCAGGATGCGGTCGCAGGAGAGCACGGTGGCAAGCCTGTGCGCAATCACGAGCGTGGTGCGATCGCGCATCAGGTGCTCGAGCGCGGTCTTGACCAGCTTCTCGCTTTCCGCATCGAGCGACGAGGTCGCCTCATCGAGCAGCAGGAGCGGGGCGTCCCGCACGATCGCGCGCGCAATTGCAATGCGCTGTCGTTGTCCGCCCGAGAGGGTGGTGCCGCGTTCGCCGACGATGGTGTCGAGCCCCTGCGGCAGGCGATCGATGAACTCGAGCGCAAGCGCCGCGGCCGCCGCGCTTTCCACCTCGGCGTCGCTGGCCTGCGGCCGGCCAAAGCGGATGTTCTCGCGAATCGACGCCGCGAATATGACGGCATCCTGCGGCACCACCGCAATGTGCCGGCGCAACGCGAACAAGTCGATGTCGCGCAGCGGGATTGCGTCAAAGGTGATGATGCCCGATTGCGCATCGTAGAAGCGCAGAATGAGATTGAAGATGGTGCTCTTGCCCGCGCCGGAAGGCCCCACGATGGCGACTTTCTCTCCGCGCCGCACGGAAAACGATACGCCGTTCAGCACGGCGGTCGTGGGCTGCGTCGGGTAGCAGAAGCCGACATCGGCAAAGGAAACCTCCCCGCGCGGGTGCTGCGTGAGCGAAACTGCTCGCGCAGGCGACACGATTGCCGGCCGTACGTGCAAAATCTCGAACAGGCGCTCGGCCGCCCCCGATGCCTGCGACAACTCGCCCCACACTTCCGAGAGTTGACCAAGCCCGGTCGCCGCGAGGACCGCGTAGAGCAGAAACTGGGAGAGCCTGCCGCCACTGATCCGGGCCGCAACCACATCCTGAGCACCGACCCATAAAACCACGACGACGCTCGCGAACACCAGGAAGATCGCCAGCGCGGTGAGGAGTGCGCGCGCTCGGATCGAGCTGCGTGCCGCCGAGAATGCAAGCTCGACCGCAGCAGCAAAGCGACGGCCGGCCGATAGCTCGTTGGTGAAGGCCTGCAACACGCGGGTCGCCCCGACCATCTCGGAGGCATAGGCCGAGGCGTCCGCGAGCGTATCCTGCGCCGTCCGGGAAAGCCGGCGAACCGCGCGTCCGAAGCCGTAGAGCGGCAGCACGATGACCGGAATGGCGGCGAGCACGAACGCCGAAAGGCGCGCGCTGGTCACGACCATCATGAGGGTGGCGCCCGTGAACATCACCAGATTGCGGAGGGCGACCGAAACCGATGCTCCGACGGCCGCCTTGACCTGGGTGGTGTCGGCGGTGAGCCGCGAGATCAGCTCGCCAGTTTTGGCTTTGTCGAAATAGGCAGGTGATAGCGATATCAGATGCTCGAACACCTGCTCACGCAGGTCTGCGACGATGCGCTCTCCCAGCGTATTGACCAGATAGAAGCGCGCCGCGCTTGCAACAGCGAGCACGGCCACGACCGCAATCATGACGATGAAATAGCTGTCGATCAGACTCGCGCTTTCCCGCGAGAACCCGAAATCGATCATCCGGCGGATCGCAACTGGCACCACCAAGGTGGCGACCGCGGCCGCCAGCAGCGCAAACAGGGCGGCCGCCGCCCGCCCGCGATAGCGGCGGACATAGGGCAACAGCGACGCCAGCGGGCGCAGCCGAGGCCGTCGCGGCGACGTCCCGGCCAGCGTGGGAGCGGGCGTAGCCTTGGCGTCACCGTCGAGCGCACGCGCGGTGTCTCGCGCGAGTATGTTCATCTCGGCTGGTTTCCGGGTTTTCTCTCGGTCCGATAAGGTTGCCATCCGCACCGACAATGCCCCGCCATGCGCCATCCGGCAATCACCATCGGAATGATCGGGGTAAGCCCCGGATTGTCTCGCCAGCAGCACTCAGCTATAGAGGCCGGCCATTCACCGGTGCATATGCGCATCCTCCAGGCAGGATTTCCGGCCATGAAACCCGACATTCATCCTGACTACCATACGATCAAGGTCGTGATGACGGATGGAACCGAGTTCACGACCCGTACGACCTGGGGCAAGCAGGGCGATACGCTCCACCTTGATATTGATCCGAAGTCACACCCGGCCTGGACTGGCGGCCAGCAGCATCTGGTCGATCGCGGCGGCCGTCTTTCGCGCTTTCAGAAGAAATTCGCGGGCCTCGGGTTGAAGAAATAGCGGGTTCTGTCACTCCCGCTCAAAGGCGGCCTTGAGCAGGCCGAGCTGTCGCTCCACCGGATTCCCCCGCTCAAGCCGCACAGGCCCAGCATGCATGGTGGCGTCGAGCCGGCGGACTGCCCTTTGCAGCGCTTTTGAGCGATGGATAAGAGCGCGCAAGCGCTCCGGCACGAGCTTGAGGTTCTGCTCGTCGTTGTAGTCGGCTGCCGACAGCTTGACTTTGGCTTTTTCCTTGTTCGCCTGGGCGAGCGACATCTCGCCTTCCTTCACGGCGCGATGCAGGAGCAGCCAGGACGCGAGCTGCATCAGGCGAGTGGTCAGACGCATGCTTTCGGTCGCATAGGCCAACGCACCGCTGCGCTCTAGCCTCTTGGATTCCTGCCGGCCGGCGCCATCCAGGTATGCGGCCGTCTCCTCCACAAGGGCCATGCCGTCACGGAAAAGGTCGGCAAAAGCCTGGGAGCCGGCCAGCCTTTCACCGAAGGAAACAGCTTCGTTGACCGCCTTATCGGACATCGCTCACGCCTCACGCTTCGGCAGCTTTGCTATTTTTTGCTATTTTTGCGTCCACCCGGACCTCGCGAAGCATCGCGCAGTCGCCCAGCCCTGTCCAGCGGTCCGGAATTCAAAGCTTTGAAGATAGTTGCCGGGATTTGACGGCGCCTTGCCCGCTGAGCCGGCGGGTTGGCGGTCGGGGAAAAGCAGGTCGTGAAAAAAATTAATGAAACCCTTAAGAGGTTGTTAAGCTTTCTCGACCATTACTATGTACGTCCATCTTCTGGACATCGAGTGGCTCCTGTCCACTCTGTTTGACGCCTCCCTGTTATAACTTTGAGCCGCCGGCAACGGCGGCTCTTTTTTGTCCCGTTCTGGCACGCCGCCTGGGCGCGAGTGAGCCGCCTATCTCTTGAAGAAGCCAGCGGCCACATTGCGCGAGGCTTGCTTTCGCACGACTTCAGTATCGAGTCGGCCAATCTCCTCGTTCAAGAGCGCAATCCGCTGTTGCAGCTCCTCGATCGAGAGCAGCGCAAGATCCTGGCCGATCTCGTGCGTGACCTTTTTCTTGGGGCGATCATCCTCATCGATTGCCGGCATCGCTCTCCTCCCTTCCAGACGCAAGGCATAGCCGTCGAGACCGCGATTGTCACACAGCCGGGCAGCCACTAAACGGAAATCTGGCGTGTTCAAAAGCAGGAACAAGTGTCATGCCCGCCCTGCCTGCGACAATGGCGGCAATCGCGATCCGCGCTCCCGGCGGGCCTGATATGCTGGTGCCGGAGCAGCGGCCACTGCCACAGCTCGCAAATGCAGAGGTCCTGGTGAAGGTCGCTGCTGCCGGGGTGAACCGCCCGGACGTCATGCAACGCCAGGGACTTTATCCGCCACCGCCGGGCGCCACCGACATTCCAGGCCTTGAGATAGCGGGCGAAGTCGTCGCCCTCGGCAGCGGCAGCGAACGATGGAAGATAGGCGACCGGGTCATGGCGCTGGTTGTGGGCGGCGGCTATGCGCAATACTGCGCAGCGCACGAAACCCACGCGCTGCCGGTGCCGTCGTCGCTCACGCTCACCGAAGCGGCCGCAGTTCCGGAAACGTTCTTCACGGTGTGGCACAACGCCTTCCAGCGCGGCCAGCTGACGCGCGGCGAAACGCTGCTCGTGCACGGCGGTTCGTCCGGCATCGGCACCACGGCCATTCAGCTTGGCAAGGCGTTCGGCGTGCGCGTGATCGTGACGGCCGGCTCGCAGGAGAAATGCGACGCCTGCCTCGGCCTGGGCGCCGACGCTGCCGTTAATTATAGGCGGGAAGATTTTGTGGCCGCGACGAAGGCTGCTACCCAGGGCAGGGGCGCGGATGTCATCCTCGACATGGTGGGAGGAGACTACATCGAGCGCAACTACGAAGCCGCAGCGGCTGAGGGCCGCATAATGCAGATCGCGTTCCAGGCGAGCCCGAAGGCAACTGTCGATTTCCGTCGCCTCATGCTCAAGCGCCTCACCCATACGGGCTCGACGCTGCGCGCGCGCGCCATCCCCGACAAGGCTGCGATTGCGCGCGATATTGAGAAGCAGGTGTTGCCGCTCATCGCCCAGCGCCAGGTAGGGCCTTTGATTGACAGCACTTTTCCCCTTATGGATGCAGCCGCCGCCCACCGGCGCATGGAAACGGGCGCACACATCGGCAAGATCGTCTTGACGGTTGCAATCCCTTAGAATTCCCGGCTTTTTGCTGCGGTCGCATCCGGTCGGGAGGCGCTCTTGCTCCTCGCGTGGGCCGTGAAATAGACGTAAAGTCGGCTAGCTTTGGCCTCCGCGCGGACGGGGTCGCTCCGGCGAAGCTCGCGGAAAGGTTGAAGAGAGTGGAGCTCGGAGGATACCGGTTGGGTTTTGTCCGAACCTGCGCGAGCGCGCTGCTGACAACGATATTTGTTGGTCTTGCGCCCGCGCACGCGGTCGAAGCCATCAGCGTGCGCACCGATGCATCCGCGATCGATCTCACCGATGCCGCTGAACGTCATCGCAGCGAGGGCGACCGCATCCTGGTCTCAGCCGCTCCGGGCGCCGACGGTATCATTCGACGCATGGATGTTCGCGCGCGCGAGAGCAACACCAATTGGGCGGTGTTCGCGCTCGCCAATTCGGGTGACGAGCAGATCGAGCGCCTGATCGTCGTGCCGCATTACCGGATGGTCGGGTCAGGCGTGTTCTGGCCCGATCTCGGCCGCTCGCGCGTCGCCAGCATCACCTCGAGCGGCGAGCGCCCGGACCGCCAGGACAGTGCGACCGCCGACATATTCCGTGTCACGCTCGATCCCGGGAGCGTGATGACCTACGTGCTGGAGCTGCGCACGGACAAGCTCAACCAGCTCTATCTTTGGGAGCCAGAGGCCTACAAGGACAAGGTTAACAGCATCACGCTTTACCACGGCATCGTCATCGGCATTGCGGGATTGCTGGCGCTGTTTCTAACCATCCTGTTCGTCGTAAAGGGCAGCATCATGTTCCCTGCGGCGGCCGCGCTGGGTTGGGCAGTGTTGGTCTATATCGGGGTCGACTTCGGCTTCTGGGGCAAGGTCTTCGCGCTGGCGCCGAGCTCCGAGCAGATCTGGCGCGCCTCCGGAGAGGCCATCCTGGCTGCGACGCTGGTCGTATTTCTGTTCGCCTATCTCAATCTCAACCGCTGGCACGTGCGCTACGCTCATATCACCATCATCTGGCTCGCGTTTCTAGCTGCCCTGGTTGCGCTTGCATTGTTCGAGCCGCCGATTGCGTCCGGCATTGCGCGGGTCTCGCTGCTCGCCATCGCCATGCTGGGTTTCGCGCTCGTCATCTATCTGTCCTATTATGGCTTCGATCGCGCGGTCCTGCTGATTCCGACCTGGTTTCTGCTCCTGGTATGGGCGATTACCGCGGCGCTTGCAGTCACTGGGCTGATCACCAATGACATCGTCGGTCCGGCGCTGCTCGGCGGACTCGTCCTGATCGTGATGCTGATCGGGTTCACTGTAATGCAGCACGCCTTCGCCGGCGGCGTCACCAGCGGCATTGTGTCCGACGTTGAACGCCGCGCGCTCGCACTGACCGGTGCCGGCGACATGATCTGGGACTGGGACGTCTCGGCCGACCGGGTGTTCACCAGCCCGGAGACGGAGGCGCTGCTCGGGCTCAAGCGCGGCTCGCTCGACGGTCCGGCCGCGCGCTGGCTGGACGTGCTGCACCCGCTCGACCGCGATCGCTTCCGCGCCGTGCTCGACAGCGTCCTGGAGCAACGTCGCGGTCGCCTGACCCAGGATTTCCGGCTGCGTACGCCGGATGGGCATTATTTGTGGTTCACCATCAAGGCGCGGCCGGTGGTCGGGTCGGACGGCGAGGTGGTGCGGCTGGTGGGTACGCTCACCGATGTGACCGAGTTCAAGAATGCCGAGGAACGGCTGCTGCACGATGCGGTGCATGACAACTTGACCGGGCTGCCCAATCGCGAGCTGTTTCTCGACCGGCTGGAAAGCGTGCTCGCCTTTGCCAAGGCGGATTCCTTGATTCGACCTGCTGTGGTCGTAATCGACCTTGACCGGTTCAAGCAGGTCAACGACTCAGTCGGCATCGCGGTCGGCGATTCGATCCTCCTGACGTTGGCGCGTCGACTGGGACGGCTGCTCAAGCCGCAGGACACGCTGGCGCGCCTTTCCGGGGACCAGTTTGCCCTCATCCTGCTGTCTGAGCACGATTCGGAGCGCATCGTCGCGTTCGCCGAGACGCTTCGCAAAGGGCTGCGCGCGCCCATCACCTTTAACGATCGCGAGATATTTCTCACCGCCTCGATGGGTATTGCGCTCGCGGACGGTCAGCCGCACCGCGCCGACGAGGTTCTCAAGGACGCCGAGCTTGCCATGTTCCACGCCAAGCGCATCGGCGGTGATCGCATTGAGCTGTTCAAGCCGTCGATGCGCGCGCGCAAGACCGACCGCCTCACGCTCGAATCCGAGCTGCGCCGAGCCCTCGAGCGCGACGAGATCACAATTCTATATCAGCCGATCGTGCGGTTGGCCGACCGTTCGATCGCGGGCTTCGAGGCGCTGGCACGCTGGGATCACCCCAAGATGGGCCGGACCTCTCCCTCCGAGTTCATCGCCATTGCCGAGGAGATCGGGCTGATCGTGGATCTCGGCATGTTCGTGCTCGAGCGCACGGCCCGTCAGCTGAGCACGTGGCAGCGTACCCTGCGCCGGCGCGACCCGATTTTCGCCAGCGTCAACCTGTCCTCGCGGCAACTGCTGCGGCAGGACCTCATCCACGATCTGCGCACCGTCATTGCGCGCTCGTCGCTTGCCCGCGGCACGCTCAAGCTCGAGCTTACGGAATCGCTGGTGATGGAGAATCCCGAGCACGCCGCGCAAATGCTCCAGCGCATCCGCGATCTCGGCGCAGGGCTCGCGCTCGACGACTTCGGCACCGGCCATTCCTCGCTTGCCTATCTGCAGCGCTTTCCGTTCGATACCATCAAGATCGATCAGTCGTTCGTGCGCGCGAACGGCAAGGGGACGCGGCCGGTCATCCTGCGCTCGATCATCTCGCTCGCGCACGATCTCGGCATGGAAGTCGTCGCGGAGGGCGCCGAGACCGATTCGGACGCCATCGAGCTGTTTCAGCTGGGGTGCGAGTATGCACAAGGGTACTATTTCGGCGAGCCGATGAGCGCGGAGGATGCCCGCGCCTTGCTGGTTGCCGAGAGCACCCGCGATCACAGCGATCAGGAGCCGCGCAAGCAAAGCGTGCACTGACGTCGGCTCACCTTCCGTAGGCGGGGCTAAGGCGCGTGCTTCCGAGCTCTCTGGGGTGAGCAAAATCGTGCACGCGCCGAGCCCACCGGAAACGAAACGACACGTCAGACGATTTTGCCCGCCCTACAGGTCAGGCGTGGCCGGCTTCGCTCGACAGCATGCCAAGGTCGATGCCGATCTTCCTGAGCGCCAGCACATATTTCCCGCCGGTGTCCGGACCGAAGATCAGCTCAGGGTCTGCCGCGCAATGCAGCCACCCATTGTGCTGGATCTCGTTCTCGAGTTGACCGGGCGCCCAGCCGGCGTAGCCGAGGGCAAGAATGGCGTTGCGCGGGCCAGCTCCGCGAGCAATCGCCTTGAGGATGTCGAGGGTTGCCGTGAGGCAGATGCCCTCATCGATGGGAAGCGTTGAGTTCTCGATGAAAAAGTCGCTTGAATGCAGGACGAATCCGCGTTGGGTATCCACCGGCCCGCCCTTGAGCACCGCCAGCCCTGCGCCGGGAGGAAGCTGAATAGCATCAGCCGCGGGAATCACGTCCAGCTGCACGAGCAGGTCGGAAAAGCTGATATTGGCTGCAGGCTGATTGACCACAATGCCCATCGCTCCTTCGGTCGAGTGGGCGCAGACATAGATCACGCTGCGGGAAAACCGCTCGTCCCCCATTGACGGCATGGCAATCAGCATTTGCCCATCGAGATAGCCGCGCCTGGAGCGTTTGCGTGACGGCGGCTTGGCGCTCCTTGCTCTGCTCTGGCCTGGAGCGCTGCGGATCTCGGCATCGCTGCCGGAGGCGGTGCCCTCGCCACTCTCATCCATGCCTGGTTTGCGACCGAACTTCATGTCGAAATGCTACCTGATTGCTCGCTGATTGCAAATGTCCGCCGGTGACAACGGCGCAAGCATTCTTCGTGCCACAATTCCGCAATAACGCGCCTTTGTCGTCACTGCGCCAATGGAGGGTCGATTGCCTGTGCTCACGATGAATTCAGTGGCGCACGAAAAGTTTCGTCCGTATGTCGGACGCATGATAGCGGGGCTCGAGCACCTGCGACGGAGCGTCGCGGCTTGCGCAATTGCGCTTGCCGCCAGCGCCGGCACGACGCTGGCCGGCGAGGACGCCTCTGCTTGGGACGGGGACGCGCGTGGCGCGATCCGGCTGATCGCCGGGTCGTGGGCGGCAGGATCGTCTGCGATGCGGGCCGGAATTGAGATCAAGCTCAAGCCCGGCTGGCATACCTACTGGCGCTATCCGGGAGATGCGGGGGTTCCTCCGCGATTCGATTTTGCCGGATCGGTGAATGTCAAAGCAGTGAACGTGCTATGGCCGGCACCGCGTCGACTGCCGGAAGAGGGGCTGAGCGTAATTGGATACGTCGACAACGTGATTCTCCCGCTCGTGGTCGTCCCGCAGAGCCGCAAGCAACCAGTCCTCCTGCGGCTCAAAGCCGAGTATGCACTTTGCGAGAAGCTGTGCCTGCCTGCGCAAGCCAGCGCCGAGCTGGCGCTTGGACAGGGATCGTCGTCGTGGGACCCGGCACTCGCTGCGGCTCAACTACGGGTGCCGAAAAGGCACTCGCTCGGGGACGCCGGCGAACTCGCCATTCGATCCGTCCGGCGAGAGACTGACATCTCCCGACCGCGGGTGCTCATTGACGTCGCGGCGCCCGCCGGAGCGAACGTCGAGGTGTTTGTCGAAGGACCGAGTCCGGAGTGGACACTCCCGCTGCCGGTCGCCGCTGGAACAGCGGCCGGCGCGCTGCATCGTTTTGCTTTCGATCTCGACGGCGCCCCGCCTGGAGCAAAATACGAGGGGACGGTCATCACCGTCACAGCCGTGGCGGGAAATGAGGCAATCGAGGTTCTCGCCGCGCTCGATTGATTGGCAGAACCCCGCGGCCGGGCTAACTTGCACTGGTCAGGCTTCACGGCCATGCAATGAGAGGATGACAACGATGCCCATCAAGGTCGGCGAGCGGTTGCCAGAGGCGAAGTTTCGCGTGATGACACCCGAGGGACCGGCGTGGAAGACCACAGACGACATCTTCAAAGGTAAGAAGGTCGCGCTGTTTGCGGTACCCGGCGCCTTCACGAGCACCTGCCACAAGACCCACGTCCCCTCGATCGTGGAGAACGCGGCTGCGCTCAAGGCCAAGGGCGTCAATACGATCGCCGTCACGTCGGTCAATGATGTCTTCGTCATGGACGCGTGGCAAAAGGCTTCCGGTGCCGGCAATGTCGAGTTTCTCGCCGATGGGAACGGTGACTTCGCCAAGGCCGTGGATCTCGCGTTCGACGCCTCGGGCAACGGTCTCGGCACGCGGTCCAGGCGGTATGCCATGCTGGTTGAGGACGGCGTGGTCAAGCTGCTCAACATCGAGGAGGCGCCGGGCAAGATCGAGGTGTCCGGCGGCGGCGCGCTGCTCAAGCAGCTGTGATCAGTCCGCAAGCCTCCCCACACTCTTCCTGCTCGAAAACACCCGCTCGCCTCGCCCTCGCTCGCCATGCAGCGCGCCGACCGCGCCTGCACGCACTCCGGCGATGCCTTGCCGTGCGAGCTGATCCGCCCGCTCGTTGAGCGCATGCCCGGCATGTCCCCGCAACCAGTGCCAGCGCACGCGATGCTTGGCCGTGAGCGCATCCAGCCGTTGCCACAGATCGACGTTCTTGACCGGCTTCTTCTCGGCCGTGCGCCAGCCGTTACGCTTCCATCGCGCCATCCAGGTGAGAACACCATTTCGCAGGTACTCACTGTCGGTATGGATGTCGACGAGGCAAGGGCGTTTGAGCGCCTCGAGCGCGGCGATTGCCGCCGTGAGCTCCATGCGGTTGTTCGTGGTATGGGCCTCGCCGCCCCTGAGCTCTTTCACGTGTAGGCCGAAAGCAAGGATTGCCCCCCATCCGCCCGGGCCCGGATTGCCCGAGCAGGCTCCATCGGTGTGAATGACCACGTGCGGCTCGCTCACCGGCCGTTGCTCTCTATGCCGTAGTCGCGCACGCTTTGCACCGCCTGGTGGAAGCGCAGCTTGCGGTAGTATTCGAGCGGATCCTTCGGACGCACCAGCGCGCCCGCGGGCACATCGAACCAGTCCACGAGCCGCGTGAGCAGAAAGCGCATCGCGGCGCCGCGCGCAAGCAATGGCAGGAGCATCCTTTCCTCGCGCGACAGCGGGCGTACCTGGGCATAGGCCTGCAACAGGCTTTTGCCTTTGGTGACGTTATACGAATGGTCAGTCTCGAAGCACCATGCATTGAGGCATACGGCAACGTCATAGGCCAGAAAATCCGTGCACGCGAAATAGAAATCGATCAATCCAGAAAGCTGGTTGCCGAGAAAGAAGACGTTGTCCGGAAAAAGATCGGCATGAATGATCCCCTGCGGCAGCTCGCGCGGCCACGCTGCTTCCAGATGCAAGAGCTCGGCCGCCAGAAACTGCTCGAGATCGCGATGGAGCTCGTTCGCGCGCGCGCGGCAGCCCAGGTAGAGCGGCCGCCATGCCGACACGGAGAGCGCATTGGCGCGCGCTGCTACGAAGTCGAGGCCGGCCAGATGAAGCCTCGCCAGCGCCTCGCCGAGGGCCGCGCAATGCCCCGCGGAAGGTCTGCGGATCCACATGCCGTCGAGAAATGTGATGACCGCCGCCGGACGGCCGGCGACCTGGCCCAGCATGTCGCCGTTGCGGTTCTTGACCGGCTGCGGGCAGCTAATCCCGCGCGCGTGCAGATGCTCCATCAAACCGAGAAAGAAGGGCAGATCGGGCGCGGCTACCCGTCTCTCATACAGCGTCAGGATGAAATAGCCGCGGGTCGTGTGGACGAGAAAGTTCGAGTTCTCGACCCCTTCGGCGATACCCTTGTATGCCAGCAGCTCTCCGAGGTCGTAACCGGAAAGAAAGCCCGCAAGGTCCTCCGCCATCACGTCGGTGTAGACGGCCACCGTTGTTCTCGCAGCAGCAGGGGGAGCTATTCCGCGGCCTCGCCGCCCCGCAGCGCCCGCGGCAGCGGGAAGAACATGTCCTCGTCGGCGGTCGTGATGGTCTCGACGCTTACCGCATAGCGCTCCGCAAATGCGCCGATCACCTCCTCCACCAGATTCTCCGGCGCCGACGCTCCGGCCGTGACGCCAAGGCTCTGGATTGCTCCGAACACCGACCAGTCAATCTCCTTTGCCCGCTCCACCAGCGCCGCCCGCGGGCAGCCGGCGCGGTGGGCGACCTCCCGCAGGCGTTGCGTGTTGGAGGAATTGGGCGAACCCACGACCAGCATAGCCTCCACCATCGGCGCCACTTTTTTGACCACCTCCTGCCGGTTGGTTGTGGCGTAGCAGATATCCTCCTTGTGCGGTCCGTGAATGTGCGGAAAGCGTGTCCTGAGCACCTCCACGATCTCGGCCGTGTCGTCGACCGACAGGGTTGTCTGCGTGGCATAAGCGAGATTGTCGGGGTCGCGGGGAACGAAGCTCAGTGCATCACCCACCGATTGCACCAGTGTAATCGCGCCTGCTGGCAGCTGCCCGATTGTGCCGACCACTTCGGGGTGCCCGGCGTGACCGATCAGCACGATCTCGCGGCCGCGCTTGTGATGAATCTGTGCCTCGCGGTGCACCTTCGTCACCAGCGGGCAGGTCGCGTCGACAGCGAAGAGATTGCGCCGCTTCGCCTCCGCCGGAATTGATTTCGGCACCCCGTGCGCGGAGAAGATCACGGGCGCTCCGCTGTCGGGAATCTCGTCGAGCTCTTCCACGAACACGGCGCCCTTGCGCTTGAGGCTTTCGACCACGTAGCGGTTATGCACGATCTCATGACGCACATAGACGGGCGCGCCATAGCGGGCGAGGGCCTGCTCGACGGTCTCGATCGCGCGCACCACGCCGGCACAGAACCCGCGCGGCGAGCACAGCAGGATGCGAATGGGCGGCTTGCCGGGGGCCGCATCGGGCCGGTCAGCGCTTCCGCCCGCCTCGGGAACATCACTCGACATTTGCTCTCACGGGGTCAGCTGCCTTGAGATGGGGGTTCCTGACACTCGCTGTCAAGCGCACGGCTGCTGAGCTATCTGCTCTCGAGCCAAGCCTGGTAGCGAAGATAGAGCTGCGCCGTATGCGGGGAGCCGTCGCGATAGACGACCGGCGCGAGGGCGCGACCGGACGCAACAAGCCGGGCCGCCATGTAGCGGTACGCTTCCGGGTAGGTCGACAGCTCGGAGCCTTTGAACAGCCGCTCGAAGCTTTCCGACGGCTCGACGGGGTCGAGGCGGTCGCGCTCATAGATCGCCGTGCGCTCGACAATGCGCCAGCGGGCGCCTGCCTGCTCCAGGCGGTCGAGAAAACGAGCGTAGGAGGTCAGGTCGGCAATCACCGTGCCGATCTTCTGGCGCACCAGAATGACGATGTTGGTCTCCGCCATCGCTCGCCCCCCGGCAACCTCCACCAGCGAGGGAAATATCTGGTGCTTTGAACGCTGTCCCGACTCGAAAGCCTGCCGGCAACGATCGACGAAATCGGAGAAATTGCCGGTGAACCAGGAGACCGAAATTTGCCCGTCGGGAACGAAGGTATCAAGCAGCTGGGGCCACTTGCCCTGATCGCGATAGAATCCCCAGGATTGAATCAGCTCCGCGCAGGCGGATTTGTGGGCGAGCATGCCGGCATCCATTTGGTTCACGTCTGTTCTGCCTGCTTCACCGATCCTCCCACCATCGAGTGCCTCAATTGGTGGAGCGGGCGCGAGGTTCCTTACGGCGCGGCCATCCGCAGGGATATCGGGTTAAAACCAGCCCGAATCATCGGTTGCCACTCTTCTTTGGGTTCCCACGTTTGTACAACCGCGACAGGAGCAATGCGGGCAACAATGCGGCCGATCGCGGCAAGGCGCAATGGACGCCAGGGAAAGGGACATGCGAGCGATCGTGATTCATGAATTCGGTCCGCCTGACGTCCTGCGGTACGAGGAGGTGAGCGATCCGCAGCCCCGACGCGGCGAAGTCCGAATCCGCGTTTGCGCCGCGACTGTCAATCGCGTGCTCGACGTCAGCCTGCGAGCCGGGCGCGAAAGCGCGCGCCGCCCCATTCTCCCGCTCATTCCCGGCGTCGACTGCGCAGGCATCATCGATGCAGTGGGAGAGGATGTCACGCGGTGGCGAAAGGGAATGCGGGTGGCCGCGGCGGGCGTCATGCCGCTTGAACCCTGCGCCGAGGACGGCAAGGGCTATGCAGGGCCGACCGGGATGATGGGCATCAAGCGTCCTGGCGGCTTTGCGCAGATGGTTGCCGTTCCCGCCTGCGCTGCGGTCGAGCTGCCGGCGGGGCTCGATTTTCACCATGCCGCAGTGGTGATTCGGCATGTGCCAACCGCCTGGAACCTGCTGATCAATGTGGCGCGCCTCAAGTCCGGCGAGACCGTGCTTGTCATGGGTGCCGGCGGCAATCTCGGAAGCATTGGCATCCAGATTGCAAAGAATGTCATTGGCGCGCAGGTCATCGCTTGCGCCGGTTCCGATGAGCGCGCGGCTATCGGCGCCAAGCTCGGGGCCAATCACGTCATCAATTACAATGCATGCGACCTTTTCACAGAGGTGATGAAGCTCACAGGTGGCAACGGCATCGACGTGCTGTACGACAACATCGCCAATCCGAAGATACTGCCGGCAGCCTTTCGCACGCTCGGGCACGGCGGGCGACTGGTGACGGCCGGCGCGCATGCAGGTCCTCATGTGCCGATCGATTTCTCGCATCTTTACCACAAGCGGATCACCATCGCGGGCCGGCCCGGGTATGATCCGACCGACATCCCGAAATGCCTGGCGGCCAGCTCCGAAGGCAAGATCAAAGCGCAGATCGAGCACATCCTGCCGCTTTCGCGCGCTGTCGAAGCGCATCGCCTCATGGAATCCGGCGTGTCACAAGGGAAGATCGTGCTCGATCCCACGCTCACGTTCTGTAGGGACGACGCTTAGGACGTCACAGACCCGCGTAAACGCGCTTCTGCCCTCCCCCCTGCAGAAGCATTGTCGTTCCCCCATTGCATGGCGAGGGGAGGAACGCCTATATTCCGGGCACTTCCGTCATCCCCGATGACAGCAAAGCTTCGCCTGCCGCGGCGGACGAGGCCCAGAGGAGATTTATGCGATGACAGCAGCGCCCCTGATGCCGAAAGCGACCGCCGTCTGGCTGGTCGAGAACACCGCGCTCTCATTCGATCAGGTGGCCGAATTCTGCAAGCTCCACCCGCTCGAGGTGAAAGCGATCGCAGACGGCGATGCGGCGCAGGGCATCAAGGGGCTCGATCCGATCCAGACCGGCCAGCTCAGCCGCGAGGAGATAGAGAAGGCAGTCTCGGATCCGAGTCATCGCCTGCGGCTGCTCGATCCCAAGGTGCGCCTGCCGGAGGCCAAGAAGAAGAAAGGTCCGCGCTATACGCCCGTGTCGCGTCGGCAGGATCGACCCAATGCCATTCTCTGGCTGGTGCGCAATCACCCCGAGCTCAAAGATAGCCAGATCATGCGGCTGGTCGGCACTACAAAGTCCACGATCCAGGCCATCCGCGAGCGCACGCACTGGAATGCCTCCAACCTCCAGCCAATGGACCCGGTGACGCTCGGCCTGTGCTCGCAGATCGACCTCGATCTGGAAGTGCAGCGCGCTGCCAAGGAAAAGCCAGTTGCCGCCGAGGAGCACGGCGCAACCTTGCTGCCCGCCTCCGAGACCACGCTTCACCGCGAGCCCGAGCCCGCCGAAAAGAAGCCTGCCGACGAGCTCAACGTCGATGCGGTTTTCGCCAAGCTCAAGCAGATCGGCGGCAAGAGCGAGTAAGCCTTTGTGAAAATCTCATATCTGGAGAATCATGTTAGCACTCCGGAAACCTACAGGATTAACGGCGCAATAACGTCTCGGCCGCATTTTGAGGAGCGCTAACGTGCTCGCCTGATCTCCGGGGCATGCGCCATGCTGGAACGCCGCCATAGCCAACGCGCCCGCACACTTCGTGCCGGCAAGATCGTATTCAACAACAAAAACTCCGTAATCGACTGCATGGTGCGCAATCTTTCGCGTAATGGCGCGTGCCTGCTCGTGTCCAGCGTCATCGGTGTTCCCTCGACTTTCGACCTCCTGGTTGAGGGCGAATGCGTAAGTCGTCGGTGCAAGATGGTCTGGAACAACCAGAACCGCGTCGGGGTCGAGTTTCGCGCGTAGCGTGACTTGGGTTGCCCAATCTACGTCGCTGGTCCTATCCCCTTGTCCCGAAGCGCCCCGCCGATCTCATCGAGGATAGCAGGGTCGTCGATGGTCGCCGGCATGTTCCATGCCTCCCCGTCTGCAATCTTTTTCATGGTGCCGCGCAGGATTTTCCCCGATCGCGTCTTGGGCAGCCGTGCCACGGTGAGAATGAGCTTGAATGCAGCGACGGGACCGATCTTCTCGCGTACCAGCCCGACGCATTCCTGCTCGATGTCCGCAATGGCGCGGTCGACGCCCGCCTTGAGCACGACGAAACCGCAGGGCACCTCGCCCTTCAGCGCATCGGCAATGCCGATCACAGCGCATTCGGCAACGTCGGGATGTGCGCTGAGCACCTCCTCCATGCCGCCGGTGGACAGCCGATGGCCCGCGACATTGATGATGTCATCGGTGCGGCTCATCACGTAGATGTAGCCGTCGGCGTCCTTGTAGCCCGCGTCCGCAGTCTTGTAGTAGCCGGGGAACTCGGTCAGGTAGCTCTGCTTGAACCACTCGTCCTGCTGCCAGAGCGTCGGCAGGCAAGCGGGCGGCAGCGGCAGCTTGACCACGATCGAGCCCATCTTGCCAGCCGGAAGCTCGCGGCCCCCCTCGTCGAGAACGCGCAGGTCGTAGCCGGGCATCGCCACTGTCGGTGAGCCGTGCTTGACAGGCAACTGCCCGAGCCCGACCGGATTGCCGGCGATGGCCCAAGCGGTCTCGGTCTGCCACCAATGGTCGATGACCGGCTTTTTCAGCAGGTTCTCGGCCCATGCAATTGTATCGGGGTCGGCGCGCTCGCCGGCGAGAAACAGGGTTCGGAACCTGGAGAGGTCGTAGCGGGCAAGCAGCTTACCCTGCGGGTCTTCCTTCTTGATGGCGCGGAAGGCGGTCGGCGCCGTGAACATGGCGACGCAGCCGTGCTCGGCAATGACCCGCCAGAACGCGCCGGCATCCGGGGTGCCGACCGGCTTGCCTTCATAGAGAATAGAGGTGCAGCCGTGAAAGAGCGGCGCGTAGACGATGTAGGAGTGCCCGACCACCCAGCCGACATCGGAGGCCGCCCAGTACACTTCGCCCGGCTCGACGCCGTAGAGGTACTGCATCGACCATTCGAGCGCGACCATGTGGCCGCCATTGTCGCGTACCACCCCTTTCGGGCGACCTGTGGTTCCCGACGTGTAGAGGATGTAGAGCGGATCGGTGGCAGCAACGGGCGTGCACTCGTAGACCGAACGGGCGAAAACGACAGCCTCGTCCCGCAGCTTCGCCCAATCGTGGTCCCGTCCTGAGATGAGTGCCGCCTCCTCGTGCGGACGTTGCAGGATCAGGCAGGCAGCCGGCTTATGGGCCGAAAGCGCTATCGCGTCATCGAGCAGCGGCTTGTATTTCACCACGCGTCCCGGCTCGAGGCCGCAACTCGCGGACAGGATCACTTTCGGCTCCGCATTCTCGATGCGGGTCGCCAATTCCTTTGCGGCGAAGCCCCCGAACACCACCGAGTGGACCGCGCCAATGCGGGCACAGGCGAGCATGCCGATCACGGCTTCCGGCACCATGGGCATGTAGAGGATGACGCGATCGCCCTTGCCTACTCCCAACTCGCGCAGAATTGCCGCCAGCACCTGCGTCTCCACCTGCAGGCGGTGATAGGTGATGACGCGCTTTTCACCCGCCAATGGGGAATCATAAATGATGGCAGGCTGCTCGCCGCGCCCGCGCATGACATGGCGATCCACTGCATTCCAGCAGGTGTTGCACACCCCGCCGACGAACCATCGGCCATACACCCCGGCTGCGGGATCGAACGTCCGCTTCGGCGGCTCGATCCAGTCGATTGCCTGCGCGGCATCCGCCCAGAACGCCTGCGGATCGCGCTGCCACCGCGCGTAGACCTCATGATAGCGGCTGGTGCGGGCATCCATGGCGATGCTCCTTAGGGTCTTCCCCGCCCTATCTTGGACCTCGGTATCCTGTTTGAAAAGCGCGGCTGCAGAGTGGCCATGCGCAAGGAACCCTGGCATGCACGATCCGACTGCGGTTTGATCCCGGTCAATGCGCGCTTGGCCCGCGCGCGCTTTCTCGTTTGCCCTCTCCCTCCAGCAACCGGCGAAGCCCTGTTCACCTCATGGGCATGAGCATCATCACCGACCCATTGTTCTATCTGCTGGCGATACCTGCCATCGTTGCGCTCGGGCTCGGCAAGGGCGGGTTTGCCGGATTGGGGATGATCTCAACCCCGCTGCTTGCGCTGCGACTGCCACCATTGCAGGCGGCGGCAATCCTGCTGCCGATCCTGCTTTGCCAAGACGTGATCTCGGTATGGGCCTATCGGCGCGATTGGTGCGCCTGGAATCTCAAGGTCCTGCTGCCCGGCTCGATGATCGGCGTAGCGGTGGCATGGCTGTTCGCGGCCTATGTCGCGCAGGCCTATGTCGAGCTTGCCGTGGGCGTAACGGGGATCTGCTTCGTCATCTACACATTCCTGGCCCACGTGCCGATGCAGCCACAGCGTCCGAGCGCGGCCGCAGGCATGTTCTGGGGCTCGCTCGCGGGCTTCACCTCGACCTCATCCAGGTCGGCGGCCCGCCCTACAATGTGCACATCCTGCCGCAACGGCTCGACAAATTCACTCTGATCGGCACCACGATCATATTCTTCGCGCTCGTGAACGTGATGAAGATTGCTCCCTATACCGCGCTCGGCCAGTTCTCGACCCGAACGCTCGGGACCTCGCTCATCCTGCTGCCGCTCGCCATTGCCAGCAACCTGCTCGGGCTCTGGCTCGCGCGCCGCGCCCCGACCGAGCTCTTCTATAGACTCACCTATGTGCTCATGCTGCTGATCTCGCTCGCGCTGTGCTGGCGCGGCGCGAGCGCGATATTTTTTTCTTACTGATGTCCTCGCAAGTTTGAGATCAACCCTGTGCTGTTGCGGCGTTCAGGACCTGTGCCATGGCGCCGCAGGCGCAAATCATGTGCATTGATCGCAGGGCGTCCGCTTCGCTAGGCTCAAGCACAGCATCAGGTTCCGATAATCCCATGACGCCTTACGACATCGATCTCGATCGCAACCCTGCGAACTTCCAGCCCCTCACGCCGCTGTCGTTCCTGGAGCGGGCGGCGCTCGTATTCCCGGACCGGACCGCCATCATCCATGGCGGACTCCGCCGCAGCTATGCCGAATTCTACGCGCGTGCGCGCCGGCTTGCCTCGGCGCTGGCGCGGCGCGGCATTGGCCGCGGCGATACCGTCTCAGTGCTGCTTGCCAACACGCCTGCCATGCTGGAATGCCACTATGGCGTGCCCATGTGCGGCGCGGTGCTCAATACCATCAATACGCGCCTGGATGGCGCGATCATTGCCTTTCAACTCGATCACGGCGAGGCGAAGGCGCTCATCGTCGACCGAGAATTCGCAAGGCTAGCGGAGGATGCGCTGGCACTCGCCAAGGCGAAGCCGCTGGTGATCGACTATGACGATCCCGAATATTCTGGCGCCGGCGAGAGGATCGGATCGGCCGAGTACGAGGAATTGGTTGCGGGAGGCGACCCTGGCTTTGCCTGGATCATGCCGACTGACGAGTGGGACGCCATTTCGCTCAACTACACGTCTGGCACCACTGGCGACCCGAAAGGGGTCGTGTACCACCATCGCGGCGCCTATCTCCTGGCCATCGGCAACGTGCTCACCGGCAACATGGGCCGGCACTGCGTCTATCTCTGGACCCTGCCGATGTTCCACTGCAATGGCTGGTGCTTCCCATGGACCCTCTCGGTGGTGGCAGGCACGCATATCTGCCTGCGCCAGGTGCGCGCGCGTGCCATGTACCATGCCATCGCGGACCACAAGGTGACGCATCTGTGCGGCGCGCCCATTGTGATGGCGACGCTACTGAACGCCGGCGCGGGGGAGAAAAAGCCGCTGCCGCATGTCGTCGAGTTCTTCACCGCTGCCGCGCCGCCGCCAGAGGCGGTTCTGGCAGCGATGAAGGCAGCCGGTTTCAACGTCACGCATCTCTACGGTCTCACCGAGACCTACGGCCCGGCCGCCGTCAACGAGTGGCAGGATGCCTGGGATGCACTCTCGCCTGCCGAGCAGGCTGCCAGAAAGGCGCGCCAGGGCGTGCGCTATGTCCCGCTCGATGCGCTCGATGTGCTTGATCCCGACAGCATGCAGCCGGTCGCGTGGGACGGGAAGACCATGGGCGAGGTCATGTTCCGGGGGAACGTGGTGATGAAGGGTTATCTCAAGAATAGGTCGGCCACGGCGGCTGCCTTCGCGGGCGGCTGGTTCCATTCCGGCGATCTCGGCGTCATGCATCCTGACGGCTATATCCAGCTCAAGGACCGTTCCAAGGACATCATCATTTCCGGCGGCGAGAACATCTCCTCGATTGAGGTCGAGGAGGCGCTTTACAAGCATCCCGCGGTCGCGGCCGTCGCCGTGGTGGCAAAGCCCGATGAGAAATGGGGCGAGACGCCGTGCGCGTTTGTCGAGATCAAGCCTGGCCAGGCGGTCACGACGGACGACCTCGTCGCCTGGTGCCGCAAGCATCTCGCGAGCTACAAATGCCCGCGCTTCGTCGTGTTCACCGAGCTGCCGAAGACCTCGACCGGCAAGATCCAGAAATTCCGGCTGCGCGAGATGGCCAAGGAGGTGTGATTGCCTCGCGTGCCGCACATGAGATCCACTTATCCCGTCGTGGGAAGGGGTCGCGAGCGAAGCGAGTGGGTGAGAGGCACCGTGCGGACGCAGGACAGGTCGCCTCTGCATGCGGCGCTCGCGCTCGCCGTCGCGCTCGCGCTGATGCCGACGCGAGGCTGTGCCGGCGAGCTCTTTGCCGGCAGGAGCATCGACCTCATCATCGGCACCCCACCCGGCGGGGGTTACGACATCTATGCGCGCGCGCTCGCCCGCCATCTTGGGCGCCACATTCCGGGGCAGCCGGCCATTGTGGCGAAGAACATGCCCGGCGCGGGCAGCGCGCGTGCGGCGGGTTTTATCAGCGCGGTCGCGCCCCGCGACGGCAGCGCCATCGCCGCCATCACTCCGGGCGCAGTGATGGGCCCACTCTTGGACGAGAGGACCGATGCGCTGTTCGATCCGACCAAGGTGCTCTACCTCGGAACCGCCAATAACGGAACGCGGGTGTGCATCTCGCGCAGGGATTCCAGGATCAAGACCTTCGACGACGCGCTCACCCAAAAGGCGTCTTTCGGCGGCATCTCGTCAAATGAGTCCACGCGCGAATATGGCTACATGCACAAGAAAACCTCAGGGGCGCAGTACGACGTCGTCTCCGGCTACAGCGGCACCGCCGAGATTGCGCTCGCCATGGAGCGCGGCGAGATCGACGGCGCCTGCGGCTGGGACTGGTCGAGCCTCAAATCGCAGCGCCCGGACTGGATCCGCAACAGGACGGTCAATTTGCTCCTGCAAGCCGGCCTCGAGCCGAACCCGGAGCTTGCGCGCATGGGCGTTCCCTCGGTGTTTCAATACGTCAAGCAGGAGGCAGACCGCAGGGCGGTGGAGCTGATCGTCAGCCAGCAGGCATTCCTTCGCTCCTACATTGCCCCTCCGCAAGTGCCGGCACAAACGCTTGCCATCCTGCGCGCGGGGTTCGAAGCCACCATGAGCGATGCGCAATTCCTGGATGACGCTGAGAAGCTTCGCATCGACATCTCACCGCTCGCGGGCGCCAAGGTGCAGGAGCTGGTGCAAAAGATCTATGCAACTCCCAGAGAGGTGGTCGCGCACGCGCAGGGCCTGATCGCGCCATGAGCGGCTGTCATTGCCGAGGGGCGTGCGGTCCCCATGGTCCCGGCTCATCCCGCTCCGACGCGCCAAGCTCAATGGGCGGCCGCTCCGGCAGGAACCGCTTGCCCTCCGCGGCCGTCTCCGGCGCAGGCGGCTGCTCGCCAGCAGGGAGAGGCTCCGGCATCGTCTCTTCCGCCGCAGGAAGCGCGAGCGGGCCCGGATCATGGCCGCCCGCGAATTGAACAAGCGCGGCAACGCGAGCCTCGATAGGCGGGTGGGTGTCGAAGATGTTGGAAAAACCCTGGCGCGGATTGTCGATGCACATCTCCATGACAGCAGAGGTTGCGCCGGCCAGCTCGCCGCGGCCTTCGATCTTTCGCAGCGCGGAGATCATGGCGTCCGGATTCTTCGTGAGCTCGACCGAGCCGGCATCGGCGAGATATTCGCGTTTGCGGGAGAGCGCGAAGCGGATGACGATCGAGAGCACCCAAGCGACTAAAATGAGCGCAAGCCCGACAAGCAGCGCTACTCCCACCCCTCTGCGGTCGCCGTCGCCGCGTCCCCTCCAGCGCAGGCCGCCCTGAAACAGCAGCCGGTAGAGCAGCTCGGCGAAGAACGAGATCACGCCGGCGATAATGACGGCAATCACCAGAAGCCGGACATCGCCGTTGCGGATATGGGTCAGCTCATGGCCAAGCACCGACTCGATCTCGGCATTGTCGAGCTTGTGGACCAGGCCCGACGTGACCGTGATCGAATACTGGCGCTCATTCATCCCGGTCGCGAACGCATTCAGGCTCTCATTTTCGATCAGCCTCAATCTCGGCATGCTGATCCCGCGTGAGATGCAGAGATTCTCCAGCAGGTTGTAAAGTCCTGGCGCTTGCTGGCGCGTCACTTCGCGCCCGCCGGTTACTGCATCGATCATGCTCTGGTGAAACTTGTAGGCGATCAGGATCCACAGCGCTGTACCCGCTGTCGCGAACGGACTCGCATAAAGCGCATCGGCCAGCGCGCGCCGCATCAGCGCGTTGACCGGCTCGGCCGAGCCTACTGCCTCGCCGACGAGAGCACCGGCATAGACCAGGAGATACACGAGAAAGAACAGCCCGATGAGAAGCGCGATCGATCGGCGCTGGTTCGTGCGGATGTGCGTGTAAAGCCCGTAGGCGGCCATTGAGAGTCTCGCTGCCGCGTCAGAACTTCACCTGTGGCGCCTGCTCGAGGTCCTTGCGCTGCTCGACGCCGACGTCGAAGAAATCCTTGGGCGCAAACCCGAGCTTGTTCGCGAGCAGCACGGCCGGGAACTGCTGGATTCCCGTGTTGTATTCCTGTACAGCGCTGTTGAAAAAACGCCGCGCCGCGGCGATCTTGTTCTCGAGGTCGGAAAGCTCGCTCTGGAGCTGCTGAAAGTTCTGGCTGGCCTTGAGGTCGGGGTAGGACTCGCTCAACGCGAAGAGCTGGCGCAGCACACCACTGAGGGCATTCTCGGCTGCCGCCTGAGCAGCGACACCGCCTCCCTGCGCGGTGACCGCGGCATTGCGCGCCCGCACGACCGCCTCCAGCGTGCCGCGCTCGTGACCTGCATAGCCCTTTACTGTCTCGACCAGGTTGGGAATGAGATCGTGCCGTTGCTTCGTTTGCACGTCGATATCGGAAAAGGCCTGATTGACGCGCTGGCGCATCGCGACAAGCCCGTTATAGACCGTCATGATCCAGATCACGAGCAGGACGAGAACGCCGATGACAAGCCAGCTAAAGAGGGTCGTAGACATGCAGGGCTCCTGGACTCGAATTGGCTCGAAAACGCAATCTATGGCCCGCCAAGGTGATAGGGAAGCGGGCGGAATGGCGGTCGACGGTTGGCAACCATGACCGGCGCGTACTCCACATGAGGTCAGATCTCCTGCCCCTCTCGCCGCGCAAGCAGCAAATACGCCACCTGGCCGACGCCAGCGCGCCACAGCGGCGGGAATGGCTTGCGCGCGCGGCCTTCTTTCACGCTGAGGATCTTCTCTATCTCAAGTTTCTGATCGGCGAAGGGGCTCGCGTGCTCGAGCTTGGATGCGGCAGCGGCGACCTGCTGGCGGAGCTGCGTCCATCTTATGGCGTGGGTGTCGATTTCAGCGAGGGCATGATCGCCCAAGCACGCCAGGCACATCCGGAGCTCACATTCGTCGTCGGCGACATCGAGGACCGCTCGTTGGTGAGTGAATTGCGCGGGCCGTTCGATGTCATCCTGATGGTCGACGCCATCGGCGCCCTCGACGACTGCCAGGGCGCGTTCGAGCACCTGCATGGATTATGCACGCGTGAGACGCGGCTCATCATCGGATATTTCTCGCATCTGTGGTATCCCGCGTTGAAAATCGCGGAAGCTGTCGGACTCAAGATGCCGCAGCCACCACAGAATGTGCTGGCGCCGGCCGACGTGGGCGCGTTGGTCGCGCTTGCAGATTTTGAGGCGGTCAAGAGCGAGCCGCGATTGCTGCTTCCCATCCGTTTGCTTGGGCTGGGGCGGATCGTCAATCGCTTCCTGGCCCCATTGCCGCTTGTCCGGGGCCTTTGCTTGCGGCACTACACGGTCTGCCGCTCGTTGCGGCAGCATGCGCCCGTGCCAGTCTCGGCAAGCGTCGTGATCCCAACGCGCAACGAGCACGGCAATATCGAGGCGGCGGTGAGGCGCGTGCCGCGTTTTGCCGAGGAGCTCGAGATCATCTTCGTAGAAGGACACTCCGTCGACCGCACCTGGGAGGAGATCGAGCGCGTGATCGCAGCTTATCCGCAGTACGACATCAAGGCCATGCGGCAGCCGGGCAACGGCAAGGCCAATGCCGTGTTTGCCGGGTTCGATGTCGCGCGAGGTGATGCGCTGATCATTCTCGATGGCGATCTGACGGTTCCCCCCGAGCAATTGCCGAAATTCTGGGAGGCAATCCGAACCGGGAAAGGCGAGTTCATCAATGGCTCCCGTCTTGTCTATCCGATGGACAAACAAGCGATGCGATTTCTCAATCTCGTTGCAAACAAGATCTTTTCGCTGCTCTTCAGCTGGCTGTTGTCACAACGGTTTACCGACACGCTATGCGGCACAAAAGCGATACGCCGGAGCGACTACGCACGACTCAAGTGCGGCCGCAGCTATTTCGGTGAGTTCGATCCGTTCGGCGATTTCGATCTCATTTTCGGCGCATCGAAGCTCGGCCTCAAGGCGGTCGAGATTCCAATTCGTTATGCCAGCCGCAGCTACGGCGAGACGCAGATCTCGCGTTTCCGGCACGGCCTCATGCTGCTGCGGATGGTGCTCTTCGCCTTCATGCGCATCAAGGCAATGTGATGAAAGCGCCAGCAGCCGAACCGCTTCACGATTATCGGAAAATCTGGAATGACAAGCCCGCGCTGCGGATCGTCTATGACGATTTCTACGACCGCATTGCGGCGGCGTGTCGTCCTGGATTGACGATCGAGCTCGGCGGCGGCATCGGCAATCTGAAGCACAGTTTGCCTGATGTGATCACGACCGATATCCAGCAGGCGGACTGGCTCGACTGCGTCGCCGATGCCCAGCGGCTTCCCTTCGCAACCGGCTCGGCGAGCAATATCGTCATGGTCGACGTGCTGCATCATCTCGAATTTCCGACCATGTTTTTCCGCGAGGCCGCCCGCATTCTGCGCACGGGCGGCTGCGCAGTGATGGTGGAGCCGGCGATCAGCTGGGGCAGCAGCGCGCTCTACCGTCTGTTCCACCAGGAGCCGGTGCGCACCTCGGCCGAAGCGCTGGCCGAGGGAGTGCCAAATCCAGGTCGCAGCCCCTATGAATCCAACCAGGCGATCCCGACCGTGCTCGTCACCCGCGAGCGGGACAAGTTTCACAGGCTGTTTCCTGCGCTTCGCATTACACGGGTGGAATGGTTCTCGCTCGCGGCCTATCCGCTGAGCGGCGGCTTCAGGCGCTGGAGTCTCATCAGCGCCGGCATGGCACGGAGAATGCTGCGCATCGAGCGGGCGGTCGAGCCCACGCTCGGTCGTTTCATGGCGTTTCGAATGATGTTAGTTGTCGAGAAGCTGGCGGAGGCGGGCTCATAAACCGCGATGTCGCTTCTCACTTTCGGGGGGCGGTCTGTGGTGCGGGGGGTTCGGAAGCGGACGCGATGGCCGACAGGATTTTCGAGCTCTCCGGCAGGCGCATCTACGTTGCCGGCCATCGCGGCATGGTCGGTTCGGCGATCGCTCGGCGTCTCGCCGGCATTCCCTGCGAGATCATCACTGCGGATCGCAGTATGCTCGACCTCGAACGTCAGGAGCAGGTCGAAACATTCCTGGCCGCGCGCAGGCCCGATGTCGTGATTGTTGCGGCCGCCAAGGTCGGCGGCATTCATGCCAACGACGCCTACCCTGCCGAGTTCATTTCCGACAATCTTGCGATTGCGCGCAACACGATTCACACCAGCTATAAGATTGGCGTGCGCAAGCTCCTGTTCCTGGGCTCCTCCTGCATTTATCCGAAGCTGGCACACCAGCCCATGCGCGAGGACGAGCTGCTCACCGGCCCGCTCGAGCCGACCAATCAGTGGTATGCGGTCGCCAAGATCGCAGGAGTCAAATTGTGCCAGGCCTATCGCCGGCAATACGGCGCCGATTTCATCTCCGCGATGCCGACCAACCTCTATGGTCCGGGCGACAACTACCATCCGGAGAACAGCCACGTGGTTGCGGCCCTGATCCGGCGCTTTCATAGTGCGAAGCTCGAGCGCACCCCCGCAGTGTCGGTATGGGGCAGCGGCACTCCGCTGCGCGAGTTCCTCTTTGTCGATGACCTCGCCGATGCCTGCGTATTCCTGCTCGAGCACTATTCGGATGAGCAGCATGTCAATGTCGGCAGCGGACAGGAAGTCAGCGTTGCGCAATTTGCCGGAATCGTCGCCGAGATCGTCGGCTATGAGGGACAGCTTGTCTTCGACAGCTCCCGGCCGGACGGAGTGCCGCGCAAGCTTCTCGACAGCGGAAAGCTTACCGCCTTGGGCTGGCGGGCGGCGACCCCGCTGCGCGCAGGCCTAACGCGCGCCTACGCGGCATTTCTCGCAGGCGACCTCCGCATCAACTAAAGCAGGCGCTGCTTGAGCATCACCCTTTCGCTGGCATTTTGCTGCGCTTCGCTTAAGATCGATGCACGTTTCACCGGGCCCGGTGCTTGCAAGCCGTGTCTAGGCTCGTAACGCAAGCGTCAACCTGCAAGTGGGGACAACATGCTCGACCGCAGACGCCTCATCCACGGCGGCCTCGCGACCGCCGGGTTGCTTACGGCCGCTGCTCCGCTTCGAGCGCGCGCGCAGCGTGCAAAAGTCCGCTACAGCGAGGTAGTGCGGTCGGTGTTGTATGTGCCGGCCTATGTGGCGATCACCAAGGGCTATTTCGAGGAGCAGGGCATCGAGCAGACGATGAGCACCGCGCAGGGCGGCGACAAATGCATGGCGGCGCTTCTCTCCAATGCCGCCGACGTCGCTCTGATCGGGCCGGAGACCGCGATTTACGTTCTCACCAGCGACTCGCCGAGCAAGGCACGCATCTTCTGCGGACTGACCACCACCGATGGTTTCATGCTGCTCGGCCGGGAGAAGGTCGACCGGTTCGAGTGGAACATGCTGAGGGGAAAGGAGATCCTCGGCTTCCGCCCGGGCAGCACGCCTCTGCTGTTCCTGGAAGCGGCGCTGCGGAAAAACGGCATCGACCCGCAGAAGGACGTGAAGCTCATGAACAACGTCGCCATCCCTGCGCGCGTGGGCTCATGGCTATCCGGGCAGAACCAGTTCGGCATCTTCACCGAGCCCGATCCCTCGCAGCTCGAGCTCGACGGCAAGGGGTACTTCATGGCTTCGATCGGGCAGACCGTGGGCCCGGCCGATTACACGGCGTTCATGGCGACCGACCAGTATATCCGCGATCATCCGGACATCATCCAGGGCTGGACCAATGCGATCTATAAGGCGCAACGATGGACCCAGACGGCGCCGACCGCCGAAATTGTCGAGGCCATCCAGCCATTTTTCCCGGGCGTCAATCCGCAGGCCTTGGCTGCCGCCACCGACCGCTACCGCAGGATAAAGATCTGGAAAGAGACGCCCTCCATTGAGCCGAGCGCGATCGAACGGTTCCAGGATATCCTGGTGGAAGGCGACGTGCTTACGACCGCCAAGCGCGTCAAATACAAGGATCTGGTCCTTACCGAGTTCGCCGCCAAGGCGAAGTGATCCGTGGGCAGCTCGGCCACTGGCGGCGCTGCCTCGCCGAAGGTCGAGCTGCGCAAGCTCCACATGCGTTATTTCAGTCTGGAGGGCGAGACCGAGGCACTCAGGGACATCAGCTTCTCCGTTGCGCCCGGCGAGTTTGTTGCCATCATCGGCCAGAGCGGATGCGGCAAGAGCACGCTGCTGTCGCTGATCTCGGGCATCCTCAAGCCTACGGCCGGAGCGGTTCTCGTCGACGGCAAGCCGGTCAGCGGCCCGAACCGCAACGTCGGCTACATGCTCCAGCAGGACTATCTGTTCGAGTGGCGAACCATCCTGGACAACACCGTGCTGGGAGCGGAAATTCAGGGCGCTGACATCAACAAAGCGCGCGTACGCGCGAAGGAGCTCTTGACCCGATACGGACTCGGGCAGTTTCTGCACCATCTGCCGCGGCAGCTTTCGGGCGGAATGCGCCAGCGCGTCGCGCTTGCGCGCACGCTCTGCACCGAGCCGGATGTCGTGCTGCTCGATGAGCCGTTCTCGGCGCTCGATTCGCAGACCCGGCTCGCGCTTGCGGATGAGGTCACCGAGATTTTGCGGCGTGAGGGCAAGACCGCGATTCTGGTGACGCACGATATCGGTGAAGCCATCAGCATGTCCGAGCGCGTCATTGTGCTCTCGCGCCGTCCCGGGCAAATAAAGTCGGACCATGCCATCCGCTTCGCGTCGAGCGGCGGTCGTCTCACCCCTTTCCAGGCGCGCAATGCGCCTGAATTCAACGGCTACTTCAATACTCTCTGGCAGGAGCTCGAAGTGCATGTCGAGGGTTGAATGGATGGCGCCCGCGCCGCATGGGAGCCTGCAATACCGGCAATGGCTCGCCCACGAGCGGCGGGCGCGGCTGACCGTGCGCACGGCACAGCTCGCCATCCTGGTCGTGTTCCTCGTGCTCTGGGAGGTGCTGCCCAAGGCGCAGATCGTCAACCCGCTGTTCACCAGCTACCCGTCCGCGCTCTGGCCCACTTTTCTGGAGCTCTTAAAGGAGACGCCGCGTCAGGCCAGCATTCTCACGCATACCTGGTTCACTGTGTTCGCGACCATCATCGGGTTCTCCGCCGCGATGGCGCTGGGAATCGCAATCGCCGCTGCGCTGTGGTGGTGGAACGACCTCTACAAGGTGCTCGACCCCTATCTGGTGGTCGCGAACGCGATGCCGAAGACCGCTTTCGTGCCGATCTTCTACATCTGGCTCGGCGCCACGCTTTCGATCTACGGGATGTCGCTCGCGATCTCGCTGTTCATCACGATTCTCGTGATCTACAACGGCTTTCAGAGCATCGACCCCAACAAGATCAAGCTCGCCCAGACCTTCGGGGCGACCAAGCGTCAAATTCTCGTCAAGGTGGTGCTGCCCGGCAGCGTGCCGACCCTGATCGCGGCGCTCAAGGTCAACGCCGGGCTGTCGCTGGTTGGCGTGGTCGTCGGCGAGTTCCAGTCTGCCAATCTCGGGCTCGGCTATCTGATCCAGTACGGCAGCCAGATTTTCAAGCTGAACATCGTTATGACGGCGATCACCATCCTGGCCTTGGTGTCGTCGCTCATGTATCTGGCAATTTCCTGGATCGAAGCCGCCGTGATGCGGAGGAGATAATGCACCGCTATATGGTTTCTGACGCCGTCAAGGAGCGGCTGCTTCGCCGCCAAGGCAGGCTCGTCAGCCATGATGAAATCGACGCGGCGCGCACCGCGCTGGTGGTGATCGATATGCAGAACCATTTCGTGGCGGAAGGCTTTCCGGCTGAGGTTCCGGCCGCTCGCGACATCGTGCCAACCATCAATCGGCTTGCGAGGGCAGTACGCATGGCCGGCGGGCAGGTGGCATGGGTCCAGACCACGGCCACCGGCGCGCTTGAGCATTGGGCGAACCACCACAAATACCGGCTCACGCCCGAGCAGCGGGCGACGCGCCTTGCGAGCCTC
>Ga0306920_100000218_pt1 | contig 67646 bp, 59 predicted proteins | sample flu12Cox44000170_FD_204666 | JGI IMG/M metagenome (GOLD analysis project Ga0306920, IMG submission 204666) | Lab enrichment of tropical soil microbial communities from Luquillo Experimental Forest, Puerto Rico - flux4day.12C.oxic.44.000.170 (v2)... | ecosystem: Environmental > Terrestrial >...
CATCCCATACGCGATCGATTGCCGGCGCCAGCTTCTCCCGGTGTCTCTCGGCAACGCGGCCCAATTCTTCGGCGACTACCTGCAGCGCGGCTTCAATATTGTCTCCCGTCACCGGCAGGGCACCACGCTCGCGCAATGCCGAAAGGACATTGAATTGCGCCTGGTGAAACATCGCGCCCCGCACCAGCGGATCGATGGCCTCGATCGGCTCGGGTTCCTCGCGAGGTTCGAGCTTCATAATCGTGTAGAGCGCGAACCGATACGGGCACTCGGCGAACTTCTGCAGCGCGGTCGCTGAAAACGAGCGCGCCGCAAACGCATGCTTCGAGAGGGCTGCCTTTACGGCCTCCACCGGGTAATGGGTCTCGACCTGCAGAAATTTTTCATCTGGTTCAACCAGGCCATCGTTGACGGTCCAGCGCTTACGCCATCGCCGCCCTCGAGCGCGCAGAGAACGCACCAGATGCGGATTGGCATGGTCCGAGGTCAGCAGATACCTCGCCGTGCCAACGGTGCGGTCCGGTTCTTCATCGACCAGTTTGTCGAGCAAGGCTAGGTCGAATTCCGCGTTGTCGATCGCTTCGGCGGCGTTTGCCGGAGCAGGCCAGCCCAGGCGAAGCTCGCGCACCGACGACGCAACCAGGCCCAGCTCCTCGAAGCCGCGCAAACGGCCCTCGGCGGCACGCATTGCTTCGAGAGCATAGAATGACGGCACACGCGGACGACCCTGATCGATATCCAGGCGAGGATAGGACAAGACCACCGATTTCTCAGCCGCGCCGACTGCGAGTTTAAGCGCAAGACGCTCCTTGATGCGGCGATCGTTTTGCACCGCAAGGTCGCATCCAAGCGTCTCGCGCGCGCAGTCGGGCAAAATCGGGTCTTGAATGAGCTTCTGTGGAAAGAGACGTTCGGCGAGCCCGGGGATGAATACGACATGGAAAGAGAGCCCGTAGATATCCTCGGCTGGAGCGATGTAGACGGCGCCATACCGGCGGCGCGGCGGTTGCCGCGTGAGCTTGCCAAGGCGTTCCACAAGGACCAGCCGGACCTCGTCGAGGCCAATCGGTCCCACCGGCGCCATCGGTTCCAACTCCGCGAGCGCCGTCAGAACGGGATCGCGATCGCGAATCGCGAGGTTGGTAAGCGCCATCAGCGCCTCAAGCCATTCGCCCCAATTCGCGGCGCGCGGCAGAGCGTCGAGCGCGTCGATTATCGGCAAAGCGATTTGCTTCAGATGGCCGAGATCGATGAGACGGCGCTTGATATGGGCACCGGTCGTTTCGTCTTCGACTTCGGTCAGTTTGGTCCGGAACTCCTCTTCAAGGCCATTGAGCCGTCGGCGCCATCGATCGCGTCCGCCAATTACCGAGGCCTCGACGATAAGATCCTCCCATCGCCATGGCGCACGCGCGTTTCCCTCGACGACCGGAACAGGATCATCGATTGGGGCGGCGCAGTCAGGCAGGGGGGATGAGTCGCTAGAAGCGGATTCTGGCAGCGGCATCAAGTCGCTATCTGGCACGAACGACGCCTGCGAATCGGTGCCTCGATCAGGATCAGGCACTTGAGCGAGCGAGAGATATTCTGCGAATCGTCGCGCGGAGAGGCGTTCCGCAGCGCAATTGAGCAAAGTCAATAACGCTCGCCCGCCGGGCTCTGGCCGCAAGGTGCCGCGTGCGAAATATGCCGGCACTCCGGCGCGCGCAAGTGCCTCCTCAAGATGCGCGTTGTATGGCGTGGACGCGCGCAGCAGGATCGCCATGCGATCAAATTCCAGGCCTGCATGGGCGCGCGCATGGATTTCGCGGGCGATCTCGACGCATTCGCGTGCTTCGCCCGGGGCTGAAAAAATCTTCACTGATTCGTCGCACGTATGTTCCTCTAGCGTGCTTGTCTCGAAGAGATTGTCCTGCAGCCTGACTAGGGATGATTCCGGTGGCACGGGCGCTTTGCTACTTAGCGGCAGCTTGAACGCAATGCGCGTGTAATTCTCGGTGCGAGCGTCTCCCGCTGCGATGGTGAACATTGTGACGTCAGCGCGTGCCGCGAGCTCAGCAACAAAATCCGCTTCGGCGCGGCTTCGGATCGGCACGTCGAGAAACAACGTCGGCCACGCGACGTACCGCGGCGCCGGATTCAGCGCGATCGCCTCCGATGCAATTGCGATCATCGCCGCTCTATCGGCTAGCATCGCCTGCGCAAGCTCCTCCTCGTATTGTTCCAGTAGAGCGGCGAGCGGCGCGCCAGTCGAACCAAGCGCGCGAAGCTGCTGAGCCGTGACACGCGACAGCCGCAACTCAGTAATGGTACGGGCGACCGCGGACGCGAAGCCGTGACGGTCGGCAATCGGGGTGAAATGGCCAAGCGCGCTCGAACGCGCGAGGATATGGATAGCCCGCGCGGCGATTGCATTTACCGTGAGTCCAACTGCTGGTGCTAAATTCCGGTCGGCGAGCGTCTCTGCAGCGAGAATCGAAATTGTTCTGTCGAGAGTCAGCCGGTGGATGGCGAATGCAGCGCCACGCTCATCGGCGATCGCGCGCAGGAGGTCGTCCGCAGCATCCCAGTTCGCAGCGACGATCAGGACTTCTGCGTCAGGCGATAACGCACGGAGCCATTGTTTGGCGGCGGCTGATCGTTCGCCTGCCCTAGGCGATTTGAAAATCGTCGCTCGGCTCATGGGCTCTTCTCTGTTCGTCTAAGCATTGCGCGGGATCGGTCGCCAAATGGTGCAGATTTTGCTTCATAGCGGCCGGCTCCTTCAATGCCGTGCGGTCTGCCGCACTCCACTGTGAACAAATATCCGCCTGCCCTGTTTGGTCACTGACTGATCGTCCGCTGCTCTGCAGGCCGCACGCAAGGGGCCGCAACCTAGCTAATCAACAAGCTTCGGCTTCGGCAGCCGGCTGGCGGGGTTAAATCCAAAATCGAATTCTATCAGGCGGAATCGAGCCACCGCGGGTGGCAACATATTGCCCCCGGAATTGTAAATGGTTGTATATAAGAGGCATCACAGGCTGAAGCCTGTGGCCACTTCAGGAGAGAGGTCGGGCAATGACGATTAGTTACACCGCCCCAAGGCTACTTACCATCATACTGACGGCCACGGTCGGGCTCGCGCTTTCAAATGCTTTCGCACGCGCAGAGATCTCGCCGCGTGACCAGCAGGCCTTGGCCAAGGCGGATCTGGTGTATGTCGCCACCGTGCGCAAAAACGGAACTCAGAGCAAAGCCGCGCCGGTGTGGTTTACGATGGGGGCCGATAACAACTCGATCCTCATTCAAACTGGACCGGCCACTTGGAAAGCCAAGCGAATCAAGCGCGGTAGCCCGGTTCTGGTGTGGATTGGAAAGGCGGACGGTCCCGCGTTTATCGGCAAGGCGGAAATCACTAGTGATGCAGCCGTGCGTGACAAGATCCTCAAGGATTTTCGTGAAAAGTACTGGCAAAATCGGGTGATGGGGGTTGGTCCGTCGCGCGCCAGATTCGACAGTGGAGAACGCGTCGCAATCGAGATCACGCCGATGCGCGATCTGAAAGATGGTTTCACCTCCGAGCCGGGCTCGGCACCGCCCTCTCTGGAGCCAACCGCCACGAAATGAAGGAAAACCTGATTCCCGCCTGTCTTTCCCTCCCGGCAAGGAAAGGTCGCGGTCAGGTGACGATGACGACCAAGTTTAGCCCTCAAAAATTGTTGGCGATCCTACTTACGGCCATCGTAACGGTGGCGGCTCCGAATGGGGCCGCGTGGGCTGAAATCTCGCAGCGTGACCAGCAGGCGCTCTCCCAGGCCGAGCTGGTATTCATTGCCACCGTGCGCAAAAACGGAACGCAAAGCAAAGCCGCCCCGGTATGGTTCACCACCGGGGCTGATAACAATTCGATTCTCATTCAGACCGAACATACTACCTGGAAGGCCAAACGGATCAGGCGCGGTAGTCCGGTCCTGGTATGGATTGGCAAGCCCGGCGGTCCCGCGTTCATCGGCAGAGCAGAAATCACTAACGATTCGGCTTTGCAGAACAAAATCCTCGCTGACTTCCGACAAAAGTATTTGCAAAATCGGCTGCTGGGGATGGGCCCCTCCCGGGCCGAATTCGAAAGCGGCGAACAGCTGGCAATCAAGATAACGCCACTGCGTGACTTACCAGAGGGTTTCACGTCCACCCCCGGAACGCCGCCCCCGCCGCTCGAATCGTCAACTACAAAGTGAATCAGGAAGGCCAGCTGAGGTCATTGCATTCTTTGAGGCGGGCTTTCTCCCGATTTACAGCGTCACTCTCACCCGCTTCTGTTACTTACTAGTCCCTCTGCTCGAGCCCCATTCTGCGCGCGATAATTACCTTCATGATCTCATTGGTGCCGGCATAGATCGATTGCACAGCAGCATCGGCATAGTCAGTCGCTACCGCAAATTCAAGCATAAAGCCGTAGCCGCCATGCAATTGCAGGCATTGGCTGGTGAGACGTTTAAGCAGGTCAGTAACCCACCACTTTGCCATGCTGACTTCGCTTACGATGTCGTCGCCACGTACGTGGGCAGTCATGCAGCGGTCAACGAATGCCTGGCCCACTTCCACCTCGGTTGCCATCTCGACCAGCTTGAATTGGGTGTTCTGGAAGCCGGCGATGGGCTGCCCGAACGCCTTGCGCTGCCTGGTGTATTCGACAGTATCATCGAGGCAACGCCTTGCGCTTGCCAGCGCGCCTATGGCAGTCACCAAACGCTCCTGTTGCAGCTTTTCCATCAACATCCTAAAGCCCTGGCCTTCTGCTCCGAGTAGATTGGAGGCTGGCACACGGCAATCCTCAAACAGCAACTCGCTGGTGTCCTGACCGCGCAGACCAAGCTTTTCAAGCTTGCGGCCGCGGACAAATCCCGGCGTGTCACGCTCAACCAGGATTAAGCTGATACCGCGATGGGGCGGATTGGCTTTGGGATTTGTTTTCGCGACAACTATGACCAGGTCGGCGATTTGACCGTTGGAGATGAACATCTTCGAGCCGTTAAGCAGGTAGTGATCGCCATCGCGCCGCGCCGTTGTTTGGACCGCAGCAAGGTCCGAGCCCGTCCCCGGCTCCGTCATTGCGATCGCCAGGATTATTTCACCGCTGACAGCACCGGGGATGTAGCGTCGCTTTTGGTCAGCGTTGCCATAAGCGGTGATATAGGGCAGGCAAATGTCCGAATGCAGTCCCATCATCAATCCATGGGCGCGGACACGCGAGAGTTCCTCGATGACAATCGCATCGTAAAGAAAATCAACGCCGCCCCCGCCGAATTCTTCCGGTGCATTCGGTCCAAGGAAGCCCGCCGCACCCATCTTGCGCCAGCTTTCATGGTCGCTCATCCCGGCCCGATTCCATTCGGGGATTTTGGGCACGAGCTCGGTCTCCACGAAGCGGCGAACCTGATTGCGAAACATCTCGTGCTCCTCGGTGAAAATATCGCGGCGCATAAAATCGGTCTCCTGAGCGACGCAGGTTTTGGCCCGCCTCTTATTTCTGCACAATGCTCAAGCCAGGATACCCGGCAATCCTTGCACGGCGAGCACGCCGTTCAAAGACCATCGGCGATGAAAGGTGTTTTGTTCAGCCTTTCTCGGGCCGCCAAGGCACTGGATACTCAGCAGTCCGCAAGAAGTGACGGTAGTCCGCCAGGATTTCTGCATGATCGAAGGCGAGTGGCGAAGGAGGAGTAGCGGGATCGAAGAGACCGACCTTCTTTGCATCATCAGACGCTACGGGATTGCCACTCCCGCGACCGACATAAACGACCGTCACGGTCTGCCCGCGGGGGTCGCGGTCCGGCCGGGAATAGACTCCAAGAAGAGCGCGCAGTTCCACTTCGAGCGAGATCTCTTCGCGCGCTTCACGCACCGCCGCTTGCTCGACGGTCTCGCCGAAGTCGACGAAACCGCCGGGAATTGCCCATCCGAACGGAAAATTCTTTCGCTCGATGAGCACGATTTGGTTGCCAATCTCGACGATCACATCGGCCGCAAGCGGTGGACACACGGGACGAGCCATTCCTAGAGGCTAACATGCACGTGAGCGTTCAGCGAATCGCTAAAGCTCCCCGCTCGATCGTGCGATGAGCAGCTGTAGCACTCGCTTTCCTCAATCCGATTGACAAGCCGACTCGTGCGACCGCAAAGTTTTCTCATGCCAATGCGGGTCGCTCGCCTTTACGATTTTGGTGATATTCGCCTTGAGCAAAGCCCACGCCCTCAGCCTGGCCCTGACGACCTCCTGGTCCGAGTTACAGCGTGCGGCATCTGCTCGGGCGATATTATGCCCTGGTACATCCGCCGCAAGGCCCCGCTCGTGCTGGGCCATGAGCCGGTCGGCGTTGTCGCCGAGACGGGACGCGCGGTGCGCAACTTCCATCCCGGCGACCGCGTCTTCGTGCATCATCACGCTCCTTGTTTCAATTGCGCGCAGTGCAGGCGCGGCGAATACGTCCAATGTGCCACGTGGCGCGCAAGTCACATAATGCCTGGCGGGATGGCCGAATATTTCCTTGTCAGCCCGACTAACCAGCGTGACACCCTGAAACTGCCCGACGGTATCGATGACTGGGACGCGGTGCTGGTCGAACCGGCGGCGTGCGTAGTGAAGTCACTGCGCCGCTCCGGGCTGAAAGCGGGAGAATCGGTACTGGTCATCGGACTCGGCGTCATGGGCATGATGCATGTGAAGCTCGCGCGATACCTCGGGGCTGGGACAATCATCGGGGCCGACCTGTTCGAGCAGCGTGCGCGGCGGGCCACAGAACTCGGTGCTGATCATGGAATTGCGGTCGCGGGCGAGAATCTGACTGACCAGGTGCGTCAGATTACAGACGGGTCGATGGTGGACGTCGTGATTGTCGGCCCAGGAACCAGTCGCGCGCTCGCTGCGGGAATCGCGGCTGCGGGCAAGGCAGCAACCGTGGTTCAGTTTACCGCTACCCCACCTGAAGATGAGATTTCGCTACGGCCGCACGATCTTTATTTTAATGAAACCCGGCTGGTACCAAGCTACTCCTGCGGTCCCGACGATACTCGGCAGGCGCTAGAGCTGGTACGCCAGGGGGTGCTGAACGGACGTGAACTGATCACCCATCGCTTTCCGCTCGCGCGGATCACCGAGGCCTACGAACAGGCACAAAAACCGGATTCACTCAAAGTGGTGGTGACGTTTAGCTAAGATCTAAACAAGCCCAAAGGCAGAAAGAAGGGCGCCCATCTCGCTGGCGCCCTTCTTTTTTAACCGCGGCCAGGTAAACAGTTGGTCACGTTGCAGACGGCGCTGGCTCGCCACCACCCGCTGCGGCACCGCCTCCGCCTGCCGCACCACCGGCGGCGGGAGCAGCAGCAGCATGATGATGATGAACATGACGGTGATAGTGACGATGATAGACGGTCCTAGTTTCAGTCTTTGCTGCGATTGCCTCAGCACGATCGGCCGCAGCCTTGGCATCCGCCGCGGCTTGTTCGACCTTACTGGCCGAAGCCTGGGCTGAGGCGGCAGCCTGTTGGGCGCTGGTCGAAGCGCTCTCGGCGCGCGAGGCTGCTGCATCTGCCTGGCTCGCCGCATTGGTTGCCCGCTCGGCCGGATCCGGCTGGTTAGAACAACCCCCGATCAGCGAAAGAGCCAATGCAGCCCCGCCGACCAGTCCGAGCAGTTTCGACGTCTTCCCGGTCAACCCTTCCATCCTTTTCCTCCTTGAAGGAAGTCAGTTCTGTTAGCACCCCACGAGGCTATACACTCGCCGTGCGTCAACCCCAAATTGTTACGCGAAGATAATCGCGGGTAGCATACAGTATCAGACATCCTGTCGCAATCGGGCGCCAGATATTAGTTAAGACAATATAGTCTGCGGTTGCGTAGCGGCGCCTAAAGCGACGCCCCATCGCCATACATGACACCGCCGCGCTTAGAAATCGTCGCCGCCCAAATCATCGTCGCCCATCCCACCCATTCCGCCCATGCCACCCATTCCGCCCATGCCACCCATGCCACCCATTCCGCCTGGTGGCATTGCAGGGGCGGCAACTGGCTTTTTGGGTTTTTCGGCAACGGCCGCCTCCGTGGTTATCAACAAGGCAGCGGCACTCGCGGCGTTTTCGAGTGCGGTTCGGACGACTTTGGTGGGATCGACCACACCCGCTTTAACCAAGTCTTCATACTGCTCGGTACGAGCGTTAAAGCCGTAGTCTGCTTCGCCTTCTTGCACCTTCCCGAGCGTGACCGCCGCGTCATGACCGGCGTTCGAGACCAACTGGCGCAGTGGTTCAGTCATCGCACGTGCCATGATGCCGACCCCAGCCTGCCGCTCGTGGGCAAGCTTCAGCTCCTGGACCGCTTTGCGCGCGCGCACCAGGGCGACGCCGCCGCCGACCACCACCCCTTCGTCCACCGCAGCCTTTAGCGCATGGACTGCGTCATCAACCCGGGCCTTCCTTTCTTTGAGTTCGACCTCGGTGGCGGCACCGACTTTGATAACTGCGACACCGCCGGCTAGCTTGGCGAGCCGTTCCTCGAGTTTCTCGCGGTCGTAGTCAGAGGTGGTCTGTGTGATTTGACTGCGAATCTGATCCATCCGGCCTTGGATGTCGCTTTTATTGCCAAAGCCGCCGACGAGAGTGGTGTTGTCCTTGTCGATAATTGCGCGGCGGCATCGGCCGAGTTGATTCAACTGAATGTTTTCGAGCTTGGTTCCCAATTCTTCAGCAATCACCTGTCCACCTGTCATGATCGCCATATCCTGTAAATTTTCCTTGCGGCGATCGCCGAATCCCGGTGCTTTGACCGCGGCGACGCGAAGTGCGCCCCGCAGCTTGTTGACCACTAAGGTCGCCAGCGCTTCTCCCTCTACCTCTTCCGCGATGATCAGCAGCGGCTGGCCGGACTGTACGACCTTTTCGAGCAACGGCAGCATTTCGCGCAGATTGGAAATCTTTTTTTCCTGGTAGAGGATGAGGGGTTCTTCCAGTTCGACCGTCATCCGGTCGGGATTCGTAATGAAGTAGGGGGATAGATATCCGCGGTCGAAGCGCATCCCTTCGACCAGGTCCAGCGTGGTCTCGAGGCCGCGCGCTTCCTCGACGGTAATGACGCCATCTTTGCCAACCTTCTCCATCGAGTCGGCCAGAATCTTGCCGATCGTGGTATCGCCGTTTGCGGCGATCGTGGCGACCTGCTCCATTCGCCTATGATCGGTTACAGGCACCGGCCGTGACATCTCCCTGATAGCGCCGACTGCTGCCCGGACTGCCTCGTCGATTCCGCGCTTCAATTCCATTGCTGGAATTCCGGCGGCGAGCAACTTGACACCTTCTCGAACTATCGCACGGGCCAGCACCGTCGCGGTGGTGGTGCCGTCACCCGCAATATCTGAGGTCTTTTGGGCCACTTCGCGGATTAGTCGCGCGCCTAAGTTCTCGAATTTGTTTTCCAACTCGATTTCCTTGACCACCGTGATACCGTCTTTGGTGATCACTGGTGCGCCAAAGCTCTTCTGGATCATCACATGACGGCCACGGGGCCCAAGCGTTACCCGCGCGGCCTCCGCCGCAAGGGTCGCCCCTGCGACTATCCCTGCGCGGGCACGCTCGTGAAGTTCGATCACTTTCGCTGGCATTCGACTTTATCTCCGTTGTGCTGTTTTAATCCTCGGCCCGGTGTCTGCCGCGACGCCGCGATAGCGTACATGTTAGGTCACGCCTGATCGCGTTGGTTAAGCATTTTTCAATAGCCGGGCAGACCACGGGACAACTAATACGCCATGGAACGAGCCAAAATTAAGCATACAAGGACTGTTTGCAACCACCTTTTCCGATCAGCTCGCAGATGTCAGTATGGGTTCGAGGAACTTTGACCGCTGTGATGCATTACTTGCGGTGCGGAAATTTAGTACCGGCTGCTCCGCTTTTGGTTATCGCCATATTTGCCCTGCGGGCACCGAGAAGCAGCTTTTCAACCTTCCCTGCTCAACTATTGCAGCCGCAAATGCGCACTTCCCGGTTGCCACCAGTAGTTGGCCAACGCAATGAAGCAGACGAGAACGAAGTATCCACCGACGAGGTCGAGAAGTACGTCTCAGTGTACAAAGCCATGCAGCGCAACCGGAGCCTGACCGTCGTCCAAGCCGCCGCCGCTCAAGGGCTAACAGTAGAGCAGTTTCGCCAACTGGAAAATCGCGTTCAGCACGATGAGGCGGCCTTGCAACAAGCTCGCGACGAGTTGCAAGCTGCCGCCCAAGGATCTCCCTCTCCAAGCGCAAGCCCGTAGCCGCTGCCCCCAAAGAGGCGGCGGACCGTCCATCCGTCAGATCAGCAAGCGGAGGACAGAAATCGGTCCTGTCCACCGCTTGGTGCATTACCTACTTCGTAACCGAGGTTGAGAACGCCGCCTCAAGTCGGGCCACCGCATCGTTAGCACGCCGCACCGAGTCCTGCGCTGAAGCCGCTTCCTGGTCAGCCTTTTGGCTCGCCGCCAGGGCATTCTGGGATGCTGTTGTAGCCGCTGTCGCGGCCGCCTCTGCCCGCTGTGCGTCGGACTGGGCCCTCTGAGTCGCAGCGTCGATCTTCGCCTGATCAGTGCACGCAGCGATGAGGAAACTCGCGGACAGGATTGCGACGCCAGTAGCTAACTTCTTCATCCAATTCGACCTCCCACCATTTTCCCGTGAAACCGGTTGGCTTCTGCCGACCCCGGCCGATACCACAATGATTGGGGCCATACTTACAAATCACCCACGACCAGGCAACCTCGTTGCGTTAAGGAAATTTTGCCGTCGCCGTTCCCGGGCGACCCCAGTTGACATCGCCGGCAGCTGCCGATAATCGTTCCCACATAAAGGCCGCTCAGCTCGGCTCGACCACGGGCGGTCGATTCAGTCATCTATGACTCTCGAGAAGTCCACTTCGGAACGAACTGCAGAGGGCAAAGAGGGAACCACGGCTACGGCGACCTCGGCAGGAGTCGAAACGGCCCACCCCAACGAAGAGCGCGCGTCGGCTACTTCCCCTCCTGTCCCGCACTCGCCAGTGAACAGCGAGACCCCATCGAATTTGCCACCCAAGTCAGTGCCCCAGAAATTAACCACGACCGCAAAACCAGTGACTGGGGGCAAGGCGGTAGTCTCGTCAGAGGCCATCGCCGACAAGACCTCCACGCCAGCAGCACATGTTGAACCGCAACCATCACTGCCGGTATCCATGATAGTGAAGCCGGAATCACCTTCCTCGGGGACTGCGGCTTCGCTTTTTCCCGGCGAATTGGAAGAAAGCTTCGACAGCGCACTAGCAAGGGTAGAGCGTGCTCGCAATTCTCTTGCGGCTCGTATTTGGGGGGGCATACGCGTATTGATCCCCTGGGGCAACGGCGGGGGACACGAATCAATTAACGTTCAAAGGATGGTCGCGTTCGACGGCTTCCGCAGCGATCTGTTCGAGGACAAGCGCGAGCGCGATCGCCGATACGGCACGGTGTACAGGGTTTCGGAGGAGGTTAACGCGTTTCTGGTGCGGCTCGAATTACCACGACGAATGCCGGAGTCCTCGCTTAAGCAGACTTGGGAGGTGCCTGACGAAATGCCCGATTATGCGTGTACACTCCAGCTGACGGACAACGTGCTCCTCATCCGGGCCGGCTTGCCAGACGAAGCGCGACGACGGCTGTCGTACGTATCGTCGTCGTTTCCGACGGACTTTGAGACCCGCATCGAGTTCCACACGCCAGTCGAAGGGTACAAGCACCGCCTGCGTAACAAGGTTCTCGAAATCGTTGTGAACAAGAAAGCCGGTCCGGCAAGTAGATTGCAGCTGCAACGTCGCCAGGATTGACCGGCTGGGGATGCCGGTCTGCCATCTCGGTAAGTTCTTTGGCGAACGTGGGTGGTCGATGCGGATAAGAATTCGCGACGCCTCGAATCGTGACCTGCCTCAAATCGTCGAAATCGAGCAGCTATGTTTCGATAATCCGTGGAGTCGCGATTCGTTTTTGCGCGAGCTATCTCTACCTTTTTCTCGCACGACTGTAGCCATAACGACTGATGGCGTGGAAGAAGCCGTCGCCGGTTACCTGTGCCGATGGTTGGTAGCGGATGAATGTCACATCTTGAATGTGGCGGTTCATCCGGCGGCGCGGCGTGGAGGAATTGGCACTCGCCTCATGGACGACACTATCGGCGAAGCAAAACGAGAGAAGGTGCGCTTTGTTACGCTCGAAGTCCGGAGGTCAAATGTTGCTGCGCGCAGCCTCTATCGCAAACTGAGTTTTGAAGAGCGCCGTTTGAGAAGAAATTACTACGGTTCTGGCGAGGATGCGATTGTGATGGAACTCCGTCTCGGTCGGAGAAATTGAAACACCGTTTGACAGCGACGCTCGGCCCCCACCATTACAAGTTTGCGAATTTTGTGCAATAATGTGTGCAGGGTTCGGGCCAAATCGGAAGCTATAGCTCCGAAATCAGCCGCTCGAAAGAACTCCCGCCAAGAGGGACATGAATCTGCCGTTTAAGAAGGGCGAAAAGGTCGTTTACCCGGCACATGGCGTCGCCGTCATTGAGGACATTCAAAGCCGGGTTATCTCCGGAACGGAGCGAAGATTCTATATGCTCCGGATTCTCGGCACAGAAAAAATGACCATCATGATTCCGACCGAGAATGTCGAGGCAGTCGGGCTGCGACGGGTAATCGGTAAAGATACCGTAACCAAGATATATAAGATCCTGCGGCAAAAGAAAGTTGAAGGGGACGCTCAAACCTGGAATCGGCGCTATCGAGAGTATACCGAAAAAATCAAGACCGGCTCGCCCTTGGAAATCGCCAAGGTGCTCCGTGATCTGCTCGTGCTCAAAGGTGACAAGGAATTGTCATTTGGCGAGCGCAAGATGCTCGATACGGCGCGCAGTCTGCTGGTGAAGGAACTCTCCATCGCAAAGGCACACCCCGAGGAAAAGATCATGGAGGAACTCAGAACCATCTTTGCTAATTGATGGCTAGGTAACCTCCGGTCGTTTTGTCCACAAGGTTAGGCTCGGAATCATTCCGAGCCACGTTTTATTCCCATCGCGGCCTGACAAAAAAAGTTGCGTAAGCTCGTTCATGAACGGAAGCGGCGAGTCGAGGCGTCAGGGATTAACCTGACTCATCGATGAAAGCATCGGCCATCGTAGTTGCCGCAGGGTCAGGCACGAGGCTTGGCCTCGCAACGCCCAAGGCATTTGTGAGCATCGGCGGTGTCTCGCTGTTACTGCGGGCATTCCAGACTATCGCTTCAGTTGAAGCTTTAGGCGAACTCGTAGTGGCAGTGCCTGCCGGTATGGAGAAATCGGCACGTGCCGAAGCTGATGCCGCGACACTTCAGATTCCAGTGAAGATTACTGAAGGCGGCGCAACGCGTCAGGACTCTGTGCGCATCGCGTTGATGCTCACCAGTGCGGAAGCCGATTTGATCGTCGTGCACGACGCGGCCCGGCCGTTCGCGACGACCGCGATGTTCTCCGCATGTATCGCAGCGGCCGCGCAAAGCGGTCGGGCAATCGTTGCGATCCCGGTCGCCGATACATTGAAGCGGGTCGAAAAGGGGACCATCGCGATGACCCTGCTGCGAGACGGTTTGTGGCAGGCGCAGACACCGCAGGCCTTCCGTCGCGAGCTGTTGATGCGAGCACATGAATATGCGACGCACGAGGGAATAACCGACGACGCGTACTTGTTTGAACGCCTGGGTCTCACGGTCCAAGTGGTACAGGGTTCTGCGCTCAACTTCAAAGTAACGACGCCCGAAGATCTCAGGATGGCCGAGGCGGTTGCGCGGTCTGTATCGCTTCGTTGAGGGACCCCGAACGGAAGCCTCTCAAATCCAGGGCGACAAAACGAAATCCGATTTCTTTTAATTCGCGATCGACCGCCTCACGAACCGTGGCGTCCAGCATCCGCCCTATTTCACTGGCTTCCACCTCTAGTCGCGCCACGTCGCCGTGATAGCGGACACGGGCGACTCTGAACCCAAACGAACGCAGCACCTGCTCGCCACGTTCGACCTGCCGCAAGCCCTGGAGTGTTATTTGAGTGCCATAAGGAAAGCGCGACGACAAGCATGGTGAGGCGGGGCGGTCCCAGGTGGGCAATCCCAGTGAACGCGAAAGCTCGCGAATCTCCGCTTTGGTTAGTTCAGCCTCGACCAGCGGATGGCGCACGTGCATTTCAGCAGCGGCCCGAATCCCCGGACGGTAGTCATGAAGGTCATCGAGATTGAGGCCGTCTACGATGGTCTCAATACCTAGTTCGCGAGCCTTCTCTACGCATACGGTAAACAGATTATGCTTACACAAATAGCAACGGTTTACCGGATTGCGTGCATACCCGGCAATCTCCAATTCGTTCGACTCGATCAGCAAATGGCGAACACCCAGGGTCGCGGCGATAGCAACAGCGTTGCGCCGGTCGTCATCCGGCATCGTGGGGGACGTTGTAGTGAGCGCCAGTACGCGGTCGCAGATAGTATCGTGTGCAACGCGCAGGACGAAGCTGGAATCGACTCCGCCGGAGAAGGCGACCATGACCGACTGCATCGCGCGAAAGCTCTCGCGCAAAAGTTGCAGCTTGGCTTCAAGCGAATTCATTCAACACTCGCAGAAAAAAAGAAGCGCGGCCGGGCTGGGGCTTGTGCCGCTAAACTTCTTAACTTCCATCATTCGTCCCTTTTGCTCTCTCAGATGCCTTCGGCCTGAAACAAGTCGGTCGTCAGATAACGCTCGCCGGTGTCGCTGAAGACCACGACCACCACGTTGCCCGGTCCCAGCCTCTTGGCTACCTGCAAGGCCGCACAACAATTTGCTCCAGATGATATTCCGACCAACAATCCTTCCTCGCGAGCCAACCGGCGCGAGTAGAGCGTCGCCTCGTCGTCACCGATCGCCATCACCTCGTCGTAGATCATCGTATCGAGATTTTCTGGAATGAAACCCGCTCCGATCCCCTGGATTTTATGAAAACCCGCTTCGCCGCCGGAGAGCACGCGCGAGTTTCGAGGCTCGACTGCGACGATAAGCAGTTTGTTTTGCAGATGCTCGCGAAGATAGCGGCCGGTCCCGCTAATCGTGCCACCAGTGCCGACGCCGGCAACGAACGCGTCAATTCGTTGCAATTGTTCGATCAGTTCCGGTCCGGTACTAGTGTAATGGATTTCTGGGTTGGCCGGATTGCTGAACTGCTGCGGCATGAAGTAGCCGGGATTGTTACGAGCCAATTCTTCCGCCTTGGCGATCGCTCCATGCATCCCGCGCGTGTCAGGGGTAAGCACAAGTTGCGCGCCGTATGCCGCCAACAACGAACGCCGCTCTTCGCTCATCGTATCCGGCATCGTCAGAATGAGCCGATACCCCTTGACTGCGCACACCAGCGCGAGCCCGATACCAGTGTTGCCCGAGGTTGGCTCGACGATAGTGTCACCGGGCCTGATCCGGCCATCTTGCTCGGCTTTTTGGATCATTGCCAGACAGATCCGGTCTTTCACACTGCCGCCCGGATTATAATTCTCGAGCTTGGCCCATACCTCGGCATCATCTCGGGACGGCATGCGGTTGAGACGCACAACCGGGGTATGGCCGATCAGGTCGAGAGGTGAACGCGCAACACTTATCGGCATGAACCTGATTCTAGCCGCAAGCGCGAGCAGATTGCGAACCCCTGAAAAGGCACACTCTTTGAACCTATTCCATGGTCGGGGTAACTAACAGACGGAGCGGGACTTCTAATGGCAGCGGGACGCGGATTGATCATTTTCCCGGGTGCACTGGGCGATCTGATATGCCTGCTACCAGCGATTCGCGAGCTCGGCCGACGTTGCCCCAAAATCGAATTTGAGCTGATGGCGCGGGCGGAACTGGCGTGTTTCGCCGCGCGGCGGACCACAATGGTGGCCGGCCACTCAATTGACCGTCGCGAAGTTGCCTTGCTTTTCTCTGAGCTAAGCAGCGAGTCGAATCTGGCTCGCAATTTTTTCCAACAATTCGATCGTATCGATTGCTTTTTTGCCTCCGATAACGAGCGCTTCTGCTTATCACTAAGACGTGCCGCAAGGAGCGAGGTCTTTTTTTATCCGTTTCGCCCACATGGCAGGGGCCACATAGCCGAGTGTTATCTGCGCGAAGTTGGCGCACCCATTTCTCGTCCGCGCGCCCGCACAGTTGAGCCTCTGCCGCAGGATCTGCTCGACGCACACGAGAAACTTAATGCATGTGGGCTTGAGCCGGGACGCTTCGTCCTCGCGTTTCCCGGCAGTGGAAGTGCAAGGAAAAACTGGCCGGCCGAGAACTTCGCCCTGCTTGCTGAACGGATACAGTCGACCCATCGCGTTTTAGTAGTGCTTGGGCCGGCCGAAATCACGATGGCGCCAACTTTCAATGGGCGATCCCTAACAGTCATGAGCGATATCGAACTCGGCGGGCTGGCGGCCATCGCACGCTTGGCGCGCTGCTTTATTGGCAACGATTCTGGCGTCTCGCATTTGGCAGCGGCGGCGGGTGCACGTGGCCTGGTGATTTTTGGACCGAGCAACCCGGAGCGCTGGCGTCCACTTGGTGACGTGAAGATTATCCGGAAAGAACCATTGGCAAACCTGTCGCTGGACCAGGTATGGATATCGGTCGCGGAATCGATATGCGCAAACCAATAATCGAAACTCCTGGTGAGCCGCCTCCTCAAAGGGTTGACTCGCTTCTTTCAGGCCTACCTGGCGTCTACAATCGTGATTATTATGAAGTTGAAGACGGGGAATGGCACGGTTTGACCTTCAGTGCCGTTCCTGAATTGGAGAAAAAGGGCACTACGCTTATGACAAGTGCGCTTAAAACAACCGTTCTGCTGGCTGCGCTGACTGGGCTGATAATGCTTATTGGCGGCTTGCTGGGCGGACACAATGGTATGGCAGTCGCCTTCATTATCGCCCTCGCGATGAATTTTTTCAGCTACTGGTTTTCCGACAAGATGGTGCTCAGGGCCTATGGGGCTGAGCCACTCGACGAGAATAGCGCTTCGGAACTCTATTCAATTGTTTACGATTTAGCCCAACAGGCGCGTATCCCGATGCCGCGCCTCTACCTGATCGACACTGACACTCCGAATGCGTTTGCCACCGGCCGCAATCCGAAACATGCGGCGGTCGCGGTGACCCGGGGAATCATGCGGCTTTGCACCCGCGAGGAGCTTAAGGGAGTTCTCAGCCACGAGCTCTCGCACGTCATCAACCGCGATATCCTGGTCAGTTCTATCGCAGCTACGCTGGCCGCGGTGGTGATGATGTTGGGTAGTTGGATGCGCTGGGCGGCGATTTTCGGGGGCGTGGGCGGCCGCGATGACGAGGGTCGCGGTGGTGGGCTTGAGTTGATTGTCATGGCGATTCTGGCACCCTTTGCCGCAATGTTGATCCAGCTCGCCATCTCGCGCACCCGTGAATACGCAGCCGACGCCAGCGGCGCGCGGCTGTCGCATCATCCGCTCTACCTTGCCAATGCATTGCGCAAACTGGAAATGGCGAATGAGCGGATGCCGATGGCTGACGCCACTCCCGCCACCGCTCATCTCTTTATCGTGAACCCGCTGCGCGCGGGAATGTTCGCCCGGCTCTTTTCGACGCATCCGCCGCTGGAAGAGCGTATCCGCCGGCTGGAACAAATGGCTGTTTGAGTGCTAGTGAAAAATGGTGATAGAGAACGGACAAGAAGTTCATGACGGCATTGTTATGATTGATTGCTTCTCTCCAGGCACTTCTCTCTTCGGGGGTTGCTGAGAGCGCGCCAATGGATTCTGAAGAAGAAAAGGAACAAACCAAAGGGTTCAAGGTCGAGGATCGGCGGCGATTTTCAGCCGAAGGAGAGCTGAAACCGGAACATCGCGGCCCCGAGCAAACGGGGGTTCAACCGTCCGCCGCACATATCACGCCCGAAGCTCCGATGAACCCGCCCGGCAACTTTACCCAACCCGGACCTCAGGAAGCTCAAGCCTTCGGGGCTTTTTCGCAGTCCCACGAGACTACACCGGAAATCACTTTTGCTACCTTCGTGGTTGGATTGTCGACTCAGGCTCTGGTGCATCTCGGTGAGTTGCCCGATCCCAATTCCAAGCAGGCCGCCCAGGATTTGCCCGCCGCCCAGCAGTTGATCGACATCATTGCCATGCTCGAAAACAAGACTCGCGGCAACCTTGACCACGACGAGCAGACGATGCTGGAGGCGATTTTGTTCGAGCTCAGGATGAAGTACGTTGAGCGGGCGCGACATTAGCAACGCCAAAGGCACGTCGCCGCGCGGCGCGTGATGCTGTCGGATGCTGAAGCTCCTTGCCAAAATGCTCGTCTCAGGGCTGGTGGCAGGAGTGTTTCTGGCGCCGGCTAGTCGTGCCTTCTCTGTACCGCTGTGGACTGAATTCAACGGTATCGGCGTCCCTGCACAAACGCTGCCCGATTTCGTTGCCCTCGCAGCAAAGCTATCGCCTGCGGTGGTCAATATTTCCGCAGAGCAACGCGCCCAGGATTACGGAAACCAAAATTCAGGCTCTGAAGATGAAAGCGATCCCTTCGGGCGCTACGGCCAGCCGTTCGAGGAGTACGGGTTAGCGCATCCGCACAGTCTCGGCTCGGGGTTCATTATCAACCGTGCGGGTTTTATCCTGACCAACGCTCATGTGATTGAAGGCGCCCAGCAGATCCTGGTTACCCTGAAGGACGGACGCCAATTTGCCGCGCGGATCATCGGACGTGATACAAAGACTGACGTCGCGCTGATCAAAATTGACGCGAGCGGCAACTTGCCGATAGCCCCGCTAGGCGATTCCGATCAGATCAAGGTCGGTCAATGGGTGATGGCAATTGGCAATCCGTTCGGCTTCGACCATTCGGTCACAGCCGGAATTGTTAGCGCTATGGGGCGCTTTATTCCAGGCAACTATGACGCTTTCATTCAAACTGATGCATCGATTAATCCTGGCAATTCCGGTGGACCGTTGATCAGCCTAAACGGTGCGGTAGTCGGTGTTAATTCGGCAATTTATACACGCAGCGGGTCAAACATCGGCATCGGGTTCGCGATTCCGGTCAATCTGGTCAAAGAGGAATTGCCTGAGCTTAGCGCTCGGGGCAAGGTGATACGCGGCTGGCTCGGGATTTATATCGAGCAAGTCTCAGCAGGGGTCGCGCAACACGCAAAAATGACCGAGCCTCACGGGGCAATGATCGCCGAGGTGCTTGCGAACGGACCAGCGGCCGCCGCCGGGCTCAGGCGTGGCGACATCATAATCGAGTTCGACCATCACGAGGTAGGAGACTCCCAGGAGTTACCGCTGCTGGTCGGCACGGTACCGATTGGACGAACCGTCAGGGTCAAAATTCTGCGCAAGGGGCTTAGCAGCGAATTGCCGATTACCGTCGCCCGTTCGGACGAGGAAAAGCTGGCGCGTGCGTCGCTCAAACAAGAGGCCTTTGGCCTCAAGCTCGAGGACTTGACGCCCGGCTTAGCACAGGAACTCGATCTGAACGATTCACGTGGGCTGGTAGTTTCCGCAATCAGACCGGGCAGCCCGGCGGAGAGCTCGGGGTTGCGCGTGCGCGATGTGATTCTGGAGGTCAATCGCAATCCGATTAGTGGCCTGAGTTCGTACGACCGGGCACTCAAGTCGGGCGGGCGCGGGAAGATTGACTTGCTACTGGTGAGGCGTGACAACGGCACCCTCTTCATTCCGCTCAAGCGTGACGAGTAGAATCACGACGAAGTGGATGCCCTCCCTAGCAATTCGTTAGCGTTGCGGCGCTCGCTCGCGAGAGTTTAATGCGAGCCCTCAAGATATTGGCGCTGGCTTTGGGCAGCGTTGTGCTGTTCGCTGCCGGACCCTTAATTTATCAGTTCGCCCGTTATTATGCCTCCCTCGAACAGGAAGTGGTTGCGCGCTTCTCAGGTCAACACTGGACGCTCCCGTCGTTGCTCTACTCCGATTCAACTATGCTTTATCCGGGCGAGCGGCTGGATGAGATTGGTTTCTTTCAGCGGCTTGCCCGCCTGAATTACCATCGAGTCGCCCCTGGTCAGGTGCGCCTCCGCGGCGAGTATAGCTTCGATCAAACGCGCGGTACTCTGGCCCTTTTTTTGCATAGTTTTCGCTATCCCTACAACGATTTTGCCGGCGCCTTGATCGCGCTGAAGATTTCCCCCCTCCTCACGATCGAATCGATTGAAGATGTCGCTACGCGCAAACCCGAATACTCGGTCGAGCTTGAACCGGAATTGCTCGGAGCAATCTTTCATGGCAGCTGGGAACAGCGGCGGTTGGTTCCGCTCTCGGACATTCCTCCTGCGTTTATCGATGCGGTCCTCGCTGCCGAGGACCATCGCTTCTACCAACATCATGGCATCGACCTCGTGCGCACTTTACGGGCAGCATGGGTTGATTTGAGTGCCCACCATGTTTTGCAAGGCGGCTCGACCCTGACCCAGCAGTTGATGAAGAATTTTTTCCTCACCAGCAAGCGCGACTGGCATCGCAAAGTTACCGAAGCGCTGATGGCCGATATTGCCGAAAAACGCTACTCCAAGGATGAAATCCTCGAACTTTACCTCAACGACATCTACCTCGGACAGCGCGGACAGGAAGGAATATACGGCGTCTGGGAAGCGTCGCAGTTTTATTTTTCCCGCCAGCCGCGCGACCTCACCATTGCGCAGATGGCGACAATCGCCGGGATGATCCCCTCACCCAATCGCTTCAACCCATTCCGCCATGTCGATGCTGCCAGGGTACGCCGAAATGAAGTGCTGGCTGCGATGCTCCAGGATGGTTACTTGAGCAAGGCCGCCTACGATGAAGCGGTGACTGAACCGCTGCGCACGCGTGAACCGTATATCGAAACCAACGACGCGCCCTATTTTGTTGACTACGTCAAACACGAACTCGCCGAGCGCTATCCGCCGTCAGTGCTGACCGGCGACGGCCTGCGCATTTTCACCACGCTCGACGTCCATATGGAAAAGCAGGCTGAGCGCGCCATCGAGCATAATTTGCTCAGCCTCGAGGAAAAACATCCGTCGCTCGAACGCAAGGAGCGGAGCCAGCAACTTGAGTCATGTCTGGTCGCGATTGAGCCGCAGACCGGCCGGATTCGTGCGATGGACGGGGGGCGCGATTATCGCCAAAGCCAGTTCAACCGCGTCACGCAGTCCCATCGCCAGCCGGGCTCGGCTTTCAAGCCGGTCACCTATCTGGCCGCGCTGCAGGAAACCTTCGATGGTGGAGGAGCTCGGCGATTCCTCCCGACCAGCTATATCGACGACGAGCCGTTCACGTGGCAATTCGGCGCCACCTCTTGGACTCCGAAAAACTATAAAGACCGCTACTTTGGTCGTGTTACCCTGGAGTTCGCATTGGAAGAATCTCTGAACTCCGCAACGTTGCGGCTAGCCAACGCAGTCGGTCTGGACCGGGTGCTGGCAATGGCCGATAAGCTCGGCTTTGGTAATCTACCGCCGTATCCGTCGGTGGTGCTGGGCGGTAACGAGGTCGAGCCGATGCAGCTTGCTGCGATGTACGCGATTCTCGCTAACGAGGGGATGGAGGTGCCGCCGTCCGCAGTCACGGCCGTAGTCAACCGCACGGGTCAGGTCATCGAAGGCCATGAACTCAGGGCCGAGCAGGTGCTGGCGCCGGGAGTCGCCTATTCTATGGATTTCATGCTCGAGCAGGTAATCAGGCACGGCACCGGCATCGGCGTCCGCAAGGCCGGGTTCCTGCGCCCCGTGGCTGGCAAGACTGGTACGACCAATGATTCGGTGGACGCCTGGTTCGCGGGCTTTACGCCGAACTTGCTGGCGGTGGTCTGGACCGGTTTCGACCAAAAAGAGGCCTTGGGGCTGACCGGGGCGGAAGCTTCGCTGCCCGCCTGGGTCGATTTCATGAAGGCTGCGACTGCCTCGCGTCCTGATGGTGATTTCCCGATGCCATCGGACGTCGTCCGGGTCCAAGTCGATCCGCTGACAGGTTACTTGGCCACTCCTCATTGCCCGGTGACGATGGAGGGAGTATTCCCGAAGGCGCTCGCGCCCACTGAGGTCTGTCCGTTTCATGCCTCCACTACCCGGATAGCCGCTGGCGCTGCTTCCAACCACGCGGCGAATGACGACAGCGATTCGTACATTGAATCCAGCAAAAGCCCAAACGATTGATGCGCCGCCGACATCTATTCTTTCTCGTCTCGTTCGCGTTTGTGCCGCGGCTCGGACTGCTCGCAGCGAATAGCACATTGTGCTTGACTTCGAATGATATCCCTGCGGCGGAGTTGCCCACCCCCGATGCCGGTCCAGGAGTAACCTCAACCTCTGCTCCCACTGCTCTGCCTTCTCCTGCCGATGCAGAGGAAAATCCCACCCGCAACGGTATGGGCTCGGAGCCCTCACCCGAAGCCGCTGGTCAGAACGATACGAGCAAAGAGACCCCTCTCGGCAACGACGGCGGCTCGGCCAACCTTGAGAGTGAGCATCAGGCTGGCACAGCGGAAACCCAACCGGCCACTGAAGCAACCCCGCCACCACCTGCGCTTGATGTCACCGCTCTGACGGTTGGTCCTGATTTGGGCAACCAGTCGCTCGACCCAGAAATCAACAAAGCGGTAGCACCTGCATTGGCGGCCTCTCTCAGACTGACAGAAGCCGCGCGAAAGCGGCTTAACGATGGTCAGGTCGATGATGCGATGCGCGACTTGACCCGCGCAGTTTCGCTCGACCCTTCAGATGCGTTTGCTTACTACTATTTGGGCCGCGTTTATCTTGCGAGAAACAACTACACCCAGGCGCTAACGTTTTTCCGGCGAGCCGAGATCGGCTTCAACGGACGGGCTGACTGGACAGCAGAAGCATTGAGCTATGAAGGCCTTTGCGACGAAGAATTGGGTAAGGGTAGCGAGGCCGCTCAAGCTTATAAGCAGGCGCTCGCGGCATCGCCCAACAACTTCAAGGCGCGCGTCGGCTACGGACGTCTGGCCAGTGTCGCCGGTCCGGCCGGAAACGTGGACGCACCGCCGCCAGGCCAGGATCTGGCGATTCCGCCACCCAGCGCACCGGACGAACCTGCCCCGCCGGAGCAACCTCCTCCACCACCACCAGAATGAAGACCCTGGAGTTGAGATGCGTCTCTGACCCTGCTGCCGGCCGTTATGCCCAAGCCTGCGAGCGAGCCTTGTCGCGCTGATACCTGCTTGGCCTCCGCGGCCATTTCTGCGGATTGAGCGGCCGCCGCCCCGCAAAATAGTTGTCTACCCGAAAGTTGTGGTAGTGTGGTCGCGCTCGATTACGGTGAAGCGATCGTGAGGAGCTGCTACATGAGGCTGAGACCGGCAAGAGGCACAGCCTGGGTGGTGATTTGTGTATTAGCGCTCGCAACCAGCGCTTGTATAAAGGAACGGCCGCCATTGCGCGGCTCGCTTACCGCACTGGTGCTGCTCAACTACCAGGTCGATTACTTGCGCGCCGACGGGCGCATGCCGGTCGCGCAAGACCAGGTTGGCGGTTTGATTAAGGCCACGAATAAGATGATCGCCGCAATGCGGCAGCGGCCCATGCCGGTAATCTATACTCTCAACGAATTCACCCCGTTCGAGCCCGTGAGCGACCTGGGACAAAGTTTTTCAGCGTTGCGGTTCGAATCTGGCTCGGCCCTCGATAAGCGGATTAATTACCTCGGCGGTGTGTATTTTTCAAATGACGATTGGGATGCGTTCGCCAACCCTCAATTCGCGAAGCATCTGCAACTCATCGGGGCGGGCCACCTCGTGCTGGCTGGAACCTATCCCGAACGGTCGGTACTCGACACTGCTCGCGAGGCGAAACGGCGCCTCTATGCGGTAACGGTAATCAGCGACGCCGTGGCGAGTGCCGATGCCCAGAGACGCGACGCGGCCTTGCAGGCGCTGAGGCAGGTTGGCGTGGAGATCGAAACCAGCGATCAATTCATCGCGAGCCTCGGGCAAGAAAACAAGAGTTGAGCACTGACCCTCGGCGGAGCGGAGTGGAGCCCGTCAGCCATGCGGAAGCCGACCGATGCCCCGGGTGAGCCGAAGTCCCAGAGCGGAGTCGATAGCAAATGATTCTGCGAGGTGTCCCTATGATGGAACCGAGTCGAGCGGCAGGAGGCTCCACGCTCAGGCGTCCTTCACATGCTCGTGCTTCCTGATGGCGGCCGATTGAGCGACCTTTTCCTTTTGCGCGGCTTTGCGGCGGTTGGCGAGCACCATAGGGTCTGACAGCGGAGAGTGAGAATGCGCGTGCGGGGCCGGCGTGCCGCTCTCAGTCTCACCCCGCTGCAATGCGAGTTCTTTGCGGGTGGCAATCGTATCGTCGTACTCGGCACCGCGGCCCGCTTTGTAGGCGGCCAGCCGCGCCGCCGACGGCTCGTCCATCCAGCATAGCCGGGCGGCCGGCGGCGGCCTCAGGCGGGTCACGTCGGGCTTGCCGTCGCGACCGCGGTTCTGCGGCAAGGCGGCACTTCGCCGTTCCAGAGTGAAGTTGACGGCAGAGAGGATCCGCCGTGAACGCGTGGCGCAAATGGGGCAAGGATGAGCGCTTTGCTGCGCGGCGGCAAGCGGGACCAGCGCCTCGAAACTCTTCAGGCAACCATCGCAAAAATATTCGTATAGCGGCATCCCGGCTATCTACTCGATCCGATGCGGATGCTCTTTCCAGTCGTCGGGGTCGTGGGTAATCCAGACCGTGGCGCCCTGCATATCCCTGATCGCTTTCACCCGCTTGATCGATCTCACCGCAGTAATCGGGTCGGTATCGATCGGCATCGTTGCCTCCTGGTTTAGGGCAGCGCGCAAATGAACCGTGTCACCGGTCAGCAGGAATTGGCGGTTGGGCAAATTTACCAGTAACGAGCACTCTCCGGGCGTATGCCCGGGCGTATAAAGAAACTGCAGCGCGCCATCGCTGAAGAGATCAAGATCGTGATCGAGCTCCAACCAGTCGTAACCACGAGTCGGCAGAAAATCGTTCAGAATAAAGACCCATCGGCGGTCGGGGTCGGGCCAATAGGCGTACTGCAATTCGTGAGCGCCGACCAGAAATTTCGCATTGGGGAAGTAAGTCAGACCCCCGGAGTGGTCGAGGTGCGAGTGCGAGAGAATCACGTACTTCACGTCCGACGTCTTGTAGCCGACGCTTTGGATTTGCTTGTCCAAGGTATCGGACTTGCTCCACTTGATCGGCAGGCTTTCCGCCATCGGACCCCAATAGCCAACGGCGTCATCGATAACTTTCGCGTTGCAACCGGTATCGAACAGCACCAGCCCTTTAGGATGCTCAATCAGGAACGAAGGGCACGGAAGCTGCAAGAGAGTCGCGTCCCCGCCGTGCATGAGCAAGGAGGCCGGAGCTGTAAGTTCGGCGCCGGGCAGCGCCCACATTTTTCGTGCGTTCATACAGGTTACCTCGATTTTGGTGAGCGTTGCGAAATGCGAGGGATTTTGTCAAGCGTCGACGATCTATCCCAGTTGACTGGCGCATCATCTATCGTTGGGGACAGTAGCCGCCAATTCGCGGCCCGGTCTTCGGCAAGCACGATCAATTGAATCAGCAACAGGTAACGCACCATATTCGAACAACGCTCCGCGGCCGCTGGCGTGCGGCTCTGGCGTGTATTAACCGTGACTCCACAAGAAGCTTAGACCAGCAACGATTAGGGGAAGCTCGATGACGACTTAACTCGCTGGCTCCGGGATGGACCACAACCGATATGACCACTTGGATCCGGACCGACCCGCGATACGCAGAACCTTACAAGGAAAAATCACGCGCACGCCGGCAGGCTGCTTCGCTGATCCTGAGGAGGTCGCGGGCCGGAGTATTTCTCGCGTCGCCGGCGTCGGACTTCATGACCGGCGCCGACCTCATAGTGGATGGTGGATTTTTTATCCGCTAGGAGCGCGCGGCGCCGTCGGCCGGAACGAGGCCGCCCATTGTGCACCACTGCGACGGGCTATCAATCCTCGCTCCGGCCGAGTTCTGATGCGCGGGTGCTTAGATCAGTTCAAACTTACTCCATATAGGCGCAGGACGTTGTCGGCGACGATGCCGCGCTTATCCTGTTCGCTGATTGATTTTATTTCATTCTCGATGAACTCACGCGAGTGCGGCCACGGCGAATCGGTATGGGGATAATCCGATGACCACATCAATTTATCGCGGCCGTATTTGTCAGCGGTAAAACCGACATTTTCAGTTTCGAATTGAAACGTCGCCCATACCTGCCGCTTCATATATTCGCTTGGCTTCATCGGCAGCGCTGTGCCTTCGAAATGCCGCAGCCGATCGTACGCGTGGTCAATCCGGTAGCAGAAATGAGGCAGCCATGAAATGTCGTTTTCGGCCGAGACCAGCTTCAGGCGGGGGAAGCGCTCCAAAACCCCGCCCAGCACGAGATCCGCAAACGACACCTGAATTTCATGCGGCAGCGTCATGTACCCGCGCAACACATGGCGACGGCTGAACCGGGGACCGCGCCGTCCGGTCAGGATGTGGAGAGAGAGGGGCATGTCGAGGTCCTGCGCGGCGGCCCAGAAGGGATCGTAGACCGGATCACCGTAAGGTTTGTCTTCCGGCGGGGCACCCCAAATCAGCGCGCCACGCAGGCCTTTTTTGGCGCAGCGCTCGAGTTCTTTAACACCGGCGCCGACGTCTTCCAGTGTCACCGTGCCGGTACCGATCAGACGTTTGGGGTTATGGCTACAATACTCGCCCGCCCAGTCATTGAAGGCCCGGAAGCAGGCGCTGCGCAGTTCGGCGTCGTCGAGTCCAAACAGCAGCATTCCCATCGAGGTGTAGAGGACCTCGCTGCTAACGCCGTCGCGGTCCTGTTCCTTGAGCCGCTCGGAAGCGTTCCAGACACTTCCGGGTGCCACATCGAAGCCGCGCTTGATGTGCTGCGGTAGTTCCTCGGAACTCTTACCGGAGCCGAAGAAGCCCGCCACCGCGACCGGCTGGATATTCTCGCACATGAAGAATTCGCCTTCGCGGTCTTTGTAATTTTTTACGGTATGCGGCGCATGATCGCGGAAGCGCTGGTCGATGCGCTCCGACCACATATTGGGCGGCTCGACGAAGTGCGAATCCGCCGAAACTATCCGATAGCTCGCCATGGCTTTACCTCCCGTTTACTACATTACTTGTGCAAAAGAGTAGGCATCGCTGTCAAATCCCGCAATGACCAGCTTTTAGCGCATCAGTGGCATCACCAGTTCGGCAAAGTCGCGGAACACTTTGCGCTGAAATTCAGCCGGCGGCAGCAGGCACACGCCCTGAATCCCAACCCGCTCAAGCCCATGGATTTGCTCCACGATCTCTTCCGGCGTACCAGCCAGGCATGTGGCTCTGATCGCTTCGGGCGTGACGAACTTGCGCTCAGCCGGTTGCATGAAGGTGCAATGGCCCTCGTGAATCTGGCGGAAGCGGGCATGCTCGGGCAGGCTGAAATCGTCGACCCGCGCCAGGTATTCGTCCCATTTGTTGGCGCAATAAGGAGGTATCAGCTCGGATCGTTTGCCGAGGTCTTTCCAGATTTCGTAGGCAAAATGAAGTACCGCGGTGACGAGTGAGCCGGTCTCGTCGATCACGCGCTCGTCGGTGAGCTTCTCGCCTGGCCGCAGCACGCATCCGCCGAGCAGCGCGGTAGTAAGAAACGCCTCTGGCAGCTTACGCCCCATCTTGCGACCGCCTTGCTCGATTAGGGCGAGTTGGCCCTTCACTTCTGAGGGCGAACCAACCGCCGTGACCCATCCGTCGCCGTACGCACCCACCGCCTCGCACGCCATCGGCCCATTGGCGGCCACATAAATCGGAATCGGCTGTTCGAGATTAATAAAATGCCGATCGCGATGGAGAAACTGAATCTCACGCGCACGTCCGCCATAGGTATAGTCTACCGCTTCGCCATTGAGCAGCGCCCGCACCACTCTGAGATATTCGCGAAAATCCTTGATGCGCATCGGATGCTGGCCCATCACTCGCATCGCGGTGTGGCCAGTGCCGATACCCAGGAAAACACGACCGGGAGCGATTTGGTTGATCGTCGCGATGGAATGGGCAGTGACCGGCGCGATCCGTGTGCCCGGAATCGCCACGCCGGTGCCGATTTTGATCCGCCGAGTGGCCTGCGCCGCGAGCGCCATTACCGCGTAGCAGTCTGACCAGATCATCTGCGAATCCGGTACCCAGGCGCGATCGTAGCCGAGTTCTTCGGCGTAGCGCACCAGGTCCCATTTGCTGATGTGGGTATCAAAACAGATGCCGAATTCCATTTCTTTCACCGACCTGGCATGCGCCGCCGCTCCGACGTCGCGGCTCCGTGTTGCAGTTTTTCAGGGCTTGCACGCGCAACTGCCGTCTCTGAAATTGGCACCCTGAAAAAATCAAATGACTCCCTCGGTGCGCAACTTTTGTATCTCGTCTTCCCCATATCCCAGCTCATCGAGAATCTCGCCGGTATGCTGGCTGAGCAGCGGCGAGGACTCTACCTCCACTGGACTGTCAGATAGCACGATCGGGCATCCGATCGTTTTGAAGGTGCCCCGCTCGGGATGCTCAACCTCAACGATGATGCGGCGTGCGGCCAGCGACTCATCTTCGATTAGATCCCTGGTTGACAGCACCGGTCCGCACGGTATGTCCGCATTCATCAGCTCCCGCATCACTTCATGTTTCGAATGCCGCATGGTCCATTGTTCGACGGTATGGAACACCTCATCGAGATGCTGCAGTCGAGCCTCCGGGGTGCTGAATGCGGGATCATCGGCGAGCTCGGGACGACCGATCAACTGCGCCAAGGCGGGCCATATCTGCGGCTGGATTATGACGTAACAATAATCATTGGGACCGCCCGGACGGCAGCGCAGCGCCGCGCCCGGCTGTCCTCCGCCCGAAGCGTTACCGGACCTCGGTACTTCGTCACCAAACTTGCGATTGGGATATTCGGCCAGCGCGCCGCGCTGAAGGCGCTGCTGGTCGCGCATTTTGACGCGGCAGAGATTGAGCACCGCGTCTTGCATCGCAACTTCTACGCGCTGCCCACGGCCAGTATGAGTGCGCTGATAGAGTGCGGCTAGAATTCCCGCGACGGCATGAATGCCGCTGCCGGAATCGCCAATCTGCGCGCCGGTGCTGGTCGGTGGGCCGTCTTCAAAACCGGTGGTGCTCATCGCCCCGCCCATCGCCTGAGCGATGGTTTCGTAGGCTTTACATTCGAGGTATGGGCCGGGGCCGAATCCTTTGACGGAGGCGTAGATGATGCGCGGATTGATTTCCCTGATTCGCTCCCAGGGGAAACCTTGGCGGTCGAGCACTCCCGGACCGAAATTTTCGACCATCACGTCCGAACGGCTGAGCAATTCAATCAGGATTTGCTTGCCCTTTTCGGCCTTGAGATTGAGCGTGATGCTGCGCTTGTTACAGTTCAGCATGGTGAAATACAGGCTATCGACGCCGGGCAAATCGCGCAGTTGCGAGCGCGTGATATCGCCGCGTCCGGGCAATTCGACCTTGATAACGTCCGCCCCCAGCCACGCCAAAATCTGGGTGCAGCTCGGGCCTGCCTGAACATGGCTCAGGTCCAATACTCGAACGCCCGCCAATGCCTTGTCCATCGAGTCCTCTCTCCAGGCAAAGGTCCGACCGGACGGCCGGAACAACTGTCTACCGATTATATCGCCTAAACCGGCGTCGACGGGCAAATCGGCCGGAGAAAATGCACGGCCGGCTTCGCCTCCACCGCCCGATGCCGTTGCGTGCAGGTTGAACCTATGACACGGGAACCAGGTGGGCCTGCGCAATCCGAAATAGGGGCGCGCTCCGTGGCAAGGCAGCGACACATCTATCCGGCTTGGTTGAAAGCCGGCATCACATATTTGGCAACGCGTTCGAGCGAACGCATTACATAGCTGTGCGGCTCCCCGCCTTGCGCCACTTCGAGGATTAGATAGGTGGCGCCGTAAAAGTCTTGTGACCAGCGCACTCGCGCGATTAAAGTGTCGGGTTCGCCGATCAGCAGCACGCGCATCGCGTCGAGTTCCTCGTAGTTGTATTGGCTGAAGCCAACCCCGCGTTTGTAGCGTTCATAAGCAGCCGAGGTATGGACGCTACGACGGTCGAGCGCCTCGAAGAACTTGTAATACTGCAAGGCGTGGACGCCGCCGTGCTCGCGCGCTTCCTGCGGCGAATCTCCGCAGTACATCTGATAGACGCCCGCAATCTCATGGGTGGCAGGATCGTGCCCGTTCTTTCGCAAGGCATCCTGGTAAAGCGCAATGTTGGCCTTGACCGTCTCCGGCGCGGGAATAAAGAACGCGGTACCCAGATGATGTCCACGTTGCCCGGCCCATTCATAGCTCTCCGGTGTAATCGCGCCGGAAGCGAAGATGGGCGGGTACGGTTTCTGCAGCGGCTTGGGGAAGAATGAATAATCAGCAAGCTGCCAGAACTCACCCTGAAAAGAGAACGGACCGTTCGAGGTCCATGCCCGGACGATGAGATCGGTGCCCTCGCGATAGCGCCCATGGCTCTCGTCGGGATTCACGCCGAAGAGCTGGTATGAATAATTGAGAAAGCCGCGTCCGATGCCGTATTCCAAACGGCCCTCGCTCAGCACATCGAGCATCGCATATTCCTCGGCGAGCCGCAGTGGATGGTTGAGCGGGATGAGCGATACGCCGGTGCCGACCTTGATGCGCTTGGTGCGCGCAGCTGCGGCCATGGCGATCACCGGTGGTGCGCCGAATGAGTAGCCGGAGTAATGATGTTCACCGAACCATACGGCATGATAGCCCAACTCTTCGGCGAACTGGGTCTCTTCGAGGATGTCCCCGTAATAATGCGAGGCCGAGCCGTGGACCTCGGGATAATAGTCGGTGTTGTAGAGCAGCCCGAATTTCATCTTCGTACCCCGCCACGGCAGGCGTCCTCGCCCACCGTCCTCATCTATTACCACACCATCAAGCGGCGAGCGCCATCAGTCGCCCGTGGGTCAAGCCGATCTGAGAGCGGAGGTTAAAGACGTCAAATGCCGCTGCTCACCGCTGGCGGAGAGTGCAACGGGCGTGACTTCTGCACCCTTGGGGCAGTGCCGCAGTGCTCTTAGCTAATCCGGCGCCGCATTCCCCACAGAATTTTTCACCCGACTGAATACCGCCGCATTTCGGGGCAGGCCGCAAGCAGAGGGGGTCCCGCAATTCGTACAGAATCTGCGCCCTCCCCTATTATCGGTGCCGCATTTGGAACAGCGCGTATTCCCTCACTAATCGCTTAGGCGCTCAGCTCATCGAGTAGCGCCTTAGCCTGGCGCAAGTCTTTCGTGTCGAACCCCTCTGTGAACCAATTGTAGATCGACGCGAGCATTTCTCGCGCTTCATTGCATTTGCCCTGTTGTTGCCACAGCCTGGCGAGACTTGTTGAGGCACGAAGTTCCCAGGACTTTGCGCTCTGCTGTCGCGCAACGTCGATAGCCTGCTGAAAACATCCTTCCGCTTCTAGCATATTGTGGCCCTGGGACTGGAGAACTAATTCTCCCTTGATCCGATACAGCTCCGCCTCATAGAGGCGATCTTTATTTTTCTCGATCAGTCCCAGCGCCTCCGGGAATACGAGTAGCCCCTCTTTGACCCGGCCTATTTTTCCAAGCGCCTCGGCTAATAAGGCAAGCACATACGGCCGCGAGATTCCTGCGCCTGTGGCGAGGTAGGCTTTACTTCCTTGATCGATGAGGTTCATTCCCTCTTCAATTTGTCCCTGCACGTTTAGTGCCCACCCACGGTATCTCGTGGCCGTCGCCCAACTCTGCGCGAATCCATGCTTAGTCGCAAGAGCGAGCAGTTTTTCGGTGCATGCCAAGACCTCTTGCTCATCACGGCGGAAGTGGTACAGATAGGTCATCGTCATCAGAGCAAACGCCAACGTGAACGGATGCGACAGCTGCTGGGCAAGTGCGAGCGCTTCCTGGGACCGCTGCACCGCCTGATCCGGATAACCGAGCATCCACAGGGTCCCGGCTAAAAAGCCGAGCCCACCAGAACCAGGATCACTGCCATAGAGGAAAGCGAGAGAGCGGTGCCTTTCCGGATCGTAGAGGGCACTCAACCGCTCCAAATGAATCCGCGCCTGGACCAAATCACCAAGCCAGAAGCAGGTTTCTCCCAACGCCCTGTATCCCAACACTAAGAGCGCTGGGTCCTGCTCCTGTTGAGCCGCAGCAAGCAGTTGCTCCCCGAGTTCGAGTGCTGCCTCCAGGTTGGCCCGTACATCATAAAATCCCCACAGGCCAAAAAGCGCCGGGAACATCTGCAGCGTGTTCTCGATCTGTCGACACAACTCCCGTGCGCGGGCGTAAACAAGTTCGACTTCAGCTGCGGCCCAGCCGCGCGTGGCGCTAAGCGAAGCCCCCAAGGTGATCTGCATAGTCAGCTCTTGCTGCGTGCGCTCAGGCGTGGCCGGTAGAGTGTTAAGCAAGCTCAGTCCCTTTTTCAGATGGCTGATCGCCTCGACATTCGCAGAACGTTGAGCGGCTCTTTGTCCTGCTTGTTGCCAATATGGAATAGCCTGTTCAATAAGGTCTGCCTCCGTGCAATGATGTGCGAGAAGTTCCGGTGCCAGTGTCACCTTGTCTTGAAATTTCCGCATCAACACTCCCGCAATCCGTGAATGAAGTTCTTTGCGGCGACTTCTCAGTAGCGCTCCGTAGGCAGCATCCTGGATAAGCGCATGTTTGAACCGGCACGAGGCGTCTGGGGGAATGCCCCTGACGTAAATCAATTCCGCATCAGTCGCCCTGCGGATAGCGGCTTGAAGATCGCGGTCGGGGATCGGATGAACAGCTTGAATCAGATCGTAGGAAAACTCACTGCCAATCACGGCGCCAATCTGGATCACCTGTTTTGCAGGCCCCAATCGATCCAGTCGGGCCATTAGTGAATCGTGGAGCGTCGCCGGAATCTCACCGCGGTTAATCCGAGCGCTGCCACTTTCCAGCACGGCGCGAGTCAGTTCTTCGACGAACAAGGGCACTCCACCCGTACGTTCGACGACAGCGTCTACACTTTCGCTGGCGAGCGCAGTACGAGTGGCTACTAGCGCTACCATCTCCCGCACATCACGCGAGCTCAGGCGAGTGAGTGTGATTTGGCTGTGATGCGTGCGCAGCGGCCATGGAGCATGAAACTCGGGGCGTGCAGTATAGAGCAGCATTAGCGGCACCGTCGTCCCCTGCTCGGCCAGCAGTTGTTGCAGCTCGAGCGTTGATGGGTCGAGCCAATGAAGGTCTTCGACGACCATCACTACCGGTTGAAGCTTCGATGCCCCAAATACCCATGCGCCGAGCGCCGCGAGCAATCGGCGACGTTTGGCTTCCGCGGTTAATGTCAATGTCGAGTATCGCTCTCCTGCCGGCAGTTGCAGCAAGTCGGCAATTAAAGGTGCGACTTCGGCCACCGTGAGACCCGCTGAAGCAAGCGCCCGCTCTAACCGTTCAAGTTGCTCTTCATCGTTCGCGCCTCCCTGTAGTTCGAGCCACTGCGAGAGCATTTCCGTGACTGCGTGAAACGGAGTGTTCTCGAAGAACTGTTCACCCGCGCTCTCCATCCAGATGTGTGGTGAATCACGAATACGATCATGGAACTCTGCGACGAGGCGCGACTTGCCAATTCCGGGCTCTCCTATAATTAGTGCCAGTTGGCCCTCGCCCTCGCGCGTGCGGTCCCAGCGGCTAAGCAAGAGCCGCATCTCCTCCTCACGGCCAACAAATGGCGTTAGTCCACGAGCGGTCCGAAGTCTCCCTCGAACTCCGGTCGGACGCACCACGCGGAACACTTCGAAAGGAGCACTAATTCCCTTGAGCTGGTGCGGCCCGAGTGCTTCTACTACGAACAGTCCCGATATCAAACGATGCGTAGCCGCGGTTATGAGTAATGTGCCTGGCGCCGCAGTGCCTTGCAGCCGCGCGGCGATATTCGGGGCTTCTCCGAATACGTCTGCGTCTTTGCCTGCCCCCGCACCGACCACCACAGCGCCCGAATCAATGCCGACACGAGCGGTCAGCTTCGGGCGTGTTGAGTCGCGGTCGAGTTTTGGGACGATTTCTAGAATCACGAGACCGGCACGCACGGCGCGTTCGCCGTCGTTATCGTGGGCCTCAGGCCAGCCGAAGTAGGCCATCACGCCGTCGCCGAGGTACTTGGCGACGTGGCCACCGTAACGGGTGACCGCTTCGGTCGCGACGCGATGATACCCGGCCACTAATTCGCGCCATTCTTCGGGATCGAGCCGAGCGGCAATTTCGGTTGAGCCAACAAGGTCGCAGAACAAGACCGTCAGGTGGCGCCGCTCACCAGGGCTGGAGGCGGCAATGGGTGTGACTTCCAGACCATTTCGAACAGCGGCCTCAGCTAATTCGGCGCCGCATTCCCCACAGAATTTTTCGCCCGGCTGGTTGGAGCCACCACACTTTGGGCAGCTAAGGGTCAGCGCCACGCCGCAGTTCGCGCAGAATTTGCGCCCTTCCCGGTTGTCGCTGTTGCATTTTGAACAACGCATATCCCCTCGGACCAGTGGTCAGTTTGACGAGGGAGACCTTTAGGCTCGTCGGGACAACGTCGAAGCCGTTGACCCTGACAGTACTTCGGCCTGATTTATCACGTTGCGCGGTGTTGCAACTATCTGGATGTTCGTCTGCGCTTAGCTGAGGCTCGGCGTGCCGGGCCGCAAAGTGGCCGGTTATCCGGCCCGCGATGCGGGCGCTGCGGCATTTGGTTTGGAGAGTTCCCCCGTTCTAGAGAGGAGGTCAACGGCGTAGCTTGTGCTGTCCTTCGCTCGCGCAGTGAAACCACCACGGCAGTCGCGTTTAAGCATGCGGGCGCCGGCGGCGGCGCCGCTGAGGTCGCGATGGCGGTGGGTCGTGCGCTATCTCATCATCGGCGAGCGCATTGAGCCGGAAACGCGAAATTTCCGGGCGGCAATTAATCCGGATGCGCAGCCAGAACGTGCCCAATCCCCGGTTGGTGTAAATGTAGAACTCGCCGTAACGATTGAGCCCCGCGTAGTACTGCTTACCGATCCGCAGGATGGAATTAATCACCGAGCCGTAGAACGGAATCCGCACCACGCCCCCGTGAGTGTGGCCGCAGAGCATCACTCCTGGCCCAAGATGGCGGGTATAAAGAGCGGTGTCGGGATTGTGGGCGAGCACGATCGTGCAGTCTTCGGACGTGACGCCACGAAATGCGCGCGCCGGCTCGGCCCGCCGCGACCATAGATCATCGATCCCAACAATCACCAGCTTTTCTCCACGGACGTGGACCCGTTGATGCTCGTTGGAGAGTACCTGCGCACCGGCAGCGCCAAGTGCCTGCGCGATCACACTGATTGAGGACCAGTGGTCGTGATTGCCTGGTATCGCGAAAAGGCCGACTGCCGGATTCAGCTCTGCCAACGCGCGGCGAAACGGCTCGATGTAATGCCGCATCGTCGCAGGACCTGAAAAATAATCACCGGTCAGAAAGACGAGTTCGGGACGTTGGCGATTAATCGCCTTGACCGCCTGATCGAGCCGCGCCACGTCTTCGTCGCGATCGAGGTGAAAATCGCTTATCTGGCAGGCAATGATTCCGTGAAGTTCGGGCCGCAGATGCCGCACCGGAAGATCCACGCGCACGACCTCAATCTCATCGAGCGTTCGCCGCCACATCCGATGCAGCGGCCTCAGCGGGATTGGCGGACGGTCACGGCCGGGATGTTTGCGGCGGCGAGGATGTTCGGTAGGCCCTTCGAATACCTTAAGACCAGCAGTTGCCATCGACAATCTAATCTTAGAACAGTTCGAGCAGTTGAGAAAAGGTGGTGATTGTCACGACTCGCTCCTCCGCTGCCTCGAGTTCCTCAGATTCGAGTTCCCAGGTGTGTGGATGCGGAATGAAAACTGCTCCGCGCAGGCCTGCACGCAGCGCGGGGTTGATATCCGACCGCGGACTGTTGCCGATCATGAAGGTGCGTGCCGGATCCAGTTCGGCCTGCGCCAGTAGCAAAGTGTATGCAGTCGCGTCCTTTTCGAGTGGGATGCCGACACGGCTGAACAGCGCGCGCAGGCCCGCCCGTTGGAGCTTCGTCATCTGTTCTGTCGGCTGGCCCTTGGTGAACAACAACAGGCGATGGCGCTGCGCAAGCTCGTTCAAGGTCGGTTCGACGCCAGGCAGCAACTCGCAATGGCGGCTCATCAGGGCTGTGCCGATGCGCTCAACCTCGATAGCGAGCGCATCGTGATGATGCGCCGGCAGCAGGTCGCGCACGGCGCGATGCAACGCCAGCACGTATGGGCCACGCCCGTAACCCAGTTCAGCAATGATGTCGAGTTCGTGGCGGCGAATCGCCGCGCGAATTTCCTGGTGGGCAACCCCGCGTACGCGCAAGGTTTCGAGAAAGGCGGCCTCCGCTTCGAGAAAATGGATATTGGAATCCCAGAGCGTATCGTCGGCATCGAAGATCAGATTCATGCCGCCTTGATGCGCCTCGGGAACCATCGCCTCCGAGCGTAGCGGCGCCAGACGTGAAGAGCAATCCGGCAAGAGCAAACCGCGGCAGCAGCCTGGCGCCTGCGCCTCGCGCGTCGAGCATCTCCACCTGTTTTCGATCGCGCGCAGCGCGGCTTGAGACGCCGGCTATCTGGAAAGGGACACGACGCTCAAAAAGTTGGAGCAGCGGAATTAACCGGCACCGGCACCGCAATCTGCATCCGCGCGCCGTTGCGGACGATACTGAGGTAGACGATTTCACCTGCCTGAAGATCACGCAGCCGTTCCTGGAAATCGAGAAAGTTGGTGACGCGCGACCCGTCTACCGCGATTATCAGATCATAGGTCTCGCCCAGACGAACCTGATCGAACACCGGCACCAGCAGCACCGCCGGCGGCATGAACATCGCCCCTGCGACCGCCGCGGTCTCGAGCACATCTCTCACCGCTCGATGATAGGGGTGCAGGCCTGCTTGTGCAGCCGGACTGCCGGCGAAAACGTCAACGATCAACAGGCCGTGTGCCTCACCGCCGCCCTTCAGCCGCCGCTTGTCTTCGCGCACCTCGATTCCGAGCGGTGAAGTAATATCACCTTCACTCATGAAATCCTGCAGCGAGCCAATCGGCGGACCGGTGACTTCGGGATCCTTCGCATGCTCGTAGCGAATGATTCCGTCGTCGTAATCAGCAGGGCCGACTTGCTGGCCCGCGGCTGCCGCAGGTTCTCCACTGCTCGCCGCCGTACCCGGCGCGGCAGGCGGAATCTCAGTCGTGGTCGCGGTTGCACCTGTCCTCCGGCCTACAGACTCCGGCGACAAACCGGCCGCGCCCGGGCTCGATACCACTCCGGGTGCCGGAACCGCCGATGCGGCCCCGCCGATCGGCGGCGGCTCCACGACCGTATCCGAAGATGAGTCCATGGGTGAGGCGGCTGGTGGATTGTCTGAATAGACTGGCGCACCAGCGCTGCTCGAGGCGTAGACGACGCCATCCGACGGTAGCGGCGAGCTCGAGCCTGGCTTACCAGCCGCAAAAACCCGTGTCGCCGCCAGTGCAACGGCGACCGTAGTCAGCATACAAACCAGGGGCAGGCTTAGGTGCCGTTCCTCAAAGCACCGGCATGAACACAGGAGCCACCACGCATGGCGCCTGAGCCCGGTTGCACTATTTGAGCGACCACACCCTTTCATGCTCCTCGACACGTCCTTCGTTGAGCAATTTGCGCAGATGGGAGCGCACCGACTGAGCGGCGGCGGGATGCAGGAATTCCGCCACGTCGGTGTAAATCCGCTTGACGATAGCCATCACTTCCAGCGGTCCATCCCTCAATGCTCCAATGATCTGGCGCTCGCGCAATTCGCGGTGAGCGATGTATTCGCTGATCTTCTGGCGGGCATTGCGAATAACCGGACCGTGCGCCGGATAGATCTTTTCAACATCCAGGGCCAACATGCGCCGCAATGAGTCCATGTATTGGCCGAGGTCGCCGGTCTCGTCCGGAATCACGGTCGTGCCTGCTCCCAGAATCACGTCGCCGGTAAATAGTGCCTTCTCCTCCGACAGATAGTAGCACAGATGGTCAGGTGCGTGACCGGGCGTAAAAACTGCGCTCAGGGTAGCACCCTCGGTGGCAACGGCTGCGCCATGATCAATCGCCGTAATCGGCGTGCCGGCGGCGTCGTCAGGGCCAGGTTTGGGCCAAGGTTTCTTCACGACGTCCAAACGGCCGAAGATGCGGGTCACGTCCTTGACCCCGCCGATATGATCCTGGTGGGCATGCGTCAGGACGACGCGGTCCAGTTGATCGGTGTGGGCGAGTTCGCGCAAGCCGCGCGGGAGATTTTCGGCCCACTTTGCTACACCGATACCGGTATCCAACAAAAGTGGGCGGCGGCCCGTCCCGATAATATAAGTGTTGGTGCCGGGACCGGTGAATGGGCCGGGATTATGTCCAAGTACGGTCGCGACCCGCGGCGACAGTCGGGCGTAATCTGGCAGCTTGAGCCCGAGCATCGTATCGGTGACGACTCGTTGGGGTTCTGCCATCGCAGGTTCCTTTCCCGAACCTTTATTTCACAAGCGGCGATTGCGTTCAAAGATCAAACGCAAACCCTTGAGCGTCAGGAATTCGTCCACATCTTCGATCATTTCGGATTCGGGCGCGATCAGGTCGGCGTACCCGCCGGTCGCAATAACACGGGCCTTCTCGCCTCGTTCCCGGATGATACGTTCGACCAAGCCGTCGACCAGCGCGGTATAGCCGTAGATTAGGCCCGATTGAATTGCTCCGACCGTCGTACGGCCGACGACGTCACGTGGCCGGACCAGTTCCACCCGATAAAGCTTCGCCGCATGCTCCACCAGGGCGTTCATCGAAATTTCCAGCCCTGGCGCAATCGCACCTCCGACGTACTCGCCGCGCCCTGTCACATAATCGAACGTAGTCGCGGTGCCGCTGAAATCCACCACAACCAGCGCTGAGGCATAGCGCTCGTATGCCGCGACTGCGTCAACGATTCGGTCGGCGCCGACCTCTTTGGGATTTTCATAAAGAATCGGCATGCCGGTCTTGATACCGGGACCAACTATCAATGGCTGGCAATGAAAATAACGCTCGGACAATTGCTCGATGGTGTGATTCAGGGGCGGCACAACGCAGGCGACCACGACCCCTTCGGGCCGGAACGGCATCGGCAATCCGGCCCCCTGCAGCAGCACCTGGAGCATCACGCCATGTTCGTCCGCCGTGCGCTGCACATCGGTGGAAATACGCCAATGGTGGGTCAGGCGGTCGCCCTCGTAAATTCCGATGACAGTATGTGTATTGCTAACGTCAATTGTGACCAGCATCGATGCACCCATGGCGCTTGTATTCTGTGTCACGGGAGATTTGTTTCACCGTCCCCAGCGAACGAAGCAATGAACGATGCTAGCGGTGAGCCCCAATCAAACCTCCGCCCGGGAATCCGCGGGCGCCAAAACCTCCGCCCGGGAATCCGCGGGCGCCAAAACCTCCGCCCGGAAATGAGCCCAGGGTCCCAAAACGCGGCGCCATCAGCATCGGGCTGGTCGACGGAAAAGGGCCGCTGCTGGTTGGCGGCAAGATAATCGGCGACGTCGCTATCGGAGCACCTAACGGCAGCGGCGGCGGCGGATTGAACAGAGGTGGGCGCGGGAAGCGGACGATCGCAACGCCCGGAGGGAGGAATATCCCGCCTGCCGGCGCCGCGTCTGCCTGATGCTCATAATCCTCCACCGTCCCCACCTTATCGGCCACTGCCGCAATATCATGGTCGCCGGTATCGCCAGCAGTGTCCTGCCCGTCCTGGCTGGATTGCGCAGCGTCATCGTCGTTGCCATCGCTGCTCGCCAACGTGCCGTCAGCCGGCTGATTCGCGGCATTGTCCGGTGACCGATTGAGCACTTGCGGAAGTTCGAGCACTGCGCCATTTCCTGAGCTTGAGGCTGTGGACTCATCTGAGTTCGCCGCCGCGCCAGCCGCAGCACTTTCAACATCCGGATTGTCGGCCGCCGGCTGAGCGGCGGGATCGTCTGCACTGTTTGTGCTGGTCGTGCCGTTCGAAACCGCTGACGCGTCCGGCGAGTCGATAGCTGGTGATTCCACGTCGGGCGGAACGGCACGCTCGTTAAGCGAGGAATCGCTTGCCCGCGCGGACGAATCGTCTACCGACTGCGCATTTGCTCGCGTGCCATCGGGGAGTAGGCCAACCAGCATCGCGAGCGTGACGACCCCAACAAGCCGAATTTTGTCATGCTGATTGTGGTGGAGCATTCGCAGCCCTCGGTCAGCAATATCATTCGAATCGAAGGCTAGCATTGCCAATGCAGCGAGCCAAGGATTCTGTTGTGTTCGGTCGCGGACGGCCCTCGGCCGCGCACCCTCTGATCAAAACAATGCGACGGGGTTGGCGGGGGAGGCAGTGCCACGTTCGAGGATTAGCGGCAGCAGGCTGAACATAAATTCGTAACGCGCTTCCCCCGCACATTTCTCAGCCAATCCTTCCAGGTCAGCATTGTCGATTAGATGCACACCCATCATCACCAGCGTCCCGGTATGAATCGGCATCCTCAGAGGCGGCTCATACGGAGTCGGCAGCACGTCGCTAACTGCATCAGAGCCGAGCACAGCGATTTTGCGTTGATGAAGCCACTCGAGGCAGGAAGCATGCAATCCCGGCATTTTCATACCCTCAAAGGCGCTCGCTCCCTTGGCACGGCGCAGCTTGAAACGGCCCGTTCGCAGCAGAACCACATCGCCTTCCCCCACGTCGACGTGCTGGGCGCGCTCGGCCGCTTCGAGCTCCTCGGGGAAGATAGCGTCGCCCGGCTCGACCCATTCGACTTGCCGAACGCGCGGAATATCGAAGAGTACGCCGCGCGTGATGATGCCGTCGCGTGCGACCTCAATCGCGCATTTGTGCGCACCCTGGAAATCGACCTCGGTGTAATCGAATCCGTTGTACATCTTGCCCTGGTAAAAATGATGGCAGAGGGCGTCAAGATGCGTGGTCGCCAGCCCATGAGGTTCAATCGCAAAATAGTCCGCACATCCCCACGACCCGAGCGGATGACCGATATTGCCCGAGCGAATCATCAGGTGCGTGACCGGCGCCGGATTGTCACGCGCCGGACGAGTCGCCAACGGCAGTGCGAGCGACACGGTCGCGCCGGTGCGGACCAGGCGCGCAGCCGCAGCGCGTTTTTCATTCGAGATGTAATTAAGCGCGCCCCGCTGATCGTCCGTGCCCCAACGGCCCCAGTTACTGACTTTTTGGAGCAGTTCGGCAATTTCTGGGGTGGTGTAGGTTTTCGCCATTGCGATAGCCTCCGTCAGCCCGCCGACTCATCCGAAGGGCTTTCACTCGCCACCGAAGCGCTAGACGAGAGCGCCCTTATGGCTCTTAGCCGTCACGCGACGAAAATGTCGAGCGGCAGGAATGCGGTGACAATAAAGTTGGGGACGTCGACTACCTCGCTGATGCGCAAATCGACCGCCACGCTGCAGATGGCATAGGCCTGTTGCCGGTTGAATCCGCGTTGCTGCAGATAGTCAATCATTGCGAGCAGCGCGTTGCGCGCGGCCAGCGTAGCGTCTTCCGATTCCTGCAGCTCACCTCTCATCGACAGCCCGGTAGTAGCGTAATAGCGGCGCCGCGGCCTCGGTTCCTCACTCCCGGTGAATTGCACCCCGTCAATCCTCCGCTCGCGCGCCGCACCTTTGTGTAGTTCGAACCGAAGGTGAAAGGTCGCCGCCATCTCGATGGCCGTGCCGCATACCTCGCGTTCGCCTTGAGCGAAATGGGCATCGCCAATTGAAAATAGCGCGCCGTCGGTCCATACGGGCAGGTAAACTGTAGTGCCCTTGACCAATTGCTTGACGTCGAGGTTGCCGCCGGTCTCACGCGGCGGAATTGTGCGCAGTCCCTCCGACGCGATCGGCTCCGCAGCTGGTATCGCCGAACGTCGCTCCGGGGGCAGTGCAAAACCGCCACGCTCCGCGGTCGCGCGCTCGCGGGCTATGACCCGCTTCAGTTGAGCGTGCGATGGCGCTACGCCAATCACGCCCGGGAACGATGATTCCGGGATACGAACACCCGGGAGGTCAGGCGCTTCGGCGAAGCCTGCACCCAGGCGCCAACGCACCAAGTGTGGCTCGGGAAAAAGATCTCGCAGGAAGCCAAATCCTGGTAACTGGGCAGTCCAGCCGCTGTCATCCGCCATGATATCGAGCAGTTGCACTTCGAGCAGGTCGCCGGCTTCCGCGTCTTTTATCCAGACAGGACCGGTCAGCGGATGAACCGCATTCAGATCGCATTTGGCCACCTCGTCGATTCCCCTAGCTGACGCGATCTGCCGGTCGGCCGCGTCCAGGGTATCAAGCAGAACCTCATGCCCGGGATCGACCGTGAGTATCGGTGGGATGTCCGGATGCCAGCGGTTATGGCCCTTGGCCGATTGCTCCGCGAGCCGTTTGGTTTTATTCAAGCGAAGCTCGAGTATTTTGTGGCTCATTCGCAGGCTCCTGCTGCACACGGCTACCGGCCGTGCGAGCTATTTCCTTGTAACGCTAGTCCTTCTCGAAACTCGGCCCCGACCATTTGCCGGGGACCTCGAACGCCGACTGTTGCGCAAAGGCGTTGCCGCGCGCGACGAAGCCGCCGTCCACTATCATGGCGGTTCCCGTCACCCATTCCGCGTCGTCGCTGGCCAGGTAGAGCGCCATCCCGGCGATGTCATCGGGAGTGCCGGGCCGCGCCAGCGGTTGTGCAATCTGAAGCAATTGAAGCGTCGTTGCCTCGCCGCCCGGGACATGCTTGTGCAGGAGAGGAGTGTTGATGCCGCCCGGGCAGATGCAATTGATGCGGATACGATCCTTGGCGAGTTCGACCGCCGCGCATTTGGTCAAATGGATGACGCCTGCCTTGGCGACGCTGTAGACCAGCGGACCGGCCTGGCCGAGGATGCCGGCAATCGAGGCCGTGGAAATTATGGAGCCGCCCCCGCTTTTGCGCATGTGCGGAACCGAATGCTTGATGCCGAAGAAGACTGCGCGGAGCAGCACCGCGAAAGTGCGATCCCAGTTCTCGGCGCTGACTTGCTCGAGCGGCCCCAGTGCCCCCCCAATGCCGGCATTGTTGTAGGTGACGTCGAGGCGCCCAAATTCGCTGATTGCGCGTTCGATGGCACCCTGGATGCCGCTTTCGCTCTCGACGTTGGTTTTGTGGAACACGGCGCGGCCGCCGTGCTCTTTGCAATCGCGTACCGCAGCCTCGCCACCCTCCTGATTGAGGTCAGCGATGACGACGGCGGCGCCTTCCCCAGCGAAGCGAATCGCCGTAGCACGGCCCATTCCGCTGGCGGCGCCGGTGATTACTGCGACTTTGTTATCGAGTCGTCCCATGGCAGAACCCTCATGTTATCCTCTCCCGCAAGTGGGCGCGGGACTGAGTTTTTAACCTCGAGGCTGTTCGTCGGAGAATCCTCTCCTACAGCGCTTCCGGGTGACTGTAAAGAGGCCGGTTGCGCGCACCCCGAACGATTGCGTGTAGAGTGTTATACTGTTGCCGAGATGGGCGACCGTGTATCAGGCACCCGGAAACGGGCCTCGGTGATGACTCGTTCAGACGAGAGCTTGCCCTCGTCCGCCGGCGATAATCCCGCCCGGGACGATTCCGCTCCGCAACCGGAACCACCCGGCAGTGCGCCGCCTGCCGAAGTTGCAGACAACACGACATCGCCGGCCGGGGGGGAGATCAGCCCGCACTTCGATTCGCTCGTGACCTATCCCCAAGCCCCTTCTGAAGGTCAGGCGGAGACGCCGGAGCCAATCGATGATCCGCTGTCGCACAAACTCGAGGGTATTCCCGGCGAGCCCGGCGTCTACCTGCTGAAGGATCGCAACGGCAAGGTCCTTTATGTGGGCAAGGCCAAATCGCTGCGTTCGCGGCTGCGCGCCTATTTCCGCGAGAATGGCGACGGCCGCATGCAGATCCGCTTCCTGATGCAGCGCGTGCGCGACTTCGACACCTTGGTTGCACGCAGCGAAAAGGAAGCCCTGATCCTCGAAAACAACCTGATCAAGCAGTACAAGCCGCGCTATAACATTCGCCTCAAGGATGACAAGTCATACCTCAGCGCGAAAATCACGCATCATGCATGGCCGCGAATCACGGTCACGCGGCGAATCGTAAAGGATGGCGGGCGCTATATCGGCCCGTTCGGCTCGGCGGACGGCTTGCGCGAGACGATCGACGTAATCCGCAAGGTCTTTCCGCTTCGCACCTGTTCGGACGGTGTGTTTAGAAACCGCTCGCGGCCATGTATCGAATATCAGATCAAACGATGTCTGGGACCCTGCTGCCTGCCGGTTGACCGCGAAGAATACGAGCGTCACCTGCGGGCCGCCCAAATGCTGCTGGAAGGCAAGAACCTGGAACTGCTCAAGGAAATGCGCGAGCGAATGAAGGCGCATGCGGAGCAGTTGCAATTCGAAGAAGCCGCGCGCGTCCGCGATCGTGTGCGCGCGATTGAAAAGACCGTCGAGCGCCAGACCGTGCTCCATCATTGGGGCGGCGACCAGGATGTCTTCGGTCTCTATCGCCAGGGCGGCTTCATTGAAGCGCTGGTGCTGATGATCCGCAACGGCAAGTTGACCAGCACGCAAAGCTGGAGTTTTCAGGATCTCGAATTCCCCGACGAGGAAGTGCTCGCCGATCTCCTGACGCAATATTATTCGGGCGTGCGTTTTCTGCCCGATGATGTGATTGTGCCGGTGGCGATAGAAGACGCCGACGTGCGTGCGGAACTCTTGTCCGAGCGGCGCGGCCGCAAGGTCGAATTCGTCGTGCCGCAGCGTGGGGAAAAGCTGCGCCTGCTTGAAATGGCGATGGAGAATGCGCGCCAGAGCTTTCACTCCCGCCGCGATAACGAGAATACTCGCGAGAAGATGCTCGAAGAAGTACGCACCAAGCTCCATCTGCGCAATTCGCCCAAACGCATTGAATGCTACGACATCTCCAATCTGCAGGGTTCGATGGTGGTCGCCTCGCAGGTCACTTTCGATGAAGGCGAGCCGCAAAAGGCGCTCTACCGCCGCTACCGAATTCGGACGGTCGAGGGCCAGGATGACTTCGCCAGCATGTACGAAGTGTTGAGCCGCCGGCTGAGGCGGGCGGTGGAGGAAAACGAGTACCCGGATCTTTGGGTCATCGACGGCGGCAAGGGCCAGCTTAATGTGGCAGTCGAAGTGCTGAAGAAGGCCGGGCTGTTGGAGCAAATCGAGGTGGTCTCGATTGCCAAGCAGCATGTGCTGAACGATCCGCGCGAACGCACGGTCGAGAAGTCCGAGGAGCGGATCTTCCTCCCCAATCGCAAGGATCCCATCGTGCTGCCGAAAAACTCGACCGCGTTATTCCTGATGGTGCGGGTGCGCGATGAGGCCCATCGCTTTGCGATCACCTACAATCGCGAACTCCGGCGGCGCGCGCGCTTGCGCTCAGTGTTGGACGATATCGAGGGAATCGGACCAGTGCGGCGCCGCGCACTGTTGCGTCATTTCGGCAGTCTCCGGCGTATTCGTGAAGCCTCAGTTGAGCAATTAGCGCTGGTGAAAGGGGTCAATCGCGAGTTGGCTGCCGAGATTCGCCGCCATCTGGACACCATGTCGGCGCTGCTCGATCAGGAAGAGAAAGTTGAGCGCGAGGAAGATCGTATCGCGCTGGAATATCTCGACGCCGGCAACGGACAGTTACAACTGCTGCCGCCCAAACCAGCAATCTCCCAGCCGCCAGAGCAGCCATCCGCTGCTTCAATCAGATAATTTTTCGCTCGCGCAGCGCGGCGAACTCTTCGGCACTGAGGCCCAGTTCGCGGCAGTAGACTCGTTCGTTATCGGCGCCAAGCATCGGGCTGGGGGAGCGAGGCCGGCTCGGTTCACCGTTGAAGCGCAGCGGCGAGGTAAAGATCGTGATAGGACCCAGTTGCGGATGCTCGAGCTGTTGCAGCGCGCCCCGCTGCAACAGATGCGGGTCGGTCATCACTTCGGGCAATTCCTTGACAATCCCGCAGATAATGTCGTTGGCGTTCAGCAACTCCATCAACTCGCTGCGCGTCCTGCTGCTGGTCCATTCGCCGATGATGGCGTCGATTTGGTCGCGATGCCTGGAACGCCCGGAAAGTTTCGCGTAGCGCGAATCTTCGCCCAGTTCCGGCTGTCCCATGAGTCGGCACAATTTGCGCCATCGATGGTTATCCGCAGCGAGGATTACCACCCAGCCGTCGCTCGCGGGATAGGCGTTGGCCGGCGTGACGACGCCGCCCGAACCGCGGTTGCCCTCGCGCAACTGCCGCAACCCCATCCCGTAGTACGCGCTGATATGCGACACCATTGACGGCAGCACCGCCTCCTGCATCGAGATCTCGACCATCAACCCTTCGCCGGTGCGGTCGCGTTGGCGGATAGCGCCGAGAATGCCGGCGCACAGATGAGTCGCCCCCAACACGTCGGCCATGATTGCGCCCGCTTTGAGCGGCGGATCCTCGGGACGGCCGGTCACTGCCATCACGCCGGTCATTGCTTGCACGATCGGATCAAATGCCGGCAGGTTGCGATTCGGCCCTGTCTGCCCATAGCCGGTGCTATTCGCGTAAATGATCCGCGGATTCACGCCGCGCAGCACTTCATAGCTGAGGCCCATCCGCTCCATCGTGCCGGCTTCATAGTTCTCGACGACGACGTCGGCCTTTTGGACCAGGCGCTTGAAGATGTCGCGACCCTCGTCGCTTTTGAGATTAAGCGTGATCGACCGCTTATTGGAATTCATCAGGGCGAACGCGAGCCCGATCGGTTGCTCTGCGCTGCGGCGATAGCCGGGCCGCATGCCGTCGCCCCATTTGGGCGATTCGACTTTGGTGACCTCGGCACCCATGTAGCCGAGCAGCATCGTCGCGTACGGGCCGTTGACGAAATGGGTCAAGTCGAGCACACGGATATCTTCGAGTGGAAGTATCGGGCGATTCATTCCTGGCGGAGCCTCGTTGATCAGCGCGAGCACAGATGTTCGCTACATATTCCGCATCAACGCATAATAGGCAAGCCGCACGCTGAAGAAACAGCTTGCCCCAGGCGGGCAACTCCCGGCGGCGTTACCTAAATTCAGAGTACTCTTCGGATCGCGAAATCCGCCTGCATCGAATCGAGCAACGCTTCGATCTCGCCCGCCATCTCGGGCGAAAAATAGAGTTTCAAATGGTGCTGGCGCGGATCCTCGGTCCGGAGCGTGGCGAGGTTATCGTATGATTCGACGATTGCCTTGAATAATGCGATCCGCTCCGGCGGCATCGCGAGGGTGACTGTACTCATGGCGGCTGGTGGCTCAGGAATCTTTGTCTCGCTGCTACCCATCAGATCCCAGGAGGCCTGCGTTCAGCTATTGTGTCCATCAGATATGTCATTGCCGTATCTTATCCTGGTAACGGGGAAGGGGGGGACGGGCAAGAGTAGCGTAGCCGCGGCTCTGGCTCTGGCACTATCCAATCGCGGCAAGACCGTGCTGGCCGATTTAGACCAGCGCCGGACGGCGGCCGGTCTGCTCGGCGCCGAATTCGATGCCCCCGGCCACTTCCCCGCGATAGCTAATCTCGAGGTGCGATCATTCACTCCGCGTGCCGAACTTGAGACATTCATCGAACGAATTGTTCCGATCAAAGTGATTTCGCGCCGGATGTTGCGAAGCCACACATTCGGCTACGTAACGGCTGCGCTGCCCGGACTCGAAGCTTTCCTGATGTTGGAACGGTTGCGGCTACTCGCTGACGAAGCCGCGGCTCGGAACGGGTTCGCCGTAATTGATGCGCCGGCCAGCGGCAGCGCGATCGAATTGCTCTCCGTGCCGCAAGGAGTGCGGGATCTGGCGCCGTCAGGCACACTCAACCGGCTGGCTCGCGCGGTCGATGACTTTCTGCGCGATCCTCGCCGTTTCGGGGTGTTGGTCACGGCCCGGCCCGAGCACTTGGCTATACGTGAAGCATCGGAGGCCCTTGCGACCTTACGTGACAAGCTGCGGATAGGCTATGTCGCGGTAGTTCTGAATGGCGTGTCAGACCCGCTCTTGTCGGGGTCCGACTGCGTGAAAATCCATCGGCTTGCCGCTCATCGACGCCTCGCGCTGCAACGCCAGGCAACCTGCGAGCTTGCGGCGCGCGCGCACAGGCAGTTTCAGGAAACCGGGGTCGAAGTAATCGAGTTGCCGATGCTATACACGGCGGAATTCGCTCGCCCGCAAATTGCAACACTGGCCGGCGCGCTCGATCAGCTTGTACAAGAAGAGTGAACCCTCATTTTCGCTAATCATGTCCGCCGCACTCGATCTTGCTGCCAGGCGCCTGGTTATTTGCCTGGGTCCGGGCGGCGTTGGCAAAACCACAATCGGCGCCGCGCTCGCACTTGAGGCCGCTCTCGGCGGCCGCACGGTCGATGTGATGACGATTGACCCGGCGCCGCGCCTCCTCGACACGCTGGGCCTCCAAATTCAGCCCGCAACGCCGCACGATGTACCGTTGACCACCCTCAAGCCCCGAGGCCGCGGCCGGCTGCGAGCCCTCCGGCTCGACCCCAAACGCACCTTTGATCGATTGATTGAACGCTATGCGCCCTCGAGCGCCGCCCGTGATGCGATACTGGGCGATCGCATTTACCGGGGGCTCTCTGCCACGCTCGCCGGCGTGGCGGAATACATGGCCGCCGAGCAATTGCTTGATCTACGGCGCGAAGGGGCTTCCGACCTGATCGTTCTCGACACGCCTCCCGCGCATGAGGCTGTAGACTTTCTCGATGCGCCGCGCCGGATGCTCGAACTGTTGTCCTCGCGGGCGTTGGCGCTGCTGGGCGCCTCGCGCGAAATGGCTCGTGGACCGCTGGGGATCTTCGACTTCGCCGCGCGCGCAGTGCTCGCTGCGTTCGACCGGCTGACCGGACTTCATCTGCTGTCTGACGTGCAGGCGTTCGTGCGAAGCCTCGAAGGCATGTATGCAGGGTTTGCCGAGCGCGCAGCCCAGGTCCAGGCGCTGATTCGTGAGCCGGCTACCATGATGGTTTTGGTCGCCACCGCCGAACCCCAGCGGATCGATCAAACACGCGAGTTCGTTTCTTCGCTGAATCGGCTTGGCCTGCGGCCCGGCGCGCTGATAATCAATCGTGTGATGCCGCCGCTCCCCGGCCTTCAAGAAATTCAGCATGCGAGACTTGCGGCCCCGCTGAAGCGCAAACTGCGACGCAATCTCGCCGACTTCAGTGCCCTGAAAGCGCGCGAAGGGCCATGGCTTGAACGGCTGCACGAATTAACGCCGGAGGACGTGCCGATGTTGATGGCTGAAGATCTCGGCCGTGAACCGGACACCCTCAGGGATCTGGTTCGTATCGCGAGATCACTGCGCGTGGCCGGCTGATTAGACGCCGGTGCCGAGCCGGGCTCCTCCTCGCCTGTCATCATCCGGGCTTACAGATCAGACGGCAGTCGCAAGCTCATCGAACGCGCTTGCTCCGGGGACAGGGGCCTGGCGGCGGATTCGTCTTCGATATCCATCGGCACCCGAACCATGCCGTGGTGACGCCAGTCGAACTCCGGCACTTCGCAATAAATCTCCAACTCAATACCGTCGGGATCGTTGAAATAGATACTCTTGGTGGCGCCATGATCGATCGTACGGCTGACCGGGACGCCGTGTTCACGCAGGCGGCGGTACATCCCAAGCACCGTATCAAAGTCATCAGCCACTAATGCGATGTGTGCAACGCCAGCGTGGTTCTTGCTGGCGGGTTCGGCGCCGTCGCGTGCCTTAAATACCGCGAGGTCGTGATGATAGTTGTTGAAGCGGAAAAACAATCCCTGTCCCGGAATCTCCATGCCCAATTTCATACCCAGAATCTCGCCATAAAATCGCTTGGCGGCTTCGAGGTCGCGCACCCTGATAGCAACATGGCCGGTACGTTGGATCGCCATTGCAATCCTCCTATAAGGCACTGTCCAGCGCATTGCCTGGCGTCCGCGCCAGACTTAGCGTCACGCGATAACTACTAAAAACTCCTGCCTCACGCTCGCTCCAGGATATCACCGGCGACGCTCAGAAATCGAACCAGCGCAGCCGGTGTGGTTGTGAAAGCCTACCGTTGCAACCGGGTTGAAGGATAGGAACGAAGGAAAAAACACTCCCGAAGACGTTTTTTTCTGCTCTGTCGGTACTGTCAAAAGCTATCCGGCGAAGGCACTCGACGGCTCCTCAGGCGCGTTCCCCAAGGTCTGCCGAGTTGCTACATGAATATAAGCATCGGTCAACGGTTACGGAAGCCAGCGCGGGCGAGATGCGCTAGTGGAGGACCGCGTCCATGGACTTCGGAATATGCGTAATGCCCAAACCCGACACCTGCGCACGCGAGGCGCAACTCGCCGAGGCGCTCGGCTTCAGCCATATCTGGGTCGCGGATACGCAGCTGATGGCCGGTGACGTCTTCGTCTGCCTGGCCCTGATCGCGGCCGCAACCAGGCGAGCGAAGCTTGGGACCGGGGTCGCAATCGCTGGCACCCGAATCGCGCCGGTTACGGCTTGCGCACTCGGCTCATTGAATCAGGTCGCGCCCGGCCGCGTGGTATGCGGAATCGGCACCGGCAATAGCGCCCGGCGCGCGATGGGATTACCGCCCTATACGCTGCGCGAGTTGCGTGAGCACGTCGGCGTCTTGCGCGGACTGCTCGCTGGCGGCGAGGTCGAGTATCGCGAAGGCAACCTGCGCCGCAACATCCGTTTCTTCCATCAACCGATGGGCTTCGTCAATCTGCACGACCAGGTTCCGATCTACGTCGCGGCCAATCAGCCACGGGCGATGGAGTTGGCGGGCGAGATTGGCGACGGCTTCATCACCTCGCGGACCAACACCGTCGAGGGGTGGCGCGACGCCTGGCAGCGAGTGCGCAACGGAGCAGAACGCCGGGGCCGCAATCCGGCAGAGTTGTATACGACCTTGCTGTCCGCGGCCGCACTGATGCGTCCGGGCGAGAACTACGATTCTCCGCGTATCAGAGCTGCCGCCGGTGCCTGGACTACAGTCGCTCTCCACTCGCTTTACGAAGGCGTCACCAGCATCGAACAGGCGCCGGCGCCGCTGCGTCCGATTTTCAAAGAATACAAAGCGTACATGGATGATCGTATGCGCGGCGATGAGCGCTATTATTTAACGCTGCACGATGGCCACGGCCTCTATGTTCGGCCGGGAGAAGAGCGCTTCGTCACTGCGGAACTGATCCGGCACACAACGATGACTGCGCCGCCGGAGGAGTTGCGTGAACGAATTCGCGCGCTCGAACAAGCCGGCGTCAAGCAGATCGCCTTCATCCCCACGCATGGAGAATTCGACGCCTTCGTGCGGGAGTTCAGCGACACAGTTATGGCCCAGGTATAAGAGCGGTCACAGGGGAAATCGATGCGCACGTTTATTTTAATTGTGGCTGCAGCAGTCCTGTTGAGCACCACGGTCTTCGCGGCCGCGGCCTGGTGCAGCGAAGCGGAGGTTGAACGCGACTTCGACGCCCTGATCCATCCGAGCGACCTGCGTGACTGGATGAAGCTGCTGGCCAGCCAGCCCAACCATGTCGGTTCACCCCACGACAAGGCCAACGCGAATCAAATCCTGGCGTGGTTTAAGGAGTGGGGCTGGGACGCGCATATCGAGCGCTTCTGGGTTCTTTATCCGACCCCAACCAGCGAAACCTTCGAAGTCGCCGGCGCCAAACCCTTCAAGGCGACCTTGCAGGAGCCACCGATTCCCGGCGATTCCAGCGCCACCGCGACGGAGCCTGCACTGCCCGCCTATACTGCGTATCAGGGAGACGGCGACGTTACTGCTCCGCTGGTTTACGTAAACTATGGGATGCAGGAGGACTACAAAATCCTCCAGCGGCTGGGCGTCAGCGTCAGCGGCAAGATCGTCATCGCGCGCTATGGCGGCGGCTGGCGTGGCTTAAAGCCGAAACTCGCCTACCAGCACGGCGCGGTCGGCTGCGTCATTTACTCCGATCCGGGGAACGACGGTTACGCGGTCGACGATACTTATCCGTCCGGGCCGATGCGTCCGCCTAATGGTCTGCAACGCGGCTCGGTCTCCGACATTTCGCTGTATCCCGGCGATCCGTTGACGCCAGGAGTTGCAGCGACTAAGAACGCCAAGCGGCTGAAAGTCTCCCAAGCCCCGACCATCCTGAAGATTCCGGTGCTGCCGATTTCTTACGCCGATGCGCAGGTCTTTCTCGCAACCCTGGGAGGCCCTGTCGCTCCCCCATCATGGCGTGGGTCCCTGCCGATTACCTACCACGTCGGACCAGCCGCCACGGTGAGTCATCTCGCGGTCAAGTCGGATTGGAGCCTGAAGGAAATCGACGACGTGATCGCGGTAATGAAAGGCTCGACCTGGCCTGAGCAGTGGGTTGTGCGCGGCAACCATCATGACGGCTGGGTGTTCGGCGCGAGCGATCCACTGTCCGGGCAGGTCGCTATCCTGGCCGAAGCCAAGGCCATCGGCGCTCTCGTCAAGCATGGATGGCGGCCCAAGCGCACCTTGGTTTACGCCAGTTGGGACGCCGAGGAACCGATGCTGTTAGGTTCCACCGAATGGACTGAAGCTCATGCGGGTGAACTCAAGCAAAAGGCTGTCCTCTACGTCAACTCCGACAGCAACGGACGCGGCTTTCTGACCGTGGCGGGCAGCCATGACTTTCAACATGTCGTGAACGAGGTCGCCGGAGATGTGCTCGATCCGGAGACCGGTGTTTCCGTCGGGCAGCGCTTGCGATCCCAAATGCGTGTCAGCGCCCTCGAACCGGACGCCAAAGAACACCTCAAGGACGAGGCGAAAATCGCCGCTCAAGCCGATAAGGATTTTCCGATCGAGGCGTTGGGGTCGGGTTCAGATTTTTCCAGTTTTATCGACCATCTGGGCGTGCCTTCGTTGGATCTCGCGTTTGGCGAGGAGGGCGACAGCCGCGGCGTTTACCATTCGCGCTACGACACTTTTGAGCATCATAGCCGCTTTGTCGATCCCGGTTTTGTATATGATGCGCTGCTGGCAAAAATGGCTGGGCGGCTGATGCTACGCATCGCAGACGCCGACGTTCCTCTTCAACGCGCGAGTGGTTTTGCCGAGGCCGTGTCTGATTATTTGAAGCAGGTGGAAAAGCTCGCGGATGACGAGCGGGAGCAGGCGGAAACGCAGGCCGGCTTGTTGCGCGATCGCGCGTTTCAGCTCGCCGCTGATCCGACCAAGTCGAGCGGCCTGCCGACGCCGCTCGACCATGTCCCACACGTGGAGTTCGCCACGCTCGAAGATGCAGTCGAGCGCTTGCAGCGCAGCGCCAAGGCGTACGACGATGCATTGGCCAAAAACGCCGCCGATCTGCCGAGCGCCAGACTCGAACATTTGCAGGCAGTGATGCTGACGATTGATCAGATGCTCGCACCCGAGGCCGGCCTGCCCGGACGCCCGTGGTACAAAAATCTGGTTTACGCGCCTGGCCGTTTCACGGGTTACGAGGCCAAGACCTTACCGGGAGTGCGCGAGGCAATCGAAGATCGCCGCTGGGCCGATGCCAACCGCTACGCGAAGATCACGGCGAACGCGCTCAATGCGTACAGTGACAGGCTGGACAAGGCGGCTGCCACACTTAGCGGCGAGTAAGCTTGGCCCATAGAGTGACAGGCTCCTGCCTGTCATTCTCCGGAGACGAAATCACCGGCTGGAGCCAGTGAGCCCTGGCCAACAGGAGGCCGCCATGCCGCGAAAAGTTGCGATTTGGTTGCTCGCGCTTTCAGTCATGATTGCCTCTGCCACGTCAACCGCACAGCCAACTCGAGCTGCCGGCATGGGCAGCGAGGTGGTTTCCGATTTCAAGTACATAACCAACAACGCGTTACTTGACGTTGAGGACATCGCGACCTCGCCACTCTATGTGGCCTCAGCCGATAGTCCATTTCGTTCACCGAAATTCTACCTCGTACTGGCGGGCGCCGGCGCATTATGGGGTGGATCGTACGCTCTCGATCAGACTCTGCGCAGTCATCTGAGGAGCATGAGCAGCAGCGATGCAGACCTGCTGCAAGATATAAGCTACGGCGGAGTGAGCGCCAGCACTGCGCTGCTCTACGGCTACGGTCTCTGGTACGACGACCCGCGCGCGCGCCATTATGCACTGACCGCGGGCGAAGGAGCCGGCATCGCAAGCCTATTGGCGCTTGCCCTCAAGGCCGCGTTTGGACGCCTGCGCCCAAGTCAGACGAGCAGCCATACTGCTTTCTTTCACGGTGGGGAATCGTTTGTCTCCGGTGATGTTGCTCCGATGTTCGCACTGGCGGCCGGGGTGAGTGAGTATTATCACAATGAATGGTACGTGGCTGCGCCGGTTTACTCGCTCGCCTTGCTGGATGGCTTCGGCCGCATGGGCCACGATGCACATTGGTTCTCCGACGTGGTCGGTGCTGCACTACTGGGTGTTGCGACGACGGAGCTTTTCATCTGGTTGCATAACCGGCACGACGAAGAACCTGGCCGCTGGCGAATCTTCTCGATGAGCGAAGCCGGACCCGGGTTGGCCGGCGGCCGAGCATTCTCATCTGTGGCTGTCGGCGTCGCCTATAGCTGGTGAGCTACAGGATCCCGGCGCCTGCTCTTCGGCCATGACGTCAAGAGAACTGAGTGATATGTTCGGGCTAATCGTCGGTACCGGTGCGTAGCAGCTCCGGTTCGGCCATCGCAACCGGGCGGCGCGAACGATCGGCTAATTTGCTGACCCCTATTGCCGGGGCGGCAAACTTCACCAGGCTGTGGCCGCGGCGCGTTTCGAAGCCATCGCGCGACGTGTGCTCCACTTGCTGGCGCAGAGCATCACCCTCCAGCAACATCGCCTGCGTATAGACCGTGTCGCCGGTTGCGGTCTCGGCAAAAGGCAACTCGAATGGGGGGCCGACTCGCTTGAAGACCTTGTAAAAGAGCGAAGTGTCGCGCGGAATGATCACGGGATATATGAGCAGTGCCTGCGCCTGCAGCAATCCCAGCAGGATCATCGCGCCTTTGCGTATGGCCAGCGCAGCTTCGTGCGATAATGCCCAGAGTTGGCCGATCTCGTAAACGCCGCTCGGGGGCAGATGACTCAGGTTAGGGACGGGGAAACTTTGGCTGAACTCGTTGAGGCAGTGAATACTGAAGCCGCCCAGCAAACGGTTGGGGTCGGCCTCGTCAAACACCCCGTATAATTTCGCGAAGGTCAGCTGAATCTCACTCACGCGCGAGCGCGCGGTCTCCCGAAACTTGCCGCCTTTCGTCGCCCGCGCCTCCAGCATTCCTGCCCTGTAGGTGTTCCTCTCGGCATCGGTTTCAAGCAGTCGTAGCTCCATCACGCGCTCCTTCCAGATTGCCGCAGGCGAGCGTTCAGTCGAATTTGCTCCCTCCTGCTGCCAAACGGAAATGTACGACTTTTGGCGTAATAGGTCAACGACTTTTGGCGTAGCTGGCGAAAACATAACTTCCGCTTGCGCCTGTCAAACGCACCACCTTTCTTGCGTAGTATTGCGAGTAACCTGCGACTGACCGCGTTGAGATGCGGCTAAGTGCGTTGAGCTGCGTCTAAGTACGGGGGCCGCGCAAGGACAGCAGGGCTTCGGGAGTGTCAGTGAGTCTGCCGCAGCGCTCTTCGCGACGGCGTTCCTGTCCTCCGGGTCTCCATCGCAGGCTGCAAACCCGACTTCCATTTGGGCGTCTTCTCGGAGCATCGCACACTCAATGGTGCCATTTGTCCCGGTGAGAACCTACAGGTGACAATGTCACCCGCCCAAACCAGCGCCCCTTTTGGGATCGAGCATTTTCCACGGTCAAAGCGGGCGGCCGGGATCGTGGCTGCGATTGAGCTTCTGGCCGCGCGATCGGCCAGGCCGGGTGCGCTGACTGTCCCCATGCAGCAGTCCCGGCGCAGAATCATGCCCGCCGAGTTCGAGTGCGCGCGCGAGCCGCTCGACCGGCGTGCTGATTCGGCTGATCTTTTCGGTAGCCGCCGCAATCCGCTCAATCGGCGCACGCAGCTTGGCGGCCTTGTCGATCGCATTCATCAAATGAGAGATCGCGTCATGGACCAGAGTAGCCAGCAGCGCTACGTCGTGAGTGGTAACCAGCGAATGAATGCCGCTTGATGGCGCAAGCCCCGCCGCCACGAGGGTATCTGCCACGCCGGGCGCAACAGGCGAGCCGTCCAGGCGAGTTGCGGATGTGGCGCCCGCGGTCGCCCATAGCTCTTCGATGCGAGTGTCCCAACGTGCTCCAAGGTTAAGGTGGCGGTAAATCTGAGCTGCTGCGCTAAGGTTCGCTCGGCCCTCCTCAGTTTTGCCCTGACGCAGGAGCAGCGTGCCCCGGGTAACCAGCGTTTCAGCCACTTCCCAGGGGAGCTGATAGCGGGAAAATACTTTCCCCGCCGACATCCAGAGTTGGCTCGCCTGTTCGAGCAAGCCGTCGTGGGCCAGCACCGCCGCTTCCGCGCGATCGACAAAAGCTGACAGCGCGCGCCAATCCTCTCCCGGATCGAGCAGAGCGCGGCAGCGGCGAACCTCGGCGCGGGCTTCACCAACTTCTCCCCGCGCGAGCCGCACCAGGGCCAACTCGGAGCGCGTCACGATCTCCTCGGGAATGCGGACCAGCGATTCCGCCATAAGGGGCGTATGGATCAGGAGGTCGAGCGCACGCTCATGCTCCCCCTGAACGCGCTTGAGACGCGCCAGCCACAGACTCGCCGTCGAGTGCTGTTGTTTACTCTGCGCCGCGTGAAAGCGCTCGATCTGCCGGCTCAACAGGTCTTCGGCCTGAGTCCATTCACCTTCAAGAAATCGCAGGTTGGCTTCGAGAAAACGATGTGGCGCGATTGTCACCAGCGAGCGGGCAGGGTCTAGCTCTCCGGTAAAGATATGGGCAATGCCGAGATGGGCTACTAACACCTGACGGAGGAAATCCGCCTGGCCAGTATCGGGATCGGCGAGAGCCGGTTGAATCGTTCGTTCGGCCGCGGCTGGATCCCACAATAGCAAGTAGGAAAAAGCCAGCAGCCATGCGGCTGCGAATCGCGCCCTCGGATCGCGCGTGCGCTCCGCCCGCTCGAGGGCCTGCTCCATCAGGCTGAAGCCCTCCGCCAGCTTGCCGCTTGCCCACAAAAAGTGTCCGTGAAAAGCTGCCGCCTGACACCAGATCTCGGCATTGTCGAGAAGCTGACCGATCCCCATCGCGCGCTCTGAAGCCGCGAGACCGTCCTTGGTGCGGAATTGAGCATGCGCGACGAGTGCCTCGCCGATTAGCAATTCGCCTTCAGCACTGTGATCAGCACGCGCCGCCAGCAGCTTCTCCGCCCGCCGGGAATGGGAGACCGCTTGGCCCACGTCTGACGTGGCTGGATTCATCGACAGTAGCGAAATCACCGTGACCAGCCGGGCATGAACTCGCGCGGTATCCGCTTCCTGGTTAAGTTCGGTGTAAAGCTTGAGTGACGCTTGCAGATGGCGCGCGGCCTCTACCGGCGTCGCCGCGCTCCGCAGGCTGGCATCGCCCAGGCGCTCAAGGAGTTGGGCGCGAAGTCTCCGGTCGCTTGGCCTCGCCAGTTTCAATGCGGCGCGCCAATGACACGCGGCGTCCGCATAAGCACATACGGCGTAGGCCGTTTCACCCGCGCGCCCGGCATATTCGGCGGCTTTGGCCAAATCACCGGCCGGACCCGCCTTGGTGTAATGAAGCGCAAGTTGTGACAGATACGAGTCGAGCCCGGCCTCGTGCACGGCTTCGATCGCGTGCGCAGCAGCCGCATGCAACGCGCGTTTGACGGGGCGGCTCTGCCGCTCGTAGAGGCTCTGGCGAATAAGCCCATGAGCAAACGCGTAATCGGCCGTTTCATCAGTCCTCGCTTCAATCACTATTCCAGCGCCACTCGCTTCTTCCAGTAAAGCCGTCAGCTCGCGCGCCGTGAACGGCAGCATCCGGCCGAGAACCTCGAGTTCAAATTCCTCGCCGAGTACTGCCGCATGACTCAAAGCGAGACGGCAGCGTTCCGCGAGCCGCGACAGGCGCGCATCCACCACTTCGCGCATGCCATCTTCCGCCGCGAGTTTACTCTCCCAGCCTGAGGCGGCCACCCATTGGCCGCTGTCCGCGGCAAGGCGGCCGGTCTCAAACAGATGCCGGACCATCTGATGGATAAACAGCGGATTACCATTGGTGAGCCGGCCGATATCAGCCGCCAGCCGTTTCGTCTCGCCGGTCAAGTCCGGCCCCAGCAACTGTTCGACCAGGCTGGCAGCCTCGCCCTCGGCCAGGCCTCTCAGACGGATGCGCTGACAACACTGGTGGCGTCCACATTCAACCATCGCGCGCGCCAGCTCCGCTCGTTCCGGCGCTCTGTTCCCTTGGCAGGTCCCAATGATCAGAAGGCGCGCGGCGGGCAACATGCGCACCAGGTGAACCAGCAGCGAGAGCGAGCCCTCGTCAGCCCAATCGAGGTCCTCGAGTAGAACGAGCAGCGGGCAGATCTCCGAGCGGGCACGCAGGAAGCTCAGCACCGAGTCGAATAATTCCGTTTGCGCGGCGCCGCTGATCTCGGGGTTTGGTCTGGCGGCACGCGGAGCACGGGAGGCCAGCCTGGTTATGATCGCGGCCGCCTCACCAGCCGGTTTCGTCCTGCTTTTCGGCTCTGCCGGGGACAGGATGGAAGCGGATGCGTGCCTTGCCAGCTGGCGGAAGGCCTGGATGAATGGGAAATAGCTCACCCTGCTCTGGGTGTCGAAACAACGTCCGGCAGCGACCTCGAAGCCCATTCCCCGCGCATAATTGCATGTTTCTTCAGCAAGCCGGGTCTTGCCGATTCCGGGCTCCCCGGAGACTAATACCACCGACAATCGTCCCGCCTGGGCGGCGCCGACCGCGGCCTTGAGCGCCGCGAATTCCGCGGCACGTCCCGCGAACGCCGCCGGTTGCAACCCTGTCTTGCCTGCCGTCATCCGGTCTTCCTTCTGGCCTGCCAAAGACTATTGCTAAGCAATGGTTGACTAACAGTGCGCTATTTTATGAGCACAACGAGTCTATTACCACCCCAAAAATTAGGGAGCAGGCTGGGGCGAGGGGACAATGATGAGGCGATTGCGGGCAATCGCCCGCATAGGAACCGGGCGAAATTCCAGCGCCTCGGCGATGGTGCCGCGGTACCGAGTGCGGACTTTAGGCGCGGCTATGGCGCGCCTTGCGGAGCACCACGGGGAAAGCCGGGCGTGACAAGCAGGGGAGCGAGAAGCGGCCGCGTCGCCTCGCAGTTCGCCGCTCTTGCTCCTCCTGCTTGCGCTTGTTTGCTTAGGATTCCAACCCCACCTGCAGGGCGTTCAGGTTCCGCGCCATCATGTTCCAAAAAGCGATTGCGCCGGTGAGGTCGACGATCCTGTCTTTGCCGACGATTCCCTCAACCTTGCGGAAGAGATCGTCGTCGACGCGCGCCTTGGTGGTCAGTTCTTCGGCGTATTGGAGAATGAGCTTGTCATTGTCGCTGAAGCGCGGGCTGGTTCGATAAGAACCGATGTCGTCGATTTGCTCCTGGCTGATGCCCTCGCGCTTGGCAATATCGATGTGGCGGACGAAGCCGTACTCGCATTCGCAGCGCTTCATCAACATCAGCACGGCCAGTTCACGCACTCGCCTATCGAGCGCCGACTGATTCATGAAATAGTTGGCGAGCGGAAAGACTTTGGTTGCCAGGCCGGGGCTGTTGGCCAAGGCCTTGGCTACATTCGGTACCCCTCGCACGCCGAATTGCGTCTCGAATCCCTCGTACAGTTTTTTGACCTCCGCCGACGCGGCGTCCTTTTCAACGTAGGCAACTCGTGGCATGGAATTCACCTCCAGCGATCCATCGGTTCGAGGCTTATTAGGACGAATCACCCGATGCCGTCAAATGGTCGCGGACTTTCAGCTTTCCCGACCACGTCCCCGCAGATCGAAACGCCTTACGACAGAAGGCCTCCTACGGCCGTCGCCGCTGCTTGAAATACTGTGCCGGCCGTAGCAGAAAGTCAGAATGTCAAGCACACTTTCCAGTTCTGTCAATTCGATGAGCGCGTTGCGTCGTGACGCCGCGAAGCTATAAGCTTTGTCGCCAATCCCGATTTCTTTAATAAATTCAAGCATTTGCGGCTCGCCGATGTCGGTTGGGTGTCTATTTGGTGTCTATGCCGCTGAACAGCTCCGCCGTGTACGCTGCAGCCGCACCCGAGTCCTCGCCTTTGAACCAGTGGCTATAAACCCGGAGCGTGATTCCGGGATCTTTGTGCCCGAGCAGGTGTTGGACTTCCGTCACGGGCGCGCGTTTGATCAGAGCGCTCGCGAACGAATGACGCAGCGAATGAAATTTGACCCGCCGCAGCCCGGCCCGCTTGAGCGCATGCCGGAAGCCATACTTGAGTATCAGCGAGCGCTGCATCGGTATGCCGTTTGAATCGGCGAACACGAGATCCAGCTCGTTGCGTCCGGCTTGCAATTTCCACGCTTTCAGGGCGAGTGCGACCGATGCGTCGATGGGGATGTCACGGGCCCCCGCGTTGGTCTTGCACGGACCAAAGCGTGCGACGCTCTTGCTGCCGTTCGGCCCCTTTGCCCACGAGAGCGATCGACGGATGGAAATGTGGGACTTGCCGTCGAAAGTAATGTCGGACCATCGCAAAGCGAGCAGCTCGCCCGAACGCGCGCCAGTCGCCGCCGCCAGCATGAATAGAGTCCAGTACAGTCCGCGCTCGGCAGCCGCGAGCAGGCGCCGTATCTCGTCGGGATTGAGGATCTCGTCGGGATGAACGGCGATGTCTTCGCGTTGGCCCTCGCGCGCCCGGTTATACGGACGTTCGAGCCTCTTTACTGGATTGCTCGCGAGCCGCCCGGTGCGAACGGCGCTCTCGAATATGGATGAGAGGCTCTTCACGATGGCGGTCACGGTGGCCGGTGCCATTCCTTTGCGCCGTTGGTTGGTTTTGCCCGTCTGCCCGAGTTCTGCCCGCATCGCAGCTATTGACTCGGACGAGATCTGATCGAGTCGCAGATCGCCGAAGCGGGGTAGGAGGTGGCGGCTGACATGTCCGGCGTATTGGTCGTACGTTCCTTCAGCGCGGTCGGCGCGAGTCGCCGGCCACGCTGCAGCGGTCTCGCGGAATGACGGAACCTTATCCGGTGCGACATAGGCGCCGTCTTTCTTTTTCTTTTTGATTTCCGTCCGGTGATTGTCAGCGGCCTTTCTAGTCTCGAAAAACTTCCGGTAGCGCTTGCCTTCCGCCCACCAGTCTAAAACCCACTTGTCGCCCTTCTTATTGATGGCCACCGTCACTCTCCTTGCGCGGCTTGCCGAGCAGGTCCTCGAAAGCTTCGCGGGCGAGTTCCGCGACACTGGTGCGCTCCCGAAGCGCCTTTAGTTTGAGACGGTCAATCATCCGTTCGTCGAGACGAATGCCGAGCATTTTCATTCGCTTTCCCTCCTTGCGTTTTTTCATGCGAGGAGCTTAGCGTCTACTCGTTAACATGTCAACGACTGTGTAGCGCGGCCTCGACCTCGGCCAGATTGAACCGTACGTACTTGCCGACCCGGACGCTCGGAATCTTGCGCTGCCGGGCCAAAGTCATGACGTGCGACTTCGGCAGGCTGACAGCACGCGCCAGCTCGGCGGCGTCCATCAGGGCGGGCTTGCCGTTGTCTATGTGAACGGGCACCGGACGCACCTGGGCCAGCTTAGCGGCACACGCGGCAAGCACCGCCGAAATGTCGACGTCGAATTCCGCGATCGCAGCGACAATCTCGGCAGTGCTGGCGGTTATGCGGTGCGCAGCAGTCATTTATCGTTCAGAATCGTTCCTCGTCATCTTCGTCAATGAAGTCGTCGGTAGTCGCCGGAACGGCCTCATCATCCAGATCCGCGGTGCTGCCGTTGGTATGCCTGTTAGATCGATTGCCGAAAAGTTCCCTGAGCGATGGGCCGTTTTTCGGCCGGAACTGAAGCGATAACCTATCGTCGCTTTCGGAAATCCATGCCGCCAGTTCGACCCGGAGTTGCTGCCCGTTCCCAAGGTCGAAAACAGCATTGCCGCGCATATCTGGGCTTTTATCCTTGTCGCTTTTTTTGAATTGATTCGGAAAAAGGGCGCCGGTGGTTACCTTCCGTCTTTCTCCCCTTGCCGCAGTGAATGTTACCCCTGCCGCGGCCGCGGTGAATGTTAACTTGATGAAATCGTCACCTTCGTCGGTCTTGCTAAGAAATCCCTCGACATCGAAACCAAGCGGGCGACCGCTCGGGGTTTCAACCAAAGCTCGACCGGTCATGTCAGGATCGGCCTGATCTTTTTTCTTATGATTGGTGAAGAGAGATCCCCTGTTCGGAAGTTGCTCGAATGCCATTTGCCTTTTTCTCCTTCGCATCTCGGCGTGTTAAATCCCTACGGCTTGTTCTCAGCCCAGCCGGGCATGTCAGGCGGATCGCTGGCTGCTCGAGGCCGAATCCCTATGCAGATGCCGCGCGCTAAAGCCGTTTAAAACCATCCTTTTCGGTTGCTGCTATGTAGCGCGCGACCTTTGCCGTACGCTATTGTTCGGTGCCTGATTCCGCTTGCCGTCATATTCGGCGGCAAGTTGGTCGGGGGTGGCGCCGTACCAAAAGTCCGGGTTGCGCACCGGCCAGAGCCGCACCAGGCCATTTTTGGTCCGCACTGGCTTGCCGCGGTTAAGGGTTCCTTGCCGGCGAATTTCGGATAGCCATTTACCAATGGTGGTTTGACCACGGCGGTCTTTGAGCAGCTCTTTCAACGACTCGGGAGCGCTGGGCAAGAAAACGAAATCCCGCGCTGACGCAAGGTCGCAGCGCTTCGGTACGAGTTCGCCATCTTTATTGCTCTCCACCCAACCACCCTCTGGGTTATCGAGCACATCGCGGATGAACTGTTCGCCATCCAAGCGGTGCTGACGAATCAGCGCCTCCTTCGCATCGGTGCGCGGGGGTTCGGCAAACGGGTTGTAGCGGGAGAAGTCGCGCTTGATGAAATAGGGATAAATGCCCGCCAGATTGCTGGGATTCTCGATTAGAGTTTCCAGCTTGGCGACCAGTTTCGTATCGATGCGCGCGGCATATTCGGTTTTCTGCGCGCAGGCATCGAAGATGCCACCCCGGCGGTCGTCGGCCATCATTGCGTAAGGCAAATGCTCGGGGTTGGCGCTGGTTATTACCTGCAGATAGCTGGGACCACTCCAGGGCTCGGCGAACTTAAGCTCAATTGTCTCAATCTTGTTGCTAATCAGGTCTTTGAAGAATTGCGGCGAGGCGTCTTCCAACTCGCTAATGTTGACCAATAGCTTATGGACCATTATCGAGTTGAAGCGCTGGTTACTTTTGAGACGCGCGCCGGATATGTGGCCGCCGTGCGCGCCGAACAGCGCTACATAGAAGCGCGCCAGAGTGTCTTTGCCGCAGCCCTGGGGGCCCATCAAGATCGGAATGTTGGGTTGCTTGACGATGGGATAGCGTAGCTTGTGAGTAATCCAGTCCTCGAGCCAGTCGATTATCTCTGGCTGGTCTCCGTATAGCCAGTCCCGTACCGCGAAATACGTATTGATAGCATCATTATCCACTTCAGATGCCGGTATCGCCGGCCACCCGCGCCAGTGGTTGTAACAATCCTCATCCTCGTAAAGTTCGACATGGTCGGCGGTGGGAGACTCACCAAGCGGGCGCGGTAGGAAAATCTCTCGCGCAACAGTGCGGGGCTCTGCCGAGTTCAGCCACTCGTGGCCGGCATTGAGCTTTTTGCCGTTATCATCGCGCAGTTGGAGAGGGGCCGTCTCGTCACAAAAGCGTTTGACGCTTACGACCTTGCCATCGCTCAGGCGAATGACGAAGCCCGGTTCAGAGTGAAGCCGCGCCCAGCTTTGATTTAACTGTGAGAATATATCGGGTGTTTGGCCCGAGGCCTCGGGCTGCTTGCTCTTGCCCGCCCGATAGCGCCGATAGACGCGGTCGACCATGCTGCGAACGGATTTCTCGGAGAATGGCGGGTCACACCTGACCGCTGCGTCACGGCAGGCTTGCAGGGCGACCTTTTTCGCGGTGTTCGATCCGCGAAATGAGCAGGCAGCGCGAAAGAGAGTATCTTGGCGCTCGCCCTCAGGGACACCGGCTAAGGCTTTTAGGATATCGAAGCCGGTATCGTGACCAGCGGCATCGCCAGGATTGCTCGATGATTCGCGAATGCGGGCGAAGTCAGCGAGCGCCTCGGGGCATGGCGCTACTTTTATTTCGTCGGGGCTATGACCAATCTCAAATTCATACAGCCTGCCCGTCAGATGATTGCTCGGCGGGAGCAGTGCATATCCGTTGCCAGCGCGGATATCAACTCCGGGCAGGAATTTGCCGATGGTTGAAGTGAACTCGCCGGTCGGGGCGCTAAACCAGAGATGAACGCTACCACCGCCGCTCGGCGTCAAGGTTCTGACGGTATCGCGGCGCGGTCCCGCCTTCGTCCAGAACGCGGCCTCGTCACCGCCCGTGCGGGTGTCGATATCGACGATGATGAGTCCGGAACGGCCGCAGGCTAGGGCCAAGTTTGCCAGTGGATACCGAGTCAACCATCGCCGGATGGTCTTTTCGTAAATGCTGGCGTCGATAACGCCGCGCGGTACGAGCTGGCCAATCGGATGCTTGCCAGGGGAGCAGTCACGGGCCTTATCCCCAGCTTGCTCACGCCAGCGGTTGCAAGCTTCGGCGCCACAGTCACAATAACCACAGGCGCAATGGCCGTCCTTAATCCACCAGCAGGGGAAAACGAACCAGTTGCGTGCTGCACATTTTAGGGCGAATGCTAGAGTGACGCGATCGCGGGAGGCGCTCATAGCTGCGCCTCCGCATACAGGATGGTGCGCAGCTCAGTGGCGCTGCGATTCGCGAACCTGTGTGCGCAGTTATCCGGTGGTGGGGGCGGGTCCGATGACCCGTCGCTACTGCCAGATGGGCCGGCCCGGCTCGATGAGCGTCGGGCCGTGCGGCGAGAGCCGCGTGCGCGAATCGGCTTGCGGCCGTGGGTGCGCTCGAATGGAGGACGATAACCGGCGACAATCGTGCGCGGACGAAACGGAGGGATTCGGCGGAAGCCGGGGGGGCCAAATCGGAGGCGGCCGGACCTCAGCATGCGCCCCACCCGTTTGAACTCGGCGAAGCCCAGATCTCTCGCGGTCGGGATACTGCCGGCCCACTGAGGGCGACGCGAAAACAAGCTGGTCCGGGGCTCTTCTAGCCTGATGACCCAGCGATTGTTAGAGAATGGCGAATTGGGATATGATCGCATTGTCGTTGCGGTTCGGTACCATTTTCGTCGGTGGTATCGTCGTTGCCGCTGGTCCGGTTTCGTCGCCGGCTAGTCACCGGCAAAACATTGAAGGCGTCGGGCTGCCCAATCCCGGCGCCTTTTTGTTTTTCCTTCTTCCCTACGCCGCTTTGCTAGCCCGCCGGTATACTGCCTCAGCTGGAATTCGCACCGTCTTGCCAAAGCGCTCATGCGGCAGCAGCCCCTGGCGAAGCCAGCGACGAATCGTCGCCTCGTTCACTTCCAACTCCAGCGCCGCTAGTCGCACAGAGACGTAAGCCGGCTGAAAAGCGCGTGACAGATATTCGCGTTCGGTCAGCATTGTGGTCCCTATTTTACCGCTGCACCGTGGCCTGTCAATTCCTTGCGCGGCGAAATGTGTATATTGGCGACGATTTATTAATAGTAGCTATCCAGAAGTGCAACACCAGGTGCAACTGACCTGTAACAGCAAATTCTCCTTGTAGTCCGTATATAATATATATGCTGTTATACCTGTTACACATGTTACACGTATGTGTGTATGCATGTGAGAGTATATAGTGGGAGTTAATGTAGCGTTAAATATATCGCGTGATCATACGTATTATGATTTTGGTCCTAGTTGTGGTGTAACAGTGTAACAACTGGCCCCAAATCTGGTCCGCCGTTCCACTACATTAAACCCCTGCTCATGCTTGTGGGCTGAGAGAAAACCCAACGTCCCTAAAGCGTGGCCTCGAAAAGCTCGCACATACGCCCGCATTTGCATAGAAATCAACTCACTGGAGGAAATAGCTTATGGGTGCGAGCGCTTTGCACCGATGGCGCCAGGAAAATCCCGAGCGCTTCCGCGAAATCGCGGCACGCGGACTGGTCAGGGCCAACCAGGTAAGGCAGGAGCGCGCCCTGGTGGCGCGAGAAGTCCGGGCCAACGAGCGGCGGTTCCGCGCGTTGTTTCGCGGTTACCCACACAACAGCGACCGGAAAGCCCAGGGTGAGTGGTACGAGCACACGTTTCTCAAATGTGCCGCCGACACGACGCTTCCCGCCTGTGTGCTACGAGGTTTCCAAAGCGCGTATCGGGTCTGGCGCGACCAGCGGCCCACAAAGGAAGAAGAGGCGCGCGATACTGAGTTTTCGGTGCGCTTGCGCTACGAGGAATACCGGCGCGCTGAGCTCGAGAAGCGTTATCAAGATGCGCAGAGGGAGATTCGGGAGCTGCGCTGTCGGGTCGAAGAATTTACGCGCCGGGGGCAGGAACTCGACCGGCGTGAAGCCGCCCTTGAGCAGAGGGCGAAACAGATGGACAGTGCCCAAACGCCTGCCAACGCAAACGGCCGTGCGTCAGTTGAAACTCACATGAGGCTCTGTGTGGGTCTGGAAATTCTCGGGCCGGTAGGAACTAGAGTTCGCATGGCCGTTGCATGGAATCGCGACGCTTTCGAGGGATCGAGCAAGGAAAATTTCGTCCCTGCGTACCGCGAGGTGGACGCCGGATTTGAGTACTTCGCCCTTCCCTGGCCTCCCCCGCCTGCCAGTTCGACTTAAGTAGTCCAGTTAGTAGATTGTGGTTTGGGCGGTCGCAGACGGGAACACCATCGGCATTGGTCTGGGCTACGACTCGGCCCTCAAGCCATCTCCTAAGCCTCTGGAGCACGGATGCTGCATGATCGGATCGGTTCGCGTCCCCCGCGGCCAGGCATCGGCCTTTATTTCCTTCGCGGTGGCCCTTGCCAGTAGCCGCGATACCGCAGACTGAGAAATCCCGAAGTAGCGAGCAGCATCAGCAGCGCTTTTCTCACCGGAGCGGACTTGCTTGACGATGTCGCGGCGTTGGTGCTCGGGCAGTTTGAACGGTCGGCCGCTGACTTTGCCCTTGCGTCGCGCTTCCTGTAGCCCTTCTCTGGTTCGCTCGCTGAGCATGTCGCGTTCGAATTGCGCAAACACCATAACCATGTGCATCATCGCGCGCCCTGATGCGGTGGTGGTATCAACATTCTCCCTAAGACTGCGAAAACCGATACCCTGCTTGGCAAGTTTGTCCATTAGATTCAGCACATCTAGCAGCGAACGGCTAAGCCGATCCAACTTGCAGACGACCAGAACGTCGTCTTTACGAAGTTGATCCAGGAGGTGTTT
>Ga0306920_100000219_pt1 | contig 67506 bp, 77 predicted proteins | sample flu12Cox44000170_FD_204666 | JGI IMG/M metagenome (GOLD analysis project Ga0306920, IMG submission 204666) | Lab enrichment of tropical soil microbial communities from Luquillo Experimental Forest, Puerto Rico - flux4day.12C.oxic.44.000.170 (v2)... | ecosystem: Environmental > Terrestrial >...
CCGAGATCAACACCAAAGCCAAACAACAAGCTCTGCTGGCCACCGAACCTCCCGGCGGCACCGCGGGACACCGCACCAACCCAATCTGGCGCTCGGACGAAACCCTGCTGAACTGGCTCGCATCGCTCTGACCATTATGTGGCCGGCAGCGACCACACCACGCCGCCAGCGCCCGTGATCACAGACCACGTCCAACTACCGGCCACATAACCCAGTCGGGAACAGAACAACGGATATGTGCCGCGGCACATATCCGTTGCGCGCGCTCGTCGGCGCGCCGCAGCCCCGGCACACGCCCCGGTAGCGCGCCTTGACCTCGCGCGCCTTGACGCCCATTGGATCGTAGAGATAGGCCTTCACGGTTCCCTCTGCGCGCCCCAGCCGGCGAGCGATCTCGGCAATCGTTAGGCCCTCCTGGTCGCGGTAGTGGCGCGCGAGTTGCGCGGCGCGGCGTCGCTCGCTAACGCGGTCTGTCATGAGCAATTTGGGTCTTTTGTTAGCCTAAGACGGGTCGTACAGGTACGCCTTGACGGTCGCCTTCGGCACGTCCTAGCCGGCGCGCGATCTCGGCGATCGTCAGATTCTCTTGGTCGCGATAGTGGCGGGCGACCTGCGCGGCGCGGCGTCGCTCTGTAACGCGGTCTGTCATGAGCCATCTGGGTCTTTTGTTAGCCTAAGATGGGTCGTACAGGTACGCCTTAACGGTCGCCTCCGCACGGCCCAGGCGGCGCGCGATCTCGGCGATCGTCAGGTTCTCTCGGTCGCGATAGTGGCGGGCGACCTGCGCGGCACGGCGGCGTTCGCTAACCCGGTCACTCATGGATTGACTGCTTGTCGGCTGTTGCCGCAGGCACGACGGGACTGTACCGGACGTACTGGACAGCCCATCGGCGCACAAGAAAGACCATTCGGAGGCGACGTAGTCCTGTCCGGCGGCACGAGCTTGTCAACCTGATCGGAGAGTTCTCCGTTGGACCGCCGAGCTCCTGGAGCAGCTAAGGGACGCACCCGGTGCGGCGACAGAGCGGGACTCTCCGTCGCGAGCCGGTGTTTCTCGGGGGATGCAGGGACGGCCGGGCGCTGGTTGGGTGGCGAAGCGCGACGAGCGAGTCTGCCCGGCGTGGTCGTGTTGGCAGCGCGGCGTGCTTGCAGGGTCGTGGTCAGGTTTGTTCGCCGGGTCTGATGAGTCCGCTCTCGTAGGCGATCGCGACCAGCCCGGCGCGGTCGTGGCAGTCGAGTTTGCGAAGGATGTTGCGGACGTGGCTCTTGGCGGTGAGCGGGCTGATGACGAGCCGGCCTGCGAGCTCGTCGTTGTTCAGGCCGCGGGCGATCAGCCGGAGGATCTCGTGTTCGCGGTCGGTCAGTTCGGCGAGAGCCGGTGGCGGCTGGAGAGGATCTCGGCGGGCCGCGAACTCGGCGATCAGCCGGCGGGTGATCCGAGGCGACAGGAGTGCGTCGCCGGCGGCGATCACCTCGATTGCGTGGAGCAGTTCGCGCCGTGGAGTGTCTTTGAGCAGGAAGCCGCTGGCGCCGGATCGGAGCGCGGTGTAGACGTATTCGTCGAGGTCGAACGTGGTGAGGATGAGCACACGCGTTCGCTCGAGCGTCGGGTCCGTGCAGATCAGCCGGGTCGCTTCGAGTCCGTCGAGCACCGGCATCCGGATGTCCATGAGGATCACGTGCGGGAACGTGCGGCGCGCCTTCTCGACTGCTTCGCGTCCGTTCGCGGCGGTGCCGGCGGCAAGCATGTTCTCCTGGGCGTCGATCAGAGCGGCGAATCCGTCGCGGACCGCCGCCTGGTCGTCGGCGACGAGGACGCGGATCACGGGCCGGGCTCGTAGGGGAGCTCGGCGCTGACGTGAAACCGGCCGTCCATGGCATCGGCGTGGAGGGTGCCGCCGAGTGCGGTGGCGCGTTCCTTCATGCCGGTGATTCCGACCCCCGGGGCCGTGGCGCCGTTGCTGCCGTTGTTGTCTGCGACCGGATTGTCGACGGCGATCGAGAGATGGCTGGTGTCGTAGGCGAGACGGATCGTGACCGGCGCGCCGGGGGTGTGCCGGCGGGCGTTGGTGAGTGACTCCTGCACGATCCGGTACGCGGCGAGCGACACCGCGTCCGACAGCCGCGCCGGCGCTTCGCCACTGACTTCGAGCTCGACGTCGAGCCCGGTCTGGCGGGCGCGGTCTGTGAGTTCGGCGACGTCTTGGATGGTTGGCGCGGGTGTGCGTGGAGCCTCGGGCTGGTCGGGGTCGCGCAGGATTCCAAGGATCGCTCGTAGCTCGCCGATCGCTTGGTGGCTTGCCTGTTCGATTGTCTCGAGCGTGGCTCGCGCGTCGCCCGGTGTGGTTCGTTCCGCGGTCGAGCCTGCTTGGACGTTGATCTCGGTCAGGGTGTGGGCGACGACATCGTGCAGCTCACGGGCGATCCGCAGCCGTTCTTGCTCGGCGCGGCGGGCCGCTTCCTGCTCGCGGGTCCGCTCAGAGAGCGCGAGCCGTTCCTCCAGCAGCCGTAGGTAGGCGCGGTGGGTTCGGACCTGCTCGGCGGCCAGCAGGGGGATCGCGACCAGCAGCACGTGCCCGAGCGTCTGCAGCACGCCTGGCTGCCCGGAATGCAGCAGGTCCGCGAGCAGGACTGCGCCGACCGCCGCCAGTCCCGCCAGGAGCTGGGCCCGACGGCCACGGGTGAGCGCGAACGAGTACAGCGCCACGGCCGGTGCGAGCACGGCCACGGTGCTGGCGGAACGGTCGACGTGGAACAGCACCGCGACCAGCACGCCGGACACCGCGAGCGTCCACCCCGGCCAGCGGCGGCGGGCGAACAGCGTCGCCGCCGCGGCCAGCGCTAGCACGACGGCCGTGATGGGCACACCGTGCCCGTGGAGGACCTCGCCGGTGACGATCACGGCGGCGACGAGCACCGGCACGGCCGCGTCGACGAAGGCTTCATGGCGACGGAGCACCGCGACGCGAATCTAGCGCCAGCCGGCGCCGCCGGAATACCCCAGCGGGAGTAGATCGAACACCCCGCCGGGACGATGCGACGGCGCTCCCCGTGATCGAGCATCCCGGCCATGCAAGACCGCCAGCTCAAACCGCTGACCGCCAACGGCGCGTGCCTGGACGCGGCCGAGGCCTCTGCGGGGCCAGCCGTGAGCGTCCGCGCGCTGTCGAAACAGTATGGGGACGTGGCTGCGGTCGACGGGCTCACCTTCACGCTCGAGCGCGGCACGATCACCGGTTTCCTCGGCCCCAACGGCGCCGGCAAGACGACCACCCTGCGGCTCCTCCTCGGGCTGGCGGAGCCGACCGCCGGCGAGGCGCTCGTATTCGGCCGACGCTACCGCGACCTCGCCGATCCGATCCGGCGGATCGGGGCACTGCTCGAGTCCGGCGACTTCGATCCCGGGCGTTCGGGTCGCAACCACTTGCGGACGCTCGCGCTCGCGACCGGCATCCCGTACGCGCGGGTCGAGGAGCTGTTGGAGCTGGTCGAGCTCCAGCGGGCCGCCGATCGGCCTGTGCGCACGTACTCGCTCGGGATGCGCCAGCGGCTCGGGCTCGCCGCCGCCCTGCTCGGCGACCCCGAGCTGGTCGTGCTCGATGAGCCCGCGAACGGGCTCGACCCAGCCGGCATCGCCTGGCTGAGAGGGTTCCTGCACCACTTCGCCGCCGGCGGGCGCACGGTCCTGATCTCGAGCCACGTGCTCGCCGAGGTCGCGCAAACCGTCCAGACGGCGCTGATCATCAACGATGGCCAGCTCGTCGGGCAACTCGAACTCGACCAACTGCACGACCGCGCTCGATCGCTCGAGGCCGCCTACCTCGAGCTCACAGGAGCACTGGCGTGAGTCGCCTGGTCTCATCCGAGCTGCTCAAGCAGCGCACCACTCGCACCAGCCTCCTGCTGTTGGTCTGGATGACGGGGCTGATCCTGCTTGTCGTCCTGCTCCACGTCCTCAGCCTCTCGACCGGCCACATCTCGACCTCCGATGGCCAGCTGAAGGTGGTCGGCTGGGGCACGAGCATCGCCGCCTTGTTTGCATCGCTGCTCGGTGCGATGTCGATCACCGCGGAGATCCGGCACGGCACGATCCGCCCGACATTCCTGGCCACCCCTCGCCGTGGACGGGTGATCACCGCGAAGCTCATCGCCGGCGCGCTCACCGGTGTCGCCATCGGCCTGCTCGCCGAAGGACTGACGGCGGCGATCGAGGCGGCCGGCCTCGCCGCGCGCGGGATCCACATCCAGCTGACCGCCGGGGACTACTTGCAGCTGTTCGCGGGCGGCGCAGCCGCCGGAGCGCTGTTTGCCGCGATCGGCGTCGGCCTCGGCGCCATCGTCCGCCAACAGGTCGGCGCGATAGTCGCGCTGTGCGTCTGGTTGCTGCTGATCGAGACAACCTTGATCGGAAACATCCCGTCCGCGGGTAAATACGCGCCCGGCGCCGCCGCCGGCGCGATCGCCGGGGCCATCCAAACCCAGACCCCGGCCAAGCTCGTCGCCCCCGCGCTCGGCCTCCTTCTGCTTGCCGCCTACGCCGCGTTCGCGGCGGGCGCCGGCGCGCTCCTGACCAACCGTCGCGATGTCGCCTGACACCACCCCCAACCACGACCCAACCCAAAGCGCGATGAACCCGACCAAACCCGAGCACCCCCAGCCCGGAGCCCTGTCCAAGCACGACGCCCCAACCGACAGCGCCACCACGAGGAGGCCGTCGCTGCTCCTCGTGGTCATCGTCGTGCTGGCCGTCACCGCGCTCGTGGTCCTGCACCTCACCGGCGTGCTCGGCCCGGGCTCCCACTGATCTCGATGAGCGAACGAGCAGCACAGCTGTTCCAGATCGCCGACGACCAGATCTCGGATTTGATCGCGCTACTCGACGCGGCCGACGACGCGGCACTCCACGCGCCATGCGCCGGGCGGGAGAAGCTCGGCGACGGCAGCGTCGCGGCCGTCGCGATGCACACCGCCGACAACTACCACCGGATCGCCGAGTACCTCGACGCCGATACACCGCCCGGTCACCGCAAACCGGATCGCCGCCACCGCATCCCGATATTCGGCGGCGCGCACAGCCGACGCGCAGGTCACGACCAAAGCGGGGGCGCCGGGGAATACCGGTCAGGCAAGATCGATCCTCGCAATTTGCTGGAGCGCCTCGAGACCGCTCGGGCCCGGCTGAGGCCGCTCGCGGAGTTATCCGACGAGCGGCTCGCCGCGGTGCCCCCGGCCAGCGAGATGCGCTTCGCCGACGGTCAGCGGACCCTCGAGCAGATCATGGTCAGCCTGCTCAACCATCAACGCCACCAGTGCGACGCGCTCGCAGCCGCCCTCTCTGACTCTGGCCGCGCCGCCTAGCGGTAGCCAGCCGACGTGCTGGGTGTAAGGCCGCCCAGGGTCAGCCTCAGCTTCAGCGTCCGAGCGGGCCGCAAGACCCGCTGCACGGCGGCAACGTCCTCGCGGCCCAGCGCGAGCCGTGGCTGGTGATCGACCCTAAGCCGTTCGTCGGCGACCCGGCCTACGACCCGGTCCAGCACATGCGCAACTGCGACAAGCGCCTCGCCGATGACAGCCGCCCTCGCGCGCCGCATGGCCGCGCTGGGGAACCAGCGTCCGCTACCGGCAAGGAGGCGCTCTCGCTCTGGCTGGCGCTCCGCGACGTCTCGTCCCCCGGCTGGCCGAGGTCGAGCGCGCCGCCCGCGACTACCTCGGACCCGAGGTCGACACGATCGGCCGCGACGAGCTAATCGTCCGCATGCGCGCCGGCGAGGACGTGCTCATCGACGTCCGCCCCCACGAAGAATTCGACGCCGGTCACATCGCCGGTGCACGCTCGATCCCGCTCACCGAGCTGGAACAGCGCCTCTCGGAGCTACCCCTCGACCGCGAGATCGTGGCGTACTGCCGCGGCCCGTTCTGCGCCTACGCCCACCAGGCAGTCAGAACCCTCGACACGGCCGGCCGCCGAGCCCAGTGGCTGCGCGAGGGCTGGCCCGAGTGGCAGCTCGCACGACGGCGCGCCACGAAGCCCGCGCAACGAACCGCCGTCAGCAGACCACGGGCCTGACTTTCAGTCTGCTCGCTCGAGGTCGGTCGCACCTGGGGCCGGCGAGCGCGACCGCGATCGATCTCGGCTCCAGCGCCAGGCAGTGGCAGCCAGCTACCGTTTCCTCGTGAGCACCGGGACGCCGCTGCCGACCCTGCCGCTCCCATGAGCACGGTTCTGTTCGTTTGTCTTCATAACGCCGGGCGCTCGCAGATGAGCCAGGCGCTGTTCGAGCGTGCCGCCGACGGCCACCACGCCGCGCTGTCCGCTGGCACCATGCCCGGCGACCGCGTCCACCCCGAGGTGGTCGAGGTGATGCGGGAGCTCGGCATCGACCTTGCTGGCCGCAGGCCGCAGCTGCTCACCCGCGAGCTCGCCGAGCAGGCCGACATCATGGTGACCATGGGCTGCGGTGACGAGTGCCCCTTCATCCCGGGCAAGCGCTACATCGACTGGGAGCTGGAAGACCCCAAAGGCCGTCCGGTCGAGGAAGTGCGCGCCATGCGCGATGAGATCCAGCGCCGCGTATCGCAGCTCCTCGCGGACTTGGACAAGTGAGGGACATGTCGACGGAGGCCAACAAGGAGCTCGTGAGACGGCTAGTCCAGGACGGAGTCCTCGCGCGCAACCCGGACGTGCTCGACGAGATCGCCGCCGGCGAGTTCGCGCAGGCGGCCCAGCGTTGGGTGCGGCCGTTTCATAGCGCGTTTCCCGATTTCCAGATGGAGATCGTCGAGCTGATCGCGGAGGGAGACAAGGTCGTGGCGCACTTCCGCTGCTCGGGCACCCACTCCGGAGAATGGCTGGGCGTGCCAGCGACCGGGCGGAGGTTCGAGCGGGTCGACGAGCTATACATTTTCGAGGTCTGCGAGGGGAGACTGGTGTCCGCGCTCGGGGTTGAGGACAACCTCTCCCGCCTGCGTCAGTTGGGGATCTTTCCCCCGCCTGAGTGATTCCCTGACTCGGTGGGCCGGCTCTCGCGGGCTTGGCGGCGAGAGCGGGCTCGCTCAGGTGGCGAGGATCGGGTCAAGCGCGGACCGCAGCGGCGTTGGCGGCTCGGCTGTGACTTCGAGGACGGGGCAGGGGGCGTGGGCGTGCAACCACCTTCGCCGTCGGGTGGCGAGGGCACCCGGCAGGAGCCTTGGTTTGGTGCCGACGACGAGCAGATCGGCCGCAAGGTCGCGGGCGACGGCGAGGATCACGGGGGCGGGGTCGCCGGCGATCAGGATCAGGCGCGGGCTCACCCCGTCCGCCCATGCGATCTGGCGGGCGCGCGCAAGCACCGGGTTGCTCAGCGGGTCGTCGAGCCGTTGGGTGATCGGAAGCGTCGGCGCTAGCCGACCGACGCGGTATTGGAGGGGTGGGACGACGTGGAGGATGGTCAATCGGGCGTCGAAGGTGTTGGCCAGGTCCGCGGCGATCGCAGTGGCTCGGCGCGACGCGACACTGCCGCTCACCGCCACCAGCAGCTCGGGCGCCTCTCGGCTCACCTGGATCTCTCGTGCTCGGCCCAGGCACGGCTGGAGCATCGGGCGTGTGCTGGGCGATGTTCGGCCACTGTCGAGTGGGTCATGCAGGTAGGCTTGCTCTTGAAGTCGGGTTGAAGTCAAGGGAGCCGGGAGAAATGAACGAAGTGGCGTTGCAGATGCCGATTGGCGAGGTGGCTGAGCGGGCCGGGATGAGCGCGTCTCGGATCCGGTTCTACGAGGCGCGCGGGCTGGTGCCCGAGCCCGAGCGTGCCGGGGGGAAGCGCCGGTATGGCGAGGAGGTGTTGCGCCGACTGGCGATCATCGACGCCGCGCAGCGGGTCGGGTTCACGCTGGAGGAGATCCGTGACCTGCTCGGCTCGCGCGACGAGCTCGCGCACGAGCGGCTGCGCCAGCTCGCGGTGCTGAAGCTGCCCGAGCTCGATGATCTGATCGCCCGGGCAACGTCCGTGCGGCGGGTGCTGAGGATCTGCAGCCGGTGCAGCTGCGACTCGATCGAGGTGTGCCGCATGTTCGATGAGCGCGTGCTCCCGCTCCGCAACCACACCGCCACGAGCGCGGCGAGCCGCTCTCGCCGGCGCGCATCGACCACCGCTTGACTTCAACCATGGTTGAAATGCAATGCTGCATCCGCGCCCTTATGCCTGAGCCTGCCAGGAGGGCTAGCAGATGACGTACGTGATCGCCGAGCCATGCATCGGAACGAAAGATCTCTCGTGCGTCGAGGTGTGTCCGGTCGACTGCATCCACCCCACCCAGGACGAGCCCGGGTTCGACGACGAGGCGCAGCTGTACATCGATCCCGAGGAGTGCATCGACTGCGACGCATGCGTCGAGGCATGCCCCGTGGACGCGTGCTTCGCCGAGGACCAGCTGCCCGACGAGTGGCAGAAGTACATCCAGCTCAACGCCGACTACTACAAACGCTGACCGTCGGGCGTTGACCACAATAGATCGGATCGTGAACGCCCACCACAGGCCGCTTCGCTACCTCGCGGGTGGTCTGATCGCGACCAGCGCGGCCGTCGGGCTGGTTGCGATCGGGGTGCGCGCCGGTTCGGGCGGATCGCCGGCGCGGGCGCTCGAAGGCACGACCCTGTTCCTCGCCGCCGCGGCGTACGTCGCTCACGTGCTCGCCCACCACGAAACCGCCCGTGAGCTGCTGACCCGTTCGATCCTGGTTAGCGCGTTCGCGCTCTGGGGCCTGGTCCAAATCGCGCCTGGGCTCCCCGGCAACGCGGTCCTCAACGACGTCGTGATCGTGCTTTTCGTGGTCGACCTCGCGATCCTCGTCAGCCCGTGGCTCTAACAAACGGCACCCACGAAATGACCACCGCCCTCGACAGTCGTTCCCGACCACTTCGCGACCTAAGGATCTCGGTCACCGACCGCTGCAACTTCCGGTGTACCTACTGCATGCCGAAGGAGATCTTCGGCCGCGACTACGCATTCCTGCCCCGTGCCGAGCTGCTCACGTTCGAGGAGATCACGCGGCTAGCCAGAGCGTTCGCGAGTGAGGGGGTCTCGAAGATCCGGCTAACCGGCGGCGAGCCGCTGCTGCGCCGAGACTTGGAACAGCTCGTCGCGATGCTCGCGAACGTCGACGGGATCACCGATATCGCGCTGACCACCAACGGCTCCGCCCTCGCCGCGAAGGCCCAGACGCTCAAGGACGCCGGGCTTACCCGCGTGACAGTCAGCCTCGACGCGCTCGACGACGACACCTTCGCGGCGATGAACGATGTCGCCTTCCCGGTCGCCCGAGTGCTCGACGGAATCGACGCCGCCGCATCGGCCGGGCTGGCACCGGTCAAGGTCAACATGGTCGTCAAACGCGCCACCAACGACCACGCCATCACTCAGATGGCCGCGCACTTCCGCGGCGGCGGCCACGTCCTGCGGTTCATCGAGTACATGGACGTCGGCGCCACCAACGGCTGGCGGATGGACGACGTCGTCCCCGCCGCCGAGATCATCACGGCGATCGAGGCGCACTGGCCGCTCGAGCCGGTAGAGCCGAACTACCCGGGAGAGGTCGCGACCCGCTACCGCTACCACGACGGAGCGGGCGAGATCGGCGTAATCGCGTCCGTCACCCAACCCTTCTGCGGCGCCTGCACCAGAGCGCGCCTCTCGGCCGACGGCAAGCTCTACACCTGCCTATTCGCGACCGCCGGCCATGACCTGAGGGGGCTGCTTCGCGAGGGCGCGAGTGACGAAGCGCTCATCACACGGATACGCTCGATCTGGGGCCGGCGGGCCGACCGATACTCGGAGCTGCGCCGGATCAGGACACCGCGGCGAGACAAGATCGAGATGTCCTACATCGGCGGCTGACTGCCTCTACCGCACTAGGCTCATGAGGAGCGTGCGGCGGCGGGCGCGACAGGGGGCAGCGGCGGATGATCGCGAGGATGGCCGCGCAGGGTGTGGCGGCGATAATGGCGAGCGCGTTCCAGCGGCGTGATTGTTCAACGTGCCGGCGCCGAGCAGCCTTGGTTGGATCCCGGACGTGGCGATCCTGGTCAGGTCATGGCAGTGACGGCACGCGCCAGCGTCAACCGGACGCGGCCTCTGGTGCGACAGGCAGGGGGTGGCGCGGCGCGAAGGTGATGGTCGTGTGCTCGGTCCGGTGTGGCAGAACGCGGATCGTGACGACTCGGGCCCAGACCAACTGGCTTGAGGTGCGTGCCCGGAGTTCGTGGGTCCCGGGCGGGAGATTCCGCCGAAAGTGGCCGCGGTTGTCGGTGCCGAGCGTGGCGATGCGTTGCTCGGAAGGCATTCGGAGCACGTCGATCGTTGCGATCACCGGACGGCGCGGGCAGCCCTGGTCGGAGGACGGGCCGCCGCAGACGATGACGACTGTCCGGTGATGCCGGAGTCTGCGGACCGGATCGAACGGGAGGCTGACGGCTGCAAGGCGGCGGTTGTGCCCGTAGAGGCGGCCCCGACGCCGGTGGAGGTTTGCGTGCCCTGGCCGGTCACCGAACCGCATCCCGCGGCGAGGAAGATCCCAACTAACAGCGTCGCGGACGCGCGGCGGAGATCAGTGCGACCGGCCACGACTCCTGTCAGCGCACACTTGCCCTGTCGGGTCGACAGGGCATCGTCTCACCATACCCCTACTACGTCGCGATGCCGCTTCGATCACACGCGGTGTGGCAGTGCGGGTGGGTCTAGACGTCGCGGCGCTGGAAGAGGACGAGCGTGCCCGCGGCGACGAATGCCGCGTACACGCTGACGAGGACGACGGCGTGGGCGTAGCTGGCGGTGTTCGAGCCGCCGTGGGCCAGCGCGCTCAGGAGCTGCCCGGGCAGCCATCGGTCGCCGCTGTCCCAGGGCCGGACGATGATCGCCTCGACGAGGATTGCCTAGGCGACGCCGATCGCGACCGCCAGCGCGGGGCAGCGCAGCACGACGGCCAGGGCGGTGCCGAGCACGGCGTAGCCGATCGACGCGAGGTAGATGTGGAGGATCGTGTGCCAGAGGTCGCTGAGCCCCGTACCACTCGTCCACGCGGAGGTGTCGATGCCTTTCCCGGGTCCGAGCGCGAAGGCGACGCCCGCGGCGACGAGACGGCAAGCCCGATCGCGATCGCGAAGAACACGCGAGCGCCAGGAACTTGCCGGATAGGAGCCGGGCGCGCCGGGGCTGGCGGACGAGCCGGCTCACGTGTGATCGAGCGTCCCGCCCGGAGTGAGCGGACCGCCGTTGTACCGATCCCGCGGCGTGGTGTTCTCAGACGGCTGCCTCTTCCCAGGCGTGGCGTGCCTCTCGCAGTCCGTAGGTCAGGATGACGAGCGCGGCGAGCGGGTCGGCCCACCACCAGCCGAGCACGGCGTTGAGGATGAGCCCGGCGAGCACGGCGCCGGCGAGCGCGCCGTCGATGAGCGTGACCCGAGATTCGGTTTGCAGGACCCGGTTGCCAAGGCGTCGGCCGGTGTCGCGTTTGCCCGCGGCGAGGGCGAGCATCGCCGCGACGGTCAGCGCGAGCCACACGATTCCCAGCATCGAATGGCCAGGATGGGCCTGTGAGGTGAGGATGATCGCGCTCTGCACAACGATGTAGATCGCGAGCGCCAGGAACGCGACGGCGATGATCCGCAGCGCCACGCGCTCTCGCTGCGAGCCCTGCTCGCCCTTGAGCTGCCAGACGACGACCGCGGAGGCGATGATCTCGATCAGCGAGTCCACGCCGAACCCGGCGAGCGCGACCGAACCGGCGCCGGCGGCCGTGATGAGCAGGATCGGCACCGCGATGACGTTCCAGCCGAGGGTCGTGTACTCCAGGTTCAGGCCGCGGCGCAGTAGCAGTTGCCGCGTCGCCGAACCGGCGTCCATCGCTACCGGGCTCGTGGCCGGCCGTCGGCTCCAGAGTGGATCGCCCGGCGTCGCTGCTCCTCGGTCTCGATCGTCAGGAGCTGGGTGGGCTCGTGGTCGACCTGCAGGGTGGTGTGCTCGATCTCGAACTCGTCGTGCAGCAGTCGCTTGAGCGCGTGGCTGACCTCATGGCAGTCGTCGCGCTCGCCCACTAGGACGTGGGCGGAGAGGGCGGGGAAGCCGGAGGTGACCTCCCAGACGTGCAGGTCGTGGACCTCGCGCACGCCGGTCTCCGTGGCCATCGCCCGGCCGATCGCGTCCGGGTCGACACCTTCGGGCGCGGCCTCGAGGAACACGCGGCCGCTGTCGCGCAACAGGCCGTAGGCGGCGTAGAGCATGATCCCGGCGATCAGCAGCGACGCGATCGGGTCGGCGCGGCGGAAGCCGGTGGCGAGGATGATGGTGCCGGCGATCGCGGTGGCGATGAACGCGGCGAGGTCGGTGACGATGTGCTTGAACGCTCCCTCGATGTTCATCGATTGGCGGTTGGCCTTCGAGAGCGTGTAGGTCGCCGCCAGGTTGACGGCGATGCCGACCAGCGCCACGATCAGCACGGCGGTGCCCGCCACCGCCGGCGGGGTGAAGAGCCGGTGGATCGCCTCGTAGACGATCACCAGCGCGAGGACGAACAGCGTCGCGCCGTTGAACTGGGCCGAGAGGATCTCCGCCCGCTTGAAGCCGAACGTCATCGTGCCCTTCGCGGGCTTGGCGGCGAGGTGGACAGCCACCAGCGAGAGGGCGATCGCGGCCGCGTCGGTCAACATGTGGGCCGCGTCGGAGAGCAGCGCGAGCGACCCGGCGATCACCCCGACGGCGACCTCGAAGGCCATGAAGGCGAGGATCAGCCCGAGCGCGATCGCGAGCTTGCCGCGATTGGCGTCCGCCGAGACGCCGTGCGAGTGACCCTCGTGGGCGCCGTGGGCGTGCCCGCCATGGGTGTGGTCGTGGTGGTCCGCCATCAGCAGCACTCGCAGCCCTCGTCGGCGCAGCCGTCCGCATTGGCTGTGGCGAAGCCGGGCAGGCTCGCGCAGGCGCAGCCGTCCCCGCGCCACAGCTCGATTCCTTCCCTGGCCGCGATCCCGGCGATCAGGAGTGCGGCCACCGGGTCAAGGAATCCCGCGCCGGCGCTGGCCAGCAGGAGCCCGAGGAGCGCGATCGCGCCCTGGGCGGCGCACAGCAGGTTCTGCGTGCCCTCGCCCGCGGTCGCGCGCGACCCGAGGCGCGCGCCGAGACGGCGCTTGGCCCACCCGAGCACGGGCATCAGAACGATGCTCGACACGAGCAGCGCGATCGCCAGCCAGCTTCGATCGGGCTGACTGCCCTGGATGAGCTTGGCGATCGCCTCGTAGAGGATGTAGGGGATCAGCAGGAAGAAGCTGGCGGCGACCCACTTCTGCGCCCGTCGTTCGGCGGTCTCGGAGAACCGGTTGCGGCCGGTGAGGCGGACGATCACGATGACCGCGGCGGCCGCCTCGACCGCGGAGCCGACGGCCCACGCGATCACTCCGATCGAGTGCGCCTCGGCACCGGCCAGCACGCCGAGCGCCCCCTCGGCGAGCATCCAGGCCAGGCTGAAGTACGACAACCAGCGCGCCTGCCTCGCGGCGAGCAGCCAGCCGTCGTCTCGCCCCACCGCCGGCCGCCCCGGTACGGACGTGGGGATCGTCGGCAGCTCGAGCGGCATACCGGAGGGGCTACCCGTGGTGGTGGTCGTTACCGCGGACCGTGTTCCAAGATTGCCAGGTGATTCGCAGGATGACGAGCGTGATCGCGAGCCCGATCAGCGGGTCGGCGATCGGCGCGCCGATCGCCACCACCGCGGCGGAGGCGATCACCGCGAGCGACACGTAGGCGTCCGCGGCGGCGTGGTTGCCGTCGGCGATCAGCGCCGGGCTGTGCAGCCGCCTTCCCGCGCGGGTGCGGACCTTCGCGGCGATGAAGTTCCCGAGGTATCCGATCGCGCCGGCCCCGGCCAGCACCCACAGGTGCGTGGGTGGCGATCGGTGGATCAGGCGCTGGACCGCCTCCACGCCGGCCACGCAAGCGCTGATGAAGATCGCGGCGACCACGAACAGACCGGCTGTGCGCTCGGCCCGCTCGGAGCGCAGGAGGAACGCGATCCCGAGCGGAACCGCGGTCAGCGCGTCGCCGAAGTTGTGGATCAGATCGGCCAGCAGCGCCACCGACCCCGAGACGACGAACACCACCGTCTGCGCGACGGCCGCCAGCCCGAGCACCCCGAGCGAGATCACCACCGCCCGCACACCGTCGCGCGAGCGCTTGATCGAATCGTCGATCAGCCCATGGGAGTGCCCGTGGGCCCCATCCCGGTGATGGTGGTGGTGCTCGTGTCCGTGGTCGTGCTGGGCCGCATGCTCGTGCCGATGCGGCGGACTGGATTGCCGCGCGCCCGACATCACGCCTCCTGAAGCGCTGCGTCCACGCTGCCGCGGTTGAGGCCCTGCCGGAGATGCTCGACGTGGCCGATCGCCTGCTCGAGTAGCTCACCGACGTGCTCGTCGTGCAGGTCGTAGACGATCCGCCGGCCGTCGCGACGGCCGACCACCAACCCGAGATGCCGGAGCACCCGGAGCTGATGCGACACCGCCGAGGACTCCATTGCCACCGCCGCCGCGAGCTCGTTGACCGAGCACGCGCCGGCGTGCAGCCGGCCCAGGATCCGCAGCCGGCTTGGCGTCGCCAGCGCCTGCATCGTCTCCGCGACCGCCTGGACGAACTCCGGCTCGAGCTCCGCCGGGTCGTGCTCGTTACCGCCGTGCGCCATGTCAAGCCAGAATAGCTGAACAGCCTTTCAGGCGTTTCCGGCGGTCATGGTGGCGGTTGCGCGCCCCGGATGTCGATGGCGGTCAGCCGGTCGGGATCGGCATCGTGACCGTGAACGTCGTCCCGCGGCCGGGCCCGTCGCTGGTCGCGGTGATGCTGCCGCCGTGCGCCTCGACGATGGCGCGGACGATCGCGAGGCCGATCCCGGTGCCGCCGGTGGCGCGTGTGCGGGCGGGGTCGACGCGATAGAAGCGCTCGAACACGCGGTCAAGGTGCTCGGCGGCGATCCCCTCGCCGTTGTCGGCGACGTCGAACTCGACGGCGTCAGGTCGCTGAGCAACCGAGACCTTGACTGCGCCACCGGGAGGGGTGTGGCGCAGCGCGTTGGCCAGGAGGTTCGCGAGAACCTCGCCCATCCGCTCGCGGTCGAGCTCGATCGCGGGTAAGCCGGGCTCGATGTGACTCTCGAGGGCGACGTGCTTGGCCTGAAACGCCGGGGCGGCGGCCTTGACCGCGGCCTGCACCATTTCGCCCGGAGCGACGAACGTGCGATGGAGGTCGAGTTCGTGCGCCTCGGCGCGCGAGACTTCTTGGAGGTCGTTGACGAGGCGGTTCAGACGGGTGGTCTCGGCGCGAATCGCGCCCCAGTTCTCCTCGTCCGCGGCCAGCACCCCGTCGGAGAGCGCCTCGACGTAGCTCTCGACGGTGGCCAGCGGGTTGCGGAGCTCGTGGGCCACGTCGACGAGCAGCTGGCGGCGGATCTGCTCGGCGCGCTCGAGCGAGGTAGCCATCTCGTTGAACGCGCCGGCGAGCTGCGCGAGCTCATCCGTGCCGCGGACCGGGACCCGCGCGGCGTGCGCGCCGCGGGCGATCCGCTGCGCGGCGCCGGCGAGGGCGCGCACCGGTCGCACCACCCGCGCTGAGACGATCGTGCTGAGGATCAGCGCCATCAGCACCGCGGCGCCGACGGCGATGCTGAGGGAGATCACGGTGGCGGTGTTGTAGGCCATGTCGAGATGTCGTGCGACATCCGGCGGCACGTACCCGAGCGCGTCGCGTATGTGGTGGTGAAAGATCCCCGGTCCGACCGACAGCGCCACTAGCAGCAGCGTCACTGCGCCGGCTGCCACCACGAGCAGCTGGCTGGCGAGCAGCTTGGCGCTCATGCTGGACGCCAGTCGTGCTCTCACCGGCCTTCTCCCATTCGGTAGCCGACGCCGCGGACCGTACGCACGTAGCGAGGGTTGCGGGGGTCGTCTGAGAGCTTGGTGCGGAGGTTGGCGATGTGGACGTCGACGACGTGGTCATCGCCGAACCATTCGCCGCCCCACACGCGCTCGAGCAGCCGCTCGCGGCTGAACACGACGCGGGGCTCGGCCGAGAGTGCGTCGAGCAGGTCGAACTCGAGCTTGGTCAGCTCGATCGGCTCGCCGGCGAGGCGGACCTCGCGGGCCTGCGGGTCGATCTCCAGATCGCCGAACCGCCGTGCGCCCAGCGGCTCCTGTGCACGGCTGGGGCGTGGGCGCCGCAGCATCGCCCGCACGCGCGCCATCAGCTCGCCGGGCGAGAATGGCTTGGTGACGTAGTCGTCGGCGCCGGTGGACAGTCCGACGATCCGGTCGATCTCCTCGACCCGCGCCGTGAGCATGACGATGTAGGCGTCGCTGAAGGAGCGGATCTGTCGGCACGCCTCGATCCCGTCGATTCCGGGGAGCATGAGGTCGAGCACGATCACGTCGGGGTCGAGCTCCCGCGCGAGTGCGATCGCATGCTCGCCATCACCGGCGCTCGCGACCTCGAACCCCTCCCGCTCCAGGTAGCGGGAGACCACCTTCACGAGCGGTGGCTCGTCGTCGACCACGAGCGCGCGGAGACCGGCGGGCGCCGGCCCGCCGGTCCCAGTTGTCGTGTCGGCTGCGCTCATCCTTTAGGACTTGGCGATAAACGCCCCGTGCCACCAGTGCGGCCAGACGGCCCCGGTCGTGGCGTTCACGGAGATCATGCCGGTGATCTTGCCGTTCCGCAGAGTCTCGAGCGTGTAGTAGCCGGGGAACGCGTCGCCGCCGGTCTCGACGTTCACCCCGGACTCGTTGCGGTCAAGCCACCGCTGCGCGAGCGAATGGGCGTCCGCCATCGTCACCGTCGTGGCGGCGGAGGTGGCGCCCGAGCCGGCGCTGCCAGGCCCGTAGCCCGAGCCGCCCATCATCCCGCCGTTGCCGGAGCCGCCCATCATTCCGTAGCCGTTGCCGCCCGATGCGGTCGTCCCGGCACCGCTGCTCGTCGTCGGATTCGGTCCGTACTCGCCCATCATCGCGCCGCCGTAGCCGCGCATCATCGACCGGCCATAGCTGCCCATCATGTCCGCTGCCACGCGGCCCATGCCGTACTCGGTGTTCCACATCATCGCCGGGCCGTACTCGATCGACACCGCGCCGGTCGAGGGGTCGACCAGCACCTCGGTCGCCCCGTTGCCGCCCGAGTCGACGAGCTTGGCGTAGAAGTTGTCCTTGAACTGGAGCACCTCATCGACCTTCAGTCCGAGCCGGTCGGCGAACTTCTGCGCCTGCGTGCTTGCCGTCGCGAGCGTACGCACCGGCGTGGCCTGAGCCGGCCGGTAGACATAGTTTCGACCCATCATCCCGTAGCCGTAGTTCGACGATCCTGATCCGGTCGCGGCGAGTGCGACAACTGCGCCGAGCACCGCGAACGTCGCCGCGGCTGCTGCCACGACGGTGGCGATCCGCTTGCTGCGCATGGTGATCATCCTCTTCCGGCCGTCGGTGAGGGGCCGAGCTTCGAGCTCAGCTGCTCGTAGGTGTCAACGTCGATCTCGCCGCTTGCCAGCCGGCGCTTGAGGATCTCGCGCGGCTCTTCTGGCCGCTCGCGTGACTCCGGAGTCGGCTCCGTCCGGGGGAACATCCGCATCACGGCGAACACGACCAGTGCGAGGAGCGCGATCCAGAACAGCGCCATCAGCAGCCACCCGGCGGCCCCCATTCCATACCCGTTGAACATCCACATGACTTACCTCCTGGCTTTCTCGATCTGTGCGGATGATCGATCGGCCAGGTCAACCTCTCCCGCTCGCTTTGGTCAAGATTTGGTCAAGAGGCGTCGAGGGCGCCAACGAAGTCCGGGCCCGCCGCGTGACGGGCCCGGGGAGGACCGAACTGACTAGCTGGAAGATGGTGGCGCCGCGGCTGTCGCCGCGGCGCCACCGGCTGCGATGCCGACTCAAGTTGTGATGACGGGTGCCTGTCCGATCTGGGGCTGTGGTACGGCGACCGGGGCACGCTGACGCCGGCGGCCTTCGACCTCGGCGATCCGACGCCACCACGACACGTGCTGCTCGATCAGGTAGTCGAGGCTGAAGCGGCTGGGGCCGGCCTCGTAGTTGAGGGCCAGCAGCCCGAGCGCGACCACCGCGTACATGACGGCCGCGCCGATGTCGGTCGAGCCCGACGTGTACGGGCCGCCGAACCCCTCGGCCACCGCCCAGATCCCGAGTCCGGTGACCGCGGCGAGGATGTAGGTGAGCTTGCGGGCGAAGCCGAAGATGAGCGCGAGGCCGATCAGCGTCTCGAGCGCCGCGACCCCGTACGCCCAGACGTGCGGGTGCGGCGAGATGACGCTGTAGTTGAAGCTGAAGAACCAGTGCAGCCAGCTCGGCTGCCCCTGACCGGCGTCGTGGACCATGCCCAGGAATTCCTTGTGGAAGCCGGAGCGCCATTTGAAGAACCCGTCGATCAGCCAGATCACGCCGAAGGCGATGCGAAACAGATCCTTGGCGCAGCACACGCCGCGTTCGGTCGTGCCGGCCGAAGCTCGTGTGTGATCGGGTCCCCGGGCGGGTGATGTGTGCAGGGTGTGCATCGCAACCTCTTGTTCGTGGGTTGAGTTGGTTCTGAGCGCCCGGCCGCTTGCCAGCCGGCTGGCGCTCACCTGTTGTTCTGACCGCCCGACATGCCCCGCATCATCATGACCATCATCATGGCCATCATCGCGAAGCATGCGATCGCGGCGAACAGGAAGCTGGCGCTGGCGACGCCCGTCGCGACCAGCACTCCGGCGATTACCAGCATCGGGATGCAGCAGAGGATCATCATCCAGCCGTGGCCGGCGTGTGACCCGTGCTGACTCTGTGCCTCGGTCTTCTCGGTCTGCTGGTTCATGCGTGCCTCCTCAGGGACGGCGGTAGGTATCCGAGCTTGTGGTAAAGCGGGCAGTGACCGAGCGCACCGGTCACGACGAGGTCCAGCCCCGCTAGGACGAGGAGCGCTTCGAGCACGATGGCGAGTGGCCCTGCGACGGACGCGAGCAGGATCACGCCCGCGATCGCCGCGGCCGCGCCGAGTGCCATTCGGCCTACTCGTTCGATCGGGGTGATGTTGATGTCGGGTCGTCTCATTGTTCGTGCTCCGTTTGGGTGAGTGCCTAGTGTCAATCGCCGTGGTGAAGGCTTGGTGAAGGGGTCCCGGGGATTCCGTGAAGGACGTTCGACCACCACCGTTCCGTGCAGCATGTGCATCTCGCAGGTGAACTCGTGCTCGCCCGGCTCGCTCGCCGGCAGGTCGACGGGGACGTCTTCGAACGGCGGCAGCGTCACGCTGATTCCATAGTCGGGGAAGACCACGCGCTCCGAGCACGGTGCACTCTCTTCGCGGCGGAAGATCAACCGCACGGGTCGACCGGAGCCGACGTGAACTTCCGCCGGCTGGTAACTGCCGCGAACGCGGATGCGCCGCAGCTGCGCGCCGGAGCGCGCGGCGGCACGGCGTGTACGGGACCCGAGGGCAAACCGTTTGTCGCGGAGTGTGGAGGAGCTCATGCCAAGGTCCTTTCACGATCGAGTGTCCGCGCCGGCGGTGAAGGACTCGTGAAGCTGAGCCGCCGATTCGGTGAATCTGCCCGACGGCGCGAGCTGCGGTCAGCTGACGGGTGCGCCGGAGGGCAGCGTGACGCGGAAGCGCGAGCCCTCGCCGGGTTTGCTCTGCACGTCGATCCGGCCGCCGTGGGCGCGGACCAGCTCGGAGACGATGGCCAGCCCGATGCCGGCGCCCCCGGTGCGTCTCGCCCGCGAGCGCTCGCCGCGCCAGAAGCGCTCGAAGATGTACGGCAGGTCTTCGCCGGCGATCCCGATCCCGGTATCGGACACGTCGAGCTGCGCGTCGCCGTCTCGCTTGCTGAGCTCGATCGTCACCGTGCCACCGGCGTCGGTGTAGCGCAGCGCATTGGAGAGCAGGTTGTCGACGATCTGGACGATGCGTCCGCGGTCTCCGTACGCGCTCGCCGCGCCGAGCCGCTCCTCGAGCACGATGCCCTTGGCCTGCAGCTGGTCGGTGTAGATACGCGCGCGCTCGTCAACCAGCTCGCGCAGATCGATCGGCTCCTTCTTGAGCGTGAGGCCCGGTTGTTGCGCCTCGGCGAGCTTGCCGAGGTCCTCGATCAGCCGCGCCAGGCGGAGCGCCTCGGTGTGCATCGCCTCGAGGTTCGCGTGTTCATCGGGCAGTACGCCGTCCTGCGCCGCTTCGATCCGCGACACGATCCCGGCCAGCGGGGTGCGCAGCTCATGGGCGACGTCGGCGGCCGCGTCACGGCGGATCTGCTCCAGGTGCTCGAGCGTCTCGGCCAGGCGGTTGAACGCCTGCCCCAGCTCGCGCAGCTCGGGCGCCCCGGCCGGCGCGACCCGCACATCGAGCTCCCCGCGCTGCATCCGGCGCGCCGACTCGGTCAACCGGCGCAGCGGCCGCGCGAGCGCGGGCGCCAGCAGGACGGCCGCGAGCAGCCCAAGCAGCAGCGCGAGCCCGCCGGCGAGGAGGTGCAGACGGTTCAGCCGCGCGTGTAGGCTGCGATCCTCGCCGGTCAGCACCTGCCCCTGGACCGGCGCGACCGTGACCGTGCCGACGACGTGTCCGCCGACCGTGACCGGATGGGTGGCGCGCGGGATCGGCGGGAGCGAGCCCGGGCCGAGCAGCCGCCCGCCTGAATCGAGCACGGCGAGCCGGTAGCCGTTCATCTCCGCCAGGTGGCCGAGCTCGGTGACCACGCCGGGCGTCCAGCGTCCCTGGGCGCCGTAAAGTCCGGTGGCGAGCTCGGCGGTGTGGGTGGCGGCCGTCTGCAGCCGCTCGCGCGCGAACTGGTTCAGGCGACTGTCAAGCCCCGCGTCCGCCAGCACGGTCGCCACTGCGACCGACAGAACGGCCACCGCTGCGAGCGCGAACGCCAGCCGCTCCCGCAAGCCGACCCGCCGCCACAGACGGGTCACTCCCGGTGGACCCCGAGCCGGTAGCCGATCCCGGCCACGGTCTCCACGTAGCGGGGCTTCGCGTGGTCGGACTCGATCTTGCGGCGCAGGTTCTTGACATGCGCGTCGATCGTCCGCTCATAGCCCTCGAAGTCGTGCCCCTGCACACGATTGATCAGCTCAAACCGCGAGTACGCCCGCCCCGGATACTGCGCCAGCGCCAGCAGCAGCTTGTACTCGCTCGGAGTCAGGTCGACCGGCTCTCCGCCCAGCCGGACCTCGTGGCGAACCATGTCGATCTCAAGCCGGCCCTCGTCGAAGCGATACAGCTCGCCGAGCGGCACCTCGCCCTTGCCGGTCCGACGCAGGATCGCCTTCACCCGAGCCACCAGCTCACGCGGGCTGAACGGCTTGGTCAGGTAGTCGTCAGCCCCGAGGCCGAGGCCGGCGACGCGCTGGTCCTCGGTGGACTTCGCGGTCAGCATCAGGATTGCCACGTCGGAGCGCTCCCTGAGCTGCCGGCAGATCTCCTCGCCGGAGAGGTCCGGGAGCATCAGGTCGAGCACCACCAGCTGCGGTCCCTTGGACAGCGCCAGCTCCAGTCCCCGGCGGCCGTCGGTGGCGCCGTAGACGATGAATCCCTCGCGCTCCAGGTACGCCCGCACGACCTCGTGAATCGAGGGCTCATCGTCGATGATCAGGATCCGCTCGTTCACGCTCCCCAGGGTGTCAGTCGCTTGCGAGTCGTCCCGCCGACCGGCCCGTGCAACTGGCGGCGCAGGCGCTTCGCCGACAGCCGACCATACGCCACCACGCGGCCGTCCGGGTTAAACAGGACCGGGCGGAGCGGCGGCGCGACGCTCGCGAGTTGGCGTCCCTCGGCGCTTTCGGCGTCGATCTCCCGCCAGCGCAGCAGCCCCTCGCTCGCGAGCGCGTCGAGGACCTCCCGTCCGTGCGTGCACAGGTGACAGTCCTGGCCGGTCAGGAGCAGGAGCGGGCTCATGCCATCGGTCCCATGTCGGCCAGCAGCTGGCTCGGGTCGATGTACATCTCCGAGTACGCCTGGTGCCAGAGGACGCGGCCTTTGGCGTCGAGCAGCATGAACGCGTGCCCGTCCTGCGTGGGGTGCTGCATCCCGCCGTGACCGAGCATCCCGTACGCCGCGGACATGCTGGTGCTCGGATCGGCCAGCATCGGGGTGCGGATCGCGTACTGGCCGGCGGCCTGAGCGAGCGCGCTGGGCGGGTCGGTCGTGATGCTGACCAGCCGGATCCCCGTCCGGGCAAAGGCCTGGCTCTTCTCGAGGTCGGCGGTCTGGATGATGCAGGGCTGGCAGCCGACGCCTTCTGAGAAGAACAGGAGGGTCTTGTGCCCGGCGAGCGACGCGCGGGTGACTGGCCTGCCGGTGATGACGTTGGTCAGCGAGAAGTTCGGCGCGATCGTCCCGAGCGCCGGCCCACCCGCGGCCGAGCCCGACATGTTGTCGGCGCCCTGGCTGACGCCGTTGCCGCCGCCCACCACCGCGACCGCGACGAGCGCGACGGCGATCAGGCTCACCGCACCAATGCCGCCCCAGCGCATCAGCCTGTGGCGATGCTGCCGTCGCCGAGCCTCCTGTTCGCGGCGCAAGCGTTCGGCTCGCGCGGCTTGTTTGTGGTCTCTGCGGTGGGCCATGGGTTGATCACTCCTTGTAATCAGGATCGTGTGCTTGGCCGTGCGAACGCCGCGAGGTCAGCCTGACGTCGGGGCCAGCGGCGGCGGCAAGACGCGGCGGTCGGCGGATGGCGCGGATCGCGAAGTAGACGGCGAGGGTCGCCAGGGCGAGCACCAGCGCCCAGCCCACGGCGGACGGGACCGCGGTGGCGATCTCGTTCGCGCGCGCCCTGAGCCAGTTTCCGAACGCCTTCTGCGCACCGGGCGCGCTGCGCGCATTGCCCGTCAGCGCGAGCACGATCATCAGCGAGCCCAGCACCAGGAAACTCAGGCCACCCACCAGGCGGGAGACGGTGCTCCGCACCTGGCGTCCGGCGAACCGCAAGGCGATCGCGGGGTCGCGCAGGCGGTGTCGCAGGCGACCGATGCCGAGTGCGGAGAGCAGCAGCGGGCTGACGAGCCCGAACAGGTAGAACAGGCCGAGTACGGCGCCCGCCCACCACGAGCCGGACACGCCGGCGATGGCGACCGCGCCGGCGAGCACCGGAGCGCAGCACGCCGTGGCCGCGCCGGCGAACACGCCCATGAGATAGATGCCGACCAGGCCGGTCGGGTCACCGCCGCCGAGCGAGGGGGCGTGGTGCCACATCCAGCCGCCCAGCGTCGCCGCGCCGACGAGCAGCATCATCGCCCCGCCGAGCAGGAACATCGTCTCGTGATTGGCGCTGATTAGCTGCGAGAGGCCGGCCGCGCCAACCGTCAGCGGCCACACGACCGTGGCCACCCCGCCGACGAACACGGCGGTCAGGCCCGCGGTGCGCCAGCGGCTGGCGCCGGTCACGCTCACCAGGTACGTCGGGAGCATCACGAAGGCACAGCACGGCGCGAAGAACGCCACCATTCCGGCCAGGAAGGCGGCGAGCGCCGAGCCTGAAAGCAGCGCCTCACCCATCGCGTTCGGTTCGCTTGTGCTCGTTCATCGGCGGCCTCACCATCACCGTCGACCTGGGCTGTGAAGGTCTGATGAAGCCCGCGCGCGGAAGCTGTGAAGCGGGTCCCCTTCGGTCCTCGTCAGCGACGCGCGATCCCGAGGATGTGGGGGGCGGCCACCGGCCCGCCCTTGAACGGGAAGCGCCGGCAGCGCTCAACGTCAAAGCCGGCGTCGCGAATCGCCCGCTCGGTGTCGCGGGCGGCGTGACAACCTCCGGCGATCCGGGGGTAGATATTCCATTGGTCGGCCCGTTGCCACACGGCGGCGGTTCTCGGGTTGTTCGGGCGCACGTGCTCGTAGAAGCGAAGCTCACCGCCCGGCCGTAGCACCCGGCGCAGCTCGCATAGGGCGCTGGCCTGGTCGGGCACGCTGCACAGCACCAGCGAAGCGACCGCGGCGTCGAAGCTCCCGTCCGGAAACGGCAGCTGATCGGCGACCGCGTCCACCACGCTCACCCGGACCGGTGTGCTCTGGGCGGCCCCGTCGGCGCGAGCCCGCAGGTAGTCCTCGGGCTCGACGGCCACGACCTCGGTGACCGTGGCCGGGTAGTAGGGAAAGTTCAGGCCGTTGCCGGCCCCGAGCTCGAGCACGCGCCCGCGCAGGTCGGCCAGAAGCTCGCGGCGATGCTCGGCTCCGCCGCGGGCCTCGGTTTTCGGGCTGAACCGAGCGTAAAGGCGCCCGAACAGTGGGTGATGGACGTCATAGCTCATTTCTTCGAACCTCCCGGGGTTGAGGATCCGGTCCGCTCGAGGGCGCCCCGAGTCCCAAGCGCGCGTCCCAGAACCAGGAACACGGCGAGGGACAGGCCTCCGAGCCATGCGAAAGCGAGCAGGAGTACGCCCGCGGCATGAAAGGTGGGGGAGAACGCGCCCGCGTACAGCAGCCGGTCGAGCGCATAGCCCGGCAGCAGCCACGCAAGGCGGACCGGACTGGCGTGGAACATCGGACTCTGGACCACACCAAAGTCGGTCATGATCAGAAACAGGATCAGGTAGGTCGCGGGAAGCTTGTCCAGGAGCGCGCCGACGAGCGCACCGATCGCCGCGTAGATGAGCCCGGTCAGCAGCAGCGCGGTGAGTACCGACGGCCAGGAAGCGGGCGTGAACACGATCGCCATGACTGCGGCCGACACCCCGACGGCGAGGATCGTCGCGCCGACCATCACCAGCAGCCGAGCGGTCATGGCCTCGTGCGGCCGGAAGCCGGCGAGGACGAGCCGGCGATCGCCCTCCCGCGCCGAGTGCGTCACGAACACGCCGATCAGGGCGGCGAGGAACGCGATCATCAGCCCCGCCATGCCAGGCCCGTGCAGCGCCTTCATCGTGGTCGTCACCCACGTCCCGCCGGCCAGCTCGATCGTCCGCGGCGTCGGCTTGGTCTCGGCCACGCTCCAGAGGATCACGTAAGCCGGAACCAGCACGATCAAGACCAACACCAGCGGACGCCGACACTGGTCGCGGAACGCCATCGCGGTTGCGGTACGGGTCCGGGAGCTCATCGGGTCAGCTCCGGCTACGTGCGGCCAGCCAGAAGGCGGCGAGCGCGACGGCCAGCGCACCCAGTGCGATCGCCGCCACCGGCCGCCAGTCGCCCCCGGGCGAGGACTGGCCAGCGCCGCCCGCGATCAGCAGGTTCGCGGCGTGATACGTCGGCAGGTAGGTCCCGATTCCGCCCGCCGCGCTGGTCATCTGCGGCCCCGAGAAGGCGTCGATCGAGAACGCCGCGAGCACGAGCAGCGAGCCCGCGAGCGGATCGGAGACCAGCGCGCCGACCACCGCGCCGATCCCGATGTAGATCGCCGCGAACGCGAAGATCGCGACCGCGGCGTGGAGCGGATGCTCGATCCCGCTGCGCAGCCACAGGGTGAGAAGTGCGACCGCGGTCACCGTCAGGCCGAGCAGGACCGCGGCGGAGATGCGCGACATGGCGACTCGCGTCGTGCCGAGTCCGGCGAGCGAGAGGCGGCGGTCGGCGCCGCGTGAGGAGGAGACCATGAAGAACGCGAGCGTCCCCGACAGGAACGCGGCCGCCCAGCCGGCGCTGATCGCCGTCGCCCCGCGGGTCTGCAGCGTGCCGCCGAGTGCCCTCGAGAACTCGCCCAGCACGCCGGCGAAGATCAGCACGAAGAAGGCCGGGATCGCCACCAGCAACGCCAGCGTCATGGGCGCGCGCAGCTGCTCGCGCGCGAAGTTGCGGCTGGTCAGGACGATCGCGCTCATTTCTCGACCGCCTTGCCGTCGCGGAGCTCGTACACGCGGTCAAGCCGGTCGCGCTCGGTCAGCATGTGCGAGACGATCAGGATCCCCATCCCCTGATCGCGGCGGCGCTCAGCCATGTCCCAGAAGCGCACGTAGGTCTCCCAGTCGAATCCGGTGTACGGCTCGTCCAGCAGCAGCACGGCCGGGTCGTGCATTAGCGCCAAGGCCAGGTTGAGCTTCTGGCGCGTCCCGCCCGAGAGCTCCTCTACCCGGTAAGCGCGATATCGCTCAAACTGAAGCTCGGAGAGCAGCCCCGCGACCGTATGGTCGCGCGTCTCGTCGTCCAGACCGTAGGCGCGCGCGAACAGCTCGAAGTGTTCATCGACGGTCAGCTTGTCCCACAGCATCGGCTGCTGCGGGCAATAGCCGAGCCGGCCGGGCTCCTGCCAGATGCTCCCACCATCGCGCCCCAGGAGTCCGACCAGGATCTGCAGCAGCGTGCTCTTCCCTGAGCCGTTCTCGCCGACCAGCCCGACCAGCTCTCCTTCGCACACCATCAGGGTGGCGTCTCTCAGCACCGCGACTGTGTGGCGGCGCGGCGGCAGCCCGTGGTGAAAGCGCTTCACCACGTCGTCGGCACGCAGGACGCAGTGACCAGTCGTGGGGCACACGCCGAGAGCTCGTGCGCGCTGTGCGCGCGTCCGACCGGGCGTGCGGTCGGGTGCCGGGGCGAGGGATGCCCCGGACGGCTCCTGAACGCGAAGCGGCGCATGCCCGGGCGTGACCGCATCCGGCTGGAGCTGCTCCGGTTTCTGATCGTCGATCGTGACCATGCCGCCACGGTCGCGCGTCGAGATGAAGATCGCGTGATGGCTCTACGCGAAGTTCGTGAACAGCGCTCGCGACGTCCCGGCCAGCACATGGACGAGCCGCGCAACCAGGTTCGAAAGACCGCGACGCGGGAACGGAATCCGTAGCAACCACCGAGCAGAGAGGGGGAGCTTCCCGGACGCTCTGAGCTCGCAGATGGTGGATACTCCCCGAGGGTATCTGATACCCTCCCAGGGTATATGTCCGAAGGAGTGCCGAGTTATGTCTGAGACCGTCACGTATCGCGTTCCGGGGATGAGCTGCGAGCACTGCAGGGCGGCCGTCACGAACGAGCTGAGCTCCGTCGCCGGAGTGGAGTCGGTCGCCGTTGACCTCGACGAGAAGCTCGTGACCGTGCGCGGGAGTTCCCTCGAGGATGGGGCGCTCCGTGCCGCGATCGACGAAGCGGGCTATGAGGTGGCGTGATGGCCACCGTCGCGACACAGACAAGCGAGCACGTCGAGCTCGCGCTCGAGGGGATGACGTGCGCCTCGTGCGCGGCGCGGATCGAGAAGCGCCTGAACAAGCTGGGCGGCGTGAGTGCCTCGGTGAACTTCGCCTCCGAGCAGGTGGCGGTCGCCTACGACCCGGGCCAGGTCTCGGTCGAGGATCTGATCGCCAGCGTCGAGGCAGCCGGCTATCACGCCTCGCTTCCGCAGGAAGCGATCGGAGCGGAGGACCCGGCGGCGCCCTACCGGCGGCGGCTGATCGTCGCCGTGGCGCTGTCGGTCCCGCTGGCGTTGATGGCGATGGTCCCGGCGCTTCAGTTCGCCGGGTGGAAGTGGGTTTCGTTGGCGCTGGCGACGCCGGTGGTGTTCTGGTCGGGCTGGCCGTTTCACCGCGCTGCGGTCGTGAACGCGCGCCATGGGGTTGCGACGATGGACACGCTGATCTCGGTCGGAACCCTGGCGGCGTGGGGGTGGTCGACGGTGGTGCTTGTGGCGGGGGTCAGCGAGGACACCTATTTCGAGACCGCGGGGGTGATCACGGCCCTGATCCTGTTGGGGCGCTATTTCGAGGCGCGCGCCAAGCGCCGCTCGGGTGAGGCGATCCGCAAGTTGCTCGAGCTCGGCGCGAAGGAGGCCAGGGTGTTGCGCGACGGCAAGGAGGTGTTGGTGCCGGTGGACCAGCTGAAGGTTGGCGAGCTGTTCGTTGTCCGCCCGGGCGAGAAGATCGCGACCGACGGCGTCGTCGAGAGCGGCCAGTCGGCGGTCGACGCCTCGATGCTGACCGGCGAGTCGGTGCCGGTGGAGGTAGCGGCCGGCGACCAGGTGGCCGGTGCGACGATCAACACCTCCGGACGCTTGGTCGTGCGCGCGACCGAGGTGGGCGCGGACACGGCGCTGGCGCAGATCGCGCGGATGGTCGCGCAGGCGCAGTCGGGCAAGGCCGATGTGCAGCGCTTGGCCGATCGCGTCTCGGGCGTGTTCGTGCCGATTGTGCTTGGCCTCTCTGTGTTGACGCTCGCCGGGTGGCTGGTGCTTGGCGGAACCGCGGCGGCGGCGTTCACGGCGGCGGTCGCCGTGGTGATCATCGCCTGCCCGTGCGCGCTGGGCCTGGCCACGCCGACGGCGTTGATGGTGGGCACCGGTCGTGGCGCGCAGCTCGGGATCCTGATCAAGGGTCCGGAGATCCTCGAGCACACCCGCCAGGTCACCACGATCGTGCTCGACAAGACCGGCACGGTGACCGAAGGGCGGATGGAGGTGGCCGCGATCGTCCCCGCCGACGGCGTTGCGGAGGGGGAGCTGCTGCGGCTGGCCGCCGGTGCTGAGGACGCCAGTGAGCATCCGATCGCCCGCGCGATCGCTGACCACGGCCGCGGGCGGCTCGGCGCGCTGCCCGCCGTCGAGTCCTTCAGCAACCGGGCCGGCCTGGGCGTGCAGGCCCGGTTGGATGGCCATGACGTGCTGATCGGCCGCCCGGCGTTCCTGGCCGAATGGGGGATCGAGCTTCCCGTCGGGCTGACCGCGGCGGCCACACGGCTCGAGGACACGGGAGCGACCGTGGTGGCGGTCGCCTCAGACGGCCACGCCTCCGGACTGGTCGCGGTGGCGGATCGGATCAGGTCGACGAGCGCCGAGGCGATATCGGACCTCAAACGGCTGGGGCTTCAGCCGGTGTTGCTGACCGGAGACAACGAGCGCGCCGCGAGGACCGTTGCCGGGAAGGTCGGGATCGAGCGGGTGCTCGCCGGCGTGCTTCCGGACGGCAAGGCGCAGGAGATCAGTCGTCTGCAGGCCGGCGGCGAGGTCGTGGCGATGGTTGGCGACGGCGTCAACGACGCGCCGGCGCTCGCCCAGGCCGACCTCGGGTTGGCGATCGGCACCGGCACCGACGTGGCGATCGAGGCCTCGGACCTGACCCTGGTCTCCGGCGATCTGCGCGCGGCCGTCGACGCAATCCGCCTGGCTCGCCGCACCCTGGGCACGATCAAGGGAAACCTGTTCTGGGCCTTCGCCTACAACGTCGCCGCGATCCCCCTGGCCATCGCCGGCCTGCTCAATCCGATCATCGCGGCCGCGGCGATGTCATTCTCGAGCGTGTTCGTGGTCACCAACTCGCTCAGGCTCAGGCGCTTCCAGTCCCGAAGGGAGACGACGTGACGCAGACAGCCACCCCCACGTACGGCTACACCGCGGACAAGGACGCGCTGATCAATCGCCTGCACCGGATCGAGGGCCAGGTCCGAGGCATCGAGAACATGGTCGACCAGGATCGCTACTGCATCGACATCATCACCCAGATCTCGGCCATCACGACCGCGCTCGATGCGGTCGCGTTCAAGATCCTCGACGACCACGTCAACCACTGCGTCGCCGGCGCGCTGGCCTCCGGCGACGAAGAGGGCGCGGCGGAGAAGAGCCGTGAGCTGCTCGAAGCGGTGCACCGCTTCGCCCGCGTTCGCTGAGGGGCAACGATGGGCGCGGCGAACCCGCAGCTGACCGGCTCCGCGGCCGCGACCGCGGTGCTGCACGTAGGCCGGCAGTTCCGCGCGAGCGAGAAGGCGGTGGTCGAGGCGGCGCTGGGGCGCCACGCCGGCGTCGTCTCGGTTGAAGCCAACCCGGTCGCGCAGACAGCGACGGTCCGCTACGACCCGTCCGTTACATCGGTGGCGCAGCTGCGGCGCGTGGTTGAGCGGTGTGGTTTCGAGTGTGCGGGCTGCAACGTGCCGGGCTGCCTGTGCGATCCGCTTCACGAACCCGCTGCGCCGGAGCGCGAGCACGACGAGGCGGCGGTCGCGCGAGCCCATGCCCCGGCCGGCCATGGCGAGGGCGGCCACTCCGGCCACTCGATGGACCAGATGGCCCGGGAGATGCGCAATCGCTTCGTGGTTGCGCTGGTGTTCACGCTCGCGATCCTGGCCTGGTCGAGCGTGGGCAAGAGCGTGCTCGGGCACGAGCTGGCGACGCCGTTCGGGATCGACCGCAAGGTCTGGCAGCTGATCCTGAGCCTGCCGGTCCTGTGGGCGGCGCGAGGGTTCTTCACAGGCGCGGTGTCGGCGCTGCGGCAGCGCACGCTCGACATGAACGTGCTGGTCGCGGTGGCCATCGGGGTCAGCTGGGTCTACTCGGCGGCCGTGACCGCAGGCCTCTCGGGCGACGTGTTCTTCGACGCCGGGGCGATGCTCGCGACGTTCGTGCTGCTCGGCCACTGGTTCGAGATGCGCGCTCGCGGCGGCGCGTCGGATGCGATCCGCGCGCTGCTCGACCTCGCACCCCCGAAGGCGGTCGTGCTGCGCGACGGCGAGCCGATCGACGTACCTACCGCCGAGGTCGCGGTCGACGATCTGTTGCTGATCCGCCCGGGCGCCAAGGTGCCGGTCGACGCCGAGGTGCTCGAGGGGGAGAGCGAGGTCGACGAATCGACCGTGACCGGCGAGAGCCTGCCCGTGCACAAGAGCCCGGGGGACGGGCTGGTGGGCGCCACGATCAACAAGAACGGGACGCTGCGGGCACGCGCGACCGCGGTCGGCGTGGACACGGCATTGGCACAGATCGTCAACCTGGTGCAGGAGGCCCAGAACTCCAAGGCGCCGGCCCAGCGGCTCGCCGACCGCGCCGCCTCCTGGCTCGTGGTCGTGGCACTCGGCGGCGGCGTCCTCACGTTTCTGATCTGGTGGGTCGTCGTCGGGCGCGACGTGAAGCAGTCGCTGCTCTACGCGATCACGGTGGTGGTGATCACCTGTCCCGACGCGCTCGGCCTGGCCACCCCGACCGCGATCATGGTCGGCAGCGGCCTGGGCGCCAAACGGGGCATCCTGTTCAAGAACGCGACCGCGCTCGAGCAAGCGGCGAGCCTGGACACGGTCGTGTTCGACAAGACCGGCACGCTCACCCGCGGCCAGCCGGAGGTGGTCGAGATCGCCACCGCCGATGGCATCGAAGAGGACGAGCTGCTGCGGCTCGTCGCGGCGGCCGAGCGCGACTCGGAGCACCCGCTCGCGCAAGCGATCCTCGACGCCGCCCGGGCGCGAAGTCTCGAGCCCCCGGAGCCAGAGGGATTTCGGGCCGTCCCAGGCGAGGGCGCGCTCGCCACGGTGGAAGGCAAGCGGCTGGCGGTCGGTAACGCACGGCTCCTGGCGCATGAGCGGATCAGCCTCGACGGACTTGAGCAGCGCGCCAACGAGCTCGCCGGCGAGGGACGCACCACCGTCCAGGTCGCGATCGCCGGCCGCGCCGCCGGCGTGATCGCGATCGCCGACGCGCCCCGTGAGACCTCCAAAGACGCGGTGGCAGCGCTGCGCAAGCTGGGCGTGCGAGCCGTGATGCTGACCGGCGACAGCCACGCCACCGCCCAGCGGGTCGCCGCCGAGATCGGTATCGACGAGGTGATCGCGGAAGTCCTGCCCAGCGACAAGGCCGGGAAGGTCGCCGAGCTTCAGCAGCAAGGCCGAACGGTCGCGATGGTCGGCGACGGCGTCAACGACGCTCCGGCCCTAGCGCAGGCCGACGTCGGACTCGCGATCGGCACCGGCACCGACGTCGCGGTCGAGACCGCCGACGTGGTGCTGATGCGATCGGACCCGCTCGACGTCGCGGCCGCGATCACCATCGGCCGCGGCACCCGCAGCAAGGAGCGCCAGAACCTCGCCTGGGCGGTCGGCTACAACAGCATCGCGATCCCGATCGCGGCCGGAGCGCTCGAACCGCTCGGGTTCACACTCAGCCCGGCGGTCGGCGCGCTCAGCATGTCCGGCTCGTCCGTGATCGTCGCGCTCAACGCGATCTCGCTGCGACGGCTGCGGCTTCCTGACGAGCCAGATGAGACGCGTGCGGCCCCCCGGTCCACCACCCAACCCGGGGCCGCTGTTCCGGAAGGTCGATGATTCAGACCCAGGTCGACGGCCGTTTGCGCGCGAGGGACTACGAACTGCCTTTGCCTCAGCCTCCAGGAGGTCCGCCGAGAACGGTTGTCGAGACGAGCAGGTAGGCACCGACAAGTACGACGAATGTCGCGAAGCCAGTGCCGAGCAGCCGTTGCGGGAGCCGGCGGGCCAGATGTCCGCCGGCAAGCGCTCCAGCGATGACGGGAGCGATCATGGCGATCGTGACGGAGAGGTCGAGCGTTCGCCCCGCGGCGAGGTGGGCGGCGAGCGCGATGACCGATGTGGCGGTGATGATGGCGAGCGAGGTGCCGACCGCCGGGCGCATCGCAAAGGCCAGCGCGAGCGTCAGCGTCGGGACGATGAGAAAGCCGCCGCCCACGCCAAAGAAGCCGGTCATCAGACCGATCAGCGATCCTGCGGCGAGACCGCACGCAAGTCGAACCGGCGGGCAACTCGCTGCCGGGGTGTCGGAGGCACCGGCCCGGGCGCCCGCAATTGCCTTGCGCCACATCGCGCCGGCGGCGGCGAACATGATCAGGGCAAACGCGGCGATCAGCGTGCTGCCGCTTACGGCTTGGCCGAGCGCGGTGCCGACGAATGCACCCGGCACAGCTGCGGCCGTAAAGGCGAGTGCGTGACGCCAGCAGACGTGTCCGTCACGAGCATGCCTGACACCGCCGACGAGCGCCGCCGCCGTGACGACCACGAGGGAGACACTTGTCGCCTGGTGGACATTCTGGCCGAGGATGTAGACGACGACAGGCACCGCCAGGACCGAGCCGCCGCCGCCCAGCAGGCCGAGGCTCAAGCCGATCCCCACCCCAAACGGTATTGCCGCCAGAACCACGGCTACGCAAGCCCGCTAACGGGTCATGGGCAGCCCGGCGCGGTTCCAGGCGATCACCCCGCCGCGCACATTGACCGCGTCGTATCCGGCCTTGAGGGCCAGACCCGTGGCGCGTGAGCTGCGCGCGCCCGAGTGGCACAGGAAGGCGACTTGTCGGTCACCTTCGAGCTCGCCCAACCGACCCTTGAGCTGTCCCAGCGGGATGTTGACCGCGCCGCGTATACGACCCGTGCGCAGCTCGACAGGCTGTCGGACGTCGACCAGCACGAGCTGCCGGCTCGCCAGGCCGGCCGCTGCCTGCTCAGCGGTGATCGAGGGCTTACGTCTGAGCAGCATCAGCGCGCTCCGCGTTCATCGCCCGGGGGATGTCCGCTCCGCCCTGAGCCGCTCGGTCAACGACGGCGGAAAGACGGCGCCTCACTTCGACCGCGGTGTCGGCGAGCTCGTCGTTGCCGACGATCGAGAGCATCCGATCGGCGTCGACGGCGGCGATGTGCGTCTGCCCGTGCTGCTCGTAGACGACGACGTTGCAGGGGAGAAGGGTTCCGAGCTCGGGCTCGGCCTCGAGCGCCGCGTGCGCCAGAGGCGGGTTGCACGCGCCAAGGATCAGGTAGGGCTCCCGCTCGATGCCCAGCTTCGCCTTCAGTGTCGCCCGCACGTCGATCTCGCAGAGCACACCGAAGCCTTCGGCGGCGAGCTCCTCACGCACGCGGGCGACGGCCTCGGCGAACGCGAGCTCCGTGCTGGTGGTCAGGGTGTAGGTGTGGCTGTCAACTTGGGGCATGCTGCCTCCAGTTCCTTTCGCTTGGCATTCGCTGCCTTGGCGCGCTGTGCGGCGGCGTCCGGCGGTTCGATGTAGTGCTCGGCCACGTAGGCAAAGATGGCCTGCTCGCCGCGGATGGTGTCGCCGCCGGCGACGAGGATGGGGATCTCGCTGGCGCCGGTGGCGGCGCGGAGCTCGGTGCGGGCGTGTTGCTCGACTGGGACCTGGTGGATGGTGTAGGTGAGGCCGAGCTCGGTGAGGCGCTGGCGCACCCGATGCGACGCCGGGCACCATTCGGTCTGCCAGAGCTCAAGGGTTGGTGCTGACATGGTCGAGTCCCTCCCTGATCTCACGCGTGTCCGAAGGTGACGTCAGGCAGCACCCGGTGCGCCCAGCGCGGCAGGTACCACGCCCACTTGCCCATCAGCCGCAGCAGCACCGGCAGCAGCAGCAACCGGATCAGCGCGGCATCGAGCAGCACCGCGACGCCGAGGATGATTCCCATCTCCTTGGGCGGCAGCGGCCCGGACAGCGCGAAGGTGAAGAACACGGCCACCATGACGGCGCCGGCGGCGAAGATCACCCGGCCCGAGTGGGCGACGGCGCCGACCATCGCCTCGCGGGGGTTGTGGGTGTGGTCCCAGTGCTCCTTGGCCGCCGAGAGCAGGAACACGGTGTAGTCCATCGAGATCGCGAAGATCATCGCGAAGAAGAACACCGGCCCCCAGGCGTCGAGGAACCCCTGGGACTGGAAGCCGAGCAGCGAGTGAAGGGCGCCGTCCTGGAAGATCCATTTGGCGACTCCGAATGCTGCGCCGGTGGCCAGCAGGTTGGTGAGGACGCCGACGGCGGCGAGCAGCGGCGCTTGGAGGGCGATCAGCAACAGGATGAAGCCGAGAGCGAGCACGACGCCGATCACGAGCGGCGTCTTGGCCGACAGGGCGGCCTGGAGGTCGTGGTTCTCGACCACGGCGCCGCCGACGAGCGCGCCCTTCGGGAGTTCGGACCGGAGGCGGTCGATCGTCTGGCCGACGGCGGGGTTGGACGGGTCCTGTTTGGGGATTGCGGTGATCAGCGCGTAGCCGTTCGCGGTCTGGGTCGGCATCAGCGCGGCGATCCCGCGGTCGGCCTGGGCGGTGCGTGCCACGGTCGCCGCGGTCGCGGCGGGAGTGACGATCTGCAGCGGCCCGGTCGCTCCGGGTCCGAACGCGCGCTGCACCTGCTGGTAGCCGATGTAGGAGGCGTCAGCGGTGGGAACGACCTTGATCGAGGGCATCGCCGTCTTGAGCTGGGTCACCGGCAGCGCGAGGCCGATGAGTACCGCGGCGGCGACGATGCCCCACCGCACGGGCTGGCGCCACAGCCGCTCGCCCCAGGCGGCGAACCGGGCGGAGCGGTGCTCGCCGGAGTGCGCCCAGGGCAGCGCGAGCTTGTCGACCTTGGGGCCGATCCTGGCCAGCACCGCGGGCAGCAGCGTCAGTGTCGCGGCGAGCACGAACACGACAGCGAACATGATCCCGAGGCTCATCGAGCGGAACGCCGGGCTGGGGACGAGCATCACCGCCGAGAGCGAGATCAGCACCGTGATGCCGCTGAACAGCACGGCCTTGCCGGCGGTGTCCATCGTGACCGCGGTCGCGTCGGCGGGTGAGAGGTGGTGGCCGAAGAGGGCGCCGCGGAAGCGGTGTACGACGAACAGCGCGTAGTCGATCCCGAGCGCGAGGGCGAACATCAGCGCGAAGTTCATCGCCCAGATCGAGATCGGCATCACCAGTGTGCCCAGGTAGAGGAGGCCGGCGGCGGAGGCGAGCCCGACCATCGTGAGCATCAGCGGCAGGCCGGCGGCGACGAGCGATCCGAACGCCAGCAGCAGGATCCCGAGCGTGACCGGCCAGGAGATCACCTCGGACTTCATCATCGCGTTGCGGTTGGCGGTGTTGAAGTCAGACCACATCCCGGACGCGCCGGTCAGATGCACCTGCACGCCGCTCGCCGAGAGTGCGGCGAGCTTGCCCTTGAGGTTCTCGGCGGCCTTGACCATCCCGTTGGAGCTGCGCGCCGCGCCGGCCTGAACGATCGCGGTGTGCCCATCGCGGCTGATCGACGCGCCAGGTGACGGCGCGACCACGCTCTTGACCGCAGGGTCGGCCCTGAGGGTGCGCTCGACGTTCGCGACCACGGACCGGAAGGCCGGATCCTCGACGGTGCGCGAGGGCGAGTAGATGACCGTCATCAGCGCATAGCTGGACAGTCCGTGGAAGTTCTGGTTGATCAGCTGACGGGCCTGGACCGATTGCGAACCGGTGGTCTCCCAGCCGGCGCCGGAGAGCGCGGTCTCGACGCGCGGGGCGAAGAACCCGAGCGCGAGCGCGAGCACCACCCACCCGACGAGCACGGCCCGGAAATGCGTAGCGGTGAAGCGGCCAAGCCGACCGATCGGACCCACATTGACTGCGTGGGGATACTCCTCGGCCGGAGCCTGAGTGGTTAGGCCAGGCCCGCGTTCTGCGACGGCCATCAGACCGTCACCCCCGAGCGACGCGACGCAGCCGGCTCATCGCCAGGGTAGATCGCCGAGCGCAACCCGCACGCGCGGCGCAGCACAACCGACGCCGGGCAGGCGCCCACGATCACATACAGCCATTGGTTGACCCCGACGAACGCTGTCAGCAGCAAGAACCACGGCGACACGGCCGCGGCCAGCACGACCGAGGCCAGAGTCACGGTGCCGGCGAGCGCGAACAGCACGCGCTCGAGCGGCCACTTACGAGAAGGAGCTCGATCCATGATCCAGGCTCCCCGTTACGCTGCGAGGGCGTCGGGGCCGGCGAGCCGGTCGAGCGCCTGCACGAGCTGATCCGCGCCGACGACACCGGCCTGGGCGGCGATCGGCTTGCCGTCGCGCAGGACCATCAGCGTCGGGATCGAGCGGATGTCGTAGGCGGCGGCGAGCGCCGGCTCGGCATCAACGTCGACCTTTGCGAAGCGGTGCTGCGGACGCAGCGCCGCGGCGCGCTCGAACTGCGGCGCCATCGCCCGGCACGGGCCGCACCAGCCCGCCCAGAAGTCGATCACGGTCAGGCCCGGCCGGTTCGCGGCGGCCTCAAAGGTGTCTTCGGTCAAATGCTCGATCGCGTCCATCTCTAGTCCAGTCCTTTCGCACAGCCACGTTACGCCTACACAACTGTCAAGTGGTGAATGCGTGGAGCGTAGCGCGTTCTTTACGTTGCGTCAAGCGTACAACTGTGCAGTTGTGCTATCGTTCCCGACATGGCACGCACCACCGCAGTTCCGCACCCCCTCCCAGAACCATTGATCGAGCTCGTCGCCCAGCGCTTCCGCGTGCTCGGCGAGCCGATGCGGATCAAGCTCCTCGATCGCCTCCGCGAGGGCGACGCAACCGTCGGCGAGCTGCAGCAGTCCCTCGGCGCCTCTCAGCAGAACGTCTCAAAGCACCTCGGCATCCTCCATGCCGCGGGCATGGTCGCCCGCACGAAGGAAGGCACCAGTACGCGCTACGCGATCAGCGACCCCAGCGTGTTCGACCTCTGCGACCAGGTGTGCGGCGGCGTGCGCCGCCAGCTTCAGGAGCTAGAGGCGATCCTGCAACCCGCCTGAGCCGCGCGACCACCACCCGCGATTGGCGGCGCCGACGCGACGCGCGACGCAGGTGTCATCGCCTGCTGCCGCGCGATCCGTTGGACCCCGGCTGGCTCAACGCCCCGATCGCCGGCGCAAACTGGTCGTCGCGGAGGAACGTGATCTTGAGCACCGGCCGGATCGCCACCGGTTGGTAGCCCTGGGACCGGACCTGCTCGATCAGCGAGCGCGCGGCACGCACAGACGCGGTGTGGTGAAGCTGTGTGGCGAACACGCCGACGCCAAGTGCCCGCAAGTCGAGCGCGGGCACGACGTCGTACTCGCTCCCTTCGATGTCGAGCTTCAGAAGATCGATGTGATCATCACCGAGCTCCGTCATCAGCGACTCGAGCGTGCGGCCGGGAACCTCGATGTACCGATCAGTGTCGTAGAGGCCCACCGCCGACAGCGATCGGCTGCCCGGGTCGTGGGTGACCTGCATCCGGATCGGGCCGTCCGCGGTCGCGATCGCGGCCTGGTACGCGGAGAAACGGTCACGACCGGCGGCGGCGCGCATCGCCTCTTCCACATACTCGGCGACCGGCTCGATCGAGCGCACCGTCGCGACGTAGCGATCGATCAGGGCGAGGTCGAAGCTGACATCGCCGCCTGCCCCGATGCAGTAGCACAGCCACGAATCGTCGATCAGCTGTCCCGGGATCGTCCAACCGCCGTACGGCGTGCCAACGTCGGTCAGCCCCGGCAGCGGTGTGAGCGTCGTTGTCGCCACCCTCCGCTCGAACCATCGCCGGTGCACCGCGCTACGGACCTTCGCCGGGCGAAGCTTTTGGAACGGAAGGCTCACCTGACCGACGCTCCCACGAAGATCGGCCTGACCGCGTAGGCGCTCAAGCGCAGCCTCCCCGCGCCCATCGGCGAGCTTCTCAGCCCCTTCGCAGCAGCCGCCCGACCGCCGCCATCATCTCCTCGGTCCGCTCGTCCTGCCGATCGGGCTCGGCCCCGATCACGCACGTGTGGGCGTGACCGTCGAGCAGCCCGAGGGCGACCTTGTCGAGGGCGGCCTGCGCGGCGGAGATCTGGGTCAGGATGTCGATGCAGTAGCGGTCGTCCTCGACCATGCCCTGGATCCCGCGGATCTGGCCTTCGATCCGGCGCAGTCGCGCGAGCAGCTGGTCCTTGGTGGCGGTGTAGCCCCGTGTGGGCGCCTGAGTCTTCGGCATGCCGGCGATTGTATCAACCAACCCCTACCCCCCAGGGGTATTTGCTAGAGTAACCGCGTGGTCGACGTCCTGGAGGTGATCTGGCACGGCTTGCGCGACTCGTTCCTGATGGCCTGGCAGGTCTGGTGGGCGCTCGTTCTGGGATTCACGATCTCCGCGATCGTGCAGGCCTGGGTGCCTCGCGAGCGTATCGAGGGGCTGATGAGCGCCTCGGGCGCCCGCTCGGTCGGCTGGGCTACGGGGCTCGGGGCGGCCTCCTCCTCCTGCTCATACGCGGCGATCGCGATCGCCAAGTCCCTGTTCCAGAAAGGGGCGAGCGCCGCCTCGGCGCTGGCCTTCCAGTTCGCCTCGACCAACCTGGTATGGGAGCTCGGGCTGGTGCTCTGGGTCCTGATCGGCTGGCAGTTCACGGCTGCGGAGTACGTGGGCGGGATCGTGATGATCGTGCTTATGACCGTCCTGCTCCGCGTGTTCGTCAGCCCCAAGCTGGAACAACAGGCGCGCGAGCACGCTGTGCAGGCGGATACGGGCCATCAGCATCACGCGGTCGGCGAGCACTTGCCGTGGCGGGAGCGGCTGACCTCGGCGCGGGCGTGGTCTGACGTGGCGCACAACTTCCGCGGCGATTGGCAGATGCTGTGGAAGGAGATCTCGCTGGGGTTCCTGCTCGCCGGGTTCATCGCCCAGCTCGGCAACGGCTTCTTCGAGAAGCTGTTCATCCACAACGCCCCATCGCCGCTGCCGACGATCGAGAACGTGATCGTCGGCCCGGTGATCGCGGTGCTCAGCTTCGTGTGCTCGGTCGGGAACGTCCCGCTCGCCGCGGTCCTATGGTCGGGAGGGATCTCGTTCGCCGGCGTCCTGGCGTTCCTCTTCGCCGACCTCATCGTTATCCCGATCCTGTTGATCTACCGCAAGTACTACGGCATGAAGTTCACAGTGCGGATTACCGCGCTGATGTTCGTGACGATGGTGATCGCCGCGTTGATCGTCAACGGCATCTTCAGCGCGCTCGGCCTGATCCCCACGGGACCGCGTCCCACCCGCAATGACATCTTCAGCTCCATCCAGGTCAACTACAAGCTGGCGCTGAACATCCTCGGCCTGGTGATCTTTGGCGCGCTGTTCTGGCTGACCGCCCGGCGCGGCGCGACCGACCCGGTGTGCGGGATGAAGGTGGACCGCGCCAAGGCGTTGCACGCCGACATCGGCGGCAAGCGCTTCTACTTCTGCTCCGAGCACTGCCTGCACGCCTTCGAAGCCGAGCCCGACCGCCATCAGCGCGATTCCGTCGAGGCGTCTCAGGCTGCACATGCGGGATGATCGAGTGCGCAGGCACACGCTGATGCGGCCCGCCGTCTCGGCGTCGAAGTAGACACGCTCGCGCCCGCGGCGACGCGGGCAGCACGATGATCCGCGACCGAGACGCGCCGGCCGAAGCCCCGGCTCCGAGCGACCGTATGGTGCGAACGCCATGGCAATGAGGGAGGACATCCGCACAACCATCGTTCGCCAGAGCGGCGAACCGCGCGGCGCTGCGGAACCTAGGCGGCTGGGTGATGGCGAACCGGGCTCCAACCGGCGGCGCAACCGATGGGTAGCCTCCCTGCTTGGCGTGCAGCCCACCGAGCCGGCGCTCGACATGGATCTGGTCCCGGCGTCGCCATCGCCGAGCTCCGTACGCGAGCTATGTGGGCCGGAGCCGGGCGTCGAAGAAGGCGAAGATGCGCTGCCAGGCGTCGACGGCCGCGTCGTGCGCGTAGCCGAGTTGCATCGGGAGGTAGACGAGCCGCCCGATGGGGTGGTGGCCCTCGGTCATGAAGCAGTGCCCGGCCTCGTCGTAGACCGTGACGTCGTGCTCGACGCCAAGCGCCTGAAGGTGGCGGCGCAGGCGCTCGGCGTGCGCCCGGCCGATCATCTTGTCCTTGGCGCCGTAGGAGGCGACTACCGGACACGCGCCGCGGAGCCTCGACGAGCTTCTCGGAACCGGGCCGTAGTTCACGGCGGCGGCGCGAACGCCGGGAGGGCGTCCGCCCACATAGGCCAGAGCGAAGCCGCCACCCATGCAGAACCCGATCACGCCGATCCGCTCGCCGTCAACGTCCTCTTGCGCCACCAGCCAAGCGCGCGCCGCATCGATGTCCTCGTTCACCCGGCCGCGTGACGCATCGATCATCGTGCGCGCCACGCAGATCGGATGCGGCCCGCGCCCGGTGAAGAGATCGGGCATCACCGCCACGTAGCCGCGGTCGGCAAACATCTGGCACACGGCCCGCATCTCGGGCTGATCGCCGAACACCTCGTGGATCACCACGACACCCGGACGCATGCCGGCGACGTTGGGCCGCGCGACGGCGGCATTGAGTCGTCGACCACCACCGCTCGGTATCTCCACGTCCGGCCCCACTCTCTGGATGATGGCAGCCGTCAGCGCCGCGAGATCGCCGCGGACTACGCCGACGTCACCTCCAGACCGAGCCGCTGACGTCGTGCACCGGCCTGCATGAGCGTCCTCCGCGACTGTAGAGAATCACGACCGGCGACTCTCGCCGAAGCTGCGCGACAGCGACGCTGCGCCGGTAAGAGTGGGATGTCCGCCGTGGGCGATGGAAATGGTGCTGGCGGTTCGTCGGTCAGCTTTGGGTTCGTCGACGGGTTCGTCCCGGCGTAGACGCTCGGCGCGATCACGGTCGCTGTGGGCGCTGCCGCTGCCCTGCTGACCCCGCCGCTGCGGCGCGGCACCGCCATCGTGCTGAAGCCGGCGGCCGTGTAAGAGTCATTACACGCGCACACGGAAATCTTCCCACAGCCGATCAGGTGTTCGGTAGCCTCCCTACCTTAGGCGGACACGGCCGTCCTCCGAATGTTGTGGTCGGACAGCGGATCAGGGGAGAGTGATCCTGGAGCAGTTGAAGGTTTGAGTTGTGCGAGCGCGCTGACACGGTCAGCGCGTCCACCGCAGCGGCGGCTACCGCCACGGGAGTCCGACTGTCGTCGGAGCCGGGGATGCCGACGGCCCCGGGGCTTTGCCAGCCCCGACGCCGGCTGCCCCATGCCGCGATTTTTGCAGAGGAGCAAACGATGACCGAGTGGCATGAAACTCAGCCGGTATCAGCAACCGGTGCAACGGGAGACGACCTCGATGTGATCGTGGTTGGCGGTGGCCAGGCGGGTCTTGCGATCGGGTACTTCCTGGCTCAGCACGGTCGCAAGTTCGCCATCCTCGAGGCGGCCGACGAGCCTGCCGCCGCCTGGCGCACGCGGTGGGACTCGCTTAGGCTGTTTACGCCGGCTCGTTACAGCGGCCTGCCGGGCCTGCCGTTCGGCGGCGACCCGGACGCCTATCCCGAGCGGGACGCGGTCGTGGCCTACCTCACCGAGTACGCCAGGCAATTCACGTTGCCTGTGGTGCTGGGCAGCCGCGTCCGCTCCGTTCGGCGGGTCGAGGGCCGGTACCTCGTCGAGGTCGACGGCCGGAGCTATCGAGCCGATCAGGTCGTCGTGGCGACCGGTCCGTTCCAAGTGCCGTTCGTGCCGCCGATCGCCGAGCGGCTCGGGCCGGAGGTCTTCCACCTCCATAGCACGCGGTATCGGGCGCCGCGGGACTTTCCCGATGGTCCGGTGCTGGTTGTGGGTGGCGGCAACACCGGCTTTCAGATTGCCGAAGAGCTCTCGGCCACGCGTGAGGTTCACCTGTCGATCGGATCGCGGCAGACGCCTCTGCCTCAGCGGATTCTCGGCCGCGACCTGTTCTGGTACCTCGAGAAGACCGGAGCGATGCGCAAATCGAAGGACACGCGGATCGGCCGGCGATTGGAAGGCAGAGACACACTGATCGGCTCCAACCCGCGGACGCTGCGCAAGCGCCACGGGGTTCGCTTGCATCCGCGGGCGGTAGAAGCCTCCGGACGCACCGTTCGCTTCAGCGACGGAAGCGGGCTGGACGTGACCGCGGTGATCTGGGCCACCGGCTTCCGGCACGATCACTCGTGGATCGACGCGCCGATCTTCGACGACCGGGACCGGGTCGTTCACCGCCGCGGCGTGACCGACTCCGCCGGCCTCTACTTCATCGGATTGACGTGGCAGCACACCAGAGGCTCCGCCCTGATCGGGTGGGTCGGAGACGACGCCGCGTACATCGCCGATCAGATCAACAGCTTCCACACCAACCGACCGACAGCCGCGGCGGCCAACGCCGTCGGCACGCGATGACTCACCAGGAGACCTGACGATGGCCACAACTCACGATCAATTCCCGACCGACACCACCGGTCTAGCCGACGCACTCACCTCAAAGGTGGTCGAGCTGGGCGACGGGGAGCACTTCGAGCTGAAAATCGCGCCGGTGGCCAAGCGGATCGGCGACGCCACAGTGCGCATGCTTGCCTACAACGGGTCGATCCCCGGCCCGACCCTCAAAGTACGCGAGGGCTCGGAGGTCGTCGTCGACATCGAGAACCAGGGGGATACGGAAGCGACGGTCCACTGGCACGGGCTTCGGCTCGAGAACCGCTACGACGGCACGCATGAGACCCAGCAGCCGATGGCCCACGGCGAACGTTACTCCGCACGGGTCGCCTTCCCCGACCCAGGCGTGTACTGGTACCACCCCCACATCCGCGAGGACTACGGGCAGGAGATGGGGCTCTACGGAAACGTGATCGTCGAGCCGGCCGACCCGGATTATTGGCCTCCCGTACATCGCGAGATGGCCCTGACGCTCGATGACATCCTGATCGAGGACGGCAAGGTGGCGCCGTTCAGCCGCGCCGAGACAACCCACTCGGCGATGGGCCGTTTCGGCAACGTGCTGCTCGTCGGCGGCCAGACCGATCCGTCGCTCGCGGTCAAGAACGGTGAAGTGGTGCGGTTCTACTTCACCAACACCGCGAATACCCGCGTGTTCAGGGTCGCGCTCCCCGGAGCACGAATCAAGCTCGTCGGCGGCGACAGCGGCCACGTCGAGCGCGAGCAGTTCGTCGACGACGTGGTGCTGGCGCCGTCAGAGCGCGTGGTCATCGACGTGCTGTTCGACCAGCCAGGCGAGCTGACGATGGAACACCGCACGCCAGAGCGGACATATCGAGTGGCGTCAATCCAAGTTGGTGACGAGCGGGTCGAGCCGTCGCTCACCGAGCAGTTCGGGGTGCTCAGAACTAACCGCGACATGACCGCGGAGCGGGAGCGGATCGCGGCGTACTTCGATGCCGAGCCGGACAAGACACTCGGCTTCCTCGCCGAGATGGACATGGGCGCGCCGGAAGGCGACGGACCGGTCGTCTACAGCTGCCCGATGCATCCAGACGTCGTGCAGGAGCAGCCCGGGCACTGCCCGGAGTGCGGAATGAAGCTGCTGGCAGTCGAGGCACCATCGAGCTACACCTGTCCGATGCACCCAGAGGTCGTGAGCGATCAGCCCGGGCACTGCCCAGATTGCGGCATGAAGCTCCTGCCCTCACACCTCGTCGCTGAGGCGGGCGGCGGCCACGAGCACGGTGCAGAGCACGGGCATCACATGCACGAGCACGGTGGGCACGAGCACGACGACCATTCACATGAAGGACACGACCACGCCGCGGCGGGCGGCATCGAGTGGGAAGACGACATGGTCGAGATCAACAAGCTGACCACGCCGGCGAACATGCGCTGGAAGCTGATCGACAAAGCCACCGGCGACGAGAATGCCGCGATCGACTGGCGCTTCCGGGTTGGCGACCGGGTGAAGATCCGGTTGCTGAACGAGATGGCGGGCGACCACCCCATGCACCACCCCTTCCACGTGCACGGCGCGGGGCGATTCCTGGTCCTCGCCCGTGACGGGAACGTCGAGCCCAACCTCGTGTGGAAGGACACGGTGCTCGTTCGTACCGGGGAGACGGTGGACATCCTGCTCGACGTCACCAACCCCGGCTTGTGGATGGCTCACTGCCACATCGCCGAGCACCACGAGAGTGGGATGATGTTCAGCTTCAAGGTAACGCCGTGAGCGCTGTGGCCGACGCCGGCGCGCGGTCCCCGACCGCGGTTGGGCAGGGCATGACGCCGAGGGCGCTGTGGACGTTGGCGATCACGTCGGTGGCGGTGTTCATGGTCACGCTCGACAACCTCGTGGTGACCACTGCGATCCCGGTGATCCGCAAAGACCTGCACGCGGGCCTGAGCGGGCTTCAGTGGACCGTCAACGCGTACACGCTGACGTTCGCGGTGCTGCTGTTGACCGGGGCTGCCCTGGGCGATCGTTTCGGCCGTCGGCGGCTGCTGGCGAGCGGAGTCGCGATCTTCACCGCAGCGTCCGCCGGAGCGGCGCTGGCGCCGTCGATCGTTGCGCTGGACGTTGCTCGGGCGCTGCAGGGGGTTGGCGGCGCGATCGTGATGCCGCTGACGCTGACGGTTCTGTCTGCCGCGGTGCCGGAGTCTCGGCGCGGGGTGGTGCTTGGCATCTGGGGAGGCATCAGTGGGCTCGCCGTCGCGCTGGGGCCTTTGGTCGGCGGCGCGATCGTCAGCGGCATCTCCTGGCACTGGGTGTTCTGGCTCAACGTGCCAATCGGCCTGGCGCTCGTACCGTTCATCCTGCTGCGCCTCGAGGAGACGCGCGGCCCGGCGAGCAAGCTCGACCTGCTCGGTCTGGTCCTCGGCAGCGCCGGGCTTATCGGGATCGTGTGGGGTCTCGTCCGCGCCAACGACGAGGGCTGGACGTCGCCGGCAATCGTCAGCGCGTTTGTCGTGGGCGGCGCCTTGCTGGCGTGCTTCGTTGCCTGGGAGCTGCGTACCGAACAGCCGATGCTGCCGATGCGCTTCTTTCGCAACCGGACATTCGCGCTGGCCAACGTGGCAAGCCTGCTCATGTTCTTTGGGATGTTCGGCTCGATCTTCTTCATCGCTCAGTTCTTCCAAACCGTCCAGGGCCTCTCGCCGTTTCAATCCGGGCTGCGGGTCCTTCCGTGGACCGCGATGCCGATGCTCATCGCACCGATCGCGGGCGCGACGTCCGACCGCATCGGTGGCCAGCGCCTGATGGGAGCCGGGCTGACGTTGCAGGCGATCGGACTGGCATGGATCGCCGCCGTAACGACGCCGACCACCCCCTACGTTGAGCTCATCGGACCGTTCCTGATCTCGGGCATTGGTATGGCGCTGTTCTTCGCCCCCGTCGCCAACGTCGTGCTGTCCTCCGTGTGGCCCCACGAGGAAGGGCAGGCCTCCGGCGCCAACAACGCCATCCGTGAGCTTGGCGGCGTATTCGGCGTGGCCGTTCTGGCCGCCGTGTTCACCGTCAACGGCGGCTATCGTTCCGGCCAGGCGTTCGTCGATGGCATGGATCCCGCTGTGACGATCGGCGCGGCACTCGTCGCCATCGGCGCGATCGCGGCGTTCGCGATCAAGCACGTGCCGCAAACAGCACACGCTGCCGTCCCTGCTGACATCCCGCTCCTCGCACGGTGCGGATGCGCATCATGCTGGTGCGCACCCGATCTTTGTGAGGAATGCACCTGCACCTCGTGTCAGTGCGTACACGCGGACGACGGCATGGGCACCAGAGATCAAGACCTGCCGCCAAGCAGCCGCGACGCATCGCCGCCACCAGCACCCGTCCCGATCCAGACTTGATCCCGGAAGGGCGATGTATGGCGAGCGAAGCGAACGCTGAGCCCAGGGTGGCAGGTCGTGTACGAGGACCAGACCGCAGTCTGCCGTTCACATGGCAGGACGTGCGGGGAGACACACGCCGGCGCGCGGACGAGCTGGTCTGCACAGAGGCAGAGGCCGTGGCACTCGAGGCGCTGCGAACCGCCACCGGCGAGACCGACGGTGACATGGAGCGCCATACGGTGCGCCAGTATCTGATCGCCGAGCGCCTCGCTGACACCCTCGGGACTGCCTATGACCGCGAAGTGCTGCTGTGCGCGTCCTTCCTGCATGACGCCGGCCTATACGGCCCAGCCAGCAGCGGCGACGTGTACATCAAGGACTCCGCCCGCTACGCCCGGCGGACGCTCCAGCCGCTTGGGTGGCCCGAGCAGCGGCTGCAAACCTGCATCGACGCGTGCGAGCAGCACCACGCCCTCACCTCACGGTGGTGGATGCCCAAGGAGGTCGAGCTTGTCCGCCGGTCCGACCTCGTCGAGGTGTTTCCCGAGCTCGTGCGCTTCGGCATTCCGCGGTCGTGGCTGAAGCGGCAGCTATGGCGGGCGGTGCCGCGCGCCGGCTTCTGGCCTGCCACGCTCACCATCACTCGGGAGCACTGGCGGCGAATGCTGCCGGGCATGTTCAGACCTCCGGTGCCCCAGGGGTCATCCACCGCGGGACCCCGATGACTCCCAACACACCCGCACGAATCGGAACGCTGGCCTGGGCAGAGCGCACGGGCGGCATCCTCAGCCGACGCGAACGCATCAGTCTGCTCGGCGACGCGATCCGACTGCAGATGCGGATCCTCCCAGCACAAACACGAGCGCTGCTGGGCCGCACGAACTCGCGGACTTTCAGCGTCGACCCGGACCGCCTGCGAGTTCCGGACACCACGATCGCTCGGGAAGCCGAAGCCCTCTCGTCCGAGGTCTACACGCAGATACTGCGCAACCACTGTCTGCGCAGCTATGCCTGGGGCACGATCCTGGCGGAGCGAGACCGGCTGGAGCACGACCCCGAACTCTTCTACGTGACCTGCCTCCTGCACGACCTCGGCCTGACCGACCGCTACCGCGACACCGTAACCGGCCAGTCGTGCTTCGCCGCCACAGGGGCCACCGTCGCCCGGGATTGGAGCCGGGAGCACGGCTGGCGAGAGCCTCGCTGCACGGCCCTCGCTGACGCGATCTGTCAACACCTCAACCCACAGGTTCGGCCCGAACGCGGAATGGAAGCTCACCTCGTACAGGCGGGTGCGGGTTTCGATGTCGTTGGCATCCGCCGCTGGGAGGTGGCGACGCCCTCTGTCCAGGCCGTGCTCGCTCGCCATCCCCGACTCGGCTTCAAGCAGTCGTTCGGCAGCGCCATGTGCGCCGAAGCCGATCACCACCACGGCACGAGGATCCACTTCCTCTCTCGCTACATGCAGTTCGGAACCCGCATCAACCGGGCGCCCTACGACGACTAATTTGAGGCCCCAACCACGCTGCTGCCCTGATGCGCGGCGGCCCGAGCGCGGCCAAGCCGACAAGCAAATGACCCCACACAACCATTTCCCCGCCGGCTAGTCCATCCGCCGCGTCTAACCGTGCGCCGATGCTGTGGGGCGTCGCCGTCGGTATCGCCCAAGCGGCGACGCCATTAGCGTTCTGGTGGCTGGACGGCGCGACGGTATATGCACTCGGCCTCAGCGTGATAGCCGCGATCTACATCGGCTTCGCCGTAGCCGACGGACGGTGGAACATCATCGCCGCCGAGAGCGGCGTGGCACTCGGCTTCGTCGTCATCGCCGCCGCCGCCATCACCGCCTCCCCGTGGCTTCTAGTCATCGGCTACGTCGGTCACGGGCTCAAAGACCTCTGGCAGCACCGCACCCACTTCGTTTCCAACACGAGGTGGTGGCCGCCCTTCTGCATGGTCGTCGACTGGATACTCGCCGCGATCATCGTCGTCGAGATCATCGCTGGCCTGCACTTTCGGTAGTCGGTCCACCGCGTAGCCCCCTTGTTCTGAGCAGACACCTCGTCACACGCGGCAACGGCTACTGCTCGCCCGTCGGAAGCAGACGCCCCCGTTCCCGCCTTCCGTGCGCATACGAGGGCCCGGCCTGGAGCGCCAACAAGTACCTCGCCGGGGCGGAAGCCGGTGTCGCCGTCATCGGGCCTGTTCTGCGGGAGTTCTTGGTACTGCTCTCCTGCTCCGACTGGCGGCGGCAGCCGACCACCATGGGGACTGGGCGCCTCGTCGTGTTGCCAAGAAAGCGCCGTAGGTGCGGAGCAGGGCGGGGGGGTGCGGCTGCTTCGCGCCGTCACATGGCGATGACGATCTTTCCTCGGGCGTGTCCCTCTCCCTGATAGCGGAGAGCGTCAGGGACATCGCTGAGGCTGAAGCGCCGATCGATGACCGGGGCGACCTTGCCGGCTTCGACGAGCTCCTTCAGAACACCCAGGTCCTCTTTGTTGTGCCGCACGACGAACACCCGCATCCGCTGGCGCACAAGAGGCGACAGCAACAGCGCCTTAATCTGACGACCGAGTCCTAGCCAACGACCCATGTCCTTCACCCCAACAACGACATACGTGCCCCGCGGGGTCAGCGCACGTCTGCAGTCCGACAACGAACGGCTCCCGACCAGATCGAGCATCACGTCGTACCGCTGCCCCGTTTGGGCGAAGTCCTCGCTCGTGTAGTCGATGACCTGGTCGGCGCCAAGGGATCGGACCGTGTCGAGGTTCCTTGTGCTGCAGACCCCCGTCACGGTCGCTCCGAACGACTTCGCGATCTGCACGGCAAACGTCCCGACGCCACCCGACGCACCGTTGATCAACACCTTGTCCCCCGGCTGCACCTTTCCTTGATCGCGAACGGCGGCCAGCGCGGTGAACGCGGAGTCTCCAACCGCCGCCGATTGCTCGGAGGTGAGGTTCGCCGGCTTGGGCAGGAGATCGCTCTCCGCAGCACACGCATACTCGGCGAACGCGCCTTTGCACCAGCCGAACACCTCATCGCCCGGCCGAAACTGCCTAACGTTCCGCCCGACCGCCTCGACCTGCCCGGCGATATCGAGCCCCGGTACCTCGCGCCTCGGCCCCCGCAGTCCGGCTACCAAGCGGATCACGTACGGCACTCCCCTCATGAGATGCCAGTCGCCGATATTGACTGCCGCGGCGTGCACACGTACCAGCACCTGATCGTCGCCGACGGCCGGCTCCTCGACGTCCCTGAGCTGCAGGACATCAGGGGAGCCATACCGCCTTTGAACGATCGCCTTCATCGTGCCCTCCCGGGCCAGCGCGGAGTTGGCGCTCCTCCCAGGGTCAGACCGACCCTATCCGCTCGCAGCTCATGGTGCTCTCGGTCATCACCGGCTCGCTGTCCCCCCGATCCCCGATCGTGCGATCAGCACCAACCACGGCCCGACCGTGTCGAGCCCGACGCGCAAGCTGCGCGACCTCTAACTCGTATCCGCGCAAGGCAGACCATCAGGTCGAGCATGTGGATGGAGGCGACCGCTCAGACGGACGCGGACGACCACGCTGTGGCTGGCCGCGCGCGTCCCTTGGCACGCCGAAGGATGCTGTTCGGGGCGGGGAGGGGGCCGGGCCAGTGTTGACGGATGAGGTCGGCGTCGGCGGACTTGAGCGCGGTGCGGATCGCGATCGCGACCACGAGCGCGTCGTCGAGACGGCCGATGACCGGGATGAAGTCGGGGATCAGGTCGAGTCGCAGGCCGAGGTACCACGCGAGGGCGCGGAGCTTGAGCTTGTCGAACGGTGCGACGCGCGGGTCGTCGAGCAGGCGCGCGCAGACGACCGTGATCTCGGGGGCGTAGCCGGCGAGTGTGCGGGCCTTGCGCTTGATCGCGGCGAGCGTCAGCGCCGCGAGTGCGCCAAGGAGCGCGAGGGTTGCGAGGGCGGTCAGCCCCCATTGCCAGAGGGTCATGGGTTGGTCCTTGTGGTCGTGTTCGGGTCGGGTTGGGTCGCGGGTTGGTTGCGCGGGCCGCGGATGTCGGCGGGGAGGGAGAAGGTCAGCGTGGCGATGATGGCGGCGGCCAGCGCGAACGCGCCGGCGGTCTGCCACTCGCCGTTGGGAAGCAGGCTTTGGGTCGGGTAGGCGAGCAGGATCGTGGTGGCGACGCCGAGCGGGATCGCCCGGGTCTCACCGAGGACCTTGCGGCGAGCCGACCTCAGGATCGCGATCACGTTGCCTCCGGCGCCGGTGCCGTGCGCTCGAGTCGTTGGACGGCGAGCCACGCGGTGGCCGCGAATAGGCATGCGAGGTAGAGCGGCGCGAGCTCGGACAGCGGCCAGTGCGCGCGTAGGCCCTCGGCGGTGAAGTAGGTTCCGAACGCGGTCAGCGCGATGCCCATCCCGAGCTTGATCTGCGTCTCAGGCAGCCGCTGGAGCGGCTCTCTGAGCGCAAACCCAGCGCCGGCGACCAACGCCAGAGCGACAGCCGCGCCGAGCAAGGCGGGCTCGAGATGCCCCGGAGCCGCGCCGAGCGCGAGGACGATCAGGCCGACCTCGAGACCCTCGAGAAACACGCCCTGGAACGCGAGCCCGCGGGCCGCCCAGTCGCGCCCGGCCGCAACGCGCGGGAGTGCGGTCGCGGCGTCGCGCGCCTCGACGAACTCGTGGTAGGAGCTGGCGCGGCGCCGGCGGCCGGCGACGCGAAGTACACCCTTGCGCAGCCATTCGAGCCCGAACAGCAAGAGGGCGCCGCCGACGATCACGCGCAGCACGGATATTCCCGCGCCGGCCCGGAGGGCTGGGCCGAGCACAAGGCACAAGGTCAACACGCCGATCGCGGCCGCGAGCGCGCCGGTCAGCGCGTCACGAAAACCTCTCGTCACCCCGACCGCGAGGACGATCGCGAGCGCCTCGAGCAGTTCGACCGCGGACGCGCCCGCGGCGGCCGTCAGCGTCATCGCGAAACTCACCGCTCAGAGCTCCGCCCGCGCGTTGCCGGTGACGGCTCTGCGGGCAGGTCGTGCTCGATCTCGGCGTCTCCGTGCGTACGGTCAAACACGGCGGTCGTGTAGCGGGCCAGCGCCTCGCTCGCTTGCTCCATCGCCGTCTCGGCATCGCCGGCGCGATCGCAGCCGCACACATCGCGGGCTGTGATCCGCTCGTGCCAGCGCTTGAGCTTGTCGAGCTCTGCCTCTTCCTCGTCGAGCTCGGCAAGCGTGAACTTCTGCTTCCCGAACTCCTTGTCGATCTCATCGACGAGCTTCTCGCATTCGGAGATGAGCTCGCCGTACTCCTCGGCACGCGCCTGGTTCCAGGCCGCGCGCAGCCGCGCGTCGTCCGCGGCGTCGAGCGGGTCGGCCCGGAGTGCAACCGCGCTGCCGCCGACCTCGTCGACCGCCGCCCGGATCCGAGCCACGGCCCGTTCGAACGGCTCGCCCTCGGGAAACGCGACCACCGACTGCTGCAACTGCAGCGCGCCGCTGCGGCGCACCTCCCGCCACACCGCCACACGGGCACTCGAGCGGTCCGCCGGAAGCCGGTAAGTAAGAAGAAACCAGCGCACGCCACGAGTGTAACACGCGTTACCAGATACGGAAACGGGTATTCACGCAGCACCAAGACCATCGGCGCCCGCCGCGACCTGCCGGGGGCGCTAACCCGCCCGGACGATCCGCTCCCGAGGCGGAACGCTGGCCGTCGCCGATCACCGCGCGCCGAGAACCCGGCGGGCGGCGATCGACGCGCAAGCCGGCCCCGAGGACTTCGCGGCCTAAAGGAGCGCGAATCGCAGGATGCTCGCGGCGCCGAGTGCCAGGCAGTACACGGCGAACGGGCGGAGGGTGCGGGTGCGGAAGTAGCGGACCAGGTAGCGGACGGAGAGGTAGGCCGCGACACCGGTGACGAGCATGCCGACGGCGACCTGACCGTGGATGTGCGCGCCGGCCTGCCCGAACAGCGTGGGGAGTTTGAGGATGCCGGCGGCGAGGATCGGCGGGGTGGCGAGCAGGAACGCGAACCGGGCAGCGTCCTCGTGGTCGAGTCCGCGCCACAGTCCCCCGACCATCGTGACGCCGGAGCGGCTGATGCCGGGGAACAGCGCGAGCACCTGGAGCAGGCCGACCGACACGCCGTCGCGATAGGGGAGGCGGGAGATGCGGGCGTCTGACGCATACGCCTCGGCGAGGTCCTCTGCCGAGCGCGGGCCGCGGAGGGATGGGGTGAGTACGGCAGCCTGCGCGTCGAGCTCGGGCGAGCCGCCGGCGATCGGCATCGGCGCGTGTCGCGCCAAGTGCGCGGTCGTGGCAGCTTCTGCGCGCCGGCGTGCCCGGTCGCCGGCGAGCAGGATCAGTCCGTTGATGACCAGGAAGATGCTGGCCGCGAGCGGCTTGGCGAAGATCGTGCGGAACGTGTGCTCCAGCGCCAGGCCGGTCAGACCGACCGGGATGGTGGCGATCACGATCAGCCACGCCAGGCGCTCGTCGGACCCCTGGGCGCTGAACTTACGGTCGCGGAGGGTGCGGCGGGCGCTGCGGATGAACCCTCCGACGATGCGGATCCAGTCGGCGCGGAAGAACCACAAGAGCGCCAGCGCGGTGCTGACGTGCAGGGCGACGATGAACGCGAGGTAGAACGAGCTCTCGCTGTTGGCCTGGGCCGACTGGGTGACCAGCGTGTTCCAGCTGCCGCCGAACCAGGCTGGGACGATCACCGAGTGCCCGAGGCTCGAGACCGGAAACAGCTCCGTGACGCCCTGAACGAGCGCGATGACAATCGCCTGCAGATAAGACACGCCGGATCACCAAACGAACGCCCGCAGACGGCGGCTTTTTGCGCCGGCGGTCGTGGCATGAACGTTTCCACACGCGGCCCCGGGCCAGCCACCGACGCCCGCTCGTGCGCGCGGAGTCGGACCCGTTCAAATCCTGAGCACCACCGTCGGCTGGATCGCGTCCGTGGCGGACCACAAGCGGTGTCGCTCCGGTAGAAGGCGCTCCTAGGAGCGCCGCACCGCGGTGACTACGAACGTGACGTAGTTCATCGTGAAGCTCCCGCCTACGGCGTCGATCGCCTCCCCGACGCCTGCCAGCAGGTCGAACATCTGGCTGTCAGGAATGGCGCCGCCGCTTGTCTGGACTGCGTCCAGCCACTCGTCGCGCGTGTAGGACTCGGCCCACTCGAACCGCCACTGCTCCGGCTCATCGAACGCGCCAGTCGCGCCCATGCCATCGGCCGCCTTGGCGCACATCGCCGAATGCGCCTCTTCCATCGATCTTCTCCCCAGACGGGCGACGAGCGCCGCCGGCAAGACCCGGCGATAGACCTCGGCGAACGCTTCGTCGAGGCCCGCTGGCGGCTGGCCCGTGTTCCAGAACACCGCCAACCGACCACCGGGCCGCAACACGTCGGCCGCCTTCGCCGCCCCCGCAACCGGGTCCACCCAATGCCAACTCTCCCCCGAGACGACCATGTCGAATTCACGACCCTTAGGCTCCCATGCCTCGAACGTCGACACCTCGACCTCCACGCCGCTGCGCCGCGCGAACCCGGCCAGCCGTGCGTCAGGGTCGACCCCCAGCACCTGGCAGCCAGCCGCTTGAAACTGCCGCGCCACGATGCCAGTACCAACGCCTACGTCGAGAACGAGTCCTCGAGGGGCTGTAGCGACAAGGCGCTCGATCAGAACAACGGGATAGCGCGGCCGGGCGCGGTCATAGCGCTCTGGATCCGACCCGAACGATTCGGCTGCCTGCCGCTGGTGATGCGGCTCGTTGTTGGCAACAGGCGCAGCCTCGGAAGACGCCACCGGATCATTATCGAGGGCGGCCACTTGGCGAGTCCGTCGAGCACGTCATTCACGCCAAGGCGCCACCGCGCGCCGGATGTCAGTGGTCCACATCCCGGCGGCCTGACCCTTGTCGGGGGCACGTGACTGGTCCTCGTCCGACGCCCGGTCCGGCCAGCGTTGACCGGACTCGCAGGGCCGGAGTCAGCCTGACTCGGGCGGGGTCGTAGTCGCGTTGGCGCTGTTCTCTCAGTGCACTTGAGCGTGGCTCGCTTCCAGCGACAAGCCGTGGCGGTGCCCCTCGATGATCGACCAGAACCGCGAGCAGCGCATGGGGTCATCGGCGGGGCAGTGCCGGCCGTGCTCGAGGACCTCGCGGGCGACCTCGAGCTGACGTTGTTGCTCGACCACCTCGGCCAGCTTGCGGTCGATGATCTCCTGCCGGGCTCGCGGCTTGTCCGCCGCTAGGAATGAGCTCACCTCAGCGAGCGTGAACCCGACCTCGCGCAAGAAGCGGATGACGCCGACTTCTGCGACGGCCGACGCGGCGTAGCGGCGGCGTCCGGACTCTCGGGCTGTCGGCGTGACCAGCCCGAGCTCGTCGTAGTAGCGCAGCGCGGTCGTGGGCACGCCCGTGCGCTCGGCCAGCTCACCGATCGACAGGAGCCTCGGCGTGGCCTTCGCGCGCGTGTCCGTTCGGAGCGCAGACACTTGACTTCGAGCGTACTCGAAGTGGTCTACTCGACGCATGGACATCAATCAACGCATGCGCCGCCGCCTCGTCGCCCAGGCCCATAACCCCACGGGACCGGCCGGGCACGTCGTCAGCTGGATCTTCGGCCATCGCTCGTCGAACGTCCGGCGCAACCGCTGGGCGGTCGAACTCCTCAACATCCAGCCGACCGAGCGGGTCATCGAGCTCGGCTGTGGGCCCGGCGTCGCCGTTGCCGCGCTTGCCGACCGCGCCACGCAGGGCCTCGTGGTTGGCGTCGACCATTCCGAGGTCGTGATCGCTCAGGCGCGACACCGTAACGCGGAGGGCATGAGACAGGGGCGGGTCCGTCTCATACACGCCCCGGTCGAGTGCCTGCAGGTGACCGGCGGGCCGTTTGACGCGGCGCTGGCGGTCAACACGGTCGGCATGTGGCCGGAGCCCACCACACGGTTGCGCGAGATCGGCCGGCAGTTGCGGCCCGGGGGCCGAATCGCGCTCGTGTCCCAACCCCGTTGCCCGGGCGCCACCGCTGCGACGTCGGCGGCGGCGGGCGACCGGCTGGCGGCGCAGCTATCAGACGCTGGCTTCACGGTCGTTCGCGTAGAAACGCTCGAGCTCGAGCCGCCGGCGGTGTGCGTGCTTGCCACCCAGCCTCATGGGGAGTGACTTGCTCACGATGTTGGCTCGTTCGCGGCGAGCGTCGTTTCCCGGCGCTTCGGCACGCGTTTGGCTGCCGCATGCGCGGCGGCGATGACAAAGTTGGCTCCCCTCGTTTCCGTGCGGTCCGATTCGGAGCCTGGCCACCCGATCGTCGGGCCCGGTCAGCGGCAGGTGATATGTGCAAGCTCGGCGACGGCCCCCTGAGTGCGTCTATCGACATGGCTACCGGACGTGCTGGACAGCCACATTGCCCACAAAAAAAATGAGGCCGACTGTCGAGGCCTCCCGTCCCCGAACTAGTGGGCGGGGACGGGAGGCTGGGGTTCGGGACGCGGCGCGTTACGCCGCGGCTGCGTCGCCGCCTAGGTCGAGGTCGGCAAGGTCGGACTCCCCGCGGTGGGCGGCGAGTTCGACGGTGGTCTCGGGTGGCTCGTAGAACACGAACGTGTCGCGGTGAAGGGTCGCGAGGCGTGGGGAGAGCATGGGTCGCAGGAACTCCCAGACTGCGGCGCGTAGCGGGCTGTGTCCGCCCGGGAGCGCGTCGGCGAGCTTGCGGGCCATGCGCTCGGTGCCCAGCGTCTTGGTGCGGGTGACGCCGTCGGGGTCGAGCGCGAAAGCGGCGGCCCAGCTGGCGGTGAGTTGTGCGATCCCGCGGAGGGGGTCGGGGTCGTTGAGCGCGCGCTCGAGTTCCGCGTCGAGGATCGCGTCGGGCTGGCGCGGCTCGCGGCGGCCGGTGTCGCCGATCGGCTGCTGCCGATCCTGGTTTGTCCAGCCGGCGCCGTAGGCGATCACGTCGCGGTAGTGCCTGGCGAGGAGGTGGCAGATGATCGCTTTGAGCGCGTGCAGCTGGCCGGGGGTGGGGTCCATGAGCCCGGCGCGCAGATCTTGGCCGAGCCCCAGGTTGCTGTTGGTCGCCTCGGCTTGACGCAGGCGCTGCGCGTTGCGGCGTTCGCGGTCTTCCTGTCCGGCGGCACGCAGTTCGTCGTCGTCGAGGCCGGCGCCGGCGAAGAACGCCTCTTCTCGGGCGGGCTGGTCGTTCTCGTGGTTGGCGAGTTGCTCGTGGGCGAGGTCGATGATGAACAGGGGGTTGACGACCCAGATGCCGTCGGCGAAGTCCTGTCCGCGGTGGTGGACGTAGGCGAAGCGTCCGGCGCGGGCGCGGTCGCGGGTCTGCTGGGTGATCGTGAGCTTGAGCGCCTTTGTCTTCGCGCGGGCGGTGAGCGTGTCGAGCTCGCGGTCGATCTTGTCCACTTCGCAGACGAGGATGTGGGCGAGCTGTTCTCGCTCGGTGGCGGTGAGGTGCGTGCGGGCACGTTCGATGTGCTCGGCGGCGTCGAGCATGGCGCCGTCGTCGATGCGGACGGCGTAGGTGTGCTCGTCTTCGACGATGGTGCGGTGCACGAACGCGCCGAGGTCCCGCAGCGCCCTGTCGTGCAGGTCGGTGCTGGTGATGCGCTTGGCGACTGCCTGGGTGAGGTTGGGGGCGATCTCGTGCATATCGGCGAGGCGGTTTGCCATCGTGACCGATAGCTGGTGACCGTTGGGCCGCTCGGCGACCCGTTCGCGGATCGGCTCGGGAAGGCTGAGCTGGCGGCGCAGGTTGTGCGCGCGCTTGGGGGTGATGCCAAGGTCGGCGCACACCGCGAGGACGCGGTCGTCATCTGCCAGGCCGGCGCGGGCGTGCCAGCAGTCGGCGAACTGTTGCTGCTGGTCGACGAGGCCGAGCTCCTCGCGCTGGTTGGCCTGGGACTGGATGCGTCTGACCTCGTCGGGCGTGGGCTCGTGGTCGAGCAGCAGGACGATCAGGGTGCGCACTGGCGCGAGTCCTTCGAACCCGTCGGTGCCGGCGAGTTCGTGGCTGGCCTTAGCGGCGAGCAGACGCCGCTGTCCGTCGTACAGCAGGACGGTCGGGTGGTTGTGGGTGGGGCGGTGGCCGATGCACGGGATCAGTTGCCCAGTGCGCATCAGCAGCGCGGAGAGGGACTCGATGCTTTCGTGGGAGATGTGCTTGCGTGGGTTGGGTGCGAGCTCGAGGTCCTCGAGGGCGATCCGCTCGATCGTTCCCTCGACGGGCGCCTGGGCGACGGTGGTGATGTCGAACAGGGCGGGGGAGGGCAGCAACGCTGGGTTGGGGTTGGGCATGCGGCGGTGGCCTTTCACGTGGAGGGTGCTGTGGGTCGCGCGCGCACGCGCGCCTGTAGCGCCGCGACGGTGTCGGCGGCGATGTGGTCGAGCGCCTGGGCGGGGTCGGTGATGACGTGGATGCGGTCGCACTCGACGCTCAGTGGCGCGATGCCGATCGCGAGGTGGATCGTTGGGACGTCGTGGTCGGCGAGCCAGCGGATGCGTTCGACTCCGGCTTGCGTGTCCGCCCATCCACCGTCACTCAAGACGTAGACTAAGCGTGGGCGGCGGGGGTTTGTCATCTCGAGGTGCTCGCAGAGCAGCTCGATCGCGTCGCCGGCGAACGCGGTGCCGCCGCCGGTCTTGATTCCGGGAACGAGCGGTAGCGGCCGCGTGCCGTCGGCGAGCAGCGTGACGCTGTTGCCGAACAGGGCGGTGGCGCAGCGCCCGCCGATCTGTCTGAGGCCGTCGGTGAGGATCCAGCAAATGGGTCCGAGCGCGTGCTCGTAGGCGGCCATCGAGCCGGAGGTGTCGATTACCAGTCCGACGTGCGGCTCCTGGATCGGCGCGGTGACCTGTTGGGTGATCCGCCACGGGTGGGTGCTGACGGGTCGTCCGGTCTGTCGTTGTGCTTTGCCGCGGGCGTAGGCGCGGCCGTCGAACCGTCCGCCGGGGGTGCGCTTGTCGATCCGCTTGGTGCCGTGCGTCATCGCCTGCCGCAGTCGGGTGGCGTACCGCCGGGCTTGCTGGACCTCGTCTGGTGCCGGTGGTCGGTCGACGCCTCGGTTGGGCATCCGGCCGGTCGGCATCCCGGTCCCGCGTCCCGAGCGCCTCGAGGGGCCCTCCTCGCGCCGCGCGGCCGCGTCCGCAAGTACCTGCTGCAGGTCGATGTCGGCGTCGAGTTGCTCGAGTTGGTCGCCGCGCGACTGGTCCAGTGCCTGCTCGAGCGCGTCGCCCAGCGAGCCCGCTGCGGGCTGATCGCCGCTCCCGTTGGATGCTTGATCGCCGCTGCTCGCTGTGTCGCGGTCGGCGGACGGGGGCGGGTCGGGCGGGCCGATGATCGCGCGGTACTCGCGCGCTGCGCGGTCCAGCGCCTCGAGCTCGCCGTCCGGGATCCAGATGAGCCTTGCGAACAGCTCATCCAATGCCGCGAGATCCCGGTCGCCGAGAGCCTGCCGCCAGACGTTGCGCAGCGCGTCCAGCACGGCCGGGTCGAGGATGCCGTAGTGGGTGCGGGCCTGCAGGTACGCGGTCGCGCGGCCGGCCATGTCGCGCGTGAGCGGCGTGCCGGCCGTCGCCGTGGTGAGGAGCTCGCCGGCGAACACGGGGAGGATCACGTCGGTGACGGCCGCTCGGAGCGCGTGGCGCACGAACCGGCCGCGGAGCGTGCCGGGCGGGTGGTCGCGGACGCCGTGGGCTTCCATCCGCGGCTCCTCGAGCAGCCGTCGGTCGATCGCGAGCTGGCGATCGTCGGGGTTCTCCGATTCGCTGAGCGCGATGTCGTGCTCGATCGTCCAGCGCTTCGTGTGCTTGCCGTGGAAGGTCTCGTGCAGCGCGACCCCGAAGCAGCGCAGCACCGCCGGCCGCTCGAGCCGGCTGGCGAGGATCTGCTCGCGGGTGCCGAGCAGCGTGTCGGAGTCGAGGTAGACGGTGCGGGAGTGGATCTCGATGTGCCCGGGGTCAGAGAGGCCGGGGCCGATCAGCGCCCACACCGGGTACAGCCGCTGCAGGATCGCCGTCCAGTGGTCGGAGAGCTCCTGGTAGACGGGGTCGAGCTTGCCTCGCTGGGCGGCCGCGCGATGCAGCTGCGCCACGAACACCGCCGGCCGGCCCGTGCTCTGGGTCGTGCTCATGAGGTCACCGCGCGCGGGTAGCCGTGGAGGCTGGGGAGCCGGCGGGTGGCGGACACCTTGAGGTGGGCGTAGCCGGCCTGGTCGAGCATCCGGCAGACGGCGGCGGCTTCGGCGTCCTGCACCTTGCCGGCCTGGACCTGCTCGGTGAGGTTGGAGACGAACAGGGCGAGCGCGGCGCGCTCGCCGACGCGGTCGATCATGCGGGCGAGCGCTTCGACGTCGCGGAACTGCGGCGTCCACATCAGGCCGTCCTCGCCGGCGATCCGCTGGCGGTCAAGCGCCATCGCCTCGCTCACCAGCGGTCTGGGGGCGCCGAGCTGCGCGAGTGCGGGCCAGTTGCTCGTGATCTCCAGGGTCGCGGGGAACCGCGAGTGCCACGCGTCCGGAATGTCGGTCGCGCCCACCAGGCCCGGGTTATAGGCGAGCAGGCACGCGAATCCGGGTCTCGCGATCACCGTCTCGCCTGTCGCCGGCAGGTAGAGCGACAGGCGGCCGTCGAGGCACGAGTTGATGCTCAGCAGGGCGACGTCGCGGATCGTGTTGACCTCGTCGATCATCACCACCCAGCCCTCGCGCATCGCCTGCACGAAGGCGGAGTCGACGAGCCGCACGGTGCCGGCGTCGTCGGCGGCGGGCACGAACTCGTGGCGGAACAGGTACTCGTCGCTGGACGGGCCGCCGGTGATCTCCACGAACCCGTAGAACGGGACGCCGTGACGGTCCTCAACGTCGCGGCCGCGGGCCTGCCAGAGCCGGTAGGCCACACATCTGGCCAGCTGCGACTTCCCGGATCCGGGTGGTCCGATCAGGCGCAGGAACGTCGACTCGGCCGGCCGGTCGGTATCGATCAGCGCGCACGCGAGCTCGTCGATCGGCTCACCGTGCAGCCGCGGCGGGTAGATCCGCCTGCCGTCCGGCAGCAGGACCGGTGCGCTCACCGATTCAAGCTCCAGCACACCGCTGGGGCGTTCCGGGGCGAGGTCGCCCTCCTCGGCGACCCGGTCGATGGCGGACAGTGCTGCGTCGATCGCGCTCATGCGCGACCTCCTTCCGTTTGACGTGATCGGTGTGCGGCGACGGGCTTCGCGGCCCGTCGGGTCCGGCGGCCGGCGGTTCAGGTGCCGAACACGCTCGCCGCGACCCGCAGGCGGGCCGCGGTGGCGGCGTAGCCGGCGTCTTGCTTCGCGTCGGCTACCTGGCCGGTGATCTGCCCGAGCTGCGTGGCGACCGTGGATTGGTTGGCGGCGACGCCTTCGAACGAGTCGAGGACCGCGTGGTGCTCGGCACCGCGGGGGGAGAGGATCGAGACGATGTGCTCGACCCCGGCGCCGCGGATGTACGGGATGTAGGTCTGCACCCAGGCGCGCGCAGCGCCCGGGCGCGCGGCGCGGCCGACGCGTTGCTCGAGGCCCGACGGCAGCCACGGGAGATCCAGGTGGCAGATCACGGACGCGGTCTGCAGGTTGTGGCCTTCATGCCCAATCTTGGACAGGCACAGCACGGGGAACTCGCCGCTGGTGAAGGCGTGCTTTAGCTCCTCGAACTCGGATGGCTTGACCTGACCGTCGGCGACCTGCGCCTGCACGCCGTGGCGTTCGCCGAGCGTGCGGGCGAGCTGGCGCAGGCACCAGACGCGCTCCGCGAACACGATCACCTGCTCTTCCGCGGCAACGCTGGCGAGCGTCTGCGCGGTGATCCCCCTCAGTAGCGGCAGGCCGTCGCCTCCGCCGCGCATCGCGTCGGCGACGAGACCCTGGCGGACCAGCGCTTTGGCGAGCGCCGCCTGCGAGTGCGTGAGCGTCTCCGGGTCAACTGAGGCGTCCACGAAGACGCCCACGTTCCCGAGCACGACGCCTTGTGCTCTCGAGAGCTCGGCGAGCGCCTGCTTGAACAGCTCCCTGCCGGCCTCGAGCGTCCTGAGCTCGCGGAGCACCTCGAGCAGTCTGCGGTACGCCTCGCGTCCGCCCTGGCGGATCGCTTCGAGCAGTTCCCGGAGCGCGGGGTCGGGGTCGATCGCGAGCGGTTTGGCGGGCCGGACCTGCGGCATCCAGGCCTGCATGTCCTGCCGGGTCACGCGCACCAGGTGGGGTCCGTAGTTGACTCTGAGCCGGTGGGCGTTGATCTCGTCCATGAGATCGCCGCCCTCACGCGTGTTGAGCCGCTCGGTGATCATCGCCTCGTCGCCGACCGCGAGCCCGACCAGCACGTCGAGGTGCTCGGCGCTCTTGCCTCTCGGCGTCGCGGTCAGAAGCCAGCAGTCCGCCACCGACCCGAAGCGCACCAGCTTGAGCGCCTGGTGGGCATCGGTCGCGGGGTTCGCATACCGCAGGGCCTCGTCCGCGATCAGCAGATGCCAGGGGATCACCTGCAAGTCGGCGGGGTAGCGGTCGAGCACGCTGTTGGGCACGAGCACCACTCCGGGCCGCTCCGCGAGGGCGCGATCGAAATCGCGGATCTGCCCGGCGATCGGACGGCGCTCATCGACTACCAGCACCTCCAAGTTGGGTGCCAGCGGCGGCAGCCCGCGGCCAGGGGCGCCGAGCGCAAGCTCGTCGTGCCACTGGCCGAGCAGCCGGCCCTCGGCGACGACCATCGCCCGCAGCCGACGGGTCGTCACCGCGCGGTTCGCGAGTGCTCGACCGGTCGTCACGGTGTTGTGGGCGAGCATGCCGCCGGCGACGAAGTTGTGGTGCTCGGCGACCTCGAGGTCGTAGACCCAGCCGTTGAGCACCACGTCGTCGACACTCACGACTCGCGCGTAGAACACCTGGCGCTCGGCGCGACGTTCGAGCGCGGTGGCCGTTTGCTCGAGCTCGTCGGGACTCACCTTGCGGGCGGCGATCACCGCGGTCCGGGAGAGTGCAGCGCCAGGTGATCGGCTCATCGCATGATCGTGAGCTGTGCGGATGGCTGCGCAGCTCTCTCGTACGAGTCTTGGTGACATTCCGATCCCGTTGAAAGATTCGAATCGATGCGGTAGCAGCCACCTGCCGGGCATGCCGGCGGCCCGCAGCTTCGTGAGCACGTCGGCGATCCGGACGCACTCGACGTTGGTGTTCGTCGCCGGTTCGCATGCGTGGGCGAGCCGTTCGCGCTTACGGACATCACCGAAGCCGATTTGTTCGGCGTAGCGTCGAAGCGATTCGCCGGCGATGTAGCCCGTCCAGTACTCACGGCGGATGCCGGTGCCGTTGGTGGCCGCCTTCTCCTTGCGCGAGATGCGCAGCCAGACCCGGAACCGACGTAGCAGCGTGGACAGCTGGTCGATTACCTCGCGTGAGGCTGACGTGATCTCGACGCGCCGGTGGCGCGGTATGACCGAACCCTCGGCGTCGAAGAACGCCCGGAGGAACGCGATGACTGTCAGATCCTCGGCGGCCATGACCCGGTCGGGGATCCGCTTGTGCGCTGAGCGCCTGCCCCAGGTGTACTCAAGCTCACGCTCCAGCAGCTTGCGGTACGCCGAACTCGCGATCGTGAGCGTTGCGGCTCTGTCAGGCCTCTGGCTGATCGGCATGGTGTTCATCCGGATGCGGTACCGCTCGCCGAGGGCGGTCGCGAGGCGGCGCAGCCGGTTGAGTACCGAAGTGTCCTTCTGTGTGATCACGACACGATCGGGCCATCTCCTGCCCTGCGTGTGGTCGAGTTCGTGGCCCTCCGCCAGCTGCCATGCGACCAGCTCGACTAGCTCATAGGGCAGCGGCTCGCCGGCCCACGACAGCTTCTGTGGCACGCAGACGAAGTCGCCGGGTACCAGGTGTCGAGTCCATTCGTCGAGGCTCAGGAGTCGGTGGCTGTTGGTGATCGTGATGACCGACCCGTCGTCGAGCGTGATGCGTCGGCCGCGCTCGCGAACGCGTTGGCGGTACATAGCGCTGATTCGGCTTACAACCATCCGGCCGTCGTCGGCCAGGCTGTTGGTCACGAGCGGCTCCTTAAGCCTTGCCCAGAGACCTTCCTGGTCGGACCACCCTGGGCCGGCGAAGCGCTCCCACAGCTCATCGATGCGTGTGAGCGCGCCGTTCACGAACACGCGGGTGTCAGGTGCGCAGCACTTCCCGCTTCCGACCTGGCTCGCATCGACGCCCGAGCCAACGACCTTCAGTGCGGCGATTTCCTGCTGGCGGCCGAGCAGCACCGGGTCATCGGCGAGCGGTCGTGCCAGCGTCATGCGCATCAGCTGCCTCGCGCCGGCGTCGAGTGTGACCTTCATCCCGTGCTGCTTGAGCGCGCGCAGCTCGCTGACAGCCTGCTCGGCGACCACCCGCCGCGTCGTCGCCGAAAGACCGTCTGAGCTGGTGATCGTGAGCGCGCCGGGCCGGCCTTTCATCCGCCCCACCCGGACGGTGTGCGCCAGATGGCCGGCCGCCTCGGTCGAGAGCAGCAGGGGCAGTCCGCGCTCCACGGCTGCCTGGACCGCCTCGCCGAGGTCCATCACCGCACTCGCCTGGCCGTATCGGTCATCACGCCGCGCCGCTCCAAGCCGTCGTTGCGAGTACTCGCGGGCCGGGAACGTGACCACTCGTAGCTCGAGCTCCGCGGTCGCCGTGCCGTCGCGCCCACGATAGGAGCGGCGGGTGATGAGCAGTCGTCCCCACCGGTCGCGCTTGTCCTTCGGCGCGCCCGGCCCTATCGGCGTGCCGAGCTCGCGGGTTAGCTCCTGCGCGAGCTGCCCGGCTGAGTCCAGGCATTCCTTCGGGCCGGCGTGCAGCGTGTGCACGTTGATCCGTTCGATCAGCTCGCGCGCGGCGGTCGCGGGTACGACCGCGGAGCGCAGATCGCGGTCGAGCTGGCCGCCGAGCGAGACGAGGAGCCGGATAGCGTCCAGCGAGAGCACCGGGGTGAGCTGCCAGCCACCGCCGCGTACGGCGGGCATGACGAACAACGCGACCGGCCGCTGGACCCGGTCGACCGCCTCGAGCTGCTCGCCGGCCACCTGCAGCCATGTGGGCGAGGCGATGCGCCAGCACCGCAGCTGCGCCGGGTCGAACTGGTCGGGGTGCGCGAGCACCCACCGTGACAGGTCATCAGCCTGCCCGGCCGGGAGACCGAGGCGGCTGGCCAGCGCGTGGCGCTGCGCTCCGACATCACCGAACACGGCCGGGTCTGACAGGTCGACTGGGAGCGTCGCGTGGGCTCGGCGCAGCTTCTCGTCGAGCTGGCTCGCGGGCGCAGTAATGCGGGTCCAGTCGAGGCCGGCGTCGGCGTCCGCGCACGCCTGCCCGTCTATAAGCGTCTGGATCGCCGCGAGCGTGAGATGGCGCGGGTTGAGCGTGATCCCGTGGCGGCGCAGGACCGCCTGTGCATGCTCATCGGCGGTCCGCCATGCGTCGCGGTCGTTGGGATCGACGGGCTCGTTGTTGGCCAGTCGCACGAGCGCTCGCGAGCTGAGGTGCTCGAACGCTCGGGCCCAGCGCGGGAAGCAGCGCTGCAGCTGGCGGACCGCGTCGGTGCTCCTCGCCTGCACGATTAGCCGGTCACGCTCGCGGTCGGGGCCTCCGTCCCAGCCCGGCAGGTTCAAGTCTCGGCCCGAGCTGGTGGAGGCGGCGGCCGGCGCGACGTCGGCGGCATGGGAGGTATGCGTCATCGGTGCTCCTTTCGCGGATGCGCACGAACGCCCGCGCACCGCGGGCGTTCGTGTGGTCGGGTGGAGTTGTGCGCGCGGAGGGGGCGCGCGGAGCTTCAGCGGCCGGGCGCGAGCGCGCTCAGGCGGGTGCGCACGCCGGCGATCAGGTCGTCGCGAAGCGCTTCAGCGCGAGCCCGAGCAGGTTCTGACCGTGGTAGCCGCCTTTCGGGTGGCCGGCGCCCCAGACGAAGTCGCTGCGGCTGTCCTCAGCGAGCGGCGCGGATGGGTCAACAGCAGCCCCGAGCGCGGCGCGCTCCGGTCCGCCTCGGGTCGCTCGACGTCATCGAGTCACCGTCCAGCAGGTTCGTGATCTGCCGGCGCGTTCTACGAGCCCCGCCTGCGCGAGCCGCTTGAGCGCGGCGGTGACAGCCTGCGGACTCGGCCCCCAGCCGGTCCCGGTGATCAGCCCGATGTGGCGGCTGATCAGCTTGGGATTCATCACCGCCGGCATGCCGCTGAGCGTTGGGCTCTGCAGGGCGGCGAGTACCTGATCATCGATGCTGCGTTCTTCTCGCTGCATGACGTTCTATGCGCGTTGCTCGCGGATCCGCTGGTAGGGCCGCGCAGGGGCGGCGCGTCACCGGCCACGCGGTACGGCCGTCGACGTGCGGCTTCGGTGTCAATCGTCAGAACGGCAGGTCGTCGGCGCTCGCCTGCCCGGCCGTGTTGTCCGCCGTTTGCGCCGCTGAGGGTGCGGCCGCGGCCGGTCGGGTGACCGCAACGGGCGCGGGTGCGGGTGCGGGCGTGTGCTCGCTGGCGCCGTTGCCGTCGGGGGTGGGGTCGCGCCGGGCGCCTTCGAAGAGCACTTGGCGGGCTTTGAAGGTGACCGCTTCGCGCTTGTTGTTCTGCTGGTCTGTCCATTCGCGCCAGTCGGGCTCGGCGTCGATGAGCACGCGCGAGCCCTTGGCCAGGTACTGGGCGCAGGCGCGCGCCTGGGCTCCGAACACCTCGACGGTGAAGTAGTTGGTCTTATCGACCCATTCCTCGCCGGTTCGCCGGCGGGTGGTGGTCGCGACGCGCAGTCGGGCGACGTCGGCGCCGGAGGGGAGCTGGCGGAGTTCGACGTCGCGGGTGAGGTTTCCTGACAGTGTGGCGGTGGCGATGTCTCGCATCGGTGAGTGTCTCCTTCACGTTTGGAGTGGTTGATGTGTCGGTTGGGTGCTCGTCACGGGGCGAGGGTGGCGCCGCAGCGAAGGCAGCGCCGGGTCCGGGGGTCGGGTTTGTGCGGGTGGCAGCGCATCACTTGGATGACGCGGGTGATGTCTTCCTCGTCCCAGCTCTCGCCGTTGACATGGTTGGGGTGCCGGTAGCCGGCGAGGAACCGGCGGACCATTCCGCGCAGGTTCTGGTCACAGGACGGGTGGCAGCTGGAGCGCGCGGCGTGGATGCATGCGTGGACCGCGGCGCGGTGCGCGCGGGTGCCGGCGCCCTGCCCGTTGCGCCATACGCGGCGCAGTGCCCGTTTGAGCTTGGCCGGCACCAGCTGCCAGTGCCGCGGGCACATGAGCCGCTCACGCGACACCTGCGCGGTGCAGTCGCCGATAGGACAGCGGTGCATGCGATGGCCGCGCGCCATCCCTGGTCAGGCGGCCTTCCGTCTGGCGGGCGGCGGTTGCGGTTGCGGGCGCCGGCTGAGTGCGATGACGGGTGCGTTCTCTTGCGGCCAGCAGCCGCACTTTCCGGTGCGGTCGCCGGGTAGCCGGCCGTGGTCGCATTCGTTGTCGGCGAGTCGGCCGAGCACGCCCGACTCGATCGGGCACGCGCCTCCCGCTTGGCGCATGGCATCGCGGTAGCGCTCGGCGAAGGGTGTCGGCATCGTGTCTCCCTGTGCTCGAGGTTCGTGTGATAGGTACCGGGGGCACGGCCGGCTGGCCCCGCTACAGGCCGGCGCCGCCCGTGCACGTGGCCCAGTGCTGGCAGTCGCGCGGCGACTGGGTTCAGGCGGCTCGCGCCGCTGCCGCTGTGCTGGCCGGTGTGCGTGCGGGCTGGGCGAGCCGGTCGGGGTCGGTCTCGCAGGGTGAGAGCCCGTAGACGTCCGGGTGGCGGTGGCGGAGGCTCGCGAGGCGGAGCGCGCGGCGCCAGAATGGCTGGCGCCAGTCTTTGCCGTGGCGGATCCGGTAGTCGGCGATGTGCTCGGCGAGCGACTCGGCGCGGTAGCCGGCTTGGGCGAGGACCTCGACCGCCTGGGTGACCTGCTCGATCTCCGCGTCGCGAAGCTGCTCGCCTGGCTGGTAGCGGGGGAGGGTGGCGTGGGCGATGAGCGCGAGCAGGTCGGGCGGGTAGCCGGCCGCCGCCGCTTGGGCGGCGAGCCGGCTGCGCGGATCGGTGCTCATGCGGCGGCGGGTCCGAGGCCGCCGAAGTCCACGCTCACAACGCCTGTGCCGTTGCCCTCCGCGCCCGGGGTCGGGTCGGCGGCCGGCGTTTCGGCGGTGTCGTTGGGTGGCTGGGTTGCCTCGGCGGCTTCGCCCTGGCCCATGCCGGTCTCGGGCTCGCCGTGGGCGAGGATCTCGCCGAGGTCGCGCCTGACCGCGTCGGTGTTCATGCGAGCCTCGTAGCCCTGTCTGAGCCATTGCTCGGTGGCGGGGGAGATCGCGAGCAGATCGGATTTGCCCTGCCCGCGCCGGATCGCCTGGACCTGCCGTTCGCCCGGCCCGATCGGCAGCACGACCGGGGCGAGCGCGGTGTAGAGGTAGGCGGCGATCCCGGCGGCTACGCCGGCGCGCTTGCGCGCG
>Ga0306920_100000221_pt1 | contig 67425 bp, 60 predicted proteins | sample flu12Cox44000170_FD_204666 | JGI IMG/M metagenome (GOLD analysis project Ga0306920, IMG submission 204666) | Lab enrichment of tropical soil microbial communities from Luquillo Experimental Forest, Puerto Rico - flux4day.12C.oxic.44.000.170 (v2)... | ecosystem: Environmental > Terrestrial >...
CTCCCGTGCTCTTCTTGGCATTGGGTCCGGCGTTTGTAAGGCCCACGCAGCTGGACAGCCCCACGATCGCGAGAACCGTCGCAAGAGCCAAAAGCGCTGCGAACGGGCGGCGCTCAACAGGGATTGGCGCGACCGTCGCTCGGTTGCGAACTGGAATTCGGCTGTGCATGACAGCCACAGTGTAGGAACCGCATCGGGTTGCTATCTACTGGTCAGGGGAACAAACATTGGACAGCGAAGATTAACTGCTCGAACGGCCAACTGTACCGCACGCGTCCGAAGTACAGCGTTTGCAGAGGAGATAACAGCGATCGTAGCCGCACGTTCTACGCGACAAGGCCTGGCATGCTAACTTTACATCGTGAAAACCGCTGTTTGAGCTCAATTGGAACGAATATGTCGTTTTCGTCCTTGATCTCCTTGTCGGAATCATGGCTCGGGATTTCGGCCTCGTAGTACCAAAGGGCAGGTCAACCGAGGCGAAACTGTTGCACAACAAACCACTCGATCCGCCACGCATCTCGACTATTTGCACTGGCTGAGCTTCAAAATTCGTCAAAATCACTTTTCGCCTTGCGCCCACCGCTTTTTTCTTGTAAATGCCTTCCATCCTGCGAGCTACCAATCGAGCGCCGCACGCGACTCGTTCGCAGCAGTGCAGTGGAACCCAAAAATCCCAGGAGATGACGACATGCCTTCGGGCCTTAGCCAAATTCAGCTCACGATTTTGACCATCAGCCTTGCATTTCTCGCCTCGACCAGCGCGCGAGCCGCTTCACCGCCCGCCGATCAACCGCAAAAAGTCGTCATAGATTCCGACCCCGGAACCGACGACGCCCTCGCCATCCTTCTCGCCGTTTACTCGCCCGAACTCGATGTAAAAGGGATTAGCATTGTCGCCGGCAACGTCACGGCCGACATGGGCTACGACGACGCCTTGCGAGTTTTATCCCTGGTAAACCGCTGTGATATCCCAGTGGCAAAAGGCGCCGAGCATCCTCTTCTACAGCGCCTCGTCACCGGCACGTATTGGAACGGCGCGAATGGGCTCGGCGGCGCCGAAACTCCTCCGAGCAAATGCCAGGGCGATCACCGCTTCGGTCCGGACCTCATCATTGATCTCGTTCACAAATATCCCAACGAGCTCACGATTATTCCTATTGGCCCGCTCACCAATGTCGCCCTCGCCGTCAGAAAAGATCCCTCCATCGTCCCGCTCGTCAAAGGCGTGGTTCTGATGGGCGGCTCAATTTCCGGTGGCAACGTCAATGGCGCCGCCGAATACAACATCTACCAGGATCCTGAAGCCGCCTCGATCGTGTTCAACGCCGGCTGGCCCATCACTATGGTTGGGCTGGACGTCACTGAGAAAGCCGCCATTCTTCCAGCCGACGCGAACAAACTTGACGAAAAAGCCGGACCACTCTCCCACTTTGCCGCCACGGTCGCTCGCTATCAAATCGGCTTGGGCGAGGCCTCAGGTGGAGGCGCAGTCCACGATGCTCTCGCCGTCGGCGCCGTGGTCGACCCGACTTTGCTTCAAACCAAATTCCTTCGCGTCGACGTAGAAACCGCGGGTGAATTCGCCCGCGGAGAGACTGTAGCCAACCGCTTCGGCACGGTGGAGAAAAATGTTCCGGCCGGCGACCACTGGGACACGGTCGGCCTCACAAAGATCCAGCCCAACGTCCACGTGGGCGTCGGCGTGGACGGCCGCCGCTTCATCGACATGCTCGTCACGCGCCTCAGCAATAAGTAAGCAGGCGGCCGGGCAGTGACACGACCACGCCTTACTTGTCGTCGTGGGCTTTTCCTAAACTGTCCCGGATTTCAGAACCCAAGGGAGGAACACGAAGAAAGGACTGAGCGGCGACCGGAGTCGCCGCCAGCCCCAAAACTATGCGGTAAGCACCCGCCCTGGCGAGAAACGATCGGCCCGCGGTCTGTTCTGCATCCGAAGATTCGAATTAGAGCTAACCGCAAACGGACCAAGCCTCCGGTCCGGAGCTTGCCCAGTCTGCTGCACCGAGATACCCTGGCCCTCGCCGCCTTCCGTTCGCAGAAAACCCGCAGCTCTTCGAGCCAGCTCCACCCGATTCTCCACTCCGAATTTGCTCAGCAAAGCCGAGATGTGAAATTTCACGGTTCGCACCGTGATATTCAACACGGAAGCAATCTCTTTATTCGCCTTGTTACGCAACACCGAGTAAAGAATCTCCTTCTGCCGGGGGCTCAACGAGCCGGGACATGCCACCGCTCGCCCTTCCTCCAGCAGCGCCTGCGCGCGCGACACCAGCCGGTCCACTAACATGCCCTGCGCGGGAACCATCACCTCGAAATCCTGCGGTTCCTGACCGCGTACAAGACACTGCATCGCCAAAAGTCCCGCGATCCGTTCCACTGCCGATTCCAACCCTACCTCCGACTCGGCTCGGAACTGCGATACGCCGGTCGTCTTGTCGCAGAACACGAACAGATTCGCGGACCCGCTTTCCGTCCTTTTCTTTTCTTGTCGAATTAGTTTGGGAAATTCTGCCGCTTTTTTCACTATAAGCCTTCCGTCTGCTTGCCCAGGACTGCTTTCGGCAAAGCTTTTTGGTTTTAACTTCGTTGTGCCCTGTGGAAATTCATTCAATCAAGTCGGCAAGCACAAGATAGTCGAAGGGATGGTACCAGCTGGGCGGCCCCCCTCTAGATCCGCGCTGTACCACGAAAGACTGGGACTTACGCGCCATAGCGTTGGCAGGTATTGTGCCATCCCCAACACTTTTCGTAACTTACACTTATCGCGCGACATACAATTTCCCCACGGTACAGGGATGACCTGACCCTCGGTAGAAAGTTCACCCACTCTGCAATTTCTGCCACATTTTTACGTTCTTACTTCACATTCGAGGAAATTTACCTCGTTGTTTGGATCCCGGTTATAATTTGCGGCTCGATGCCAATGCGGTTTTTTCTCGGAGGCCGTGTGTCGAGTCAGTACAGAGCTAACCTTGCTGTTTTAATTTTTGCGGTACTGGCAGCCACAGGTCTTACCCGAGCTCAAATTCCTCCTAACAAACCCGCTCCACTAACTCCGCCCGTTGGAGCAGGCGGTTGCTCCATTCAAAAAGGCTGCTCGGAACTCGCTCCCGAAATGATTCAGAGCGCTCTTGGCCCCTCGCCGCTCGAAGAAAATCTCCGTTACCTCACGGACACCATCGGCGGCCGCGTCACCGGTTCTCCCGCCGCCAGCCGCGCCGCCAAATGGGCCGTTGAAGCGTTTCGCCGCGCGGGCGTTGATGATGTGCACACCGAAAAATTCTCTGTCGCCGTCGGTTGGAGTGAAGGTCACACCCGTGTCGAAGTGCTGTCTCCCGAGCCCTTCCCCGTGCGCGCTGTTTCCATCGGCTGGTCCCCGGCGCTTCCTGGCGACGGTATTTCTACAAAGGTGGTAGACGTTGGATCGGGCGACGATGCAGGATTTGCGAAGGTTGGCGCGGCGGCAAACGGTTCGATCGTCCTGGTTCATCAGAATATTCTGGTCACCTGGGAAGATCTTCTCGGCGAATATCAGGTCGCGCCTCAGATCATCTCGAGAGCCGTCAAGTCCGGCGCCGTCGCGATTTTCTGGATGGCCACCCGTCCAAACCTTCTGCTCTATCGTCACAACGTTTCCGTCACGGGCGAACTCGAAAAGATCCCGCAAGCCGTCCTCGCGCGCGAAGACGCCGAACGCATGGCCCGCTTCCTTGCCGCCGGCCAGAACGTAAGCGTGCATTTCGATCTGCCCAACCACATCACCGGTCCCGTCGATTCGGAAAATGTTGTCGCGGAAATTCGCGGCCGGGAAAAGCCGGAGGAATTTGTTATCCTCGGCGCGCACCTCGATTCCTGGGAACTTGGCACCGGCGCGCTCGACAACGGCTGCAATGCGGCCCTCGTGATTGATGCGGCCCGCGTGATCAAACCCTCCGGCTCAGTTCCCCGCCGCTCAATCCGCTTCATCCTTTTCACCGGTGAAGAACAGGGTATGCTCGGCTCCTGGGCCTATGCACGAAGACACCGCGACGAGCTCGACCGCATGGCCGCTGCCGTGATTTTCGATTCTGGAATCGGCGCTGTCACCGGCTATTCGCTCGGCGGCCGTAAAGACGCGCTGGCAGCTGTTCGCGAAGCTCTGCAGCCAGTCGCCTCACTCGGCGTAAAAGACTTCACCCTCGATGCCGAGTCCGGCACCGACAATCTCGATTTTCTTCTGGAAGGTGTGCCAACTCTGGTTGCGAATGAGGAGCCCGCGAACTACATGATCAACTATCACGCCCAGTCAGACACATTCGACAAAGTCGATATCGCCCAGCTCAAAAAACACGTCGCTATCGCCGCCGTCACCGCCTACGCCCTCGCCGACCGCCAGGACCGCATCGGCCCCCGCCAGTCCCGCGTCCAAGTCGAACAGCTCCTCAAAGACACGGGCCTGGAAAAAGCCATGCAGGATCAAATCATGTGGCCGCTTTGGCTCAGCGGTGCCCGCGGCCGCCAGCCATAAGCACGACCATGAACTCCTTGCAATTGAGAATTTTTGACTAAACACGCCAAAGCGATAGATACATACGTACGTCGTGTTTAGTTCAGGAGCTCCCGTTCTCCGCGCAGAATTCTGCTGAATATTTCGGAGCGTTCGACAAGGTCGGCGATGGCATCCACGAATTGCTGGCCCCAGCCAAGGTCGAGATGGAAGGCGATCGCATAGGCGTGCTTTTGTGTCATCTCCGATGGCGGAGTCTCGCACGAGTTCATTCGGCTGATCGCGTCGGCGTCCACTTTGGCCAGAAATTCCTTGTACTCGGCGAGTTGCGCGATCACTTCTGAACCGGCTGCGGTGGGGCCTTGCAGAGCGTGGAAGAAAAACGCGTTGACCGCCAGGAAGGCAGCCACGACAAGTGCTGTGCCGGAGGTGGACAATGTGGCCAATAACGCGATTGCACCGAGCGAGGCGATCAGCAGAGTAAAGTTCATGCTGTCGGCGCCCGACCAAGGCCGCTGCGGCGCAGTGGTCGCGGACGAACGGGTGGCGATCTTTTGCAGGGTGCCGGGAAGAGTTCGAACCGCCACGATGAACGACGCGAAACCCAGTGTGAGAAGCGTCAGCGCAGCGCGGTTTGCGTGAGGCAAGAACTTCCCTTGCACCAACGCAAAAGCGATTCCGAGTACGGATAGCGCCCAGGCGGGAATGGAAAAAAGTATACGCTGCGCTAAATAATTGGTGTTCATAAGAGCGGTGCTGAAATCTTTCAGCGCACCTTGCAGCTGCGGGGTGGGGTCAACGAAATCAAAGCAGTCGTAACCCTTGAACAGGTTGCACGCGAGGGCGTCTTCCTCAGGCTCGAGGTCCAACGAAACGTCCGGGCCAAGTTGCACGATCGAGTACAAATCACCGCTCTGCTCGATTCTCAGGTAACGCTTCGCGGCCATATTAACGATGGCGGCGGCGAGCGCGCGCGGCAGCGCGCCACGTTCGAGAAGCCAAGCGGCAACAGCGGGTGAAACTCCTGTGGGCGGATTATATTGCGCCACTAGAACGGTTCGGGGCTCGAGGATGCGGATCGCGAGCGCCATAATAACAAAATAGAGCGCCACGAATATAAGAGCGACGACGCCGGGCAGACTACCCGAATGTGTTAAGAAGTCGTATAAGTTAGGCACAATTTTCTCGAAGCCCCAAAATCAGCTTTCTGAAAACAAGCCGCCAATAGTCTAACTCTCACCAGAGCACATCAGTGATCTTCAGAGTTGTCAGAGAGAAACGTTTTGCGGTGATAATATCGCATGCGTCTTTCGGCAGAAAGATGTCACACGTCTCCCATGCATGAAATTGCCTGATGAAAACCGACATGTTTAAACGCAGATGCGTAGCCATGCCTCTCGATTCTTGGCACATCGCCCGAGCGTTAGTGAGCGTAGGACTTCTCGTCGCCGCTGCCTCGTCGGCGTTTGGACAAGCGCAGCCGTCAACGAACCGGTCGAGAACCTTTGGTCCCGACGCGTGCGGTCCGGCCGACCCTTCTTACATCCACACCGCTAACGAGACTGGCGGTATACCGATGTTTTTGCAGCGTTCCGAAGCAGCCAAAGCTTTTCAGCTTGTGCGCGAATCTACGAGAAACAACGTGGCAACCGTATTTTGGGCGACCGGAACACTCGACGCCAAACCGCAGATCATCAGAGTGCCCGTGGATTCGGTGACCAAGAGGATTACGTTCGCGTTCTCAGGAGACACAAAAGGGAACGAATTCAAGGTGACGCAACCTTCCGGCGGAGCGATTACGGAAAGCTCCTCGAGCACAGAGGTCACGGAATTAAATTGCGGCCGGATTTTGACGGTGACCTCTCCAGAAACAGGAGAATGGCTCATGGAGATTGCCGGGAGAGGCAGATATTGGATTGAGGCCCAGGCGCAGAGTGATATTTTTTTGGTCAGCGCCGAATTTGCGAAGAAAGGCGGCCGCCCGGGCCACGAAGGGCTGTTCCGCATAAAGGGGCAGCCGTTGGTTGGAACTCCCGCAACTCTTCAGGTATCGCTCTCTGCCAGCTCAACTAAGTCCACTGACTTCTATCTCGTGAACGAGCAGGGCCAGACCATTCAGAAGCTGCAGATGAACGCGGTTAATTCTGACCGTCAAGTTCTTGAATTCGGCGGAAGCGTGAACCTTCCGAGCGTGCCGTTTCGCGTCGCGGTAATCGGTCGCGACTCGAACGGCGAACCCTACCAGCGATTCTTTGCAGGTTTATTTCATGCGGAGAGCGTAGAAGTATCTACAACCCCGGACTTGGACGAGTTATCTCCGGGTAGTAGCAAGCAGGTTGTATTCACGGTGCGAAACATCGGCGTTCCGCGCACTTTCAAGATCACCGTAACAGACACGCATAAGTTTCTGACGAACGTGGAACCGAAAGAACTGGCTTTGGACGCGGGCGAGTCCGGAACCGTGCGGGTAGATCTCAGCGTTCCGGCTACAACTGCTTCAGGCGTGGGAGATGATCTTGTGATTGTCGCCGCCAGCATTGCGGGGCCGGCGACATCAAACTCAAGTGTTGTACATCTTTCGGTCTCGTTCGCTCAGAATCCTCGCTGATTAGGCCTGTCAGAGAGCGCGCTAGTCTTCAAGAATAGTTCAACACGTTGGTCGATTAGTAGGCGATAGAGGTGTGGCTATCAGCGAAGAAAAGTACTTGAGGCGCGTCCTTCGCTTTATTGGGCTGCCCGCTTCCTCTGGGCCATGCTCTGAATCTCCTGCTGCCGGATAGTCTGCAATTGCTGATATTGCTCCGGTGTCAGGATGGCCTTCACCTGCGGGTCCGACTGCTGGTGCACCGCGCGGATCTGCTCCAGCTTCTGCAGCTTCGTCAGCGATGTATTGTTCTTGATCGCCTCAAGCTTCGGAGCGTCTGCTTTCAGAATCGGAAGCAGCTTCGCTTTCTGCTCCGGCGTAAGATTCAGCTGTTTGGAAAGCTCCTCAAGCCTGTCGAGCTTCTGCTCCTTCGCCGCGGCTTGCTGAGCTAGCGCCTGCACCGGCGTCATGGCCGTAAGAAACATGCCGAGCGCGCCCGCCGCGAGTACTACCGCTGTCTTTTTCATCTCTCTCTTCCCAATTAGTTGTTTCTCGTATCGTGAGGGTCAATTCGTCTCGTGCGAAGGATGCTCAGGTTTTAGTGGCACGCGCACTACTGTCATACTCGCCTCCCAGGCTACGGAAATAATCCCCGCACCAGCGTCGCGTCCGCCACCCGTCCCACCGCCAGGCAATACGCCCCGGTCCGCATATGCGTCCTGTGCTTCCGCGCGCTTTCGTGCACTTCTGCAAACGCGCGCCGCATCACCGATTCCAGTTTCGCGTTCACTTCCGCTTCCGACCAGAAGAAGCTCTGCAGATCCTGCACCCATTCGAAGTAACTCACCGTCACTCCACCCGCATTCGCAAGAATATCCGGCAGCAGCATCACTCCCTTGCGCGCCAGCACTTCGTCTGCATGCGGCGTGGTTGGCCCGTTGGCCGCTTCTGCCACGATTTTCGCCTTGATCTGGTCCGCGTTGTTCAGCGTGATCACATTCTCCAGCGCCGCCGGAATCAGGATGTCGCACTTCATCGCCAGCAATTCGTCGTTGGATATACGCGACGTCCCCGGCATCCCCACCACCGTCCCCGAACGCTCCTTGTAACGCATGGCTTTCAGCGGATCGATTCCTCGCGAATTGAACACGCCTCCGCGCGAATCGCTGATCGCGATCACCCGCGCTTTTTTCTCTGAAAATAATTTTGCTGCCAGCGACCCCGCGTTGCCAAACCCCTGAATCGCCACGCTCGAGCCGCGCAAAGACATCTTCCTTACCCGGCACGCTTCTTCCACCGCCACCAGGCAACCGCGCGCCGTCGCCTCGTTGCGCCCTTCCGACCCGCCGATCGAAAGCGGTTTCCCCGTCACCACTCCGAGCGTTGAAAATCCCTTCGTCATGGAATACGTATCCATGATCCATGCCATCGTTTGAGCGTCCGTATACATGTCCGGCGCAGGAATATCCTTCTCCGGCCCGATCAGCGGCAGAATTTCCGAAGTGTAACGCCGCGTCATCCGCTCGAGTTCGGGCTTGGTCATCCGCTTCGGATCGCAAATCACCCCTCCCTTCCCGCCGCCGTACGGAATGTTCACCGTCGCGGTCTTCCACGTCATCCATGCCGCCAGCGCCTTTACCTCGTCCAGCGTGACCGCCGGATGGTAGCGAATCCCGCCCTTCGCCGGCCCGCGTGCCACATTGTGTTGCACGCGGTATCCGCTGAATACCTTCACCTGCCCATTGTCCATCTTGGTGGGAATCGATACTTCCAGGACACGCTTCGGCATGCGCAGAATCTGCCGCAGGCCCTGGTCGAGCTTCAGGTATTCCGCCGCGATGTCGAACTGGATTTGCGCGATCCGGTAAGGATTCAAATCCTCGCGCGGCGCGATGCGCGGTATCGGCTGCGGCGCCGCCTTCGCAAGGGTGGCCATCGTTCACTTCCTCCTGGCGCGCGTACAGCCGCGCCGTTCGCTCCTACCGAATCGAAAACTTATGAATGTCATGTGACTGTAAGTCCCGCGCGAGTCGAAGTTTAGCCAAGCCGCCAAGGATGTCAATCGAAACTCCCACGAAACATTCATCCGGTTTTTCCGGCCGGCAAGGGCATAGAAGGCGCGGCGCAAGAGGAAATTCCCCTAAAACCATTGTTTACATTAGCTTAAAGACCGGTTCCTAAGCCGGCTATAGCCTCAGCCTTCTAAGGCTAGCTACGGGCGGTAATCCAATTATCCTCGTTGACCGCCGCCCTCCAGCCAAGTTACGCTCTTTTTATTCCGCGCCACCGGGCGGCGTGCCTCTTGCGCGCAATCCGGAGACTCATCCCGCGCGTACTCAGTAGTGGAGCCGCCACACACTCGTGATGTCGAAAACGGGAGCGGATTTGCCGGCCACGGACGCGGCGCTGGTTCACAAAATCACACAGCGAGACGAAGCGGCATTGGCGGCCCTCTATGACCGCTACGCCGGTATGCTCTCGTCCGTCTTGAACCGCATCCTTCGCGACACGCAGGCGGCCGAGGAGATCTTGCAGGATATTTTCTATCAGCTCTGGTGCGGGGCCTCGCGATTCGATCCCGCGCGCGGCTCCTTGCCAGGATGGCTGCTGGTAATCGCGCGCAACCGCGCCATCTCGCGCCTGCGCTGCCATAATCCGGCAGCCGGCGAAGAAATCGTCGAGAATACGGTGGTGATGCCGTTCGACCTCGAGTCGAGCGCCGCGCAACAGCAACTGCTGGCGCGCGTGAAAGGCGCGCTCGAATCACTGCCCAAGGAGCAGCGCGCCGCCGTCGAGCTGGCCTATTTCGAGGGCATGACGCACAGCGAAATAGCGGAACGAACCGGCGACCCGCTCGGAACTGTAAAGACAAGGCTTCGTTCCGCAATTGAGACGCTGAAACGAAACTTGCAATCAACAATGAGTCAAAACACGTAGCTATTACGAACAGGCAATGACAGGCAACAAATGACGAACGGGCATCCAACCCGCGAAGAAGATTTCGATCTCTACGTTCTCGGCGCGCTCGAAGGCGACGAGAAGCCCGCGATCGAATCGCACCTGGCCTCTTGCGCCGATTGCGCGCGCAAACTCGCCTCCGCCCGCGGACGCGTGGCCGCAATCTCGTTCGCCGCGCCCCGCGTCGAGCCGTCGGCCACGGTGAAGGATCGCCTGCTCCGCCAGGTCCGCGCCGAATCGCAAGTGCCTTCGCGCGCCGCTTCAGAAAGCGCGAAAGTGCCTGGGCGTGAATTTGCTCCGCCCGGACCACCGCGCGGCATCGAGGGCCGCTGGTTCTTCGCGATTCTCGCGCCCGCGTGTATCGCTCTTTTGATCGCCACGATAATTCTATGGCGCGAAAACGATCGCCTCACCAAACAGCTCGCCGACCTCGGCGTGTCCGTCGACAAAACGCAGAAGCAACTAGCCGACGCGCAGATGATGATCCACCTCTACACCGCGAAGGACACGATCAAAGTGGCGCTGGCCCCCAAGCCCGGCATGATCAAGGGCGATGGCGAAGTCATGTACAACGGGAAAATGGGCCTGCTGATGTACGACGGCTGGATCGCTCCGCCGCCCGACGATAAGAGTTATCAGCTCTGGGTGGTCCCGATGGAGGGAAGCCCGATCAGCGCGGGCGTTTTCAATCCTGCCACCAGCGATACCGCGCACTGGATGTCAAAAGTCCCGGAAGGCATCGCGCCAAAAATGTTCGCGATCACGCTGGAGCCCGCCGGCGGCATGCCGCAGCCCACAGGCCCGATGGTGCTGGTCGGCGGCACGTAGTCTGGAAAATTGAAATAGAGAATTGAAACTGGAGTCTCCGTTTTCGCCTTTCTATTTTCCGTTTTCAGTTTTCTGATTTTCTTGGAATACGATCCACGCCCATGTACGGCCGCAGAGCTTCGGGAATTATCACCGAGCCATTCGCTTGCTGGAAGTTTTCAACTAACACGATCCATGTGCGTCCCACAGCCAGCCCCGAGCCGTTGAGCGTGTGCACGAATTCTGATTTTTTGCTGCCGGGCGGCTTGAAGCGAATCCCCGACCGCCGTGCCTGAAACGCTTCGGTATTCGAGCACGATGAAATTTCCATGAAGTCGTTCGTCGAAGGCAGCCACGCTTCAATGTCGTACGTTTTCGCCGCAGCGAAGCCCATGTCCGCTGTGCACAGCAGCATCACGCGATAGTGCAGCCCGAGTTTCTGCAGCACCGTTTCCGCGCTCGCCACCAGCGACTCGAGCTCCTCATAGCTCTGCTCTGGCCGCGTGAATTTGAACATCTCCACTTTCTGAAATTGATGCTGCCGCTTGATGCCGCGCGTATCTTTTCCCGCTGCGCCCGCCTCGGAACGAAAACACGCAGTCCACGCGCACACTTTGATAGGCAGCGCGTCCACGTCGAGCGTTTCGTCGCGATGCAAGCTCGTCAATTCCACTTCCGACGTGGGCGTGAGCCACAGGTCGGTCCCTTCCAGGTGAAACATGTCCGCCGCGAATTTGGGAAGCTGTCCGACGCCGGTGAGCGACGCCGTATTCACCAGAAACGGCGGGAGAATTTCCGTGAACCCGTGTTCGCGTGTGTGCACATCGAGGAAAAAATTCGCGAGCGCCCGTTCGAGCCGCGCGCCGAGCCCTTTGTAAACCGCGAAGCGCGATCCCGCGATTTTGATCGCGGCGTCGAAATCGAGAATCCCCGCTCCCTCGCCAATTTCCCAGTGCGGTTTGGGCGCGAAATCGAATTTCGGCGGCGCGCCCCAGCGCCGCACCTCGACGTTATCCGCCGCGCTCTTCCCCACCGGCGCGCTCGCGTGCGGAATATTTGGAACCGTCAGTAGAAACTGCTTCAGCCGCTCGTCAAGCTCGGTGATGCGCTCGTCCCCGCGCTTGATTTCGTCCGACACAGTCTTCATCTTCGCGAGAATGGCCGCGAGTTCGGTATCCTCGTTTCCACCGGGGCTTCCACCGGCCTTCCCGCCCGGCGCGCCCTTCGTGGAGCCCTGGCGCTTACGCTGCGCGATCTCTTCGCTAGCCTTGTTGCGCTCGGCTTTCAGGCGCTCGATGTCGGTGATGATCTTGCGCCGCTCGGCATCCAACTCGCGAAACCCGGCAAGGTCCAGCGTGATGCCGCGGTCGCGCGCCATCTTCTCAATCACGTCCAGGTGCTCTCGCACATATCCCAGGTCGAGCATAGGCTCAGCAGGATACCTGAAGGCGGTGGGCAGTTGCGAGTGCCCCTTCGTCGGCATGTGCTTCCTCAGGGCAAGTGAGTAGGAGGAAAGCGGTGCTTCTACCCCCGTTTCCCCCCACCGATTATAAATTTGTAAGTATTCATTTGAAAGGTGTTAGGCGGCGTTTTAATCGCGGTACCGTAGATCAGAAACTGCCGCTGAAGCGCCCGGGCGGAGGACGGGGAGAGCCCGAACTGTCCCACCGCTTGCATGTTGCCAATTTCTGCCATATCAAAATTTCCCCGACTCATGCTAAAAGGAGGGGGAGCTCGTTTCTATCCGTAGAAACACGGTTCTGGTACTGGGCGCGAGGTCGCCGCGAAAACTCGCGGGAAAAGTGCGGCGAGCGGTGGTGCGCGGAGCGCACGCGGCTTTCGGCACGGCTACCCCTCATTCCTCGGGGTAAAAAGCCGAGCCCTGACGAAGTACAGAATGCAAGCGTGGGTGAAGTCGCGAAGAGCAGCAGGTGTGCACAAGGATCGGGAGTCAAAAGCGTCCCACCCGAGCAGAAACCGACGAGCGCACGGTATACGCCAAGCAGGCAGCGCCGAGACGCGTAATAACGCTGGCGCAGGTTGAAGCCTACGCTACTGGAAACGCGGTGCGGGGGCGGACGCCGACGGGATGCCAGAAACGGAGAGATTCTTCGCTTCGCTCAGAATGACAACCGGCAGCAGGTGCTCCGGCGCTCTAAGACAGAGGGATTTTGGAGTCGGCGGGCCTGGTGATTGCTTCAATTTTCTCGATGGAGATGGAGTGCAGGCCTCCGCGCTCGTATAGCTTGCCGCTCACTTTCACGTATTTGCCTGCATAGGGCAGCATTTGGGCGCGGACGCTGTTGTCCGGGGATCCGCTCGAGATGGGCACGTAGAGCAGTCCATCTTCGGAGAGGATTACGAGGGGCGAGCCGTTCCGGACACATTGTTTCAGGCAGTCCTTGGCTACAGGCGTGGTGGCCGCGCCCGCTTTGTGGTTTTGAACGAGGCAGGCGATGTCGCGGACGTAGCCGGTAACGACGCCGGGAGTGCCGGCGACGTCATCGGTTGAGGGATGTTGTTGCGCGGTCTGCGAAAAGGCTCCGTCAGGAGCTCCTGCGATGATCAGTAGTGCGAAAAATGTAGCGACCAGTGCTTTCATGTGCGAATCGACACCTCCTCGTTTTTGATTCGTGTCGTTGTCTTGTGGCGCTGTCGTTCTAGTGGCGGCTGATCGCCAGGCGGCCGACTCCTTGACAATAGAATGAGACTGCCAGCTAGCGTTTAAGTGAGCAATGAAGTGTGGATGCAGGGCGGGGGGGGAGGGGTCCTCGCTGCGCTCTGTTCTAGGTGTGCGCGATGCGCGAGCGTTTCATTTGTCGCGGTTGCCCTTCGTCCCTCAGGGTAAAAAAACCGCGGCCTACAAAACAAAGGCTGGGCGCTTCGCGCCGCAGTGCTTTTGGCACAGCTGTCCCTCATACCTCGGAGTAAGAGCCGTGCCCAACAAAACAACGATGGCGGCGTGGTGATGGAAATCACCTGAGGGCGTACGCCGGGTCACAGCGGGGCGAGTGTGCGGGACGTAGCCTGCGCGTGGAAAGTCGATGACGGGCGTTCCCGCGTCGGCGGAAACCAATTCGGGCGAACTGCAACTGGGGCAATAAAGATTTTCTGAGGCCCATGCTTCGGTGGCGACGCGGGCGCGCTGCGGTTTACTGGTGTAAATCGCGAGGCCGCGGCTCGGCAGGGCAACTTGCACGGCGGCATTAGATCATCTTCGGGGTGTTCGCGGAAGCATCCGGTGACCTGAAGACCTCGCTCCGCTCTGTTCTCGGTGCGCGCTTCGCGCGGGTGTGTTTTTGGCACGGCTAAAGCCGTGCGCTGACGATAAGCAAGAGACGGAGAGTCTTCGCTTCGCTCAGAATGACAAACGACATAGTAAAAGGATTCAGGGTACGGATGAGCTCACAACGATGGTCAGCGGAAAAAAGGAGGACACGGGCTGCGGGGGAGTCGCGCAGCGGCCAGTTTCGTCCGGGGTGGCCCTAGGGGGATTTGGCCGGCCGGCTGCGCGTTTGATGAAGCTCGTTCGCGACGAAATGCAATTCGCTACTGAGTTGGAGTTTTGGGCGAAATGTTGCGGGCTACGAGTTTGCCGTTGTCGGAACTTTCGTATTGAATGTTGGCCATGGTGCCGACACTGACGCGCCCCGTGACCCGCGTGTTGTCGTCAATCGTGAATTGCATGGTGCTCGTTTTGCTTTGGTCGGTGACTTCGAGCGAGATGGATTTTTTGTCGGGAGCAATCGCGGTGACCTTGCCGGAAACTTCGTTGGACTGCGCGGAGTTCTGCTGTGCGGCGTGCCACGCTGCAGAAATGTGATGCGCGGACGCGGTGGCAGCGAAAAGCAGGATGGCTGCGAAAGCGGCGCCCGAAAGAAACTTGCGAAGCGTTGGTTTGCTGATCCTTGGTTTGCTGATTTCTGGTTTCCTAATCCCTGAGTTTGCCATTAGGCAGTGCCTCCTAGAAGTCAGTGACTCTCGTAATGTGGGCGGGCAAATCGGGCGGGCGCAGAGGCTTGGGCAGATGCTGGGCCATTCAGGCAGAAAGTGTGGGCGCGGGCGAATGGGCATCGATGTTCAAAAGAAACGTGTTAGGACGCGGGTTAGTACGGGCGCACCGTAGTACGAGCGCGGGGAGGGGGCGAAATTATTGCATGGGCGGTGTTTTCTTTTCAGGTAAGGAGATCGCTGGAGGGCCGCATAGACATGGGCGGGCTTGGCGGATTGGGAGCACGCTCGGCGCAAGCGCGTGGCGGGGGGCGCGGGAACGGGCTAGGCTTAGAGTTCGGGGTGATTTTCGAATTTCGAAATCCCCACCTTTCGCGGAACCGACGAAGCGTGGGGCACCCGTAACAGCAAAGTCAGGAAAAACAAAAGAGGGCGCGATGCAGATGCAGAGGAATACCGGGCGGAATGGCGGGACGGAAGTGCTGGGGACGATGTCGGCGGTGCACGCGCCGATGGTGCAGGATTTTCAGTGCGTGAAATTCCGCACCACGGGCGAGGTGGCGCGGCTGACGCTGGACCGTCCGGAGCACAATTTGCTGAACGAGCGGATGCTGGCGGAAGTGGCGGCGGGAATCAATTCGTTGAGCGAGCGCGCCGAAATTAAATTGATCGTGATGGATTCGACGGGGAAAGCGTTCAGCGGAGGAATCGAGCTGGGCGAGTATACGCAGCGGCGCGTGTTTCAGTTGCTGGACGCGTTTCACAACGCGTTTTCGGCGATGCTGGACACGTCGAAGCCCGTGCTGGTGGTGATCAACGGGCCGGCGTATGGCGGAGGCGCGGAGCTGGCGGCGTTGGGCGATCTGGTGATTGCGACACCGCGCGCGCGATTTGCGCAGCCGGAAATCAAGCTGGGCGCGTTTCCTCCGCTGGCGGCGGCGATTCTGCCGTACATCCTGGGCCCGAAGCTGGCGCTCGAGCAGGTGTTGACGGGCGAGGTGATGACGGCGGAGCGGGCGCGGGAAGTGGGGCTGGTGAACTGGCTGGTGAGCGAAGAGGAACTGCCGAGGCGCGTGGACGATTTGATTGCGAAGGTGACGGCGCAGTCTGGGCCGGTGTTGACGATGGCGAAGAAGGCCATTCTGGGGAGCCTGGGGCTGCCTTTGCGCGACGGCGTGCGGAATTCGATGAAAGTGTTTTTGAACGAGCTGGGCGATTTGGAAGATTCGCAGGAAGGTTTGCGGGCGCAGGTGGAGAAGCGCGCGCCGAAGTGGAAGAACCGGTAGCAGTGCTGGCGCGCAAGGCGCTCGCTAGGGACGCGAGCGCTGGGACGAGAAGAGAAAGACGCACAGACAAGCGTTTCTGTGCCACTGAGGTCGGTGCGTCGCGGTCGGCTGCGATGAATTGACAGCATGAGGTGGCGCGCATAGACTTCCGATGGACAATTTAGCTGGCACGGGTTGAGGGGAAGGCCGTGAAAATCGGCCACGGTCCCGCCACTGTAAACGGCCGGCGCGCGCGGAGTGATATTGATGGGCGCGAGCGGCTGCGAGTCAGGAAACCTGCCCGGGCTGGTCGAAGCTGGCACTCTTCGCGAGAAAGAGTGTGGCGATTGGCCTCGCTATTCTCGCGAGGCTTTTTTTGTTTAGTGCGAAGATTTATTGCGTTTGGGTCGACTGGCAGAGCGTGAGTCGCGCAGGTGGTTGCTGCGCGGTCGCCGGAGCGCAGGCCCTTCGGTTCTGTGGGTAAACAGGAGTGCCTGCGCCACTTGTCCGAGGCTTTTTGTTTGGCGATGCTGAGATTTCGTGGAGGCGGCTTGCGGGGCGGATGGACGCGTGGGCGGCGGCGGAAACTTTTGTGCGCGGGGATTTTTTGCGCGATGCTGGGTGGCGCTGCGCATACGGCGCTCGTTGCGGCAAGCGCCACGGTTTTGTCGCAGAGCAGCGTCGCGAATACTGCACCCGGGCGAGTTGTCACGGATGAAACCGGCCGGCGTGTTGCGATTCCGGCAGATGTAAAGCGCGTGGTAACTCTGGCGCCGAATCTGACTGAGACGATTTACGCGCTGGGACTCGAAGGGCGGCTCGCGGGCGACACGGATTATTGCGACACGCCGTCCGCTGCGAAATTGAAGCCGCACGTAGGCGGGGCGCAGAACCCGAGCCTTGAAGCAATCGTCGCGTTGCATCCGGACCTGGTGCTGGCGACGACTTCGATCAATCGCATCGCGACGGTGGATGCGCTGGCGAAAGTCGGCATCGCGGTGTACACCACCGATCCGCAGACGGTGCGCGGAATGGTGGAATCGACAGCGCGAATTGCGGACGCGATGGGAGCGAGCGCGCAAGGAGCGGAGCTGGTAGCGCGATTGCAGGCGAGGCTCGACGCGCTGGCGGCGCGTCTCGCGAATGTGCCGCCCGTGCATGTGCTGTTCGTGGTGTGGGAGAATCCGTTGATCACGATCGGGCAGAATACTTTCATCGCGGATGCGTTGCGCTGGGCTGGAGCGGAGTCGGTAATCGTCTCCAAGCAGAAATGGCCGGACATCACTTTTGAGGAAGTGGCGCGCCTTCAGCCGGACTACATCGTATTCGCGAGCAACCACGCCGGAATTGAGAAAGACGAACTGAGCGCGCTGCGATCGCGCGCGGATTGGAAGCAGCTTCGCGCGGTCGAATTGGGGCACGTGGCGGTGATGAGCGAGGAAGTAAACCGGCCGTCGCCGGGCTTGGTGGATGCGATCGAGCAGCTGGCGCGGGAAGTGCATCCAGATGCGTTTCGAGACACTGAAAAAAAAGAAAGCCACAGAAGCACGGAGACACGGAGGCAGGAAAACAGAAACGTGAAAGTGCAAAACAGAGATTCGGTGCGCGTGGCGGCGATCGAGAAGATTGATACGCGGGCGGGTCTTAGATCCGCCCCTATTGCGGGACTCGGTGCCCGCCGAGGGGCTGCGCTTTGAAGCCGCTGACGCCGCGAAGAATCCTGGGAGTGTGCGGCCTCTTGCTCGCGGTACTTTTTGTCGTGGTGGTGATTTCGCTGCGGATGGGCTCGTATCCGATTTCAACCAGCGAAATTGTGATGACGCTTTTCCGCGGTGTGGCGGGTCAGCGCGAGCAGATTTCATCAGAATTCTGGCTCGTCGTGTTTGGGCTGAGGCTGCCACGTATCGCGCTAGGAATTCTGGTAGGCGCAGCGCTTTCCACGGCAGGCGCAGGTTTTCAGGCGCTGCTGCGAAATCCGCTGGCCGATCCTTACGTGCTGGGCGTTTCGAGCGGCGCGGCGCTGGGCGCGATTGTAAGCCTGGTGATCGCACCGCACGTGCCGGGCCTGATTCAGCTCGCGGCATTCGCAGGATCAGCGGCGACGATCACCGCGGTTTATTTTCTCGGCCGGCGCGGCGGGCAGCTCGATAGCCCCACGCTGCTGCTGGCAGGAATCGTTTCGGCGTCGTTTCTCTCGGCCATCATCATGTTTCTGATGACGACGCTCAGCGGCCGCGATCTGCGCGGCATGGCCTTCTGGCTGATGGGCGATTTGTCGTCGCCGGCGGCGATCGATCTGCGCTGGCTCTATTTTATCTTGCTCGTGGTGCTCGGTTCGATTTACACCACATCGTCGGATCTGAATTTGATTCTAACGGGCGAGCAGGAAGCGCGGCATCTTGGCGTGAACGTGAAGCGCGTAAAGCTCGTAGTCTACATCGGCGCGTCGCTGCTCACCGGCCTCGCCGTTTCGGTGAGCGGTGCGATTGGATACGTGGGATTGCTCGTGCCGCACGTGATGCGCATGATGTTTGGCACAGATTACCGGCTGCTGATTCCCGCCTCCGCTCTGGGCGGCGCGATTGCAATCGTGATTGCAGACACTCTCGCGCGTACGGTGGTGGCTCCCACTGAATTGCCGGTAGGCGCAATGACTGCTCTGGCCGGAGCGCCGGTGTTTATTTACCTGATGCGGCGGAAAGTTCGATGAGCGCAACAGCGGGAAGCGGAATGCCACGCAACGCGCAGACGCACTCGCGTCCGTTCCACACCGATCCGCGCCCGCGCCTCAAAGTTGAACAAGTCAGCTACGCATATTCCGCCACGGATCGCTCCGCGCCAAAATTTATTCTGGGCCCGGTCACATTCGAGGCGCAACAACGCGAGCTGATTGCAATTCTCGGCCCCAATGCGAGCGGAAAATCCACGCTGCTGAAACTGCTCGCGGGCGTGACCAAGCCTTTGTCTGGGCGCGTCGAGGTGGACGGAGCCGAAGTGGGCGGCCTCGATTTGCGCACGCGCGCGCAGAAAATCGCGCTGGTGCAACAGGAAAGCGAGCTGCTGTTTCCGCTGCGCGTGTGGGAATACGTGCTGCAGGGCCGCTATCCGTATGGCCGGCGGCTGCGATTCGAATCGGATGAAGACTGCCTGATGGCGGGCAACGCGCTCGCGCAAGTGGGCGCGTACGCTTTGCGCGACCGCTGGATGGAGCAGCTTTCGGGCGGGGAAAAACAGCGCGTGATTCTGGCGCGCGCTCTCTCGCAGCAGCCTGCGCTGTTGCTGCTCGATGAGCCGACGCAGCACCTCGATATCGGCGGCAAGGTGGAATTGCTGCGGCGTTTGCGCAAGCTGGCGGATGAGAATCGCTACACCGTAGTGGTGGTGACGCACGAATTGAATCTGGCCGCGGAATTTTCCGACCGCATCGTGCTGCTGCAGAAGGGCAAGCCCCTGCGAATTGGAACGCCCGCGCAAGTGTACCAGCGCGATCTGCTGGAAGAAGTTTTCGAGGCGCCGCTCGAGGTGGAACTGAAAGTTACGGGTCGGCCGAGGGTGATTTTAAGGGGAAGCCATTGAGTCGCAGGAAATGCTGCGTGAATTGGTCGCGGGCGGGTCTGAGACCCGCCCCTACGTCTGCGATGGAATGAGATTGGCGAATTTTGGTTTGGGGCGTTATCGTACGACGTGACGCTTGTGCTGCTTTACGCGGCGCCGAATTGATTTTGCGGCGCTGTAAACAATCACGAGAGACTCCGCGCAAGGGAAGACGGTGCAAAACCGTCGCCGCCGCGCGACTGTAAGGCGCAGATTTTCGGCGCGAGCCACTGCGCCGGAGGCTGAATCGCGGGATTCGGTTCCGGCGTGGGAAGGCCGCGCGAAGTGAAGCGCCAAGCCAGGAGACCTGCGGAGCCTCAATCCGGAAGCGACCGCACCACGCAGTCAATTGGCCGCGCGCGTCTGGACAACCTTCAACTCCCGCGCGAGAGGGAGAGGAGGAAAAATGAGACTGGCGCGTTTTTTGGCCCTAGCAGTAGGAAGTCTTATCGTATTCCTTTTCGCCGTTCCCACACAAACGCAAGCCCAATCGAACTTCACCCGCAACGCAACGCTTACCGGAACGCTCACCGACCCCAGCGGCGCAGCTGTATCTGGCGCACAAGTGGTCGCCGAACCCGCTGACTCCCCGGCTCCCACCGCGCGTCACACCACGCAAAGCGGCCCAGATGGAAAATTCGTCGTCCAGCTTGCTCCCGGGCGCTATCACGTATTCGTCGAGGACCGGTCATTCGAGCGCCAAGAGAAAGAAATTACGCTCACCGCAAGCAGCGCCGAAACTTGGGACGTGCGGCTTGCGCTCAGGCAGGAATCTTCCACGGTGGTCGTCTCCGCCACCACGGCTCCCATAGAAGCCGATAAATCGCCGTATCCGGTAGCGGTGATTTCGCACCAGGACATCAGCGATCGCCAGGAAATTTGGCTGCCTTCGATACTGGCCACGAGCGGCGGAGTGAATGTGATTCGCGAAGGCGCGTTCGGCGGAATTACCACGATGTTTCTGGACGGCGGAAATTCGAACTACACGAAGGTGCTGATTGATGGAGCGTCTGCGAATCAACCCGGCGGAGACATCGACCTCGAAGGATTCGATCTCGGCAATCTGGACAAAATTGAAATCGTGCACGGCGCATCGAGCGCGCTCTATGGATCCGACGCGATGACGGGCGTGGTGGAGCTTTTCACGCATCGCGGCACCACGACGATTCCGATCGTGAGCGTGTTCGCCGATGGCGGAACTTTCGGCACCGGGCGAGGCGGCGGGCAACTCAGCGGCGTGCTGGGCAAATTCGACTACTCCGCATCGGCCTCCTATTTTTCGACCAACGGACAAGGGCAAAACGATTATTTTCGCAATACCGCTCTCTCGGGAAGCTTTGGCTATAAGTTTAGCGAGAATAATCAGATCCACGCCACGCTGCGCAATGATTCCAATGACGGCGGTCAACCCGGGCAGACATTTGCTCCCACCCCGACCAATCACATCAACCAGCACAATTTTTTTGCGAGCCTGGTCTGGGAATTCGCTCACGGGACGCACTGGAAATACCGGCTGCAAGGAACCGATTCCTATTTGCGGCAGTCCATCTTCGACACCGATTTCGGTTTCAACGTTTTCAACCGGTTCTATCGCACCGGGATCGATGTGCGAGCGAGCTACATCGTGGCGCATGGCGGCGTCACGTTCGGCTATTCCTATGAAGTGGAAAATGGCGAGCCGGGCGGACCTCCCCACGTGCGGCGCAACAATCAAGCGGGCTATGTCGAGGGCCGCTATCAATTCTGGCGGCGCGTGCTGGTCACGGCCGGAGGACGAGCGGAAGACAACGCGAGTTTTGGAATAAAGGTCGTCCCGCGCACGGGAATCTCGTACGCGGCGCGCTACGGGCACGATTTCTGGGGCACCACGCGGCTGCATGCGTCCTATGGACTGGGAATCAAGGAGCCGACGTTCATCCAGTCATTCGAGCAGGACCCCTGCTTCCCCGGCAATCCGGATTTGCGGCCCGAGCGTAGTACCACAGTGGATGCCGGCATCGAGCAGATGCTTGCGTCGGACCGTCTAATGCTGTCGGTAACATATTTTCGTAACGACTTTCACGACATCGTCAGCTTCACCCAGGATCCCACGCCAACTCCCACGTGTCCGTTTGGCACCGGGACATTTTTCAACACAGATAAGGCGCGCGCATTCGGAGCAATCTCCGCTTTCGAAGCCAAAGTAACGAACTGGCTGCGTTTGACCGGAAACTATACGTATGACGACACCAAAGTGCTCGTATCACCAAATGCGGTCGATCCCACGCTCGCACCCGGGAATCGCTTGTTCCATCGCCCGCTTCATTCCGCCAATATGACGGTGAACGCGAGATGGCGGCAGATAAACTGGATGCTGGCAGGAACCTACGTGGGCCGCGCGACGGATAGCGATTTCTTCGGGTTGGGCATCACCAGCAACCCAAGCTGGGTGCGATGGGATATGGCCGCGACAATACCGGTTCATTACGGACTCTCGTTCACGTCGCGCGTGGAAAATCTTTTTGACCGGCGTTATGAAGATGCTGTGGGATATCCGGCGCTGGGGCGGAATTTCCGGCTCGGTATGAAATATGTGTGGGGTGGCGGCTAGAAATAGCCGGAAAGCATAAGCCGGCGAGCCTTACAAAATTGTTAGCGGCCAATTTGTCAGGGCGGAATAAGGGCGGCGCGGTTCGAATGCTATAATTGTGGGCTCGTCATTCCTTTTTATGGCACGAATCGCACAAGAGATGCGCGTGAGCCCCGAGGCGATGGCCCGCTACGAGCCGGTCATCGGACTCGAAGTACACGCGCAGCTCAAGACACGGACGAAAGCGTTCTGCGGATGCTCCACGCAGTTTGGAGACGCGCCGAACAAGAATACGTGTCCCGTGTGCCTGGGTTTGCCCGGCGCGCTGCCGGTGCTGAACCGCAAGGCGGTGGAGCTGGCGCTGCGGGCGTCGCTGGCGCTCGAGGCGCGGATTCATGAGCGGTCGCGGTTTGCGCGCAAGAATTATTTTTATCCGGATCTGCCCAAGGGCTACCAGATTTCGATGTACGAGCTGCCTCTGGCCACCGGGGGCGCGCTTGAAATCGAGGTGGATGGCCGAGCGAAGAAAATCGGGATCACGCGCCTGCATATGGAAGAGGACGCGGCGAAAAATCTGCACGAGGGGTTCCCGGATTCCGACAAATGGAGCTATATCGATTTCAACCGGGGCGGCGTGCCGCTGGTAGAAATTGTGTCGGAGCCTGATATTCGCACGCCCGCGGAAGCGTATCAGTATTTGAACACGTTAAAGCAGGTGCTGGAGTACACGGGCGTGAGCGATTGCAACATGGAAGAAGGCTCCTTGCGCTGTGATGCCAACGTGAGCGTGCGTTTGCGGGGCGACGCGAAATTCGGCACGAAAGTGGAAGTGAAGAATCTGAATTCGTTCCGGTATTTGTCGCACGCGCTGGAATTCGAAATCGAACGTCAAATCGGAGTGCTGGAATCGGGCGGCACGGTGAAGCAGGAGACGCGGCTTTGGAACGTGGCGGGCGGGCGGACAGAATCCATGCGCTCGAAGGAATTTGCGCATGATTACCGCTATTTCCCCGATCCGGATTTGCTTCCGGTGACTGCGCATGACTCACTCGTCGCGGAGGTGCGCCGCGGGATGCCGGAATTGCCAGCGGCAAAAGTGGCCCGATTTGTGGGGACGTACGGAATCGCTGCCTATGACGCCGGGGTGCTGACGGCGGAAAGCGCGCTGGCGGATTATTTCGAGGCGGCGGTGCGAGCCGGGGCGGGAGCGAAGGCCGCTTCGAGTTGGATTTCAGTGGAACTGCTGCGGCGATTGAAGGATGCTGGGGAGGACATAGCTGAGTGCCCGGTGAAACCGGCGGCGCTGGCCAGACTTCTGAAGAAGGTGGAAGGCGGCGAGATTACAGCGGCGAGCGGGAAGAAAGTATTCGAGAAGATGTTTGAAACCGGCAAGAGCGCGGAAGAGATTATAGCCTCGGAAGGCCTGGCGCAAATTTCAGACGCGGGATCGATCGAGACGGTCGCTCGGCAGGTGGTGACAAAAAGCCCCGAGAACGTGGCGAAATACAAATCGGGCAATGAGGGCGTGTTCAAGTTTTTTGTAGGCCAGGTGATGAAAGAAACGCGCGGGCAGGCCAACCCGCAAATCGTGAATGAAATTCTAAAACGCGTGCTCGCGGAAGCGTAGGGTGTGATGGCGACGAAAGCGGAGACATCGAAAGTGCTGAAAGAGGGCGACAAGGCGCCGGCGTTTCAGGTGACGGCGGACGAAGGCCAGAAAATATCGCTTGGGGAATATCACGGCAAGAACGTGATTCTGTTTTTCTATCCTAAAGCGAATACTCCCGGCTGAATCAACGAAGCGTCCGAGTTTCGTGACGCCATCAAGAAGTTTGAAGCGGAAAATGCCGCGATTCTGGGCTGCAGCGCGGATTCGGTGGAAGCGCAGACGAAATTCAAGGTGAAGCACAAGCTGAATTTTCCTCTGTTGGCCGATACGGAATTTGAGGTGATTGAAGCGTTTGGCGCGCGAAGGATGAAAAGCTTCCTCGGCAAATCGTTCCTCGGGATCGTGCGCATGACGTATTGGATTGGCCAGGACGGGGTGATTCGCAAGATTTGGGACAATGTGACACCAAAAGGCCACGCAGCCGAAGTACTGGCAGCGATTCGCGGAGAATAGTCTCGCTTCCGGGCATATGATTTGTGGGTCGCCCCTTAAGGGGCGACGTAAGCGGTACCGATCCGAAAGGGCTTTAGCCCTTGAAGTTCCCGCGCCAACGAGCATCCGTGTGATCGCTTTACCGAAGCAAACCGAATCGAAGCTCGATCAAATTGTGGCCCGAAAGGCGTCGGCTTCTGGTTCGATCAAGGCGTTGTCGATCAGGCGCGTCTTTCCTACACGCGCGGCGATCAGTACGAGGCAGCGGTTGCGCAGCACGGTAACAGGCTCAAGAGATTCCGCGTCCACAATTTCCATGTAGTCCGTCTTCACTCCTGGTTCTGAATCGAGCACGCGGCGGCCAGTGGCGATCAGGTGCGCCGCGTCGCGTTGTCCGGCGCCGATTTCGGCCTTCACGGCTTCGAGCGAACGATAGAGCGCAAGCGCCGCGCGGCGATCGTCGGCGCTCAGGTACGCGTTGCGCGACGAGAGCGCTAGGCCGTCCGCTTCGCGCACGATGGGGCTCACCACGATCTCGGTGTCGAGGTTCAGATCATTCGCCATCTGCTGGATGACGCGGCATTGTTGCGCGTCCTTGCGACCGAAGTAGGCGAAGCGGGCCTGCACAATCTCGAAAAGTTTCAGAACCACCGTGGCGACGCCCTGAAAGTGGCCGGGGCGCGAGCGCCCTTCCAGGCGATTGCTCAGGCCTTCCACATTCACCTGCGTGCGAAATCCCTGCGGATAAATTTCTTCCACGGGCGGAGCGAACAAATAATCGACGCCGAGACTTTCGAGCAAGGCTCGATCGGATTCGAGCGTGCGCGGATATTTCTGGAAATCCTCGGCGGGGCCGAATTGTTTCGGATTCACAAAGATCGAAACCACGACGGGCGCGCATTGCGCCTTGGCGGCCTGGATGAGAGACGCGTGGCCTTTATGCAGTGCGCCCATCGTCGGCACAAACCCGAGGACGCGGTCTTCCTGGCGTGCGGCGCGGCCAATCTGCTTCATCCAGGAAGCGGTGCGGACGATTTCCATCAGAATTTTTCGCCTGAGGAGATTGAGGAGATGCGACTCGGAACTGAGAACGGCATCAGGCGGAATCCTTCGCGGCGCGTTCGCGATAGAAGAAAATCAGATCCGAGGAATTTGGCGTGGCGCCCAACTGGCGGAGCATTGTGGCGGCCTGGCCGCGATGATACGTGCCGTGATTCACCAGGTGCTGGAGCATCTGCCAGAGCGGAGCCGCCTGCGGAACTCCTTTTGTCGTCTTGTGTTCGACGATTCGCGTGATGTCTTCGGGTTTCAGCGCGTCGATATAGCCGACGAGAGCGGTCTCGACCTCCTGCCAGCGGTGGCGAAGCGAGTCGAGAGTAGGAAAATCGGTGGCGGGGCGAATCGAATTTGCGGAGCGGCCATGCCAGCGCTCGAGCCAAAGCCATTCGACTTCGCAAATATGCGAGAGCGTGTCGCGGATGGAGCGAAAACTGGAGCCAAGATCGCGCGTGAATTGCTCGTTGGTGAGAGCAGCACAGGCGTTGAGCGAGCGGCGATTGGCCCAGGAGTTGTATTCGTAGAGAAGGCGGAAATCTTCGAGGTTCATCCAGATACCTCCTCAAAGTTTGATGAAGATATCTTACGCCTCGAAGATGCCGCCCCAAAAGAGCGGCGCTGCAAAAGGCCAGCTATCCAAAAGTGTGGCGCCAAGTGATCGCGGCTGCCGATCAGGTGCGCTGGCGGGCCAGCAGTTGCTGGCGCAGTTCGGCCGGCGAGTGGTAGGACTCGGCGTCCGACGGGAAGCTGCCGTTCTGGACGTCGTTGCAGAACTCGGTAGCCGCGCGTGTGATTTCCGCTGAGAGGTTCGCGTACTGGCGCGCAAATTTCGGCTTGTGGCCCATGGTGAGTCCCACGAGATCGTGGAAGACGAGAACCTGTCCGTCGCAATCGGGACCCGCGCCGATGCCTAGCGTGGGGATGCGGAGCTGGCGCGTGATTTCCGCGGCGAGGTCGCGGGGAACGGATTCGAGAACCACGGAAAACGCGCCGGCTGCTTCGACGGCATGGGCGTCGCGCTCGAGCTGCTTCGCCGCGTCAGGCGTCTTGCCCTGCACGTGAAAACCGCCGAGGGCGTTGATGGATTGGGGCGTGAGGCCCACGTGACCCATCACAGGAATTTCGGCTTCGACGAGGCGCGAGATTAGTTCGAGACGGCGTTCGCCGCCTTCGATCTTCACGGCTTCGGCGCCCGCTTCCTTCACGAGGCGAATCGCGTTTTGCACCGACTCGTTGATCGAGACGTGGAAGCTGCCGAAGGGCATATCGGCGACGAGCAGCGCGCGCTTCGTGCCGCGGCGGACGGCGCGCGTGTGGTGAAGAATTTCATCGAGTGTGACGGGCAGCGTGCTGTCGTAGCCGAGAGTCACCATGCCCAGCGAATCGCCGACGAGGAGCATATCAACTCCGGCTTCGTCGAGCAGGCGCGCGGTGGGATAGTCGTAGGCCGTTAGAAACGTGATTTTCTTTGTTGCGGGAGAACCGGGAAAACACTTGCGGGAGAGAATGTCAGGCACGGTGACTTTACCGCTGCCCGCACGAGGTGCAACACTCATTTTCGCCTCCGGTGCCGCTCCCGGACTTCGGGATGCAGCCCACTAGCTGGTTGGATGCTAGCAGAAGGGCGCGGGTTTGAGCAAGATTTCGAGAGCCTGCTTTCCAAGACAGCTCCGGGCAAGCCGGGTCGTCACGAAGCGGTGGCAAGCCGCCCTTCGACTGCGCTCAGGACAAGCCGCACTTCAAAAAACGGTGATTTATTACGATTAGAAATTTTCTAAGAGTCTTATTTCTTGGCACTTACGGGAAATTTTGAACGCGGTGTTACGATTAGAAATTTCGGCTAATCGTAACAATTGGACTGGTGGAACCGACCATTGGGTGAATACGCGGATGCGCTTTCAAAACAGGCGTCCGGAAAGGTCATGCTTGGGTGACTGGGGCGGGCATTTGGGGTTCTACGCCGCGCCAGCCTACTGGCCGTCCGCTTACGGCTTCTTTAAGTGCCCGGAAGAGAACGACATACATCATTTGGCGGTAGTAGAAGCGCTGGAGAATCAGCGGGGCGAGAAGGGACCAATCCTCATTCTTCTCCAAGGCAAAGGCGACTACGCAGGTGAGCAGATCGATCATCATGAAGATGGCGAAGAAAATCAGGGAGCGTTCGACGTCCTGCGAGGTCCAGAGTTGGGGCAGGCGAGCGATGCGAAGCTGGGCCAAGCCCCAAAGAGCGATGGAAATTAAAAACAAGAGATCGATTACGGGCGAGACCAACGGGAGCAAAATCTGGAATAGAAAAATATTGGGTATGGCGACCCAACCGAGAGTGCCGTAGCGGGGCTTGCCGACCGCGTCGCGGTGTTTCCAAACAGCTTGCAGCGTGCCAAAGGTCCAGCGGAAGCGCTGGCGAATCAGGGCTTCGACTGTTTCGGGAACTTCGGTGCGGCCAATGGCGTCTTCGTCGTAGAGAATCTTCCAGCCTTCGCGGCGAATCGTGAGCGTAAGGTCGGTATCTTCTGCAACCGTATCTCCTGAAAATCCACCATGACTTTTCAGAACGTCGGCGCGCCACGCGCCGGCCGCGCCGGGCACCACGGGAATGCAATTCAACAGATCGAAAGCGCGCTTTTCGAGATTCTGGCTGGTGATGTATTCAAGCGCCTGCCAGCGAGTGAGCCAGCGATTACGATTCATCACCTTCACGTTGCCGGCAACGGCGCCGACGTTGGGATCGGCGAAATGCCGGGCCAGTAGCGGAATCGCATCGGGATCAACAATCGTATCGGCATCGATAGAGACGACGATTTCGCCAGTCTCTTCGGCAAGCCCGTGATTGAGAGCGGTGGGCTTGCCGCGGTTGGGCTGCAGAAGGAGATGGACGCGCGGGTCACGTCCAAAATTTTCGCGCACCAATTCGGCGGAGTGGTCGGTGGAACCATCGTCAATGACGAGAACCTCGAGCTTGGGATAGTTCGACGCGAGTACCGATCGAATGGTATCGAGTATCACCGCCTCTTCGTTATAAGCGGGGATGAGAACTGAGACCGTGGGTTCGTAACCCGGATGGCCGAGAGGAGCGGGCCGAAGCTTTTCCGCCAAAGCGAGCAAGCCGATCACCAGAGCGCGGCCGCTGACCAGCAAGATTCCGGTGATGAAGATAAAGCGGATGGCGGCGCGAAAGATGCGGAACACGTCAAAGATGAAAGCATCGGCGCGCGCGAGCAGCCATTCCTCGTGGCTGAGCGGCATCATCACCTGCGCTCGCGTCTGATTCAGAAGCGAGGGCACAGAAACGAATTCGAAGCCTTTGGCGCGGAGGCCATCAATCACGCGCGGCAGAGCTTCGACGGTGTGACTACGGTCGCCGCCGCCGTCGTGCATCAAAACGATGTTTCCTTTCCCGGCTGTGGCATCGGCCATCACGCGCTGGACAATCGTGTCCGTGGGAGGCGGAAGACCGCCGTTGGGCTCGCCCCAATCGTGGGGATCAATCCGCGCGCCGACGATGATGTAGCCCATCGCCTGCGGTATGGGCAGCATCTGGACTTCGCTGGCGGTTTCCGGCTGGTGATCAATTCCGTAGGGCGGGCGGAAAAGCAAGGTCTTCACGCCCAGGCTGCTTTCGAGGAGCAACTCGGTGAGGTTCAATTCGATCTGGAGCTGGGACTTCGTAATCGTCTCAAAATCGGGATGGGTGAATGTGTGGTTACCCACCTCGTTGCCGATGGCGAATTCACGCTTTACCAGGTCGGTTTGCACATTGGCCGATTCCCCAATCACGAAAAAACCTGCGGGAACGTTCTTCTGCTTCAGGATATTGAGAATCTGCGGGGTCCAGCGGGGATCGGGACCGTCGTCGAAAGTGAGGGCGATCTTCTTGGGCATATCGCCCATCTGCTGGATGCGCCAGGTGAGCGGATAACTGGTGAAGTTTTCATCGTCGAACAAGTCTGAATCGGCGTCGTAGTCAAAAGTCCGGCGCCCGCTTTGCGGCGTAGCAGTGATGCGCCAGATGTCGCCTTCGCCTTCGAGGATCAAATCGTAGCCGGGCGGCACGTCCTCGAGTTTCTTGCGGATTGCATCGTCGGGGCGAGTGGCGTCCCAGATATACCAGAGCGAGGGGTCTTCCATGCCCAGGCGCCAAAGAGCCGTGCCCTGCACGTGGGCGCGCTCTGAGGCGCGGAGCTGGTTGTAAGCGGTGATGCCATCGAGCATCCAGACGTTGTGGACGAGGTCGTGCTCGTCCTCATAGGAAAAGTGCGGGCTCATGGAATCGGAATCGAATTCAATATCGGTTTGCGATTCGACCGCGGTGTTGGCTCCCTCCTGGAAAGTGACGGCCTGGGCCACCGGATGGGGATTGGCTTTGGTTTTGGCCGGCCAGTCGTAGCCATAGTTCGCGATGCCCATCACGATTTTTTCGGGTGGGACCAGCTTCAGGATGTTGTTGATGTTGCGCACAAACCAGTCCTGAGCGACGACGGGGCCGGGTGGCGATGCAGGCCAATGGAAATCGTAGTTCATCAAGATGATCGAATCCGCCTGGGAGCCGATGTACTTGTAGTCGTAGGTCCAGTCGGCGGCGGGAAGGGCGACCATCAATTTCAAGTTGGCAGCGTGGAGAGAGAGAGCGAGCTCATGAATGAAATGCTGGAAATCTTCCTGGCTATTCTTGGGAACTTCCTCGAAATCTACGACAAGGCCGGGTTCATGGTCGGAATTCGCGAAGGCGACGAGCGCTTTCACGAGCATTTCCCGCGACGGCGGGCGCGACAGCATTTCCGCCATCTCATCAATTTTCCAGTCCTTACCGTCGTAGTTGTTGACCATGGACATGACGGGGAGTTCGACGCCCTTGGCTTTGATGGACTGCAACCAAGTGAGGAGCTTGGGGTCCTGGTCAATGTCCAGCTGGCCATCGGGGGACACGGCGTGGAGAGCTTCGGGGAGCAAGAGGTCGAGGTCGTGATAGTGAGATTGCAGAGAGGCGAGGCTGTTGGAATCCCAACTGACGTAGAATGCGGCGCGCAGGGGATCATAGTTCTGAGGAATTTTGCCGAGTTGTGAGACTTTGTGCTTTCTGCCGGGGCGAGAGGACTTGGGCTTCAGGCGGCCGCGAATCGCATGAAGGGTGCCATGCGTATCGGCGCGAAGAATATCCGGCAAATCGGGGTTGCGAATCAGATTGACGACGAAAATGACGAGAACGATGGTAAAAAACGCGCCGGCAAGCTCCAAAACGCGGCGAGTGCGGCGCCAGCGGCGGCGCTGCTCATCGTAGAAAATGGGCTTGCGTTCAGGCATTCAGGCAATCCAAGCTAGCCGTCCGCCGGCGGCGTGTCAAATCGCGTGTCAATAACGTGTCAATGACTCCCACAACTAAGATGCGCACCCACATCGCTTTTGCCGCACTGACGGGGCTGATGCTGAGGATTTATTTCGTGCTGAAATTTCCCGCAACGCAATCCGGGGATGCACCATTCTACATCGAGCTGGCCTGGAATTGGCTGAAGAACGGAGTGTACGGGTTCCCGGTAAACGGGCAGCTGACCGCGGTGGATATGCGCGTTCCGGGCTATCCGGCGTTTCTGGCGGCGATTTTCGCGTTTGCAGGGAAAGCGCCTCGAGCCGTGATGCTGGCGCAGTGTGTGGTGGACGTAGCAGGGTGCTTCTTGATCGCGTTGATTGTCGAGCGGCTGGCGGCGCCGGAATTGCGGGGGCGGACTTTCATCGCGGGGCTGTGGCTGGCGGTGCTATGTCCTTTTACGGCGAACTATCCGGCGGTGGTGCTGACGGAAACGCTCGTCACTTTTCTGACCGCGATTGCGATTCTGGTGCTGCTGAAGACTGATCTTGGGCGGTGGGCTACGAGCCAGCTTGGCGGCGCAGCGGCTTCAGGGAATGGTTTCTTCGCGAATCCGTGGCTGCTGGCTGGAATCGTGGTGGGTCTCGGAACGCTGGTGCGGCCAGAGACACCGCTGCTATTGATTTCGGCGGGGATGGTATTGAGCGTGAGATGGCGGCGGCCGCACGGCTGGGCGAAGCTAATGCGAGCAGGAATGTTGTTGGGGTTGGGCCTGGTGCTGCCTCTCGTGCCCTGGGCGGCGAGAAACTGGCGGGTGCTGCACACAGTGCAATTTCTCGCGCCGCGTTACAGCGAATTGCCGGGCGAGTACACGCCGCTGGGATTCACCGATTGGACAAAAACGTGGATGTGGCGCTTTCGCGACGTGTACCGGGTGACGTGGAAGGTGAATGACGAGCCGATTTCGGCGGATGACCTTCCTAGCGGCGCATTCGATTCTGCCGACGAGCGCACGCGCGTGACGACTCTTCTCGAAACATACAACGAGAGCCTGACGATGGACCCTGGCCTTGACAGCCAATTTCGCGAGATCGCGCGGGAGCGGACCGAACGACATCCGCTGAGAACGTATCTCGAGGTGCCCCTTTTGCGAACGCTGGTGATCTGGTTCACGCCGCGCGTGGAGCTATTGCCGGTGTCGGCGCGGGTGTGGCCATTGGGAGAGGAATGGGAAAAGGATCGGGCGGATTTGCTGGCGACGATTGCGCTGGTGGCGATCAATGCGTTTTATCTGGCGCTGGCTCTGTGGGGAACGTGGCTGGCGCGCGGCCGGCCGGGCTGGGCGCTGCTGGTGATTTTTATTCTGGTGCGCACGATTTTCTTTTCGATATACGTGGAAGCGCCCGAGCCGCGCTACGTGCTGGAATGTTTTCCGGCGATTATCGCGTTGGCGGCGCAGCCATTCGCGTCGGCTCGTGGGAATCAGCTCTCTTCGACCGGCTCCGGGTGAATGGTAAGGCGGAAAATCTGAGGGAAACGCTCTTTCACGCGGTCTTCGAGCGCGGCCGTAATGTCGTGAACTTCGGTGATGGGAAGGCCGCCGTCCATCGCGCAATGGCACGAAACGAGAATTTTGTGGTCCACACTGCGAACGTGAACCTCGTGGCAGTTGAGCAGCTCGTGATATTCCGATTGAAGTGAATTCAGAAAATCCTGAACCGAGCGCGAGAGGCCTTTCATCTCTTCGGCGCCAGCGATGCGCGCGCCGAGCGGCTCAATGTGGATATTCACGCGAGCGCGAGGATCGGTGGCGCGGCGGATGTCTTCTTCGAGTTCCGTGGCGCTGCGATGCGCTTCGCGGAGGCTGGAGCTTTCGTTCACTTCCAGATGCAATTCGATAAAGAGGCGGCCCTCAAACTGATGGGCGGAAAGCTCGTGGACGGCGAGGCCGCGGCGCTGGGCCACGGCGCGAACGGTTTCGAACAGATCTTCGTCACTGCGCGCGCGGGGTTCGACGTGGACGACCACGTCCGCATCCGGCACGATTTTCTCGATGTGCTGTTCGACGGCGTCACTGGCGATGTGAGCCTGTTCAAGACTGGCGGTGCGGGGGACGCTCATGGTGACATCGACGAAATAGCGCTGGCCGGAGCGACGGACGCGAACGCGCTCGCTGCGCAGGACGCCTTCGGTGTTGGCAACCGCGGCGGTGATTTGCTGCTGCAGGCCGCTAGGAGCGACATCGAGCAATGCGTCGATCGTTTTCTTGCCGAGGCGCGAGCCGATCCAGATGATGACGCCGGCGACCACTAAGGCGGCGAAGGCATCCAGAGTGCCGAGCCAGGGAATGTTGTATTTCAGGCCGATCCAGGCGGCGGTGATGCCGAGAATGACGACGAAGGTGCTCCAGACGTCGGTGGAAAAATGGAGGGCATCGGCTTCGAGGGCTTCGCTGGGATATTGGCGCGCCACGCGAGCGAGCCTGCGGGAGCGGATAAGATCAACCATCATGCAGATGCCGAGAATGATGATGGCGAGCGGGCTGGGGTGGATGTGGGTGGAATGGAAGAGGATGCGGTGGACGGCTTCCCAGATGATATAGACCGCAGTAATGATGAGCAGGGCGGTTTCGACGAAGGCGGAGAAACTTTCCACTTTTCCGTGGCCGTAGAGATGATCGGCGTCAGCGGGCTTGTCCGCGACGCGAACGGAAAAGAAGGTGATCACGGCGGCGATGAGGTCGAGGATCGAGTGCAGCGCCTCAGACAAAATTCCGAGGCTGCCAGTGATCACGCTGAGGAAAATTTTCAGGCCGACGAGCACGACGGCAGAGCCGACGGAGGCGAGAGCGGCGAGGCGCTTCTCGTGGGTGGCTTGTTCGAGAGGTTGGGTCATTCGGAGCGGGTCAGGCGATGCTATAGATTCGCCGGGCGATTATACGCCGGGGACGCGGAGGAAACAGCGCCAGGATGAGCGCGGCACGCAGAGTGACGCAGAGTCACGCAGAGGGTTATTTCAGAGCCGGCGGCGGAACGAGCGGCAGGCGGCGCGGTTCGCCATGGAATCCGCGGATTTCGACTTCTTCTAGGAGCAGCGACGGAGCGACGATCGAGCTGGGGATTCCCCCCTGGGCTCCGCCGAAGGAACCGAGAGCGGTGCCGGCGAAACCCGCCGCGGGATTCTGCATGTAATCGTAGACGGCGAGATCGTCGCCGATGGCGGCCATATTGCGCAGCGAGCGCAAAGTGAGGCCTTCGATGTGCCCTCCGCGGACCAATTCCTCGCGTCCGTCGGCGACGTAGACGCGGTAATAGAGCAGGGGGATGCGTTCGCCGCTGGCGACGCCTCCTGCAATGGAGCCGAGAAAATCGGAGAAATCCTGCTGGCCGAGAGAGGAGAGCGCAGGATTATCCATGCGCTTTATTTCGATGCACCATTCATGACCGTCCTGGCGGCAGGCTTCGATGAATTTTTTGCGCAGGTCGGCGGCGCTCGATGCGTCGGAGGACTGGAAAATGAGATTGCTGGCGAGAGGCTTTGTGTCAGAAAGCATGGCCGAGCGCGCGTGGCCGTTGGAGGCCTGGAATTCGGGGCCGGGACGGCGGGACATCAGGAGATTTTTCAGGATGCCATTTTGCACGAGTTCAACGCGCTGGCCTTTTACGCCTTCGTCGTCAATCTCGTAGTGACCGAGCAGCGGATGATTCTGGTAATTGGCTATCGTGGGATCGTCCACGAGCGAGACGGTTGACGGCAGGACGCGCGTGCCTACGCGGCCGGTCCATTCGCTGCGGCCGCCCATGCGATCCATGATTTGGTCGAAGGCTGACATCATGGAAAGAGGAGGGCGCGCGCCGGAAAGAGACGCAGCCATGAGCTGCGCGAGCACGGAACCTGTGGCGGAGGAGTCGAAAAGGACAGGGCCGGTGAAGTCGGGAACGAGCGGGGCAGCGCGAAGCTGCATCAATTCCGAGCCGGCTTGCGTGAGACCTTTAGAAATGGTGGCGGGATCGGGGACGTCGGCGGGCTTGGCAACATAGATCGCGTAATAGTTGTGGAGCGGCATGCCGTCGTCGGCTTGCGTGTCAAAGGCGGCTTCGACTGCTGCGAGACTTTTCGAGGTGCGGAGCTCGGTGCCTTCGCTGTTGGTCAGGTAGTAGGTGGTGTAGACGAAGTAGTAGTTCACGCGCGTGCTGTAGAGTTGCGGGAAGCTCTTTAGCGCGAGCGAGGCGGCGCGTGCTTCGTCTTCCCATTTGCGGGCAGTCCAGTCCGGCAATTCGCGGGGATCGATTTTGACGAGGGCGCGCTCCTGGGAGAAGTCGTCGATCTCGGGAGGCTTCGTGAGACTGCGCAGGAATGCCTGTTTCAGCGCCAATTGCGTGGCGGCTTCTTTGTAGGCTTGATCGGTGGCGAGCCAGAGATCCTGGCGCAAGGAGTTGTAGTCGTGGTCAATGCCCACTTCGCCCGTGGAACCGAGGAAGCCTTGGAAGCCGTCTTCGCTGACGAAATTGGAGCTGTCGAGGTGGTAGTCGCCGATGCGGGCGTCGACGCTCATGAAACGGTTGCGCGTGGTGGTGGAAGAGACGAGATTGCCGAAGGAGGCGGTGACGGCGCGGACGTCGACGTCGAGAAGCCGGTATTCGAGGTAAAACGGTTTTTCGACGCCGGGCAACTGGAGGCGCGCGCGATTTCGCTCCATCTCATCGTGCATGGCGCGAAGCGTCTGGTCGTTGTCAGAGGCCTGCTGGGTGGCAGCGGGTTGCGCTGTGCTGGCGTCCGGTATCGCGGCCGGCGTGGAATTTTTGTGAGCGGCGAAAGCCGGGAGTGAGAATACGAGCGCGCAAAGCGAGATTGCTGTGGCGGTCTTTCTCACTGCTTATGTCCCTGTGATTCAGGATCGTGGGCGGGCGGAGGCAGAATCGGAGGACGATCCGTGGAAGTTTCTTTCTTTTGTACTTCCATTTCGGAAATCAGAATTGCGGGGGCCACAGCGGAAACCGGGACCGAACCGGATTCGGCGCCACAGTAACCGTTGAAAATTTCCGGCTTGTCACCGGTGGCAACGATTTTGGTGAGCGAGACGAGCGGCGTGCCGACGATGTCCACGCCACGAACAAGCTGGTCGGGACGGCCATCGGGAAACACTTTGTAAACCACGAGCGGGAGCACCTGGAAGGCCTGAGGCTGTCCGCGGCCGGTGAATGTAAATCCGCCAGCGATATCGTCAATCAGAAGGCCGAAAGGTTTGCCCTGCGCTTTCACCAGCTCAATGAGCTTGGCGCGCAACTGGTCGTTGGTTACAGCGTTCGTGCTGGAGACGATCAGATTGCCCTGGCGCGCCACAGGAACAAAGCCTAGCTGGCGCCGTCCATGGCCGTTCGAATGGGGTATATCAACGAGCGGCGAACGGGACATGAGAAAAGTCTTGAGCACGCCGTGATCGACGAGTTGCACGCTTTCCGCCTTCACACCTTCATCGTCGTACGCATAATTTCCGAGCAGCATTTGGCCGCCGAAAACCGATTCGGTGGGATCGTCCTTGATGGAGAGAAAATCCGGGAGAATCTGTTCGCCGACTTTGCTGGTGAAGGTCTGGCCTTCGTTGATGTCTTTCTGGCGGAATCCTTCGGAGCGATGCCCGAAAACCTCATGAAAGAAAACCGCGGCTGCGCGGCCGGTGAGCAATGCGGGGCCCGCGTACGGATCGACGAGCGGCGCTTTGTCGAGCGCTTCGGTTTCCTGAATCATGGTCTGAATGTGCTCGAGCACGGTCTTGTCGTCGGGAGCATCTTTGGGAGTGAGCCAGTCGAAATTGTTGTAGCGGTTGATGTCCATTCCGTCGGGGGCTTTGCTTTGCACGTAGAGTTCGAGGCGATAGTGAATCTGGCCGAAGGCGATCTTGGATCCTTCGCTGGTGACTTCGTACTGATTGGCAGCCAGAGCGGTGAAGGTAACGATGGAATTCAGAACCGCAGGCGATTGGCCGAACGCCGCCGTATATTTCCGGACACGCGCTTCCCACGGCGCCCGATCCACCTGCATCTCGACGTGCGGCCCGGTGTAGGTTCGCGGAGCTTCCGCAGAAAAATCGGGCGCCGCGCCTTCCGCGGTTTGCACCTGCACCTGCTGGCTGGTTTTCACTTTGATCAACGCCTGGGATGCCGCGCGGTATTGCTTGTCGGTTTCGCGCCATATCTCGCGTGAGAGAACGGGCAAATCGTCGGCAAGAATCGTGGCGGTTCCAGGGCTCGTCCAACTTGGCTGGCGCTCACCGAGCTTGTGCGTGTTGTCCTGCTTGATGCTGCCCACGCGGGTCTGCACTTCGAGCCAACGGGCGTGATTCTCGGTGCTGGAAAGCAGCGCGCCATTCGAACCGGATACTTCGGCATACTGGCGGTCGGCGATCGTATAGCTGATGAAGTAAACCGGCGGGTCGGCCTTCGAATAGCCTGCCATGGAACGATCAAGCTCGGATTGCATGGTGGCGAGAATGGCAGGCGCTTCGGTGGGTTCACTGACCTTCGAATGCTGGCCCTTTACACGAACTTCGGCTCCGTCTCTGGCAGAGGTTGCAAACGCCGCCAGGAAGACCGCGGATGCTGCAATCAAACTTCTATGCGTCAGTGTGGGTTTCATGTCAGGCAAAGTCCAACAGTTTAAGATAGGATGCGTACATTCCCAAATGAAAAGCCGGGGCCGATTTTTCATCCCGGAGGTTGCAAGGGCAGCCGAGATTCGCTGAAAATCGCTTGAAGGAGATTAGATGCGAGCAATGGTCGTAAGGCGGTACGGGCCACCAGAAGTTTTTGAATCGCAGGAAGTGCCCGACCCGCAGCCGAAGCCCGGCGAGGTGTTGATTCGCGTGAAGGCCGTGGGAGTGAACTTCGCAGACCTCCTGCAGCGGATGGGGATTTATCCGGGCACGCCGAAACCGCCGTTCGTGCCGGGAATTGAAATCGCCGGCGTGGTGGAGAAGGTGGCGGAAGGCGGAAAGCGGGAAGCGGAACAAGACGAGCCGTTGCGACCGGGCGACGCTGTGGCTGCCTTCCCTCATTTCAACGCTTACGCCGGCTGGGTTGCGGTTCCCGCGTCGCTGGCTTACCGGCTGCCGGCGGGAATGTCGTTTGAAGAGGGTGCAGCAATCCCGGTGAACTATATGACGGCCTACCATTCCATGTTCGTGATGGGAAACCTGCAGCCAGGCGATCGAATTCTGGTGCACACAGCCGCCGGAGGAGTGGGAATTGCAGCGATCCAATTGGCCAAGGCGCGCGGCCTGGTGACGTTTGGCACGGCAGGGCCCACAAAACAGGAATATCTGCGAAAGATCGGAGTGGACCATCCAATCGATTATACGAAGGGCGACGTGGTCCAAGCAGTGCGGAAATTCGCGCCGGACGGGATCGAAATGGCGATGGACCCGATTGGAGGAAAATCGTTCGCGCAGAGCCAGGCGTGCCTTGGTCCGACGGGAAGGCTGGTGGTGTTCGGCTTCTCTGCCGCGGCGGGCCCGGATGGAAAGCGAAGTCTGTTGCGAGGAGCGAAAGCTCTTCTCGAAACGCCGAGGTTTCATCCGCTGAAAATGATGAGCGAGAATCTCGCGGTGATTGGAGTGAATCTCGGGCGCATGCAGGCCCGCGGCGCGCTTCTGCGCAAGGAACTCGACGAGCTTTTTCGCATGTACGAGGCGGGCAAAATCAAACCGGTGATTGGAAAGTCGTTCCCGCTGGCGGATGCCGCAGCGGCTCATCGGTTCATCCAGGAGCGGAAGAATATCGGCAAGGTGGTACTTACGGTGAAGTAAAGGGCAGTGAAGTAGGAGGCCGTGAAGTAGCGTGCGCCGAAATAAGATGGGATCACTTCGCTGCAGGCGCCTCAGGCTTTACGAATAGTGATTCGTCGACTTTAGGATTGACGCCGACTTTTTCGACGTGGGATTCGAGGAATTTTGCGCCGTCGCGAAAGATTGTCGTCGTGTATGCGAATTGCTTTCCATCCAGGGTCCGGTAGTCGCCCCAGCGCTGGTCGTTGTCCACCATCCCGTGCTGACCTTCCGACTGATAGTGCGCGGCCGCCAGCAGATGGGTGGTGGAATCAAAGTACAGCTTTACTGAATTGAAGGGCGCTTCCAGCTGAACGGCTTCGGTTTTCTTTCCGTCGATTTCCTCTTCGCCTATAAAACGCCCTGCAAGCTTGCCATCCAGAACGCGCTGGTACGCGCCCCATCCGCCGCCGAACATCGCGATTCCGCGTTCGAATTCGGCGATAAAGCGCGTTGCATCCACAAGCTTATCGGGAAACTGGAGCCACGCTGATTTTCCATCGCAAACCTGCATGATCGTCATGCCTTGGGAATCCACCTGGCCGTGCGAGCGATCCGGATAAGAGACGAGCCAGGAAACTTTGATGGGTGCTTCGTTGCCCTGGTTGAACATGCTGCCGCTTTCGTCCAAGGAGAGGCTCTTGACTGACTTGAGCGCATCGCCACCCGCGGCTTTCGCGCCTGCGAGCAGAATTTCTTTCCCTCTCGCGAGCGTTTCCGGGGTGACGGCGGCGGAGGCTGGGGCCGGCTTGCGAAGATCCGGCCGGGTGGCATCCAGCTGGTCCGAGGGAATTTCGATGAATTGCGCGCTGGGAAATTCTTTTTTCAGGTCATCGCGAAACTGGGTGACGTTTCCGACAAGTACAATGTCGAGGTCCTTGGTCGTGAAATACCGCTGCGCGCTGGCCTTCGCATCATCCGGCAAGACGGAGCGGACACGCTGGGGATAGGTGCTGTTGTAATCCGCGGGCAATTCGAAAGCGGCGGCTGTAAGAACGCGATCCGCCACCTGCTCGGCCGTCTCGGTTTCGATAGGATAAACGCCTGCCAGGTAATCGCGGGCGACATCGAGCTCCTTCGGCGCGATATCGCCGGTAGCCATCTGGGACATGAGGTCGACTACGAGCTTGGTGGCTTCGACGGTTGCGGCCGTGCGGGTAAAGGTGCCGGCGGTAAAGGAGCCTGCGTAGCGGCGCGGCGTGAAAGAAGAAAATGCGCCGTAGGTGAGGCCCTTCTTGACGCGAACTTCGGTGTTCAGCCTGCTGTTATATCCGCCGCCGAAAATCCTGTTCGTCACTTGCAGGGGAATCAGCTCCGGATCGGCGCGCCGAACGCCGAGTTTGCCGACGCGAATCTGGGTTTGAACAGCCTCGGGCTTGTCGATCAGCCAGATATGCTGGCCTGAGATTGCGGCGGGGACTGGGGGCGTTGCGGCGGGCAAATCGATTTTGGCCCAATCGCCAAAATATTTTTCCGCCAAGGCAAAAGCGTCGTCTGGCGAGATGTCTCCTGCAAAGGCGAGGAATGCCTGGTTGGGCGCGTAGTGCGCGTCGTGGAATTTGACGAGATCCTCGCTCTTCAACTTTTTCACCGTGTCCGGTGTTCCTTCGATGGGCCAGCCATAGGGCGAACCGCTGTACACCACATGATTAAAGGCGAGTGAAGCGAGGTAATCGGGATTCGAATATTGCACGGAGAGGGTGGAGAGAAGCTGCTCGCGGCGGCGGTCGAGCTCCTCGGGCTTGAATGCCGGATGCAGAACGACGTCCGACATCAGGTCGAGACCGAGATTCAGATCTTTCCTGACCACTTCGAGTGTGATGGTGGTAGCATCCTTGCCCGCCTGAGCCTTTAACTCTCCGCCGACAAAATCGATTGCGTCCGCAATGTCTTGAGCTGAGCGGCGCTTGGTTCCCTGCGTCAGCAGGTTCGCGGTCATTTGAGACACGCCGGGAATTTCCGCTGGATCGTCGATGCCTCCTGCCGAGAAAATGATGAGTCTGGCTGCCACGGAAGGTTCGCGGCGGTCGCTGACGACAAAAACCTTCAGGCCATTCGGAAGAGTTTTCGTAGCGGCGGAAGGAAAGTGATATGGCGTAGGAGCGCCGGGGCTGGGCATCTGCGGCAGGAGTTTCACGCCCGGCGGAACGACGCCCGTGCCGTTTTTTTGGTCTTTTTGGTCCTTTTGATCCTGCTGCGCGGCGGAATGCTTTTCTGTGGGCGGCGCAGATGTCTGCTGAGCGAACAGCGCAGTGCCGGTAAGACTGGCCCACACAAATAAAATCAGCCATTGCCGCGCTGCGAACCTCTTCATCGTCGCTGCTGAAATGAATTCTCGAATTTGAATGCGTTCCGCTGCAGGCGCGCGCTTCATCACTGCGCCGCCGGCTTTACAAGCAGAACTGTGGCGCGTTGCGGCACGAAATATTCCGCCGCCGCGCGCTGCACATCCGCCGGAGTGAGCTTCAGATAGTGGCCGAGCTCGGTATTGACGAGATCGGGATCCTTGCCTATCACCGCTGCCGCGCCGAGCGCGACGGCTTTTTCCTCGTCGGTGTTGCGGCCCAGGATGAATCCGGAAATTTCCTGGTTCTCCGCTTTATCGAACTCTCGCGCCTCGACTGGCTTTGTTTTAAGTTCATCGAGAACTGCGACGACAGCTTTCTGGCCCTCTTCAGCGGAGTGCCCTTGATTCATGATCGCGTAAGCCCAGAACAGATTCGGATCCTCGGTGAAATTGCCGAAGCCCGCGGCTTGCACGGCGATCTGGTCCTTGTAGACGAGCGTCTGATAGAGGCGGCTGCTTTCGCCTCCGGCCAGGATGTTGGAGGCCAAATCCAGGGAGTAAGAATCGGGCGCGTAACGGGCGGGAATTTTGTAGCCGATGACGGCCGCCGGGAGCGGCGTGTTGGAATAGGATTTGTTGATGACGCGCTCTGCGGTCTGCGGGGGCTCAGGCTTATCGATTCGTGGAATCGGTTGTACGGAAGCGGGAATTCCTTCGAAGTATTTCTTGGCCCAGTCGAGCGCGTCGCCAGATTTGAAATCGCCGACGACGATCAGTGTCGCATTGTTCGGCTTGTAGAAGGTGTTGAAGAATTCGCGCACGTCTTCGATCGTGGCTTTGTCGAGATCGACCATGCTTCCAATCGCCGTGTGGTGATAGCCGTGGACCGTGAAGGCAGCGGCGCGGAGATCCTCTTCGAGTAGGCCGTAGGGCTGATTATCGACGCGCACGCGGCGTTCTTCTTTCACCACCTCGCGCTCGGATTTGAAATTCGCTTCGTCCACATTGAGGCTGCCCATGCGGTCGGCTTCGAGCCAGAGAACGCGTTCGAGATAGTTGCTGGGGAAGGTCTCGAAGAAATTCGTGTAGTCGTCGTAAGTGCTGGCGTTGTCGAACCCGCCGGCGGCTTCGATGATGCGGGAGTGCTCGTCGGGGCCAATGTGCGCTGATCCTTTGAACATCAAGTGCTCGAAGAGATGAGCGAAGCCGGTATGGCCGGGTTGCTCGTCTTTTGCGCCTACGTGATACCAGACTTGCAGGTTGATCACAGGAGCGGCGTGGTCTTCGAGCAGAATCACCTGCAAACAATTGGCGAGGGTGTGCGTGGTGAATTCAAGCTTGGGCGGCCGGACCTGTTCCGGTTGGTTTTGCTTTTCCTGCGCCGCGAGCGATCCGACTAGTACCGCGACGAACAGCAGAGCGATAGCGAAGCGACTTCCAGTCCTCATAAACCGATGACTCCCATCCCGAGGGATTTATTGCGCGCGATGCTCGCAAGGCGGAAAGGCCTGCGGTAAAGATAAGCCCGTTATCAGAACCGCTTGCAACCGAGAGAAGATTCTCCAGTATCGTAGACACTCGTTGCGGCTGTCAAATTTGCCTGGAGGGTTGTTCCCGCAGCTTTCTGCGCGAGTTCCTTTGTGTGCCACCAGGGATTTAGACGTATACCAACAGGAAAAGGCTACTTCGCGATTGATTGCGGCGGGGTACAGGCCGGCGTAACCTCGACTTGTCTTCGAATTATCCTTTGTCGATTTGATTTCCGTGCGAGGTGACGATGCGAAGTCTAGCCGGGCTTCTAGTGGTGGCGCTGATTTCGGTGCTGGCTTACAGGTTGTACTTTTCAAAGGTGCAATCGCCGGAGACGGGGACGCCCGTGCAAACGATCAGCGTGGTGGGCGTGAAGAACGACCTGCTAGCGATTGCGCAGGCTGAACGCGCCTACCAGGCGGAGCATGGGTCGTATGGGTCGCTCGAGGAATTGAAATCGGCGGGTGCGATGTCGATGCTGAGGGACGGCCGCGACGGCTATGCGTATGAAGTGGAAACGTCGGCGTCAGGCTTTCAAGTGAGGGCAAGATGTTCGCCAGCCAAAAATCCCGGATGCTCGAACTGGGTGGTTGATCAGACGATGCAGGTGCAGCCGGCACCTTGAATCAAATATGACGTGCGATTGGCCCGGTTACTATTGGCAGCCGGTTAGTTCTCGTTTCTCTCCTCAGTCAATGTTGAGTGGCGTGAGAACGTCATTTTTCTTGACGCCCAATCGAATCGGACGCGGCGTTCCTTTGGGTGGGACCGTTACTTCTACCCAAAGGCGCTCGCCCGGTAAGCGACGGCTTGGGTCGGGAATATGTTCGGGGATGTAGAAGTCTACCGGTTCTTCGAGGGCGACGACCGTTTCGTCTCCTCTCGTCAAACGCGCTACCTGAATGCCCGTCCAATCATTGCTCGGAAACGCCACGAGACGGCCATTTTCCACGCCGAGCTTCGCGTTGCGGATTTCCATCCAGCGATTTTGTGTTGGCGGTCCTGCCGGCGGCGTGGAATAAATTCCTTCGTCCACAATTTGCAGCCTAACCGCGAGGTAACGGCCGCGGATGGGAGAATCTGGATCGTACGCAATCGTTTCTGCCCAAACCCTGGGATATCTCTGACGGTCAATCAGCAATTTGGCGCCGAGGCAGAGCACGAGGGTCACGTGCAATGCTCCCAGCAGAAGGCCCTTTGCGCGGGAGCTCATCGGGGCGCCTCGCGAAGATTGGCCACGAGTCTCCTGCGCGCCCTTTCGAGGAACCATCCGCCCAGCAGAAATATCACGCCAAAACCGATCAGACTTTCAGAGCGGCCAAGTTTGTCCATCACACTGGAAAAATAAAACCAAAGAATGGTGATTCCAAATCCGGCTACGCCGAAATTAATCCTTTCCTTGCGGCCCTCGTGCAAACCCCAGGCAATTAAGCCAACGGAGCCGACCAGGCACCATAGAAAAGGCGCGATTTCATTATAGAAATACGAAAAGCCGGTGTGGCCTCTGCCGTGGTAGCTGTAGTCCATGGTGCCGAGGATCAACACCCAACCGCAAGCGAGCAGATTCATCCAGGCTGCGGAAACTCGCAATAAAAACGCAACGAGCAGCGGAAGCCCGATCGCTGCCGCCCAGCCCAATAGCTGTTTACCGGCCAGCATTTCCTGAAGATTTCCGAACTCGAAATCGCCTGCCACAACGAACGCAACACACGGTAGCAACGCAACCGCTCCGATCCAGGATAAAGCGCGTCGCAAAGGCGATGACTCGCCAAGCCCCCGAGCCGTTAGATAGGAGAGAGCCAACATCAGCAAGCCCTCCACGAGAATCGCTTCGCGGCCTCTGGTTCCCTCCGTGATATCCATCCATTTTTCGGACAGCCACAAGGGAACCAAGAGAGCGATAAATGTGGCCTGAACCCAGTCACGCAGTAAGGCCCAGCCCAAGGCAGCGCCGAGCGCCCACAGCAACACACCTCCGCTCCAGCCTTCGTTCAGATTGAAAATTTGTGCGGCAAGAAAAATTCCGGCGCCCAGCGCGACAGTGCCTACTGCGTGAAAAACAGTCCCTAAATTCGGAAAATCATCACCCGTGAATGCGCCCAGCAGATGAAAAGCGGCGACAAGCAGAACTACAGAAGCCAGCCGCTGCGCCGGGGAAAGTTGATCCCAGTGAGAGGCCACGAACAGCAGGACGCCGGCGCCCAGCGTGAGCCCACCGAAGCTGATCGCCAGGATGGTGGGCCAGTGCAAGCCCTGGTTCTCAGGCCGGTCCGATTCGAAGGCGCAAATCTTTCCGGCGGTGACGGCGTCGATAAATCCGGCGGCCTGCCAGCGCTCGAGAATGCTTTCCCACCGTTTTGCCAGGGTCGGCCTCTGAGATAAACCGGACTTATCGATTACCCAATGGCGGTGAGGATATTGGATTGGGTAAGTAACTGCAACTTGATTTCAAACTGCGGGCTTGACTGGACCTTCTAGGGTGTGCGTTTCTGGTCAGCCACTACGACGCCCGCTTCGGCGTAGTCCGTTGGCGGCAGATCAACGAACGTCACCTGGATATTTCCCCGCTTCGCACGGCCGTCTTCGATCAGCGCTTCGGTGATGCGTTCTGCAAGCTTGCGTTTTTGCTCCGGGGTGCGTCGTGCGACCCACGTTACCTGAACGTATGGCATCCGTCCTCCTGAAGAAAAGCGGTGGCTATTATAGACGGCTCCGCATGCCGCGGATATGCTGCGAGATGTCTTGCGGGAGTCGCAGGCTGCTACGCCGTGCGAGGAGTCGTCGTCACAGCCGGCAGCTTCGAACCGCACTCCGGACAATTCGCCCAGCCGTGCTCCACTGCGCGACCGCAGTTGGGGCAGGTGGGCTTCATGGCCGTTCCACAATGCGGGCAGAAAACGAATCCGGATTTCACCAGCCTCGAGCAACCCGGGCACGGCCGCGGTAGCGGATCGCGCAGAATGAAATAGAGAATGATACCGATGGCGTTGGGTATCAGAGCCGCAAGCCAAGTCCACATCGCATAGCGCATTCCGCGGCGCTTCGCATCCGCGTAGACATATCCAATCAGCAGAATCCAGGCGTAGACGAAAAGAAAAATACCGAAAGCGAAGGCCAGCTTCCCGTCGAATGGCCAGTTCTTCATTTCGTTATCGCCGGGGATCATCACAGTCAACGCCAGCGTGACGAACCCCACATAGCAAACGGAAGCTATGACCCACGCCGTCCGTGGAACTATCTTTAGTCCGTCGGTGAAGCGGCTCATGCCAGGCTCCTTTCGCGTCGTTGATAACTGGCCAGCAAAACGGCGGCGATTCCGCCCGTCACCCACACGAGGGAAGTGAATCCCGCAAATCCCAGCCACGATTGATTCAGCCGCGGGTCAAGCATGCTCAACAGGCCGCTGCTCACGAGCCGGACGATAGGCCAGCTCATCAGCGTCAGGGCCCAGGCCAACAACACCAGGGAAATCATCACGCGGCGGTTCCATGCGTGCTCGCGTTCGTCAATCAATCGCGCCTCGGCTCTCGCGCATGTTCTTTGCACCAAGTCAGGCGATAGTTGCGGCGTCGGCAGCTGCCGCAGGCCGCGAGACAAAAGTTGCCATTGTTCCATCTCAGCCGAACATTGCGGGCATGCCCGGACGTGCTGCAACACTTCTTCCGTTTCGTTCGGCTCGAGCGCGTCTGCGGCTGACAGCGCCAGCATCGCGCGAATCTTGTTGTGCTCCGTCGCCGATAGTTCTCTTGATGCGCTCATCGCCAATTCTCCCCGGCGTAGCGCGTTTCCAGGCTGTTGCGCATCTGCTCAAGCGAACGGCGCAGCCTGGATTTCACGGTGGAAAGCGGAATGCCGAGCACCTGAGCGATCTCCTCGATCTTCATCTCCTCTTCGAATCGCAGCGTCATCACTTCCCTGTACGCGAACGACAATTCGTCGAGTGCAGTTCCCACGCGGCTCGCGCGCTCGTGCTCGAGAATGCGATCGAGCGGCGCCGGGTCGCGTGCAGCCAACCTGTCGAGCGCAGTCTCTTGAGATTCCCCTTCTGAGATCGGCTGATCCAAGCTCGAGGGCCGGACGCGGCGAAGGTGGTCAATCGCCAGATTGCGCGCCACCGTGAATAGCCATGCGTCGAAATTGCGACTCGGATCGAAGCGCCGGATTTTTTCCGCTACGTGAATCCAGGTTTGTTGAAAGAGATCCTCCGCTTCGCTACGGTCGCGCACGAGCCGCAGCAGGAAGCGGTATAACCGGTTCTGGTAACGCGATACCAGCGTCGAGAGCGCATCCAGGTCGCCACGCCGAAGCTGCGAAACATCGGCCTCGAGCCCCACGCCTCCCTCCCATCGCAATGCTGCGGTGCCAATCATAGCCGTAATACGGTAGAGGCCTCTAAAAAGACTCACCAATCCGGCTGGCTCTTGGCTCGCGTAAGCATGTTATAAATCAAGGCCTTGACGACGCCTTCCATCGCGAGAGTGGCAGCCGCCAGTGGTGTACGCCTCGAAATCTCACCCGCCGCGGCGTTTATTGACGACGAATTGAGCATCCGAATTCTCGGCCTGAAGGCGCGCGAGACTGTGACACTTCACGCCTCGACCGAAGACGACCACGGACGCTCATGGAGTTCTCGGGCTACTTTCTCTGCCGATTCATCCGGTAGGGTCGATGTCGCATCGCAGGAACCGCTGAGCGGCACTTATCGCGGCGTGTCGCCGATGGGCCTGTTCTGGTCCATGAATCTCGAAAGTGCGGAGGAAGCCGGCCGCGCGACGTTCGTAAAAAAGAATGTCATCGCGAACAAAGTGACACTGGAAGTTCGATCCGCCGAGCGCGTCGTAGCCGCCGCGCATTTCGAAAGAAGTTATCTGGCGCCCGGCACTGAAACGCGCGATTTGCAAGTGCCGGGCGAACCGGCAACCAACGGAATGCAAACCGTTGGCCGACTATTTCTCCCAACCGGAGCGAAGGCCAGCGATCTCCTCCCCTTGGTCGTCGTTCTCAGCAATTCAGGCGGCGGTTTCGATCTCGACAAGGCTGCGCTCCTCGCGCACCACGGTTTCGCTGCGTTCGCGCTCACATATTTCGGCACGCCGCCTTTGCCTACGTGGCTTCATCACATCCCCCTCGAATACTTCGAAGCAGCGTTCCGGTGGCTTGACGCACAACCGGAAGTTGACGCGCAGCGGCTCGGCCTCCTCGCCGTTTCGCGCGGCGCTGAACTTGCGCTGCTTCTTGGCTCCAGATTCTCGCAAATTCGTGCCGTGGTGGCCTATGCGCCAAGCAGCGTCGTCTGGGCGGCTGGTGGACGCGACAAACAAAACGGTGAGTTGCCTCCGTCGTGGACGCAAGGCGGTGCGGCGATTCCTTTCGTCCCGCTGCCGCTTCGCCAATTTATTTTTCGGTCCGCCATCCCTGTGGCTCTGCTGAAGCGGCCAGTCATGTTTCGCGAACTTTTTCGCGCCGGATTGCGAAATTCGAAAGCAGTGGCGGCGGCCGCAATTCCGGTGGAACAGATTCGTGGCCCGCTGATGCTCATTTCGAGCGGCGACGATCACCTTTGGCCAGCCGAAGACATGAGCGAAGCAATCGTCGCGCGCCTGAAAAGGAACAGATTTTCGCACTGCGTGGAGCACCTGCACTATCCCGATGCCGGCCACATGCTGCGCTATCCATTCTTGCCCACCACGCCTCGCGATTCGCGGAATCCTCATCTACGCAATGCGCGCTACTCTTTCGGCGGCACCGCGTCCGCCGACGCGGAAGCACAATTGGAATCCTGGCGCCGCTCGATCGCATTCATTAAAACAAGCCTCACGTAGAGCCACCGCCGCACGTTTTGGCGTTTCTGCGAGCGTCGCTGCGCATATGCTAGAATGGCGTTCTGTGCTAAAGGTTCTCCAGAACCTCCTCGAACTACAAAGCGTGGACGTGCGGCTCAACGATGTTCGCGCCCGGCTAGCCGCTTTCCCGAAGAAAATCGTCGAGCTCGATGCGCGTATCACTGCCGCGAAAGCCGAACTCGAGCAGAGCAAAGCCGCGCAGCTGGCCACGATTAAGGACCGCAAGAAATACGAGCTGGACGTCGAGCAGCACAAGGAACGCGTCCGCAAGTATCGCGACCAGACCGCGCAGATCAAGACCAACGAAGCCTATAAGGCCCTTCAGCACGAAGTGCAGATGGCTGAAGAGGAGATTTCGAAAGCCGAGGATCGCCTGCTTGAGCAAATGGTGGCCAGCGAAGAGTACGATCGCCGCATCAAGGCCGCGGAGCAACGGCTGAAGGAAGTGGAGGGATCGGTTCGCACGCAGCGCGCCGCCATCGAGTCAGAAAAAGCTGCGGCCGAAAAAGATCTGGCGTTGGTCGAAGCCGACCGCAAGCGCGTCACATTGGAAGTCCCTGAAGATCTCTTGGATCACTACGAACGAATCGCGAGAAAGCACGGCGGCGTTGCGCTTGCCGAAGTGGACAATGAGAAGTGTTCGCTCTGCGGCATGCAGATCCGGCCTCATGTGTTGCAAAAGATGCGCAATGCGAACAATGAGGAACTATTTCACTGCGAGACGTGTACTCGGATTCTCTACTACATCGAGCCCACAGCGGTGCCGTCGTTCGACGATCCCAAGCCGCAAGCGTCGGGCGCAACTGCCGCATCTTCCACTGGTGAAAATTAGCGCCGGAATCTTGATTGCCTGCCACACCCTCGGGAGCGTCTGCCACCAATGAAGCGTTCTTCAAAGACTCCGCCGCCATCGAGCGCGCGCCTTTTTCCCGAGTCGCAGGCCGCTGCCGCGCCGCCCGCCGGAGTTCACATCGCGAATATTGACGGAGCATCGCGCGGCAATCCGGGCCCGGCTTCCTACGCCGTCGTTATTCGCGATCCCCGCGGCAAAGTAATTCTGGAACTCGCGAAAAACATCGGCCGCGAAACGAATAACGTCGCCGAGTACTACGCGCTGCTTGCCGCGCTCGACTATGCGACGAACCATGACATCTCTTCTCTGCGAATCCGCAGCGATTCCGAATTGCTCGTTCGCCAGATGCAGGGGCGTTACAAGGTAAAAAGCGCCGATTTGAAGCCGCTGCACGAACGCGCCTCGAAAATGGCCAGGCAGCTCGGATATTTTGCGATCGAGCACGTCCGCCGCGAATTGAACCGCGACGCCGACGCGCTGGCAAATGTGGCGCTCGATCAGGCAGGCGTGCCAAAATTTGCGTGCGCCGGTGAGGCTTCAGAAACTCCGCCCGCCGCAAGGCCTAATTCGAAAAGTGAACCGCGAAGGATTCGCGCCCGCTTCGCGAACGGCGTGCTGATTCCAATCGAACCGCTCGACTTGCCCGAGGACGTGGAAATCTCAATCGAGCTCCGGATTCGGCGGGACAAATCTTAGCTTCAACTGGAAACTCTAAGCGGCGTTTTTCAAAACGTAGGAACGATAGAGCGTGTCGCGCTGCGCGGGAATGTAGCCGGCGTCGGAAATGATCCGGCGCAGTTCCGCTTCATTCGTGCGATTGCGGACACCGGCCGCATAAACCACGTTTTCTTCGATCAGAATGCTGCCCACGTCGTCCGCGCCGAATTGCAATCCCACCTGGCAGATCTTGATTCCCGGTGTGAGCCAGCTCGACTGAATGTGATCGATGTTGTCTAGGTACATCCGGCTGATAGCCAACGTCTTCAAGTAATCGAAAGCGGTCGCTTCAGGAATTTTCTTCCCCAGCGGAGTGTTTTCCGGCGCAAAGATCCAGGGAATAAACGCGGTAAATCCGCCCGTATCTTCCTGAATCCTACGCAAGCGTTCCAGGTGATTCACCCGGTGGCGATAATCCTCGCCGCATCCAAACATCATTGTCGCCGTCGTGCGCATCCCGAGCGAATGCGCGATGCGATGCATATCTTCCCATTCGTCCGACCGGCACTTCAGCCGCGAGATGCGGGCGCGAATTTCGTCGTCGAGAATCTCCGCGCCACCCCCCGGAATCGAGTCGAGTCCAGCATCGCGCAGGCGCGCGATCGTATCGCGCACCGAAAGCCCCGAAACCTCGGCAATGCACAGAATTTCCGGCGCTGAAAAACAGTGCAGGTGCACCTGCGGAAATTTCTGCTTGATCGAACTCAGCATGTTCTCGTAAAACTCGACTCGAAGGTCCGGATGCAATCCGCCCTGCATCAAGACACCCGTGCCGCCAATCTCAATCATCTCCCGGATCTTTTCGTAGATCGTTTCGAGCGGGAGAATGTAGCCGTCTTTCGCGCCCAGCGGACGGTAAAACGCGCAGAAGGAGCAATACTCCGTGCAGAAATTCGTGTAATTGATGTTGCGGTCGATCTGGTAGGTAGCCACGCGCGGGTCGGTTTTCTTGCGGCGCACTTCGTTCGCTGCCATTCCGACGCCGATCAGATCGTCGGAATTAAAAAGTTCGAGCGCTTCTTCTTGTGTGATTCTCATCGGCGACTCAATTCCTCGGCTTCGGCCTCAGCCTTCACCTAAGCCAGATACACCGCATCGTTCGTGCGTACCACGCCCTCTCGCAGCACTGCCGCATACACGCCCAGGCATCCTTCGTGCCGGCGCGCCACTGTTTCCAGCACCTGCGGCGAAGCCACGGCAGTATCCGGGTCGAGATTAATCATGACACAGCGGCCATCCTTTTTCACAATCCGAATCGCGACAGCCTCGCCGATCCGCAGCTCGCGACCCACCAGGCTATCCTCGAAGAACGGCTCGTCCGTCGCCCACTCGACATAGAAATTCGCGCGGAATCGCAGCGGGTTCAATTCGATTCCGGTTTCCTCGGACAGCGCCTGCAGTGTCGCGAGGCCGAACACAGAAATCGGTGCCAGATCCATCATGCTGCGCTCGGAATGGCGGAACTCAAGCGTCTTCTGGTAGCGCTTCTCAAGCAGCTGCCGAAGAGACGGATCGCCGGCGCGCAGCGTTTCTCCTTCCGGCGTCGTCACCTCCACGGCGTAGTTGGCCGAAAGTATCTCCGACGATTCGACGGGCAGGGCGTTCAAAAAACGCGGGCGGAACAAAATCATGTCGCGCCCTTTGCGCGCGGTCATCCAGGGAAAATTCGCCGGGCCCTGCGCGTCAATGAAAGCGTAAACGCGATCGCCGAGTAAGCCAGCATGTGTCACATGAGCAGCTTCGAGATCCTCGCCCGCCATTCCTTTCACAGGATACCGGCGCAACCTGCTCAGCTTGCCGACAAGTTCCACCGCTTCAGGCTCCGCGACGGGCCGTGGTGGATTGGGCGGACTCACTAACGAATTCGAGGGGACGATTTTGGGGAATTAATCCCGCTGAAGCAGCTTTTTCATAATATAGACGCAGGCCTTCGAGATTTTCGGCGTCGAGGTTGAAGTCAATGTTGTCGATCAGATATCGCTCGAGCGCTTTGGCGGGTAGATCAAGCTTCACGGAAGCGGCTTCAGAAATTTCGCGTATGCGCTCCATTCCGTATCGCTTCGACGCTTGAAAATCCGCCACCACTTCGTGCGTAATCGCATCGCGCCGACCGGCCCAGATGGCCAGCACGCACGGCTTGCCGGTCATCTCGCGCCACTGATAGGCCACGTCGTACACGAACACCGTTTCAAACCCCGGCACCGGCATATCTTCCGGGTCGCCCTGGCAGCAGGCTCCGCCACCCGGCAACTTGGCCGCGAGCGCTTCCATTTTGAGCGCCACGCGCAACGCCGGATCGCCAATCACAAGCGCGGCGTCCGCTTCTTTGAGCATCTCGGAAGGATCGGGCGCTGCCTCCACATATTCGGGCTTGATTCCCCAGTACCCGGCGGCCAGCAGTTTCACCAGCGCCGCCGAACTGCGCGAACTCGAATCGAGCGCAATGCGTTTCGCCATATCAATCGGCCGCTTAGACACAACCAAGATGCTGCGGACCTCACCCTTTGCCGCCACCGCCATGTCCGGCAGCGCCACTACATTTTGCATGCGCTGGTATTCGATTGCGGGAATGATGGCCACGTCCACTTCGCCACGGCGCAGCGCTTCCGCACATTGCGATGGCACGGTGAACGAAAGATCGTATTTGCCCTCGAGCGGCCCTTCCGCAAATCCCCACACCAGCGGGGCCGTGTTCAGATATTCGACGATTGAAATGCGAAGCTTGCTCACGTGGTCCTCGTTCGGTTAAATCCCAATATAACATAACGCTCAACGCGGCCTTGGAAGTGGCTGACGGTACCTGCGCGCCGCAAAACGACTCGTGACCGGCAATCAGAAGAACTCCGTTAATCACGGCTGCGGAAACCGGATGACCTCATCCTCGCTGGGAATTTCCATCTCCTGTTTCACCGGCGCTCCATGCGAATCGGAGGGTTTCCAGCCGTCGCCCTTGCCTTGGAGTTCGTAACTCGCGAAAGCGTATGGCAACCCTTCACAACCGAGCTCCGAATTTCCGTTGCAGATGTGGAAGTGTAGGTGCGGTTCCGAGGAATTTCCCGAATTACCCGAGGAGTCCGAGCACCTGACCGCGATGTGCTTTATCGCCGACTTTCACACGAAGCGAGCCTGGGCTGCATGTGCGCGTAGAACGCGTAGAGTCCCTCGCCAATCTCCATGATCACGTTGTTGATCCAGTTTTCTCCCGCCAGCGGCGAGCTTATTATTACCATGGGTTTTCGGTCCGTCGAAACGGCGATACCATCGAGCGTAATCGCCTCCGGGTAATCGCCGACCTTCATCGTGATTCGATGGCCAACTTTCGCCGGTGCATCTTCACTTCTCTCGAAATTGAGCCACACGTAGATGATCGCAAACGCCCCCGGCTCTATCTTCGCTTTCTCTGAAACAGTTTGCCCGGTCCGGTCGATCATTCCTGCCAATTCGGTCCCTGAATAACTCGCAGTCGGCTTTACTCCGGAATCGCCAGTCACCGCATCAAGCCGGGTGAGCAGGCAATCCCACTTGCCTAGATTCGTCACCTGCAGCTCATACACGAGATGCCACTTGCCATCGGAACGGAAGGCCCACGGCTCGTTCGGCACAAGCACTTGAAGCGGCGGCCCACCAGGTTTCGGCGTGTGAACCTCGGAGCTTTTTCCGGACTGCTGCGGCGGCGCGTTATTCGCGGAAGATTGACATTTTGCGATCGCAGGCGCAAAGCCGAAAATCACAATCGCGATAAGCCAAGTTGCACAAATCTTAGAATTTACGCTCATATCTCGCTCCGAACCCATCAACAATCGTCCGCGCTCGCGGATAGTATCAGCACAAAGTTGCGCAACGGAACTGTGCCGTGCAACTTTTTTTTGACTGAAGGCGTATCCTTTGCAGAGTCCGGCGATCGACGAGCGATCGGGAGAAAGCATGAACCGCAGAAGACCAACACTCGCAATCGGGTTCATCGGTCTAATCTTCGTGTTTTCCATGGTACGGATACATTCCTCCTCCGCCGCTTCGGCTGGCGCTGACGTCCTCGCTTTCGTGGGCGCAAAAATCTACACCTCCCCAACTGATCCGCCTATTTCCAATGGCACGGTCGTGATTCGCGGCGAAAAGATTGAAGCGGTTGGCAAGACCAACTCGCTCCAAATTCCTGTCGGCGCTAAACAAATCGATTGCAAGGGCGCCGTAATTACGGCCGCCTTTCAAAACAGCCACGTACATTTCACCGAGCCGAAATGGACCGATGCCGGTAAGCAACCTGCCGAAAAGCTAACCCAACAGCTCTTCGATATGTTCGTGCGCTACGGCTTCACGACGGTCGTGGATACCGGCTCGCTTCTTCCCAACACGGTGTCAATTCGCAACCGCATTGCCTCAAGTGAAGTGAGAGGGCCTCGCATATTGACAGCAGGTGTGCCCCTGTATCCGCCCTACGGAATCCCCTACTACCTGGATGACCTGCCGCCCGAGGTCCGAAAAATAATTCCCCAACCGGCCACACCCGCTGCGGCGGTTAGCGTTGTGGACAACGACCTGGCAGGCGGTGTAGACATCATCAAGCTCTTCACCGGCTCTTGGATTGAGCGGGGAAAGGTGAAGCCCATGCTCGTGGACGTCGCCACCGCCGCCGCAGAAGAGGCTCACAAGCACGGCAAGCTCGTTTTCACGCATCCTTCGAATGTCGCAGGATTGGAAGTGGCCCTCGCGGCGTACGTCGATGTGCTGGCGCACTCCATCGAAGACATGCGCGGCTGGAATAATTCTTATCTCACGCAGATGAAAGCGGCCAACATGACTTTGATTCCCGCGCTGAAATTATTTGGCTCGGATGACGATCTCCCCGGGATTCTCGATGAAGTCGGCAGCTATCAGCGGATGGGTGGGCAGATTCTTTTTGGCACCGACGTGGGATTTCTGACCGATTACGATCCATCGAACGAGTACAGTCTCATGTCGCGGGCCGGGCTCACTCCAATGCAAATCCTGGCTTCACTCACCACTGCTCCGGCGGAAAGATTCGGCGAGTCGGACAGACGTGGCCGCATCGCCAAAGGCATGGATGCAGATCTGGTGGTCCTCGAATCCGATCCATTAGAAGGCGCGACCAACTTCGCGAAGGTTCGTACGACGTATCGAGCGGGGCGCTCAATATTAAGGTTCTTGCCCACAATGTAGCGTCTACCTCTTGCCTGTGACGTGAAATTACGGAGCGCGGCGTCCGTAGTAGCCGCAAAGGTCAACTGCTTGCTTTACATCAGCCCGCGCTGCTGCGTACCCTCGCGCCAGAGCCTTCCTTACAAATGGATTCCGATCATTACTTGGGGTGGTTGGCGTTGGCACTCACGCCAGGCCTCGGCGCGCGCATGGCCGGGAAGCTATTGCGCGAAATGGGCAGCCCACAGGAGATCTTCAACGCCTCGCTCACGGAGCTGGAGTGCCACCAGCACCCCGCTTCCGTCGCCCAAGCTATCCATTCGCGCCGCCCCCTCAGCGATGCCGCAAAGGAACTGGCTGCAGCGGAGGCGGCCGGGTGCAAGCTTCTCACTTGGGACGAACCCGAGTACCCGTCGCGCCTCCGCGAGATCTATGACCCGTCACCCCTCTTGTATGTGCTTGGAAACATAGAGCTTCTAAACAAACACCTGATCGTTGGTTCGCGTCGTCCCACCCCCTACGGTAATCAAATGGCCGAGCGTTTAGGCCGCGACCTGGCCGATCGAAGAATCGTCGTCACCAGCGGAATGGCTCGAGGAATCGACTCCAGCGCCCATAAAGGCACGGTGAGTTCGGCCAACGGCGCTTCGATTGGGATCCTAGGCTCCGGAATGGACGTGATTTATCCCAAGGAAAACAAAAAAAATTTTGCCGATATGCAATCGCGCGGCGCGATCATCGGCGAGTTTCCGATGGGAACCTTTCCAGCACCTCAGAATTTCCCCATCCGCAACCGCGTTATCGCTGGAATCGCGCTGGGGGTTGTAGTCGTCGAAGGCGCGCGGTATTCTGAATCCTTAATCACCGCGCGGCTGGCTATGGAGTTTGGCCGCGGTCTTCGGCGTTCCAGGCAACGCGACCCAGCCTACCAGCTTCGGACCGAACCAGCTGATCAAACAAGGCGCCAAGCTCGTGACGAGCTGTGAGGACATCATCGAAGAGCTGCCCACGCCCGTTCGCGCCGAACTGCTGACGGTTGAATCAGCCTTAGCGGAAGAAAGAGCTGCGCTGCTAGACGAAGGTTTCGTCCCGGCCGAGCGGACTTTGTATGAATTGCTCAACGTCGATCAGGCGCGCCACGTCGACGAAGTCATGGAGGTTTCCGGGCTCACGTCGTCCGAAGTGCTGGCGACCCTATTTGACCTGGAGCTCAAAGGCGTGGTACGTCAGTTACCTGGAAAGCAATTCCTGAAAGTCCTCGTATAGTCTTCTCCTGGACAGCAGGTAGGATGGTACGGCGCTCCGTTCAGGCGGAGACGCAGCTTTTTAGTGGAAATTGGATTTCGCGAGGAACGAGGAACCTAGAGACAGATGGCACGATCACTCGTAATCGTCGAATCGCCCGCCAAGGCGAAAACGATCAACAAATATTTAGGCCGGGGTTATTCGGTGAAAGCCTCTTACGGCCACGTGATGGATCTTCCCACGAAGACCATCGGCATTCTTTTGCCCGGGGAGCAAAACGGCAAACCAAAGAAAAAACGCAAATCGAAAGCAAACGGCACAAAAGCCAAAGTCGAAAAACCGGCGCCGAAGGCAATTGCGGTCACTGCCGAAAATATCTTTGAGCCCACCTATCAGGTGATCCCCGGCAAGATCAAGGTGATCAACGAACTTCGCAAAGCGGCGCAGACCGCCGATGCAGTCTACCTGGCCGGCGACCCGGACCGCGAAGGCGAAGCTATCTGCGCCCATCTCGCGCACGTGCTCAGTAAGCCCTTCAAGCCGCCCGTCGACGAAGAGTCTAACGGAAAGAAACCCAGGAAAACCAAATCCACACCGGAAGACGGCAACGGAAACGCAAAGGTCACGGCCAAGGAAGTCGCAAAGTTAGTGGTGAAGCCGCCGAAGGCGGAACCCGCCGCCACCTCCGCGTCCAAAATCTTTCGCGTGATGTTCAATGAAATCACGCCGAAAGCAATCCGCGCCGCCTTCGAGCACCCGTCGCAGGTGAACGAAAATCTCGTCGACGCGCAGCAGGCCCGCCGCGTCCTCGACCGTCTCGTCGGATACAAGGTTTCGCCACTGCTCTGGGACAAAGTCCGCCGCGGCCTTTCCGCCGGGCGCGTCCAGACCGTCGCCCTCCGCCTCATCGTCGAGCGCGAGCAGGAAATCCGCGCCTTCGTCCCCAAAGAATATTGGACGATGCACGCCCTTTTTGCCGCGGGCGAACCGCCGGTCTTCGAAGCCAAGCTCATCAAGTACGACGGCGAAGATATCGAAATTCCCAACGAAGCCGAGGCGCAACGCGTCCTCGCGGCCGTCGAGCACGCCGTCTGGCAGGTCGCCAGCGTCGCGCAAAAAGAAAAGCGCCGCTTCGCTCCGCCTCCCTTCACCACTTCGAAGCTTCAGCAGGCCGGCTACAATCGCCTTCGCTATACCGCCAAGCGCACCATGATGCTCGCCCAGCGCCTCTATGAAGGCGTCGAGCTCGGCGAAGAAGGCTCGGTGGCGCTGATCACCTATATGCGCACGGATTCGGTAAAAGTTTCGGCTGACGCAATCGCGCAGGTCCGCGATCACATCGGTTCCGCATACGGCGAAAAATATCTTCCGGAGAAGCCGAATTTCTTCAAATCGAAGAAGGACGCGCAGGAAGCGCACGAAGCAATCCGTCCCACCGATGTGGCCCGCACGCCCGAAAGCGTGAAGCCCTATCTCGACGAATCCATGTTCAAGCTCTACCAGATGATCTGGCAACGCTGCGTTGCCTCGCAGATGGTTCCCGCAATCTTCGATCAAACCACGATTGACGTCGACGCCAGCGGCTACACCTTCCGCGCCACCGGTTCGGTGCAGAAATTTGACGGCTATCTCGCCGCCTACCAAGCCGTGAAAGACGAAGAAGAAAAAGAAGACGAAAGCGACTCCGCCGCAAACTCTTTGCCGCAGGTCACCGAAGGCGAGCGGCTCCGCCTCGACTCCATACGTCCCGAGCAGCATTTCACTGAGCCGCCGCCGCGCTACACGGAAGCCACGCTCGTGAAGGAACTCGAGGAAAAAGGCATCGGCCGGCCGTCCACCTACGCAGCGATTATCTCCACCATCGTCGAACGCGAGTACGTCAACAAAGACCAGGGCCGCTTCACGCCTACTCTGCTTGGCGAGCGCGTCACCGGCCTTCTCGTCAAAGCCTTCGAGGATATCTTCGACGTGGGCTTCACCGCGCGCCTAGAAGAAGAGCTCGACGAAATTGAAGACGGCAAGCTCCGCTGGCGCGCCGCGGTGAAAGAATTCTGGGACCGCTTCGAAGTGGATCTCGACAAAGCCGCGGATCAAATGGATTCGTACAAGGCCGGCATCCCCACCGGTGAAAAATGCGAGAAGTGTGGCCAGGGCGAACTGCTCGAGCGCATCAGCCGCCACGGATTCTTCCTCGGCTGCTCTCGCTATCCCGAATGCGATTTCATTCGCGATCTCGCGGACGTTCCGGGCGATCAGACGGACGCGGAAACCACCACACAGTATTGCGACAACTGCGGCAAGGAAATGATCATCAAGCGTGGCCGCTTCGGCACGTTCCTCGCTTGCACGGGCTATCCGGATTGCAAGACCACGCGCCGCCTCGTCCAGGGCACTCAAAAGGCTCGCCAGCCGGATGTTCCGCTCGACGAAAAATGCCCCACCTGCAACAGCCAATTGCTGCGCCGGCACGGACGCTTTGGCGAATTCATCGGCTGCGAAAAATATCCGAAGTGCAAGTACACGCGCCCCATCACGCTCGGCATCAAATGCCCGAAATGCAACGAAGGCGAATTTGTGCGCCGCGGCACCGCCAGGGGACGAGGACGCGGCCGTATTTTCTATGGCTGCAGCCGCTACCCGGATTGCGATTTCACCACGCCGCACGAGCCGATCAACGAGCCGTGCCCGAAATGCGGCGCGCCGTTCATCGTCGAGAAACGCATGAAGCAAGGCAATTTCCGCTCGTGTATCAAGGAAGGCTGCGACTGGGAAATCGAAGCACCGCTTCCGCCGCTCGAATCGCTGGGCACGCCGCCGTCATCGCCGTCCGCACCAGCGGTACCTCCGGCCGTGCCTTCCGGCGTTGCTTCGTAAACGGCGGTGTAGAGCGATGCACGTCTTTTGCGATATGGCAAATCATTTGCCGCCACTCGATGAAAGTCGATGAAGCAGCATATCGATAAGTTTATCGCGTACCTCCGCTACGAACGCAACGCCTCGCCCAACACAATCCGCGAATATCGCCGCGACATTACCCAGTTCATGCAGTTCCTCACACCGCCCGGCGAGAAGACCATGCCGCTCGCCCACGTCGATCACCGCGTGATCCGTGAGTTTGTCGGCTGGAGTTACGATCAAAAACTCGAGAAATCTTCCGTAGCCAGAAAGCTGGCTGCCCTGCGTACCTTTTTCAAATTCTGCGTGCGCGAAGGAGTTGTGAAGCAAAATCCGGCGAGGCTCGTCAGCACTCCGAAGCTCCCCAAGCGCGTGCCGCACGTCCTAACCGCGGAGGAGTTGAACGGCTTCCTCGATAACATTCTGAGCGGCAACCCCGCAGCCGCAAGAAACAGACGTCCCGCCAGACCCCGCAAGAAGCAACAAGATGACGCGAAGATCATGTTGAAACGCGATCACGCAATTCTCGAGCTTCTATATGCCTCCGGACTGCGCGTCAGCGAACTGATCGGGCTGAACCTTGGTGATATTGACCGCGCCGGTCAAATGCTTCGAGTCCTCGGAAAGGGACGCAAGGAACGAGTGGTTCCATTCGGCTCCAGCGCACAGGCTGCCCTGGAAGCGTATTGGCCGGTTCGCGACGGAATTCTCAACCAACCCGGAACTGATCCCGCGATCCAGGCAGTATTTTTGAATCACTATGCTGATCGTCTCGGCGCCCGCTCCGTTCGCGCGATTGTGAAAAAATATTCGCGCCTGGCCGACGTGAATTGGGACCTTCATCCTCACTCGCTGCGTCACGCATTCGCCACGCACCTGCTCGCGGACGGCGCCGACTTGCGCGCGATTCAAGAACTGCTCGGCCACGTCTCGCTCTCGACCACGCAGCGCTACACACAGGCCAGTATCCAGCAGCTCATGAATGTGTATGACAAAGCGCATCCGCATGCTTAGATTTATCGATGCCGAGCTCACGGCCCTTCCTGATTCTCGCTGCCGCACTTGGCTGGCTTCTTTTCTCTCCGGCAGCCGCCGCGCAAGATAATTACGAAATTCAAGTCTACGGCTACGATACGGTCGAGCCCGGCCACACCATGGTGGAATTGCACAGCAACTTCACCATCGACGGTTCAAAGCAAATGGTAAATGGTCTTTTCCCCACCAACCACGCTTTGCACGAAACAATCGAAATCACCCACGGATGGACCGACTGGTTTGAGACTGGATTTTATATTTTCACTTCGGCGCGCTCGGGCCAGGGATGGGATTGGGTCGGCGACCACATTCGGCCGCGCGTTCGCGTTCCGCCCAAATGGCACTGGCCGGTGGGAGTCAGTCTCTCGAATGAAATCGGCTACCAACGCCGGCAATTTTCCGTCGACACGTGGACTTGGGAAATTCGCCCGATTGTCGATCAGCAGGTCGGACGATGGTATTGGTCCATCAACCCCACGCTCGACCGCTCGTTTCACGGCGAAAGCGTTCATAGGGGAGTCGTCTTTTCTCCGAATTTCAAATTCAGCTATAACTTCACTCCCAAGATCGCCGGCGGCCTTGAATACTACGGCTCGGTGGGCCCAGTGACGGGATTTGATCCGATATCCCAGCAGCAGCATCAGGTTTTTCCCGCCATCGACCTCAACATCGCTCCGCAATGGGAAATCAACTTCGGCCTCGGAGTGGGTCTCACTGGCTCGACTGACCACCTGATCGCCAAAGTCATACTCGGTTATCGTTTCAACTTCTAACCCGCATCTTAGCGATGGACGAGCTTTCCGCCTCGTCGCTATAATGCGGGCAGTGCAACTTACAGACGCCTCGGGCATCTAATTTTGGTGGCCCACGCGAACAGGAAGCAAGGACTCCTGAGGATGAAAACCGCATCGGCTAAGAAAGCACTTGCCCTACCGGATGTGCGTCCCAAAGCAGCAGCCTTGCAAATGTACCTCGAGACGATTTGCTACAAGACCCGCGAGCGCCTCGAGCTCATCAACATCACCAAAGACCTGAACGAGGTGGTGCACAAACACGGGCTAAAAGCGGGATTCGTTCTCGTTCAATCGCTGCACACCACCACCGCAATTTTCATCAACGAGTTTCAGCAGGCGCTTCTCGACGATATCAAGAGTTTCCTCGAGCGCCTCGTTGGCCGCATCGACTACTGGCGCCACAACGATCCCAAACTCTCCGAGTGCAATCGCCAGAACGCCGATTCTCATCTCCGCGCCATGGTTCTCGGCCACACAATCTCAGTGCCGGTCCGGGATGGCGAGCTTGCGCTCGGCTATTGGCAATCCATCATCCTTGCCGAACTGGACGGCCCGCGCGACCGCTCCATTCAAGTACAAGTCCTCGGCATCTCGGAAAATTCAAAGTAAACGCGCAGCGTCACGCGGGGGTTCCGGAACTCCATCGCGCTGCACGCGCGGCCATCCTGCCCGCGGGTATCATAAATCGGTAGATTCGGATGTTTCTGTGCCGGTACAGCCCTGCGGAATCTATTCGCAGCCTCCTGTTTGTGCGACAATCTTCAGAAAATGACGCATCCAGGACGATTTCGATTTGGCCTTTTTGAATTTGACTTCTCCACGAAAGAACTTCGGCGTGAGGGCATCCTCGTCCGCTTGCAATCGCAACCGGCACAGGTGCTTGCGTGCCTTATTTTGCACGCCGGTCATACAGTATCTCGCGAAGAACTACGTAGCGCAGTTTGGAGCGCCGAGATATTCGTAGATTTCGATCGCGGGCTTAACTTTTGCATTGGACAAATTCGCCTGGCCCTCGATGACGATTCGACGGCCCCCCGCTATATTCGGACTCTTCCCAAGCGCGGCTATCAATTCATTGCGCCCGTTGAGCAGGCCGAAGGCGACGCGCCTCACGGCACCACTCCAGGGCTAAGCGAAGCACCTCCCGCGAAGAAGAACCGGTTTCCATCAACGGTAGCGGTAGCCTTGATCGGCGCTTCGATCGTCTTGTTAGTGGGAATCGTAACTGCGGCATACTGGGTGCGGTTAAAGCAAACCTCGAATGGGCATCCGATAGTCGCCGTGCTGAGATTCGACAATCAGACGAGCGATCCGCGCATGATTCATTTGGGGGATGGGCTCACGGACAATGTTGTGGAGGAACTCACGAAGCTCAGTCTCGGCCGTTATGACGTAATCGGCAATGCGCATATCTTGGGCCTGCCCCGCGACCAGCGGGATCTCACTGCAATCGGCTCGTCGCTTCATGCCGCGTACGTCGTGCTCGGGCAGCTGCAAACAGAAAGGACGCAAGTGCGCATTCTCGTTCACCTGATTCGTTTACCGGGCCAAACGCATCTCTGGGTCACGCGTTTGGATCGCGCAACCACGGAGCTTGATCCTTTGAGCATCGAATCGGAAGCCGCTCGGAAGGTCGGTGAGGAGTTTTCCCAGCGCATTGTGAAAGACTCTGGTGGAAGTCCCTTACCAGAGATTCCAAACCCCTGAATTCCGACGAGATAGCAACTAGCTTTTTCCTGGCAAAAAGTTCCAACAAACTCGCTTGCCGTCCACGGACGGCGGGCGCACTCTCGCCCTGACTTTCAAGCGTGGGAGGTGTTCGGTGCGAAATTTGTGGTCGCGTCGAAGTTTGTTGGGATTGGCTTCGGCTGCGCTGCCCCTTGGCGGCATTGGATTCCATTCACCATTTCCAGAGAACGGTGGCTCCTCGGATCGCGCCCCGGTGACGGATCTTTTTCCGACGCAACCACCGGAGCTTATCCGCGAAATGGTCACCGTCTCACACTTCGATCTGAAGAGAGTGAAGCAATTGGTAGAGGCGCGGCCCTCGCTCGCGCGGGCGTCGTGGGATTGGGGTTTCGGAGATTGGGAGTCGGCGCTCGGTGCCGCCTCTCACATGGGCAACAGAGAGATTGCCGTGTACCTGATCTCGAATGGCGCGCGCCCTTCATTGTTTTCCGCCGCGATGCTTGGGCAATTGGACGTGGTCAAAGCGATGGTGAATTCCAATCCGCGCGTGGAACGCATTCGCGGCCCCCACGGCATCAGCCTCCTCGCACATGCAAAAATGGGTGGCCAAGCGGCGCGCCCGGTCTTCGAGTTCTTGCAATCCTTGGGGGACGCCGACACTGACATCACGGTTCCCCTCGGCGACAGCGACATCCTCCTGTTGGCCGGAACATATGTCTTCGGTCTGAGCGCGAATCAGCGGATCGACGTCACAGCCGAACGGCGTGAAGGTGTGTCATCCATGTACAGCCTCCTGACGTGGACCCGCAAAGGGACAATGGGGCGTCCGCTCGTTCACCTCGGCGACCGTGCGTTTTATCCGGCGGGCGTGCCCTCCGTGCGAATCCAGTTTGCAGTAGAGGCCGCTTCGGTGACGATGACTGTACGCGACTCTGAGGTGGTGTTGGTGGCGCAACGAGAGCAAGAGTAGAGCTGCGGCAAGGCATGTCATCATCAGCTTCGCGCACTCCGCCTTGGCTTGCTTCACGACGGGAATGTCGGGTCGGCGCCTTCTTGCCCTTATAAGCCATTTCAGCTTCGAGGCATTTACTGCAATTTTCGCGTATTCCGCTTTGGCTTCCTTCAGGATGGGTACATCTGGGTCGGCATCTTCTTGCCCTGAGAAGCCAGCTCGGCTTCGAAGGGTCCACATGATAGCTTCGCTGTCACACTCTTCAGCAATCTCATTCACTGCAGCTTTGCGTACTCCGTCCTGGCTTGCTTCAGAATAGGGGTATCTGGGTCGGCGTCTTTCCACAGCGCGAAGAAATCCTGGTAGGCCGCGCGCGCTTTGTCGTTATCGCCCGTCACCGCGTAAGCTCGGCCGAGTTCTAGATGCGCGAGCACGCCGAGAATCGAATTGAGCACGATGCCCGGATGGTCCAAGACTTTCTGAAATTCCGCAGCAGCTTCCTTACCGCGGCGCAAAGCCAAATAAGCCTCGCCGCGCTCGTAGGCGCTCAGCATCCGCGGAATGCGCGCCACGTCGTACGGCCTTACGGGCTCCAGGATTTCGAGCGCCTTGGCGGGATTGTTGCGATTCAATTCGACCGCAGCACGAGCGTTGGGAACGTCGACTCGGTTTACCATCGTGTCCGAAGGCCGCTCTTTCACCAATTCGGCGCACAGGGATTCCGAACCAGCCAGGTCACCGGCACGCGCCAAAACGTAAGCAGCATCCGCTTTCGCGGCATAAGACGAAGAGGCGACCAAGCCTGCGGTGGCATCCTTTTTTGCTGCCGCCGCTTCGCCCAGTTGGGCCTCCGCCCTAGCCTTGCCCAATCTCGCACTCGCCAGTTGCTCTTTTTGACCCAGGCTCGCGAGGTGCGCCTCACCCTTTTGGCTCAACTCGCGGGCTTTTGTAAATCGACCGAAGTAGGCTTCCGTTCCCGATGCCAGGCTGTAGTACGCGGAGACTGCCTGCTGCGAGCTGCCGCTCGAAAGTATCGCTAACTCACGCGACATCAAAGCGGAGTCGCGTTGGATAAAAGCGACGCGGTAGAGGAGAGCATGATATGAGGGTATATCCAGCTTCTTGGCGATCGCCTGATTTATCGTAGCTTTGGCCTCATCGGTGCGTTCCAGGCCGAGATACGCTCCTGCAACTTGCAAAAAAGTCAGCGCGTCGTCGGGATTCAGCTTGTTCCCTTCGATGGCGTAGGGCAGAGCCTTTTGCCATTGGCCCAAATTGGCCAAATTGACCGATAAATTCCCCACGGGGATTGACTCGCGGGGGTAAGTCTGCGCCCAGAGTTCGTAGACCTGTGCCGTTTTGTCAATGTCGCCTAGAACATTCTGGTAGTAGTGGGAATCGATGTAAAAGCGTTCTGGTTCGCTGGCGCGTTCGCGCAAATCGTAAGCCTTCTTCGTGTAGTCAACGCCCGTCGAAAATTCGCCGAGATTGATTTCCACCTGCCCGAGAACGGCGTAGGCCATGGCGAAACTCGGGTCGAGCGATATGGCTTGTTTGAAGAAAGGCGCCGCATCATCCTCACCCTTCGTGGAGCGGGCCTGCATGCCGAGACTGAAGGCCTTCAGCGCCTCAAGCGAGGAAGTGGTAGCCTCGGAAATGGGCGTGCTGTGCTGCTGAATCGATGCCACCGATTCGCCTAGCTTTCCGCGCATCTGCTCGGCCACTTTGCCGAGCGCGCCCAGCACGCCGTCCTTATTGGGCGCTTGGGCGGACGCCGTCGCAAGTGTTTCCCCACTCGCGCAGTTCACCGCCGTGAGAATCAGGTTGTAAGTGTTGCCGATCTGCGCGATGGAGCCATCGAGCACGGCTGCGCTCTGCGCACGTTCGCACACTTGGCGAGCCAATTCATTCGTCAGGCGCGAAGTTTGCGGCTGGTTCATGAATCGCAGCGTCTGGTGAATTTGCTGATCAGAGAGAATCGTCAGGTCCGGCGATTGCGCAAGCTGCGCGGCAAGACCCTGCCGCAGCGCGTCATCGAACACCGCGTCTCCGGTCGTGTTGGTGAAGTCCGCCAGCACGATCGAGCCTTTTCCCGACAGTTTTGGCGCGCGGTGCAGGAATAAATATCCGCCGGCACCTAGAACGATCAGGCCGGCAGCGGCAATCGGCGCCCAATTTCGTTTTGCTGTTGCAGGCATCGCTGCAGACGACGTACCGGATGCGGCCGCGATGGGCGCGGGCGGAGTTGCAACGCTAGGTGGAATCGCTCCGGAACCCGGCATTGCGGGCGTTGACGCCACGGCGCTGCCGCTCGCAGGAGTGGCAATTGCAATCGGACTGCTGCCGCTCGCCGGCTGAATGCCGCTCGCGTTGCGCACAGCCCCCGAAGAAGAAGTGGGCATAACCGCTGCGGCAACGCGGGTGGAATCTGTATCGCGGCGCAGACGAGCCAGATCGGTGCGCATCTCCGCCGCGTGCTGGTAACGCATGCGGCGATCTTTTTCCAGCGCTTTCGCAATGATCTCTTCCAGTCGTGGCGGGATATCCGGATTCAAGCGCACCGAAGGCACAGGCGCTTTTTCCAGGATGGCATTGAAGATTACCGCCGTAGTATCGCCGCGAAACGGCAGCGCGCCGGTGGCCATTTCGTAGAGCATCGCGCCGAAGCTGAATAGATCGCTGCGCGCATCGAGCTCTTCGCCGCGCGCCTGCTCGGGCGACATGTAGGCCACTGTGCCCAGGGTCATGCCGGGGCTGGTGAGATTTTCATCATCAACGGTCAAGTCCGCACTGCCTGAAGCGAAGGCAAGTGTGCGTCCTGTGCCACGCAGCGATTGCTTCGCCAGGCCGAAGTCGAGAATTTTGGCGTGGCCGCGCCGGGTGACAAAAATATTTGCAGGTTTAATGTCACGGTGAACGATTCCCTGTTCGTGCGCGGCATCCAGTGCATCGGCCACCTCGATGGCGAGGGTTAGCAGTTGCTCGAGCTCCATCGGACGGCCCGCAATGGTATGCTTCAGCGTTTTGCCGTCGAGGAACTCCATGGCGATGAACGCCGGCACATGTTGATCGTCGATTTCGTAGATGGTGCAGATGCTCGGGTGGTTGAGTGCGGACGCCGCTTTGGCTTCCCGTTGAAAACGGCTGAGCGCCTGAGGATCCCGTGCGACGTCGTCGGGTAGAAACTTGAGGGCCACAAAGCGGCCGAGCTTCACGTCCTCGGCTTTGTACACGACGCCCATTCCGCCGCCGCCGAGTTTCTCCACGATGCGGTAGTGCGAGATCGTTTGGCCAAGAAGTGGCTGGTTTTCCGCCATCTCGCCGGATATTAGGTGAGGCGCGCTGCCATGTCAACGAATCACCCTAAGACGGAATTGCCTACCGCAGCTTCTCGTACTCCGCTTTGGCTTGCTTGAGGACGAGGATGTCGGGGTCTGCGTTTTTCCAGAGGGCCAAGAAGTCTTGGTATTCAGTGCGGCTCTTCGCGTTATCTCCCGATAGCGCATATGCGAGCGCGAGGCCAAGATGCGCGAGTGCGCCAATAAGTTGATTTTGAATGATGCCAGGATGGTCGAGAATTTTTTGAAACTCAGCTGCGGCTGCGCTGCCTTGGTGCGCTGCCAGATAAGCTTCACCACGCAGATAGACGGGGTACAGGGCTTGGCCTGCCTGACCGAGTTCGTACGGAGCAACAGAGGCCAGCGCTTCGATTGCCTTGCCGGCGCCGCCTCCCTGCAGAGCAGCAACCGCGCGGATTGTGGGCAGATAGTTAAATTGGACAATGGTGTCTTCCGGGAAGCGCTTGGCCAGGTCGGCGGCCAGTCGCGCAGCTTGAGGGGCATCACCCGCCAGGCCCAACGCGATGGCCGATATAGCTTCTACATCTCTGCCGGTTGAGAGAGCCAGCGC
>Ga0306920_100000222_pt1 | contig 67088 bp, 65 predicted proteins | sample flu12Cox44000170_FD_204666 | JGI IMG/M metagenome (GOLD analysis project Ga0306920, IMG submission 204666) | Lab enrichment of tropical soil microbial communities from Luquillo Experimental Forest, Puerto Rico - flux4day.12C.oxic.44.000.170 (v2)... | ecosystem: Environmental > Terrestrial >...
GACTTGAGGCCTGGCGGGCTGCCACCCGCCGGCCTCACTTTTCAACTCCTCACGTCTTCCCGTTCGCCATCAAGGCGCGTTCAACTGCACTGCGCCTGAATCGGCGCCACCGCCCGGCCTGCACACTCGGGATGCGGTGCTCCCGTGCGGCCTGTTCGATCCAAGTCACGGGAAGCTTGAGAACTGAGGCGAGCTCATCGGCCTCGAGAAGCGGCTCGGAATCGCTCGCCTGAGCGGCACCCCCAGCGCCTGCAGCGCCCATAGCCCCCCGACCCTCCTCCACTGCCTTGTGGAACGCCTCGAGCGTGGGGAATGCGACCCAGGCGCCGCCCGATAGCTGGGTTAAGACGCGATCACTCACGGCGATATCTCTCGGTGTGCCCGAACCAGCGCCTCGGCTCGAGCGGCTCTCCGATCAGCTGCGACGCGGCGGGCCAGTTGCACGTCCGCGTTCGAAAAGAGGCGTCTACCTGTGCTGTCGCGTTGCGGGGAAAGCAGCCCGAGGCGCTCGTAAACGCGCAACGTTCCAGGCGTGAGGCCTGCTTGCTTTGCGGCTGTCGCGATGGTCATCAACATGGTTGTGTCTCGTCATCCATCATCTTATTGACGACGATACGCGGCAGGGGTACCGTATGACTAGAACGGCGTAATAGAGAATACGCCGTACGGTGTGTAGGAGGATGTGCTGATGGCGAGACCGAACTTTGTTGTGGCACCTGGCGGAGACACTAAGATTCTCCGCAAGCCGAGTCCCCAGAAGCCGCATACGGCCCAGCAACGTGCAACGAGACGCGCCTTTAGGCCCCACCTCAGGGCGGCGGAGGACTTCCTGAGCGGACGGACAAGAAGGCCACCACCAATCGAAGATCTCTTGGGCGAGCTGCTAAAGGGATTCAGGCGGTGAATCCGAAGGAACTGCCGAAGCCAGCCAAAAATCTTCTCGCGACTTATCGCTGGGAAGAGTTGCTGGAAGAGATTCGGGCGCGCCCCGCGGTCTCAGAGAGCGAGATGGTGCTGCGGGCAATAGATTTCGCGAACCAAGACACCCTCAAGGCGTATTTCAAGTTCTTGGTGCCTGCGGTGGATGCGCCAGACCCCGCCTACGATGCCGCCCCCTTGCCTGAAGACCAACGAACGTTGCAGGAGCAGTTTCGTTCGGCGCTTCGAACAATAGTCGACGGAAAGGTGACTCCAGAGAGAGAAGCTATTTGGTGTCGGATCGCATCGGGAGTAGTGATGATCCCGGAGCATACGTTCCGTGCGCGGAAGCTCCGCACCACCTACCGCTATGAGGTCGCAGAAGTCTTCACTGTCGATGAGCCGAATGGCCTATTTGCTCTCATGCTCGTGTGGCTGCTCGAGCCGGAGCGCGAGTTTGACCTCGGAGCTAAAGGGATGCGGCGCTCTAAGCATTTCAGTTATTGCCACCTACCGTCCTGCGGCAAGTTCTTCTTTGCCGAACCGCCTGAGACACAAGGCAAATGGCTCACCAAGTATTGCGGACCCAAGCATAAGGAGGAGGCAGAGGCTCTCCAGGCGCGTGAGCGCGCGCGGAAATGGCGAAAAGTTCGTTCACACAAGTAACGACAGAAGGAGGAATGACATGGCGATATGCAGAGCACCATTGACGAAGGAGAAAGACACCGGCAAGCGCAGCCGGTGGCGCGTGATTCTCTACAACCCTGAGACGCACAAACAGGAGTGGCACACCGTCGAAGGTACCCGGCGCGAGGCGGAAACGTTCGAGCGACAACAGAAGGAGAAGCTCTCCAAAAAAACCTACGTGGCGAAGGCTGCCCGCATGACGGTCGCGGAGGTCGCCGCGTCGTTTCTCAAGGAGTGCAAGGCACGAAGCCGTCGCACGAGCACAGTGCTGAACTACTCCTCGGTCCTGGATCTCTACATCCTGCCGAAGTTTGGGACCTGGGAGGCGGGCACCGTGCGGAAGTCCGACGTGCGCTCGTGGCTCGGCGAACTCCTCGAGTCTGGGAAGAGCGTCGAACTCGTGAACCGCATTGTCCGCGTGTTCAAGACCCTGCTCTTCCACGGTGTGGTGGACCTCGAGGTCATCGAGCGCAATGTGATGTTGCGGTTCAAGCAGTACGAGCGCACTGACGCGAGTCCGGGGCAGCGGGTGAACCGGGCAGCGTTCACGGAGGATGAAGCGCAGCGTCTGCTCGGGGCCGCACGAGCGCACGAGCGTCCGCTGATCGGCCTCCTCTGCTTCACCGGGATGCGGCCCGGCGAGGCCTACGCACTGCGTTGGCAGGACGTGGACCTCACCGCGGGCTCGGCAACCATCGCTCGGACCTGGGACTGGCGCGGCAAGACCTTCACCCCGCCAAAGACGGCAGCGGGCAAGCGCACGGTGGCGCTCTCCGGGTGGCTCGTGGAGCAGCTGCAGGCGCACAAGGTACGGTCCGGCGGCGCAGCGGACGCGCTGGTCTTCGCGACCCGCACCGGTCAACCGATGAACCCCTCGAACGTCCGGCGGTACATCTGGACGAAGCTCGTGAAGCGGGCTGGGGTCCGGGTCCTCGACATGTACTCACTGCGCCACACCTTCGCGAGCATGGGCCGGGTGTCGGGTGAGTCCGCGTTCAATGTCGCCCGCTCGATGGGACACTCGCGCTCGACACTCGTCGATGCGGTCTATGCCCACAGCCTGCAGTCAGGGATGGCGAGCGTTGCAGAACGTGTTACCGCCCGCGTGCTCGGCGAGCAGCCGAAACTGCGCGTCATCGAGGGCGGAAACCCGCGGGACATTAGAGAAACATTAGAAAATTCTCTGCCTCAGCAAGAAAACAAACAGGCAACTGGTTGATTGAGTTGGCGCCCCCGGCCGGAGTTGAACCGACGACCTACCGCTTAGGAGGCGGTCGCTCTATCCACTGAGCTACGGGGGCGTGGCAGCTGGGCAGTGTAACGGCGGGCCGACCAGTCCTACCATCCCCAAACGCCCGCGTCAGGCGTAGACTCGCAGCGATCCATGCACGCACGGCCGCTTTTGCCGGTCAGGAGGCGTCCATGACCACGTCAGTCGGTGTCAGCAGGCCCGAGGCCCTACACCTCGAGATCCGTCGTGTCCCCGCAGGCCGAGCAGTCGAGTGGCTGAGTCGCGGCTGGGACGATCTGAAGCGGATCGGTCGCCCGGGGCTCGCCCACGGCGCGCTCATCGCGATTCTCGGTGCGGTGCTTCTTACACTTGGCAGCACGCACATGTATCTGACGGCCGCCGCTGTTACGGGTTATCTGCTGGTCGGCCCAGTGATGACGACCGGGCTGTGTGAGCTCGCCCGCCGGCGGGAAGCGCGCGAGCCGCTTGGTTTCGATGAATCACTCCAGGCACTCACGCGCAACCCCGACGGGTTGCTCCATTTCGGCGGCATCCTGGCGTTGATTGCGCTGCTCTGGTTCGTTCTGTCGGGGATCCTGTTGGAGTCGATGCTGAGCGCTTCGGTTCCGAGCCTTGCGGTTGCGCTGTGGGGCGGCGCGAGCGTGCTGACCCCCTCGCAGGTGCTGGGCTATGTCATTTGCGGTGGCGTACTCGCCGCCATTGTATTCGCGCTGTCGGTGGTGTCCGTACCACTCATCATCGAACGACACGCAAGTGCCTCGGAGGCGATGCGCGCCAGCCTGCGCGTCACGTTGGCGAATCTCCCGGCCATGGTGGTCTGGGCGGGGCTCATCGTTGGGCTGACGGCCGTCGGCTTTCTCACCCTGCTCATCGGCATGGTGGTCGTCGCACCGCTGCTGGGTTATGCCACCTGGCATGCCTATCGCGACCTGATCGCATAGCAGCCCGTCCTACTGGAGACGCGTTTCGTCGCCGTAGAATTCGCGGATTGCTATGACAAACTCGCGCCAGTGACGTCCCTTGGCAGCGCGCTTAGTCGCTTTGGGGTAGCGGCGCTCGAACCACGCCCACACGCTCTCGTCATCGCCGTGGGCCAGGCGTTCTGCGAGATCGTGCGCTTCTTCGTCGAGCCCGGCGAAGAAGGCGCGGATGGCTTGTTGGTTGGCTTCGGTCACGGAAGATAACGATGGCCCGCACCCATTGAACAAGCAAGCGTGGCCGTGATCATCGAACTCCACGGAGCAGACGTACCGTCTAAGCCCGTAAGGGCGTCCAGCGCCGCCAAGCGAGTGTAGAGATGTGCAGCTCAGGGCGCAGCTCGACAGTTGCTCACGCCGCACGGCTGCCGGCCGTGAGGCGCTTGAGCGCTTCGACCAGGCGTCTCTCCCCCTCACAGTAATCCTTCCACGCCGTCGACTTCGCGAGCAGCGCCGGTACCGTCCGAACGGTATAGCGCAGAGGGTCCAGCCCCCGCCTCACCTGAGGCCAGCTGAGCGGCATGGAAACCGGGGCACCCGCACGGCTACGCGGCGAGAGCAGTGCCACTGCGGTCGCCATCCGATCGTTGCGCAGGTAGTCGAGGAAGATGCGTCCAGTACGCTGCTTCTTTGCCATCGTGACGAGGTATCTGTTCGGGCTGTCGGCCGCCATTCGTTCACAGATCTCCCGCGCCATCGCCCTGGCCTCGGGCCATCCGAGCTTGGCCGTTCTCGTGAGCGAAAAGGGCGTCACCACGTGCAGCCCTTTCCCCCCCGTCGTCTTGCAAAAGGCCACGAGGCCCAGCTTCTCGAGCCGCTCACGTAACTCAATCGCCGCCACGATGACGCGGTCGAAGGGGACGTCGGGCGCCGGATCGAGGTCGAAGACAAACCGTCCGGGGACTTCCGGATGATCGGGTTCGCAATTCCATGGATGGAGCTCGAGCGCCGCCACCTGGGCAATCGCAGCGAGACCTTCGAGGCGATCGATCTGAAGGTACGGCTTGCGATCTCCGGAGACTTTCACGAGGTCGAGTAGCTTCGAAGTGCCCGGCATGGCATGGCGCTGAAAGAAGCGCTCCCCCGTGATTCCATCGGGCGCCCGCACGATGGAGCACGGTCGTCCGCGAATGTGCTCCATCATCCGCGGTCCTACTGCCTCGTAGTACCGCGCGAGCTCGAGCTTAGTGATGGCCGCGGTCCCGGCCGTCGCCGGCCAGAGTGCTTTGTCCGGATTTGAGATCGTGACCCCCATCACCACCGGCGCGCGAGATTCCTGCGCCGCACCGCGCACGGTGCGCTTGCCGCTCGATAGTCTCTGGCGCTTGGGCGCTGCGGCAGTCGTTCTGGCGGGAGAGAGAACACTCGTCTCCTCATCGCGATTGGAATTCCAAACCGCATCGGACTGGTAGTGAGAGTCCTTGAGCATGAAGGGTCTGGGTTTGCGCCCCTTGCCTGCAGCGATGTCGGCCATGGTGCGTCCCGAGGCCACGGAGCGGTCCTCTGCGACAGCGCCATTCCCATCGCCGGCGTGGTCGAAGGCGTCGTGGTGCTTGATGAGCAGCCAGTTGTGACGGCGGCCGTTCGAGCGGTCGTCGCGCAAGCGCACCAACACCCATTCGCCCTTCAGGCGCTTACCCTCGAGCCTGAACCTGAGACTCCCGTTCCTGAGCATTTGTAGTGGCGAACGGTCTCCCTCGGGTTGCCAGTAGCCGCGGTCCCACAACTGCACCGTGCCGCCACCGTACTGTCCCTTGGGTATAGTGCCTTCGAAGTCCCCGTAATCGAGTGGGTGATCCTCGACCTCGACTGCTAGACGCTTGACCTTCGGATCAGTGGACGGCTCCTTGGTGACCGCCCAGGACTTGAAGACCCCATCGAGCTCGAGCCGCAGGTCGTAGTGCAGCCGACTGGCGGCGTGCTTTTGAATCACGTAGCGAAGATGGTCGGCGCGGGCGATCTTGCGTCGGCCGGTCGGCTCGGCGGTTTTGCTGAAATCCCTCTTCGCCCGATAGGTCGCGAGTCTTCCGGTGGCCACAGTCCATCCCTCTGCACGTCCAGCGCCTCGTCACCGGAATTCTATTTCAATTGATCCGCAGCGTTTGGATTCCCCGCTTCGCTACGGCGCGAGCTTGATCGCTACAACACGTGTTTCACGAGCTCGTCCGCCAACAACCAGCATACGAGAGTCTGTCCAGCCTGGTTGGGGTGGATGCCATCGCCTGCGAGTAACAGGTCGTTAACTGATTTTCCGGGGTCGCGGCCATAGGCTTCGAACGCCCGATAGATGTCGACCAGTGCGACCCGTTCGCTCCTGGCGACTGTGCGTACATCAGCTGCGTACTGCTCCAGAAGCCGGTCGATGCCCCGCTCTGCCGTGGTGTCGAGAAGCTCGGGATGTAGCTCGAACGCCTCGATATAGAACGGATCCGACCAGCGCATCGGGTTTGGAGTCATGAGCACGACGCGCACGCCTTCGGCTTTCAGCACCCGTATGATCGTGCGCAGATTGCTGCGAAACTCGGCTCGCGTGAGGCGCGGTGTCGTACTCCCGAGATCGACATCGATCCAGGAGTCCGCGCTGGACACGCTTTACCACACCCCTCCGAGTGCCACGGTAATCGCCTCACCGTTCACGCCCCCCGCTGCATCGCTGCACAGGAACGCGATAACCTCTGCCACCTCGCGCGGCTCGAGTACCCGGTTCTGCGGATAGATCGCCGCGCGTTCACGCCACACCTGCTCGACACTGACACCGCGCCGCTCGGCCTCGGTCCTCGCGGAACGCTCCGCCATCGCCGTGCGCACCCAGCCGGGGAGCACAGCATTCGACGTCACGCCGAAGGGCCCCGCGTCCTGCGCGACCGCGCGGGCGAGCCCGAGGAGTCCAGCCTTGGAAGCCGTGTAAGCACTGCCACGGCGCTCCGCTTTTTCGCCGGCGGTTGAGCTGGTGAATACCAGGCGCCCGAAGCCGCGCTCACACATGCCCCCGACGGTGAGCCGCGCGAGTTCGAACGGACCGTCGAGATTGATGCGCAGTGTTTCGCGCCACACCTCGGGATCCTGCTCCCACACGAGCCGCTCGTGGGCCGACCCGATGCCGTGATTCACCACCACTATGTCAATCGGCCCAAGTCGTCGCTCGGTTTCGCTGACTGCGAGTGCGCAGCCGGCGGCTGTACCGAGATCCGTCGCAACATATTCGAGCCCGACAGACGCGAGCTCGTCCGCGGTACGCGCTACAATCATGACGCGGGCTCCCGCTTCCGCCAGCAGCAGCGCCGCTTCCCGCCCGATGCCCCGGCCGCCGCCTGTGACCAGCGCGACACGTCCCTTCATGCTTCTTCTCCCGCAGCCCGGATCTGTTCATCACCCTATACCCAGGCCCACAAAACACCAAGGGCTCGAGCGACCTCCGGTACCAACCGGCGGGAGTCGCGCGCCGGGTCAAAAGGGTGAAGAATCCTTGCGGCGGTCGACAGGCACGAGGCGGGTATCGGGGCGGGTGCCGGTGCGCCTGTCGTGAGTCTCCAGCGAGATATGTTCCACCAGACAACCTGCGTCCGTCAGCTCGAAGCGCGTCGTAATGGTCTCACTGCAGCCTCGCAGAAGCCGCAGTCGCCTACGGAACTCTCGACCGATCATCGGAACATCCCCTTAGTTTCGGCGCTCGCGCGGTACCTGACATTGGCAGGTCCGCTCGTTCACGGTGCATGCCGAGCCATTGTAGGCGCAAGCGGCTGACGCTTGGTGCCGTGTTGACATCATGCAGCCAGCCCGCGGGGTCAGCGGCCGGCAAATGACAGAATGCTCTCCTTGATCTTTGCGACGGCATAGTTTCCGATCTTGTCGAGTTCGAGGTGCGGGAAATTCGGCATTTCGTCCGGCACTACGACGCAATCGATGAGAACCGGGCCATCGGTTGCAAGCGCCTGCTCGATGGCGCCGCGCAACTCGCCGGGTTGTGACGCACGAAATCCGCCTGCACCGCAAGCCTGCGCGAGCGCCACGAAGTCGGGATTTGGAAATTCGATGCCCGCGCGGTAAGCCGGCAGACCGCTCGCTTCGGCCTCTAGGGGGATGAGTCCGAAGGATGCGTTGTTGTATATCACGACCTTGACGGGCAGCTTATGTTGCACCGTCGTCAGAAATTCGCTCATCAGCATATTGAACCCGCCATCGCCGCAGAGCGCGATGACCTGGCGTGAGCGATCGAGCGCCTGGATGCCATTCGCTTGACCCAGCGCCGTCCCCACCGCGGCGTTGTTGAACGAGCCGATGATCCGCTGCGCGCCGCTCTGGCGAAGCCAGTTCGCCGACCATAGCGTGTTCAGTCCGGTGTCCAGAACGAACACTGCGCTCGGCTGCGCAAGGTCACTGACTGCACGCGCGACTGCCTGCGGGTGAATGCGATCGCGGCTGCGCCCCGGATCCGCTTGTGAGTCGAGCATCGCGTTCCATTTGCGGCGCTCGGCATTCACTCCGTCGAAGAACCGGCTGTCAGCTTTGGCGGCGACACGATCCAGTAACAACTTCAACGCGGGCCGAACCGAGCCCAGGATCCCGAGCGCGGTCGGAGTACGGCGGCCGAGAACTCGGGCGCGCTCGTCGATTTGTATGACCGTCGTCCTCTGCGGCAGAAACTCCGCATAGGGATAGTCGGTACCGAGCATCACGAGCAGTTCGCACTCCATCACCGCGTTGTAGGAAGCCTTGGTGCCGATCATGCCGATACCACCAATCCAACGCGGATCGTCGTAGGGCATCATGTCCTTGCCCTTGACGGAATGAATGAGTGGCGCCTTGAGCCGGTCGGATAGTGTGCGCAGCGGGTCGGCTGCGCCGCGGCAGCCCGCGCCGCACATGATGACGATGCTTTTGGCGTCATCGATTCGACGTACCGCGTCGGCTATCGCCTCTTCACTTGGGATCACTTCCGGCAGCGGCTTCAGGGTCGCGATGCTGGAGACGGTCGACTCCGCCTTCGCTTCAAAGATGTCCTGTGGAACCGTCAAGTGCGCGACACCCCGGCCCGCATACGCCGCCGCGATTGCCTGATGAATTACGGCCGGTGCCTGCGCTGGAGATGAGAGCGTTTCGGTGTACAGGGCGAGATCGCGGAACAGCAGGTCCGGTTCGGTGGCTTGGATGTAGTCCGTCCCGTGCATTCTGCGTGGCATGTCGCCGGAGATCGCGAGCACGGGTGCGTGGTCGCGGCTCGCCTCGTAGAGTCCTGCGACCAGGTGCGTACTCCCGGGTCCCGTCGTGCCACAGCACACCCCTAACCGCCCGCTGAGCTTCGCCTGCCCGGCGGCCGCGAGCGCTGCGCCCTCCTCGTGGCGCACGCCCAGCCACTGGATCCGGCTGTGCCGCACCGCGTCCGCCAGCGGGTTGAGCGAGTCGCCAATCAGCCCGAAGATGTGCTTGACGCCGATGCGCTCAAGAGCATCCACCAATACTTCCGCGACCGTCAGGGACATATGTGCCTCCTTTGCGGAAAGCCCGGATCGATTCCTGCGACGAATTATCGGGCGAAATCCGCTGAACTGCCGGATTTGGACGCCCGATCAGTCGGCTCAGGGTAGTCTGGATTTCAGGAGCGTCTCGTGCCAGACGGCGGATCGGCATCCACCACGCGGAGGATCGGGCCTGAGCTCTGGGGTGAGAGCGTTTCGCTGGTCACGAATACCGTTGCGCCCGGCGTCAGGATCGACAGGACCTGACGGACAAACTCGGGCGGGAGCTTGATCCTGGCCAAGGCGGCGGCAGTGACCTGAGTCCCGCCGTTTTGCGCGTCTCCGGGCACGCCGATCAGCACCCAGCTGTATTTCGTCGAGTCGGGGACGTAGGGGTCTGGGGTCCTGCTCGGGCCTTCCGTCAGCACCAGCGCATGACTCGTGAGTGGCTCGTCGCCGCTGATGTTGGCTCGTGCCCGGCCGATCTCGATGCCGTTTCGATACACGACCACTCGCTGATTGCCTTGACTCAGCACGATGCTCACGGGTCCGCTCGGAGAGAGCTCGGGTTGCCAGCGCTCGAGCTCGCCGGATGCCAGCGGCTCACGAGCAATCGGGTTGCCGCCCGCAAAGCTGACTGGAGCGAGATAGCCGGGGTGATCGACACGCTCCGGCTCCGTGGCGTCGCTCGCGACTCGGGATATCCCGGCAGCCCACCGGCGTGGAGTGCCACGCCTCCCCAGGTGAGACGCTCCATGTACGGCATGGGTGCCCCGTCGTAGATGGTTGAGCGGTGCTCCTTCTGCTTCTGCAATACCGTGAACACTCCGGTAGGCGTCAGATGTCCGGGCCGACCGGTGCTCACAGTCGTTGCGCCGATCAGTACACCATTGCGGTAGACATACGCGCGCTGCTCGTTGAGGCTCACCACCATGACCATGGGTCCCGAGGCTACCGCCTCGCCCATCCACAAGAACTGGCCTTTCTTCAGCTCATCGATCGGTGTGCCGATCGGCACGGAGGTTTTGGCCCCCCACACGGGAACCGAGGCGGGTTGTGCAGGTGAGTGCAGCGCGAGGGCAGTGATGCCCGGCAACAGGGCATGGCAAGGGATGATTCGGCGCATGAGTGAGACCTGTGATCCGACCTGCAGCGCGGCGGAAGCGCCTTATGGCACATCCATAAACTGCAAGATGTCAAGTGAACTTCGCCTCACCCTGAGAGTCTCAAATCGTCCATGCCTGCCGGGAGCGTATCTTGTACGTTTCGCGTCGTTGGTTGCTCGGAGCCGCCGTCACCGGCCTGGTGTCTGCCGTGGCCCGGCCCGCCTTCACCCATATTGGCGGTGTTGCCGGTCGCGTGGCGCCGGGTTTGCTGCGGGACGCGCTCGACGCGCTCGAGCTGCATCGCGACCTCATCGCCCACCGTGATTTCCTCGGCATCGCCGATTTTTCCCTGCCCTCGCGGTTGCCACGCTTTCATCTTTTGAATCTCACCGACGGCAGCGTACGCACGCACTGGGTCGCGCACGGCCGCGGGTCGGATCCTCGCCACACGGGATGGCTCGAGCGCTTTTCCAATGAGCCGCGGTCGAATGCCACCTCCGCCGGCGCGTATCGTACCGACTCTTCTTATCTCGGCGCCCACGGCCATTCGATACGTCTCGAGGGTCTCGATCCCACCAACAGCAATGCGACTGAGCGGGCGATCGTCGTGCACGGCGCGTGGTACGTGAGCGACGACATGATCGGGCGCTGGGGCATGCTTGGACGCAGCGAAGGATGCTTCGCTGTCTCCAACGCGAGTCTTGACGAAGTACTGACCCGACTGGGGCCTGGGCGACTGATCTACGCGGGCAAAGCCTAGCCCGGCATAGCGAGAACTGACGCCGCCCCCCGGCGCGGCCGCTCGAGTCGCAAAAGGTGCACCTAGCGTTGGCGGACTGCTGCCAGCACGATGCACTGGAGATCGAACGCAAGCGTCACATCGCCACGATAGACCGATTGAACCGCGGCGATCAGAGCCTCCCGATCGGCGAGCGAAAAGTCGCCCGCGGCTGGATCGCCGCTCGGCAGCCCCATCAAATGACTGAGTACCACTCGTTTCGCGCCTGCCGCCGCCGCCAGCGCACCAAGACTCTGTGGTGAGCCGATGACCTTGGCGAACGGATGCCCGTCTGCCTGCGGACCGAGCGCGGCGTGGAGCACCAGCACGTCGGCATGCTTTGCGAAGGTCGCGAACTGCGGCTCGGTGCCCGATTGGTCGTCCGCAAACACGACACCGAACCCGCCCGCATCGATGCGATAGGCCAGTGTCGGCGCTTTGCCGTGCGGAACGGGGTAAGCCGATATCTCGAGGTCGTCTAATCCAGCTACCGCAACGCGTTGCGACACGCCGGTTGCGATCACTTTGACATCGAGGTGAAAGTTGGAATGCGGATCCAACAGCCGGTGCATGAACGGAAAGGCGCCGTTCGCGCCGAACAGGCGCTCGAGAAAGGACCGGAGGTCGGGAAAGTTGGCGCTACCTGCAGGACCAACAACCAGCAGTGGAGTGGTGCGGCCCAGAATGTCCTCATCCCACAGCAGCCCGGGCAGGTCAGCGACATGATCCGGATGAAGATGGCTGATCAGAAGCGCCTGCAACTCGGTCAGCTTCCCGCCCGCGCGTACGAGGTTCGCCACGCTTCCGGGGCCGAGATCGACGATCACGGTGGGTCGGCCCATGCTCCAGAGAACGTAAGACGTCGAGGCGCGTCCCTCCGCGTTCAGTGGACCGCTGGACCCGAGTATCTGCAGCGCGGTCCTGGCGTCCCGACATGCGACCGTGGACGAATCTGTGTTCGCCGCGCTGGCGCTGTCAGGGGACGCGATGATCGAGGGCAGAACCGCTAGTGCGAGCGCAGCGCGGATTTTTGTCCCGAGGCGAGGGGTCGCGCGGGAGGAAAATGCAATAGCTACGTCGCGTGCACCGGGCCTCAAATCCCACCGAGTATGCCGAGACCCAAAAGACCAATGACGATCAGGTAGATCGCGACGATATAGTTCAGCAACCGGGGGATCACGAGGATAAGGATGCCGGCGATCAGTGACACGATGGGTCCGGTGGTTATGTGGATGTTCATGAACAACTCGCGAAACCCTAGCGGTCAACGGCCCGAACTTCCTGCGAAGCGGGTTGCCCCGACATCCGTGCCGCAAAAAACCAAAGTGCGGCTGCCACGCCGCGCAGGGATCTTGGGTCAGGCATCGCCTTGGAATCCAGCACTTGCCTCTCCAAAGGCAGGGCTTGTCTGGCGTTCGGTGCGATCACCCAGCCGTACACATCCCATTGCTGTACGGCACTTGCTCCACTCTGCTTTTCGGACACCAGGCAGTACTGATTCGAGTCATTCCGAACGCGCGGTATCGAACGCGCCAGGAATATCATCGTCGCTTTGCCCTGCTCGAACATATTCTGCACGGGCAGATCAGCCGTAACATCTCCCACGATCAGCGCTCCCTTTCCATAGCGAGCGTTGTACACAACACTGCAGATATTGTGGGAGCTCAGGCAGACACGGAACTGCGTGCGCAGTTGTGTGGCATCGGGCTCCGACTCAGCCTGGTTTGCGAGCAGCAGACCGACTGCCCCATCGACCAGAGCCGAAACCTGTGCACAGGCTTGAAGGGGCCCCGCACTGACGGTTCCATGGAAAGCGATGAGGGCGATACTCGTAATGGCCGGCGGGACGCGCACTTAATCCACCCATTGAGTCGGGGCTCAGCTGGATGACCACCTGAGTCTTGACCAGACGACGGCTGATTTTGGGCAGCGCCGCTTCGATATGCGAACACAAGCCAAAGCGTCGCCCATCGGCTGAGCGGCATCGATCGCAATCCCTGAACCGCTACACGCGGACTTGGTCGCGGCAGTGGACCGCCCACGCACCTGCGCTGCGAAGACCCCGACGCTCTAGTGCCGGCCGCGCCCGCAAGGGACTGAGTCATCAAGTCCCCAGGGTGCATTCATGCCTCGAGCTCTTCTAAGCTCTGCGGCGCTCAGTCGATCGCCCGGGTTTCGTCTATGAGTATGTATTGGGTCTACGATCTTCCAAACTGGCTCTTCGGTACCTTAACGGTCGCCGTGTTTGTGATGATCGGCCTCGGCGGGCTTTATCTGACCCGCGACTGGGCGCGGCGTCTCCACATCGTCGATCATTCGCATAACGACATCGTCGGCTTCTACCTCGCCGCGGTGACGGTATTTTATGGCATCACACTGGCACTGCTGGCAGTTGGTACGTGGACCACCTATTCCGAGGTCCAGAGCAAGATCGACCGTGAGGCAACTGCCCTCGGCAGCCTCTACCGCGATATCAGCGCATATCCGGAGCCCCTGCGCAGCGTCTTGCGGGACGATCTGCGCAGGTACACGCGCCAGGTGATCGACGTAGGATGGCCGCTGCAGCGGCGCGGGATCGTCCCGAACAATGAGACGGCCATACTGAAGAATTTTCAGCAACACCTGATGTCGTTCGAGCCGGGAACCGAACGACAGAAAATCCTGGCCGAGGAAGCGTATGCGGCCTACAACGAACTGATACAAGGGCAGCAAGCGCGTCTGAACAGCGTCACCGAGGAAATGCCCGGGCCGCTGTGGATACTCGTCATTGTTGGCGCGCTGGTGTGCGTCGCTGTGACATGGTGCTTCCATACCGGAAGCTTCAGCATGCATTTCTGGATGACGATTCTCTTTTCCGCACTCCTCGGACTGATGATCTACCTGATCGCGGCTCTCGATAATCCCTACCGGGGCAAGATCAGCGTAACTCCGGAGCCGCTGGAACGCGTTTACCAGCAGGTCATGATTTCCGGAAACTAACTCGGTTTCTCTCCGTTCATCCGCCGCGCCGCTTCGCGGTCGGTCGCGACAAAGTCTCTGCCGCCACGCGCGGCGCGCTCACGCGCCGGGCGTTCACGACGACTTCGGGAAGCATCGACGCCGAATCGCCGGCATCGGACTGTCGTGTTGGAGGATCGCGGGTTTGTGCGCTCGGCGCAGGATCAGTGCTCGCGCTGCACGCCCCGAGCGCTACTGCGATGAGCGCGGCAAGCAATGTGCGCACGCGCTGCTGGATCCGCTTCCTGTGGATCATGAGCCACCTCCTCTGTGGTTCCGCATTGGAGTGGGCGGTTGCCGTCGGGTTCCATGAGCGTCGTGAACTTTTGATGACCGCATTGGCGGCCCGCTGGCGACAGTCCTTTGGTAAATTTTTGTTTGGAAAAAGAAAAATTTCATCGCACGCGCTTCACCGAGCGTGCCCTGCTTGTGCCGCCCACCTCCTGCGGGCTCTCATCCCTCCTCCTTTGTGGATAGCTCGGGGGGCTCCGTAGCGGGTAGGGCCAGGCGCGGAGTCACCAACTCGCGACAGCTGTCGTTATTTAACCGGTGACCACGGAACTCTTGATCGGTTGACAGCGTCACTCGAGAGCCGATGCGAAGCGTCGGTTGCAGGAGAGTATGCGCGGCGTGTGCCGCGTCCACCCAAGGATCGGGAGGGCCCCGCTGCGACATGGATCAGCGCCGTCAGGGATGACGAGGGCCTTACGGGGCAACCCCGCTGCAGGGACGCAGCGGGGTTTGCTGTGCACGGCTGTCAATCTGCCGTTCTGTCGTTCGTCGCAGCGGCGCATGTCACGGAATTAAGTATTCTGGTAATGACCTCACCGCAGACGCGCGCCATCTGCCGGGGCAGCGCGAGCAGGCTCTCCACCTGGTAGCTGCGGTGCTCATCCCGCAGGCACCACTCGCAGAAGTGCTCGCAGTTGTTGCTGAGGATTCGATAGCAGTGCTCGCCGAGGCGGGAACGCGCCCGGCGCGTCACCTCGGTGCTCTCGAAGCGGGGCTCACGATGGGCCCGCACCCAGATCGCCCGACCCCGCGCGAAGCTTGCCAGAGACACCTCTGCCACCGGTAACCGGCAAAAACCGCGCGCCGTCGAGTTGTAGTGAACGACGTTACCGCGGCCCACGTAGATTCCATGATGCGCGAAGCCGCGACGTGGCGTAACGAGGTGCGCGCCCAGCGGCGGCAGCTCGCCGGCGCCGACTCGCCGATCGCCGCGCAGGAATCCGCGAAGCGTCTGTGGCGGCCGTTTCGTTGTGCGGGTGTGCCCTGGCCCTTCATGGCAATGAATATCAGCGCGAGACAATTGGCTTGCTCCTGAATGTCGGCGTTGCGCGATGGTCTTATGCCTCAAGAACACCACAACAGCGGAGATTATTCGGTGCAATCGTCAAGTCAGTGCGACTCCTAACCAAATCTCAACAGATTTCGACAAGATGCTGGACCGGGCTTGCGCAATTCTGTCCGTGACGCGCTTGCGCGAGCTGCACTAGTGGTGCCTCGCTCCATCCACGCGGATGTCGGGTCAAGGGGAGGTAGGTAGGAGGTACGCCGCCGCTTTGACCGTCAGGCCATACTTCTTCGCGGCCCGCCCGTCCAATATTTGGTAACAGATATACTGCACGGCAATTCTGGCGGTAGGCTGACCAATTCGCGACGGTCCGCTACGAGGAGCGAGTAGATGGAAGACAGGTTGACTCAGCCGATGGCTGTACACGTAGTCGGCGTGAAGATCCCGTTTCTGGAGCTGGTAGTGCTGCTCGTGAAGCTCGCACTCGCAATGATTCCAGCGCTGCTCATCATCACCGCGGTGTCAGCGTTGTTCTGGGCGGTGCTGGGTAGCCTGTTCGGTCACCACGGACAGACGACCAGTTTGTAAAAGCGACTGCCTTGACGGGCGCTCGCTTGCGGACGTGATCGCTACGGCATGACGCCACCGGAAGTGCGCGGCTTCGTCAGGAACGCCGCGCATATTCGTGGCATCATTCGCCGATGCTCACTATCTATCCCGCCCCAGCAGCTCCCGGCACCATCGTAAAGCCCGCCTGGATCGACCTGCTGGAACCGACGCCCGAAGAGCGCGACCGAATTGCGAACGACTACGGCCTGCGCGTTCCCTCACGCGAGGCGCTACAGGAAATCGAGTCCTCGAGCCGCCTGCGTGCCGAGGGTCAGGTGCTGACACTCAGCATGCCGCTCACCGTGCCGGAGGAGCGGGCCGACCCGTTGCCTGCGCCGCTCGGGTTCATCCTCTCCCCGTCCCTGCTCGTGACCGTGCGTTTCACCGAGATGCACGGTTTCGCCGACGTGCGCGCCCGCCTCGAGAAGGCCGGTGCGCCCGTGGGGAGTACCGCCGTGTTCGCGGCCTTGATCGAGGCTATGGTGGATTACCGCGCCGACCTGCTCGAGGGCATCAGCGCGCAGGTCAGCACTGTATCCAAGCGGGTGTTCGCCCGGCACATACCGCAAACGCGCCGTACCGTCCTGGACGGTGCACTGCGCGAGATGCTGGCTGCAGTCGGCGCCGCCGGAGAACGTTTGTCGGAGATCCGCGAGAGTCTGCTGGGCCTGCAACGCATCGTTGGGTTCAGCTGCGAGATGGGCCATGAGTGGATGCGTCCGGAGATCCGGGCGCGTCTGGTGACCGCGCGAGGAGACCTCGCGTCCCTCAGCGACTACGAAACCCATCTCTACGACAAGGTCCACTTCCTGCTGGATGCCATTCTCGGTTTCATCAACACGGATCAGAATGACATCTTCAAGGTGTTGACGATCGTCTCCGTCGTCGGCATTCCGCCGACGCTCATCGCAAGCATGTACGGCATGAACTTTCACAACATGCCCGAGCTGAGCTGGCGCTACGGCTATCAGTTCGGTCTGGCGCTGATCCTCGCTAGCACGATTCTCCCGATCCTGTGGTTCAAGTGGCGCGGATGGTGGTGATCGGCGACACGAAGTGAACGCTGGATCGCCTCGGACCGCAGTGCATCAATATTTCACTCCTGTGAATTTCTCGTGACCAGAGCGTTGCGCTAGCTGCAGCGCGGCATGACAGGAGGCTTCGCCCCTTGCTAACGTAGCTCTAACAAGAGCAGAGGCATCAAAATGAAGCCCGCATTATTCGTATTGTTGTGCATCTGCGCCGGCGTTCCAGTAGCGCCCGCGCAGACCGCGCCGACGAGTGTTGCCCCGACAAGTGCGATCCACCGCGCAGCAGAAATCGAGTGGAAGGCAGTCGCTCCCGCGCTGATCTTGCTGGTCGGTGCGGTCGCAATCGTGCGCGGCAGGCGCAGGGGCTGAAACACGACCTCGCACGGCTGCGCGTCTTAAGCGTGACCAAAACGGACACCGAGCTTCCCCGCCGGCTCGGCGGGTCGTTCGGCGCGCTACGCGGCCGGCTATCTCACCCGATCTGAGACAACAGAAAAATGGATAAGCGATTGGAGCAAGCCCTCCGCACGTTGCGCGCCATCCGGCAGCGATATGAAACGGGAAGCGACGTCGGCTCAGGCCATATACGTTCTTACACCGTACAGGTCGCTTTGGGATATGCCGACATGCTGTGGATCGCCGCCGCGATTGAAGCACTGGAAAAAGCAACAACTACCAGCGCGAGTTGAGCGATGCAGGGGATTTTATTTGCCGCGTTGGTGGCGTTTGCCGTGTTGGTGTTTGTCGCGAGTCGCCACACTCTGACAGGTGAGGTGCACAACGCGCCACATGCGATCGCGGCGCACCACGACGACCCCGAAAAGAACATGAAGATCCTCGGTGCGATCGGTTTGCGGCAGCTGCGCGACGCCACGCGTGATAGCGGGAGTTTCGAGTTGATAAGGACTCTCGGCATGTCGCCCCTCGCGGTGTGCTATGACTACCGCGCGCGGAACAGTTACGGCGGCACTGACATCGGGCACGCGGTAATCGACGACTCGGGGTTGCGCGCTGTCGGGACGAGCGGCTTCATTACTGCGTGGAATCGCCACTGCGGCGGCAGGACGGGTATCAACATCACCCAGCAGGTTGAGGTCGTCTTGCGGTTGAGCGGCGCGGAGTAGGCACCTGCTGCCGGCTGCGCATCTCAGGCGCCTCCAAAGCAAGCACTCGCCCGGCACCGCCGAAACTTGAGCGTACCGATTAGCCGGCCGCCGCCTTGTCCGGAAACGGATGTGAGCGCATCCTAATGGCAGGCAGCTCATCTGCTAAGAAGGCGAGGAATCGACGGGAGGTACCCATGACGTATCGAACAGCCATCTTATCGGGCGTTCTGTTCCTTGCCGGCGTTGCGACTGTTTCAAATGCGGCAGAGAGCAAGGCTGTGCAAACCATGGCTACAATACTGCTGCATTTTCAGCATTTCCCCTCTGATGCCGACAAGCAGTCGCTAAAGCAGATCACAGAGGACAAGTCAGCGACCAAGGACGAGCGCACCGTAGCTCAGGCCATAATGGACGTACAACATACCGTGGCGCCGACCGATAAACCCAAACTTGAAGCCATCGTAAACGACGACAAGGCGGCCAGCTCGGTAAAGACGCTTGCGTCGGTCGTACTCAGTCTGAAACACACGCCCTCTGATAGCGACAAGGAAAAACTGAAGGCATTGGCCACGTAACAGGTGGCCATCGCGGTATCGGTTTACAGGGTATTTACGAGGGCGGCGCGGCCGCCTCCCGGATCTCGACACGATCGGTGTGGGCGTGCTCCCAATCATGCAGCACCATGCCGTGGGACTCGATGAGAGCGCGGATTTGAGGTGTGCGCATCCCGAGGACCTGGTGAAAGATCGGCACGAGGATGCTGAAGGCGTTGTCGCTCAGAACCGTGGCCCGAGCAATGCGCGCGAGATGGCGGTTCTCGGACGCCGCAATGGTGAACCCATCGGCGTTATTGACGTGCAACATCACGTGCACATCCGAGCTGCCATCCCCCACGTAGATGACACGGTCGGCGGCTAACGCGAGTCGCTGCCGCAGCTCCTCGATCACTGCGACCTTGCCATAGCCTGCCGGCACTCGGACGATCCTTCGCACTTCGCCCGATCCTTCGTCGTAGTCGAATTCGGTGCCGTAAATCTGCTCGGGCTGCACGACGCCCTCCAGCGCTGCGGTGACCACCTCGCGAGGCGCCGCGGATACGACGCAAAAGTGAAACCGGTGACCGTCCACTCCCCTCTCCAGGAAGTCCACGAGCTTGGGGATCGCGCCCTTCAGCCGTACGCGCCTTCCGGTCTCGAGCAGATGTTCGCGACGCACGCCGCGAAAGTCGGGGTCGTGCCGAATGAGATAGGCAAGCTCGCCGCCCTGCTGGATGAGGTTGCTTCTCGCGAGGCCGTCAACTTTGTGCTCGAAGCCATTGACGCCGAGAAGCTCAGCCAGCACGTAGCCTGAATCACTGAAGCTGAGCGTCTGGTCGAAGTCCGAGGCGAGAAGGTAGCGTCTGACTGGTGTCAGCAAGTGTCACTCCATGGCAACAGGGTTACTGGGCGGGACGGAAGACCAGCACACGGGATACACCGCGCACGTGAGCAATTTCCGTTCCAATGGCGAGATGCCCGTTCTCTCAGCGACTTGTACGCGAGCAGCCGCGATGAATTCAGGGCCATCGCACCGCGCCGGTGCGCGGTGGTTCGATGCCGCGTTAGCGTAGTGCACGGACTCCGCGGCCGATACCCCGCCGACTATGGGTTGACGGCACAGCGGCAAAATGCAAACTGTCCCGCGGGTGCGCCCACTGGCGCTGCGGGTTCTTGGCCCGCGATGACGGCAAGGAGGGCTTCATGAGAGCCACGTGGCATGGTCACGTCATAGCGGAAAGTGAACAGACGATCGAGCTCGGCGGCTACCAATACTTCCCGCCCGCGTCAGTGCGCATGGAATTTCTGCAGGCGGCGCGCAAGACCGAAGCCGACCATCGCTGTCCCCACAGTGTGCAGTTCTTCAACCTCTCTGACGGAACCCACTCGAGCGAGCGCGCGGCTTGGGCGTACGAGGCACCGCGGACCTCTCACGCCCGGGTGGCCCACTGGATCGGATTTTGGAACGACGTCCAGCTGCAGCACTGACTGGGCCGCGACGAGCAGTCGCGCGCCAGAGCTCACTGCACCGGCTCGAGCCTCACGACGACCTGTCGGATCTGCCCATCGCGGAGTATCTCGAGACGCACTTCCTCCCCCGCCTTGTGACGGCCCAGGAGCCGGAATAAGTCATCGCCCGTGTCTACGGGCTCGCCGTCGAGGGCGATGATCACATCGCCGCGCTGACCCAAGAGCCCTTGTGTCGTGCCGCGCAGGCCCGCGCGGTCCGCGGGGCCCCCGGGGGCAACCTTTCCGACAATTACCCCCTGCCGAACCGAGCGTCGCGCGAGCGAGTCGGGCAGCAACGAAACGCCGATCCCGGCACGAATGACCCTTCCGTGCTGGATCAGCTGTGGGACGATATCGTTAATGGTGTCGACGGGCACAGCGAATCCGATCCCTGAGAACGCCCCACTGGGGCTGACGATCATGGTATTGATGCCGATCAGACGGCCACCGCTGTCCAGCAGCGGACCGCCGGAGTTTCCCGGGTTGATGGCCGCATCGGTCTGGATCACGTTTTCGATCGTGCGCTTCGTCATGGACTCGATGGAGCGGTGGAGCGCGCTCACTACACCAGTGGTCAACGTGTGGTCCAATCCGAAGGGATTGCCGATGGCGAGGACTTTCTGGCCGACCTTCAGGTCGTGCGAGCTGCCAACGCTGATGGGAGATAACTTCTCGTTCGCCACCTGGATCTGCACCACCGCCAGATCGTGGTCTGGATCAACACCGACCACGCGCGCCTCGTGCTCCGACTGATCCGCCAGTACCACGGTTAGCGAGTCAGCGTTATAGACGACGTGGAAGTTCGTGACGATGTAGCCCTGCTGGTTCCAGACAAACCCCGAGCCGGCTCCCTGCGGCACTTCATAGACGTTGCGCGAGAAGAGCTGACGATATAAGGCGCTGTTGACAATGAAGACCACCGCGGGCGCTGTTCTCTCGAATATCTGGATCGTATGCGATTCCTCCGGCTCCAGGGGTGTTGCCGGCGCAACGGCCCGCATGCGCACCTCCGGCCCGGCGTAGCCCGGACCGAGCGGTCGACCCCACTCGTCCACCGCGCCTGCTTGCGCAGCGCCCCCCATGAACGTGATCACCGCCAGCAGACCCGCAAGCCGGTAGTAGAGCGCCATCACTTGCATGCCGCACTCGCCATTCTCAACCCCTCTCAGGAGATTCTACGGCGCTCAGCCAGTCGCTGGTTCCGGTTGTGCGCCGCACTTTGTTTCTATCTTTATTCGGGTGCGGGTTGCAACTCGATACGAGCTGCAACTCGATGAGGAGAGCCGCACCGACTAGAGCGGGCGCGGATAAGTGATCTGTACTTTCCCGAACCGGGTAGCGTTTTTCAAAGCGACGCTTGAGATAGCCCGTTCCGCCGGTCTCGGAATTGCATCAGTCGCGGGCGGGAGAAAGAGCACCGACAATGGCACGACGCTCCGTAGCGCTGATCGGCCAGAACTCATCGCACGCGGGGCAGTAGGCCTCGATCGGGTGGTCGACATCCAGGAGACCGAACAGAAGCACCCGGCTGTATCCATGCTGCAGGACCTGCTGCCGGCATTTCGGACAAGTTGCCGCAAAAAGCACGCTGTTTTCCGTGGGCTTCATCGAAACACGCGCGCGAGCTTCAGTGGGGCGGTTGGCGGTTGTTTTCATCTCGCTCCCCTCCATTGGACTTAAGGCCTGCCAGGGCCTCGCCAAAGTCCCCCTTATCGCTCGAACCCGCTGAATCCCTCCTGAACGATCGTAGGGAACGAGCGCCGCCACAGCCGCCGCGCTCGTGTGGATACTCGTCTGGTGAATATCGTCAAATCGCCCGCACGATCGCGCGAGCTGTCGAAGCCGCACCCCGGCAGCTCAGAGCCGCGCCGCCCTGTCAATTGACGCTTGGTAGGAGGACCCGCCAGGCCTGTGGGGGATGCGAAACTGCCCATGGAATCGCGCGGAATGCGCCGAGGGGCGCGGAGGTTTGATCTTGCGGCACGGGCATTTGGTACCGCGGGCTCTGCACGCTCACTTCCGGCATCGCCGTCTCGTCAAGCTCAGCGGGCGTCTGCAGCTGCCATTGCGGGGATGTTGACGCGACGCGCAGCGAGTCGGTCGAGGAAACGAAGCTCACGGGTTGAGCATCACCGCTGACGATGTCCGCTGCGGCCGGAAGGGCAATCAAGACGCTCAGTAACGGAATGAGTCGCTTCATGACTATCGCCGCTCCCTTGTTATAGTGTCATTACATTATCACCGTTATAATAAAACGCAAGATATTATTGTTGTGATAATAAAAAATTTCAGCATCCAGACGACGACTTCCAGCGGCTCCAGTGCAGAGTCGCGCCAAGGTCCCGCTTCCGCTCGACGGGTCCCCTACCGTTAAAGCCCCCGGGGAAGGAGTAGAGCACGGGCTCGTTGCTTGGCTCGATCTTCAAGGTCGTTCCACACTGAAATCGTCGCAAGTGGTACTCGCGCCTGCCGCACAGCGTGACCCCTGTCAGCAGATCTCATCGGGAAGAATTCCGCGCCGCCGCGCAATCGCAACAGCCTCCCCGCTTACCCCAGCCTGAAAAAAATACAAGGGATCGGTTCGTGCCGGGCCCCGCCGTAACGCACATCTCACCCCTCGCGTTTGCGCACGAACAGACTCTGCGTGGCGCGGCCAATCACTCCGCCAATGTCGTATAACACCGATTCCGCTAATCCTGAGCCTTCGTCGCCCAACAGCGTACGCGCCTCCAAGCACACCCATTCTCCGCGCGGGCAACGCAGCAGGTTGATCGTGAGGTCGGAATTGAGGAATAGGAAATCTCGCAGGTCTAGCACAGCACTGACGCCGTTGCTGGAGTCAGCAGCGACCGCTACACGTTGGTAGACGCTGGGCACCTCGCCCGTGACAATTGGGTGGTTGAGGCGAAACCAGACGGCGCTGGGCCCATTGAATAACCTACCGGCGGCAACCCGAGTTTCGACGAGGTCGAAATAGCCGGGGTGTCGGTGTTCAAATGGGAACAGCGCGGGCGGTGAGTCTTCGGGAGAACGCGGCGCCTGCGGCAGTGGATGACCTGGTAGGCCCGTCGACACCGTTTGCTTAATCCCGCGCTGGGCCAGCCCGGTGAACCGTGCAACCTCTTTACCCTCCCCATAGAGACTTGCCGAGATATGTGCGGAGTTGCGGCCGGCGTAGTCGACGCCGACCTCGATGCTGAGCTCCGCGATAGGTATTGGCCGAAACAGGTTGGCCGTCAGCCGAGCGATGTGCGTCATCTCCCGCCCCACCGCGACGCGCTCGATCGCGCCGAGGACTAGCGCGATGGGCGGGCCCGCGTGCTGGTGCTTGAGGTCCCAAGGACCGCGAGTCAGCAGCGTCGCCGAGTAGCGGTTTTCGGACAGTGAAACAAAGGCACTCGAAGCAGCTGGCTCACTCATTGGTTTCTGCGCGAAGGCCCAGGCGTACCCCATAGACTTACCCGGCGCGCCCGGTCTTTTCAATGACCGCGATGCGCAGAGTGTAACGTTCGGTCATGATGTCCACCCAATCGCCACACGGGCGAGGTAGGATTCGCACGATTGTGACCACGGAGCGCTTCGATAATGTCAGAGGAGGCCCACCGGCCTGCCGCTCCTGCCTCGGCGACCGGCACACAGCCGCGGGAGATGACGGAGTCACCTCCAGGGCTCGACTACAACGCGCTCTGCATTGACACCAATATTTTCCACGAGACGGGCTACGCCTTTGACAAGGGGTTGCTCGCGCAGCTCGATCAGTTTGCTGAATCTTCCATGCAAGTCGTGATCAGTGAGATCGTCGACAGAGAGATGAGGCGTCACTTGATCGAGCGCATCCGAGAGGCACGCGACTCCCTTGAAAAGGGACTCAAGAAGGTCCAGCAGGAACTACAGGTTTCGGAAGGCAGCGCGAATCGGGCACGCAAAGCCATTTTTACCGGAGCCCCGGACGAGGAGATTGCGCAGCGCCGCTTGGACGAATTCTACGAGCGCTGCGACGCCATCGTGGTGCCGGCAGACTCGGCTAGCGGTCGCGAAGTCCTGGACCGCTATTTAAGACACGAGCCTCCCTTCGAGGCCACCGGCGACAAGAAGACGGAATTTCCGGACGCTTATGCCCTGCTGAGCGTCGAGAAATGGGCACAGGATCATGGTTCTAAGGTACTGGTGGTCAGTAAAGATCAGGGGTGGAAAGCCTTCTGCGAGGAGTCAGAATGCCTCGTGCACCGCGCAGAGCTTGGGTCCGCGCTGAAGCTCTGCCAACCACACAACGCCGCTCCTCGGTTGATGGCCGACCTGAATGACCGCCTCCTCGACGAAGTCGATGAGTACGGTGTTCAAGGCACGATCACGGAAGGAATTAAGGAAGGGGTCGAAGCCATGGAGGTCGACGTCACGGCGAACTCGTACTACTACTGGGAGGCTTCTGACATTTACGCCGAATACAAAAGCCACAAGTTCCAACGGCTTACCGACAAGCTTGTGGACATTGATCTCGTCCGCGTTACGGAACATGACCTCACGGTTCGTTTGAGTGCGACCATCGTCTGCGGTGTACACGCGAACTTTGGCTTGTCGATAGTGGACCCTATCGACAAGGACCAGGTGAGCATGGGCACGCAAAGCCAGACAGTGGAGGCTGACTTTGACTCGGATGTGCTTGTGACGTTTGAGGGGGACTTCGGCCAGGGACTTGCGGGAGTCTCAGTAAAAGGCGTCGAGCTTGTCGATCATATGGCGACGGTCGACTTCGGAGAGATCGAGATGGAGTGGGGTCGGGACGACTATTCAGAAGAAGACGATGTTGCGGTCGACGGCGACGAGTGAACCTTGCCGGAGCAGGCGTAGAAGGACGGTGGTGTAGAGCACGCCGTTCTCGCGCTTTACGGTGACGATGTGCCAGCGTTCAAAGCCGCAGAGCCAGCATCGCCACTGACCAATATCTCACCCCAAGGCGCAGGGCCCAGCGGTTGCCCTCTGGGGTGGTAAATCCAGTGATTGAGATCCCGCAACTCTGGATGGCGGTCGTAGGACCATTGCGCTATTGCAAGCTCGGGTACATTCTTGGCCCAGCGGTCCCCAGGGGGAGGTAATGGCCGCAAAAAAAGACCACAAACCCTTGCGAACGCCGAGCGAGCTTCAGTCCGAAGTGGAGGCGCGCACCGCGGACCTGCGGGCGGCGAACGAGCGCCTGCGCCAGGAGATCGCTGCACGTCAGGAGAACGAGCTACGCATGCGCCTGGCGCTGGAAGCCTCCGGCGCTGCGACCTGGGTAATCGATTACACCAGAGCTACCGAGCACTTCGATGCCCGAAGCTGCGAACTCGCCGGCCTGGATGCAACGCAGGCGGATTGGCCTGCCGGCACGTTCTGCAGGCTACTGCATCCCGATGATCGCGAGCGCATGCAACACATCTTTAACCAGACGCGCGCGATGGTGGGGCCCGGACCTCTGGTGGAATACCGCATCTTGACCACTCGGGACGAGGTGCGCTGGCTGCAGGGGGCCGGCATCATCCAGCGCAATGCACAAGGCGAGCCCGAACGCTTCATTGGCGTGTCGACCGACGTCACGCAGCGCAAGCAGGCTGAGACTGCGCTCGCGGCGCGCACGGATGAGCTGCATCAGACCTTCAATGCGACAGCCACCGGCCTGACGCGCTGCAGTCGGAACCTGCATTACATTGCGGCCAATCCTGCCTACGCCGAGCTTGCAGGCCTGCCGCTGCAGCAGATCATAGGTCGGCCGATAATCGATGTAATGGGTCGGGAAGGGTTCGAGACCATTCGACCGTACGTCGAGCGGGTGCTCGGGGGCGAATCAGTCGAATATGAAACCCCGGTGCTCTTCAGCATGGGTGGTACGCGTCTGCTTCACGTCGCGTACGCGCCCTGGAGAGAGGCTGATGGATCGGTCAGTGGGTGGGTAGCTTCGGTCACCGATGTGACAGCTCGGCATGAAGCCGAGGAAAAACTGAAGGCCGCGAGCCGCTACAAGGACGAATTCCTTGCGATGCTGGCGCATGAACTTCGCAATCCGCTCGCCCCCATTCGTAATGCGAGCGAGCTCCTCGAGCGCTCGCTAGGACGTCAGCCGGAAGCGAAGACGCCTCTTGCGATCCTGCACCGCCAAACCCGTCAGCTGACCCGGCTCGTCGACGACCTGCTCGATGTAGCGAGGATTTCCGAGGGACAGATAAACCTCAAGAAGGAAACCATCGACATCGGGGCAGTGCTCGAACAGGCGGTCGAGACGATCCAGCCGCTGGTCCAGGAAAAGTTACATCGACTGAATATCCGAAAACCATTCTCTCCCGTGTACGTGAATGGCGATTTGGCGCGCCTGGTGCAGAGCCTCGGGAACATTCTGCACAATGCGGCGAAATACACCGACCCCGGCGGTGAGATCGAGGTGGACGTCGAGGAGTCAAAGGGGGATGTCACGATGGCGGTCCGCGACAGCGGGAGCGGGATTGCGCCCGACTTGCTGCCGACCGTGTTCGATCTCTTCGTACAGAGCCGGCGCACACTGGATCGCTCGGAGGGCGGGCTCGGTATCGGGCTCACCGTGGTGAAGCAACTCATCCAGTTGCACGGCGGATCCGTTGGCGCGGCCAGCGCCGGGGTAGGCCGTGGAACGACTGTGACAGTCCACCTGCCTACGGTGCAGCCCGCCAGTGCACCAGATCGGGAGAATGCGCCCTCCACCGCGCCACCGCGCCGGATCCTGGTGGTCGATGACAACCAAGATGCTGCGGATTCCCTCGCGATGATGCTGCAGCGTGAGGGTCACGAAGTCTCAACGGCATATAGTGCGTCCGGTGCCCTCAGTGCAGCGGAGCAACACAAGCCCGAAGTCGTGTTCCTCGACATTGGGCTGCCGCAAATCGACGGCCATGAAGTCGCACGGCGTCTGCGCGCCCAATATGGCTCAGCATGCCCGTGCTTGATCGCGCTTACGGGATACGGTCAGCCAGAGGATCGAGCACGGGCTCTCGCCGCCGGGTTTGCGGCGCACCTGACAAAGCCCATTGATCCCCAGCAGTGGCAGCGCGTGCTGTCGTCGAACTTGGCTCCTGTCGCGTAGCACTCAGCCCTTACGCCTACCGCGGGCTATAGCGATCGCACCTGCCAGGATGATCAGCTTGGCCCGTGCTCTCGTGCACTCGAATTCTGCATTTCTGCAGCGCCAATGCTGTCCCGCACCAACCTTTTCCCAGGTGCATTGTATTTATCAGAAAGGCGGTACCAGCCCAGGGAAACGGAGTTGAAGTTCGGAGACCTTACGCCGGAGGTCCAGGCAGCGCGACTTCTGCACTGCCGCTGCCTTGGAATCGTGTCAGTTCGCCGCCTTGCGGCAGAAGCGGGTCTCCCCGTCGAGCGCACTGAGCTGCTCATGTGCCGGGGGCTCTCCACTCTGATCGCCCGCGGTTACCCGGCCGAGGAGCTGTGCGAGACCTACCGCGTGACGCCAGAGCAATTGTCGCGAGCATCGATGATGCCAGTCTTTTCCGGAAGATTTGAGCCGCTCGCCACCTCGCGATGACTGTTCGCGTCGGCTCGGCCCCCTCACCAGGTGTCGCCTTCTCGTGGCTAGAACGCGCATACAAGCAACATGACCCAGACTTGGTGGACGTTAGATTCGACCCGCTTCTGACGAGTCTGCGCGGTGATCCTAGGTACGAAGCGTTTGGTACATGACCTCAAGCTGGATCGTTACCCTCAACCCACGACCGCGGCGACGAGCCCATGATTTCGTGACCGCTTTGCGGAAACTCCTGCAAAGTTTGGGACCGGCCGCTTATGGCCGGGAGGGTGTCTCGCTGGCACGAACTCTCACGGATACGACAGTACGCATCCCCCCGCGTCATTGTTGAATGCGTTGCTCCACAGCGACTGCACAGGGAAGGTACCGGTACTCAACTTGATGTCAGCTGAGGCACCCTGTCCGGAAGAAATCCAGGCACACTTGTCGCCAATCTCGGCACCGCTGCCGTCAACCCAGCCGGTGTTGGGGAAAGGGTCGGTCTCGGTTTCGGCGAACTCGTGTGCAGCCACGATGGTGATGCCCGCATCCGCGCCAAGTGAGTTGAAGTTGGCGCCACAGCTGGCACCCGCATCGGTGATGTAGGGCATGTATGTGTAGGCAACCTCACCGATCGTAGAGCTGGTGGAGCTGTGATAGGCGCAATACTGGGTGCCAAAACCTCTGGAATTGTTACCCGTCGCAGTGTTGACCACGAACTGAACGTTACTAGTGACACCGAAGTGAGCTGCAGCGCGCACCGCCTCCGCCGCAATCTGTGCCTGTGTCGGACGACTCGGAGCGGCACCGGCGTTATCAAACCAATAACCGGCCAGTGCGCCGGCGTGGTTACCAACGGGTGTGCCCGAGGAGCCACATCGGGTCGTGCCCACAGACGCTCCCTCGCAATACTGAGTCACTGAATTGTTCCAAGAACTTCCTCCCACTCCGTGGAAGAAGCTCTGCTGGCGAGCAGCCTGTCCGGATGGGTCGTTGTTTGTCCATTGCGAGCCCCAGTAGACGAGATAGACCATGGCCGCCGTTTGTATCTGGCCGCCACCGTAGGTTAGCAACCCGCCCCCTCCTTGGTGGTGGGACCCGTGGACATGCATCACGTGTGCGCCGTGAAGCACCTCCATGCCGCGCTCAGCAACGTCACTGTCCGCTTTGGAATTGCCAGGCGTCGCCACAAGCATGCCGCCGATAACAGTCAATGCGGCGCCCGCAAAGATCACCGCGCGAGAACGTCGGTCTTTCGCCATTCCAATCTCCCTGTTGAGCCGAGGTCTGGAGCTGACGCCGACATGCACGCGGTGGCGGGATGCGCAGCACGCAATGTTCAGCCGGAGCCCTGCCCTAACGGATCTCTCGTCTTAGCCAGAGTACGCCTCACCTACCCGAATGGGTAGCGGCGCACAGTAGCGTTCGCGGTCAACTGTTCGCTGAACGGCGCGCCGAGCGCCTCGATCGAGACGAGTTCGAGTTGAGACTTCTCTCGGAGGAGCTTTACTTAAGGCCGGCCGATTGTGTGTACCTGCAGACAACAGTGTCGAGTGTGCTTGTCGTTCACCCGAGACACGTTGAATGGCGACACTCGACGGCCTTAGCCTCGTTGCCGTCGGACAACTCGTCAGGGAGTGAGCGTATGTCTATATCCATTCGATCTCGTGAACTCGCCGTGTTGGGTTTTATTGCAGCCCTGCCTGTTGGTCAGGCCGTGGCTGACACCAAGGCGGCGGTCCAAATGGAGAATGTCGTTTGTCAGTAGAATCCTTCGGTTCCTCCACAGAGCAACGGCCCGCTCTCGATCATGTCGACTTCGATGTCCAATTCTCAGAGTTCCAGCTTCCTCGTGAACGCCTCGCTGGTTACGGGACTGTTGACCAACACGAGCGTGATGAGCAATGGCGGAAAGCAGAGCAGTGCGAGCGCGACCGGCTCGGTACAGGTCGGCGTCATGCTCGATGGCAATTTTGACTCCAACGGTCAGTACCTTGGAGGCGGCACGTACGCCTATCCTGGGCTGTTGAGCTTCGACACGCGCACGCAGACTCTTACCGCAACGCTGGGTCAGGCACTCACTGGCTGCTCCCTGGTGAATATGGTCGTGACCTGCACTGGACTGACCACTCAGCAGATCCAGCTGATGCTCAACACCACCGCGGCCCATTCCTTCCAGTTCATCCTGCCCAACGTCGGTGTGGCGCCGAACAGCGCCCCGCACCGGATCGATATCGTTGCGCAGGTGTCCTCCTCCACGCTGAGTAGTGGTCTGGGCAGTGCCTTGGCCAGCGCCTGCTATGGGGCCGGCACAGTGACTGTTGACGCAGTCAGGCTGGGCAACGGGTTCAACTGCTCGAGCAGCAGCTGTTCAACAACCTGAGCGGGCTGTCGGCGAGCGTTCTCCGGGGTCCTCACCCGGAGAACGCAGTGCTCACGTTCAGCGGCGTCTGGCCATCACACAACGGCACGAGAGCGACGCCAGCGGACAGAGCAGCGCTTTTTTCTTCTTTCCTGTCCGCGAAGCCAGGCGCGCCGTCGGCGTTGGCGCGCAATAAGTCAATTCAGTCGCAGTTCAGTGCGGTGACCAGAGACTTATACGCGTGCTGAGGAGATGAGGTATCTACCATGAGCACGGGAACTTCTCTTACCGCAGTAGTCGCACTCGGCGTAGCGGCTGCTTCCTTCACACCGGCGACGCACGCGGGCGACTGGTCCATCGGCATCGGCGTGAGCGTGCCGGGCGTGGTCGTGACTGCGCCGCCTCCCGTCTACGTGTCGCCCCCGCCGCCCAATTACGTCCCACCGGCCGTGGTACCCGGATACTACTATCCCCCGGCCTACTATCCCCCGCCTGGCTACTACGGTCCCGCCATGCGCGGTTATGACTGGTACGTCGACGCCTACGGGCGCTATCACTGGCGGCACCGGCACGACGACGATGACGACCGAGATCACTGACCGCTGCCGTGCTTGTCGCGTCTGCATCCCACAATCAACCGGAGGAGTCCGTGTTCAAGAGAACTCTGACGATCCTCACGATTTTCTGTGCATTGGGTCTGGCTGCGCCTACCTTCGCCCGTCCCGCGCAGGCGGGTGCGGGTGAGAAGGCCGTGCACGTCGCCATGGCCTCCGGCGAGGAGAAGGGCAAGGCCAGCGTGGAACAACACGGACGCAATGCACACCAGGACAAGCACCGAGGAGCGGGCAAGCATCAGGACAAGCAGCGCGGCAAGGAGCTGCATACGAGGCAGTGAACCGCTCCGTCAATGGGCGGAACCACGGAGCCCGCCCGCTGAGACCGACTGACCGCTATGATCGATCTGCGCCTGTTGGACCGCTGGCGTGCTCCACCCCGACTTCACGCCCCAAATAAAAAACATCAAGCCCAGCGCCGCGACGACCGAGAGATCCCAGCCCCACGTCAGGTAATCATGGCCCCCGAATCTCGCGCTTCCTGCCCACGAAACGAACGCGATGGTGGGTAGGTAGACAATTAGCCACCACGACGCGCGCAGTTGCCGAGCAAAATCAGCCCACCGATTCTTCGCCTGATAGAACAGGTACACTGGAAGCGCGATAACGATTAGAAGAATGATCTCGCCCGTGAGCGGCCACTGTGCCCAGTACAGCACCTCGGTTGCGAAGGTGAATGCCAGGGCTGCAATGACAGGTAACCCAGCAACGCGGAACGGTCTATGCATCTTGTCGGCCGTGCGCCGCAGCGCCAACGAGCTGACCGGGCCGATCAGGTACGAAATGACCAATGCCACGGATATAACTGCGGCCAGCGTTGCCCAGCCCCGGAAAAAGAACAGGAAAAGAAAAGAGACGATGAGATTGAACCACATCGCCGGTCGTGGAATTCCATACACAGGATGAAGCCTGCCAAGCACCGCGGGCAGCGTGCCGTTGCGTACCATGCCATAGATCATTCTCGCCGTACCCGCGGTGTACGTGATGCCGGTACCGCTCGGGCTCACGAATGCATCCGCATACAGAAGCACTGCCAGCCAATTGAGATTCACAATGAGTGCCAGCTCCGCAAATGGCGAGCGGAAGTCCACGCCATGCCAGCCCACTTTTGCCAGCAGTGTCGGTGGCACCGCTCCCAGATAGGCGAGCTGCAGGACCACATAGATCATCGCGGCCAGCAGGATCGAGCCGAGCACAGCGAAAGGAATGCTGCGTGCCGGGTCACGGGCTTCGCCCGCGAGGTTCACAGGGTTTTGAAATCCGTTGAAGCTGAAAACAATGCCCGCGGTAGCCACTGCCGTGAGCACAGCTGCGAAGTTGGTGGAGTTCGAGGCTCCGTAGGTGCCGACGCCGAAGTTTTCAGCATGAAAGCCGGCTGCAATCAATGCGAGGCCGGTAGCCGCCGGAACAACTAGTTTGAAAGTCGTGATCGTGGTATTCGAACGCGCGAACAGCTTCACGCTCCAGAAGTTCAGAAGGAAGTAAACGATCACCAGGCCGGCCGCTATCGCCAGTCCTGCATGAGTCAGCTCGCCATGCCCATCCGGTTGGTGAACGTAAAGGTCCTGCGCCCATTGCCAGGGCCACGAGGCCGTGTATTGCACAGATGCTTCAGCTTCCACCGGAAGGGCCGAAACGGTTGATATCCAGTTAGCCCACGCGGCGATGAAGCCGACCAGTGAGCCGTGCGAATAGTGGCCGTAACGAACCGTGCCGCCAGACTCCGGAAACATGGCTCCGAGTTCGGCGTACGTGAGTGCTATCGTGGTCATGATCGCGGCGCCGAGAACCCACGCCCATATTGCACTGGAACCTGCCAGTCCGGCGGCGCGCCAGGCTCCGAATAGCCACCCGGATCCGATGATCGAACCCAGTCCGATGAACATCAGGGGGATGCTTCCAACCTCGCGGCGAATCGGAGTCGGTGAGTTCATGCGGATCTGTTGAGCAGTCTTGGAGGGTGCCGCACAAAGGCTTCTGCGTCGTAGGACTGCCCGCGCCTTTGAGTAACGGCGATTTTTCTGCGTATCCCCTTCACTAGTTCTACACCCGGCGTCACGGGCTCGCAAGCCGTTGCTACGCCTTCGACGGGCTCGGAGAGCTGCGTCGGGTGCCGAATGCGTTCACCGCACTCCTTGAGCGACCGCTAATGCAATTCTCAGTAGCCGCTGTTGGTGGGCGCAACCGTTCGCAACGGGAAGTGCGTACCCACCAATGCAGCGAATCGCCAGCCTAGTGCAGTAAGCGGTCTTCGGTTGCTCCCGGCGTTGCAACTACACTGAGGATCTGCGGAGAACATAAATGCAGAGAACTCTCACGTGTTCGCTCTTGCCGCGGCTTCTGGCTGCAGTCGCGTTGTGCGCATTGCTCGCTGCACGAGTTATGGCCAGTGCCGAGCCTTCCGGGGAAGAGACCTCAAGGGCTGTGCTAGTGACCGGTGCCAGCAGCGGCATCGGCCGTAAGATCACTGAGCGCCTCGCTGGGGACGGCTATTTCGTGTATGCCACGGCGCGCAAGGAGGAGGATCTCAAGGCGCTCGGAGCGATCAGGAACGTGCAATCCCTTCGCCTGGACGTCACGCAGCCTGCAGACATTGCCGCAGCGGTGGAAGCAATCAGTAAAGCTGGGCGCGGGCTTTATGCACTGGTCAACAATGCCGGTGTCGGGACATTTGGCTCAATTGCCGACACGAGTCCTGAAGAATTCGATCTTTGCATGAAGGTGAACGTTTATGGCCCCGTGATGATGATCAAGGCGTTCGAGCCGATGATAATCGCCCAGAAAGGGCGAATCATAAACATCGGGTCACTTTCCGGAATCCTCGCCGGCCCAAACATACCCGCGTACGTCATGACAAAGCACGCGATCGAGGGGCTTACGGATTCACTGGCTGTTCAGCTCGCTCCCCTCGGTGTTCAGGTCAGTGTCGTCGAGCCCGGTAACTACCGGGGCAACATCGACAAGAACATGCTCGCCCGACTCCCTGAAGACCAGAGAGAGAAAATGACCAAAGCTCTGGGATCGGCGCTGGATATATCCCAGTATCCAGAGCCCGACGACGTAGCGCTGGCGGTTAAGCAAGCGCTGTCCGAGCACAATCCGAAGCGTCGTTACCTAGTCGCTCAGCAACGGAACCTGGTGGAGAGTACGATCCGCAAACAGATCGAGCAGCTCGTGCAGCTCAACGAAGATCAGCCCCACACCTACGACCGAGCGACGCTTGTCAAGATGCTGGATGAGGCGCTCGCCAAAGCTCGACCGCAAACCCATTAACATCCGCAGGACCGATCTCGAGCGACGATCCAAGAAGAAGTACGACCCCGAGAACGTGTTGCGTTCGAACCAGAACATCTGGCCGACCTTGGCAGGCACACAAACGCGCTGCGCGAATGTCTGCAACGCCATTACAAACACGTACGGCGCCAGACGGAGCGCCGCGTAACTTTGGCTCGCTTTAGGCGCGAGCGCCCTTGAGATCGGCACTGATGTCCCTGCGAGCTCGGCCGGCAGCTATTGCATACCGGACCACCCGACCACAGACTGCCCCCACCCGATGAGCGGTATCGCGCACGCCCCCCTTTTCGAGGCGTTTGAGGACCGCCAGGAGATCCGGCGCTTCAATCTCCGCGATCGGGCGGTTGGCGAGATAGGGGCCCACGAGCGTTACCAGCTGATCGCGACCGGGCCGACTTCTCGGCGCATCGTTTGGCACTGGGATCTAGGTTTGCGGCGACGAGGTGGACGCGGATAAACAGGCGTAGAAAGGTGGGATGTGGAGCGGAAGGGGATCGAACCCTCGACCTTCGCATTGCGAACGCGACGCTCTCCCAGCTGAGCTACCGCCCCACCGCGGCGCGCGATTCTAGCATCGTGACCCCACAGCTCCAATGGGGTTTTAACGGCACCACACGATGAGGCTATGATCGCCTTGTGGGAAACCGCGCCTCGTGGGGGGCGGGAGAATCACCATGCTGCCCCTCGGTGGGCGCGCTCCGGAATTTACGTTACCGGATCAGGACGAGCAGAGCGTCTCGCTGAGCAATCTGCTGCGGCGTGGATCGCTCATCCTCTATTTCTACCCGGCAGACTTTACGCCGGGCTGCACGCGTGAGGCCTGCCTCATGCGCGACCTGCACGGCGAGATCGAGCAAGCGGGCCTGAACCTCGCCGGCGTGAGTCCGCAGACACCGGAAACTCATCGCCGCTTCCGCGACAAGTACCGCTTGCAGTACATGCTGCTGTCCGACGTCGAAAAGTTCGTCATTGGCATGTACGACGTGCGCGGGCCGCTCGGTATCGGGGTGCGTCGCGCCACCTACCTGATCGACCAGGCTCGCTACATCCGCGCCGCGGTGCTCGCCAACTTTCGCATCAGCGAGCACGAGGCGTTCGTGCGTCGTGCCGTTGCGCTGAGCGCCGGCCGCGGTACGCCCCGCGAACCGACGACGACCTGAGGCGGTGTCATAACCGGAAGCGAGCGAGGTGAGCACGGCCGATGCGCGGCACGCTCACCACGTAGACGACATCGGCGTCGTCGGCCGCGGTGTCAGCGACTCGCATGCCGGCGAGCGCCTGCACCATCTGTGGCAGCGCCGCGCCGCTCGCGATGATCAGAATTGTGCCACCCGGATGCTCGCGCACCGCACGAGCGGCCGTTGCACGTGCGTCGGTCGCGCGGAATACCACCGGCGAGCGGTGCAGGCGCTCGATGAGAGGAGCTGCCGTCTGCTCGGCGCGCCGGTCGTCGCTCTCGTAGATGCCATCGAGCCGTCCTGGCCCGCGAGCCTCTTCACCAAACATATGCGCCAGGCGCGCGGCGCGCGCCTCGCCTTCGGGCGAGATCGGAGGATCGTCGATCGTACCGGGATTCTTTTCGACCGGTCGGACGAGAAACACCACGGTGGTGGTCGCCGTGCTGTAGACGGCCCAGCCGAGCGCGAAGAAAACCACGGCCGCCAGCAGACCCAAGTACAAGGGCGCCAGAAATGGGCGTCGATGGCGTGTGATGCCCGGTGGCTCCATGAAGCCATCATAGCGGCGCACATGGAGCGGCAGGCAGGTCTGCTGCTGCGCATCAAGCACGCCCGCGCATTTTTCCCCGTGGCTCGGTAATCTGCGCCTCTGACGCACGCAACAGCGAGCGAGGGATCAGTGCCATCGGGCGGGCAGACCACTGTCATACAACGCATCCTCGAGCGGCGCGCCCAGCGGCTGCCGAGCACTCACGAGGAAACGACCGCCACCATTGCGGTCATGCTGCGGGTCGTGCCGCCACCGACGGCGCTGCTGGTGTGTCAGGACCCGCCGCTGCGCCGGCAGCTCGAGCAACGCATCGCCGCTGGCATGCTCGAGTGTGAGTCGGTACCCGATGAGCACGAGGCATTGAAGCGCTGCACGAGCGAGTACCGCGCCGTGGTCGTGACGGACAGCCTGGAGCTGATCCGACGCCTGCGTGCAAGTGCGACGCAGCGTCCACCGTTCGTCGTGTATGTCGCTGAGCTCGATGAGCCCACCGAGCGTGCGGCCGGGCTCGGCGCCGGTGCGGATGAGTGCATCGCGCGGCGCGCCGCGGAGCGCGAGCTTGACGCGCGCCTCGCCTCCGCGCGTCGCATCGCCGAACTGGAGACGGTGCTGCGTGTGACGCTCGCCGAGAACCGCAAGCTCTCGGCCACCGATGACCTGACACGCGTCGCCAGCCGTCGCTTCTTCAGCAAGCACTTTCCGCGTGAGGTCGAGCGCGCTGCGCGTTATGGCCGCGCGCTCTCGCTGATCCTGTGCGACATCGATTTGTTCAAGAGTATCAACGACTCGCTCGGCCACACAGGCGGCGACCAGATTCTCAGGCAGTTCGGTGCACGGCTGCAGAAGCAATTGCGCCGCGGCATCGACTGGGTGGCGCGCATCGGCGGGGAGGAGTTTGCGGTGGTCCTCCCTGAGACCGGCTACGAGGCCGCGCTCGAGGTCGCGCGCAAGCTGCGCGCGGCGATCGCGCAGCCGCGCTTCAGCAGCGAGGGTCGAAGCACCGCAGTCACCGCGAGCTTCGGATTGTGCGGACTCGATCGCGTGCCGGCGGGCGAGCGACGGCTCGCGGAGCGTGTCCTGAAAATTGCCGATGCAGCGCTCTATCGCAGCAAGCACTCGGGCCGCAATCGCGTCACGGCGACGATGTTCAACGCCGGCGCCGACTGAATCGCCGCGCGCGATCGCACTGCTGAGCGCTGCGGCTGGCGAAAACGCGCTCAGCACGACGCAAGCCCTTGCGCGGCCTCGGCGTTTGCTGCGCGCGGGTGCACCTGTCCACATGGTTATGCACAAATTCTGTGGATAACCACCCGGGGTGGAAACCCGCGGGACCTTGTGTGAGACTTGGCCCCTTTCGCCTTCCCGGGCCCTAGATGAAGAAGACAGGCAGCGACCACGGTGCCCCTGCCGAACCGCTCGAGCGGGTGCGACTGCAGGCCGAGGTCGCCAAGCAACGCGTACGCATCGCGAAGGATGAGCTCAAGCGCGCGCGCAAACGCCTCAAAGAGGCCAAACGCGAGGCCAAACGGGCTCGCAAGCTCGCGGCTGCTGCACGTAAGGCCTGGAAGCGAGCGCGCCGTGCCCAGAAGAATGGCTCGGCGAAGAGTGCCAGGACCGGAACTCCCAGATCGCGCGCCGCGGGGGCGAAGCTCAAATTGCGCACGCGGACGGTTCGCCCGGCGCACGAGGCACGCGACGGCCGGCGGCGAGCCCTTACCCGAGCTCGCGCGCGCGCAGCGCGTCGTGTGCGGCGGCGGGTCGTGAAGCGTGCGGTCGTGAAGCGTGCGGTCGCGAAGCGTGCCGTCGCGAAGCGTGGGGTCGCGAAGCGTGTAGTCGCGAAGCGTGGGGTCGCGAAGCGTGTAGTCGCGAAACGCGTGGTCGCGAAACGCGTGCGACGCGCGCCGCTTGCCGTGAGCCGCCGCCGTCTGCCAGTCCGCCGAGCGGCGTCGGCTGGCGCCCCGGTGGCGCGGTCTGCTGCGGCACAACGCGCATTGCGTCGGCGCTCGCGAGCGCGCGTATCTCGGCCTGCGGCCGGAATTGCCACCGGGCCCACCGCCACTCGCGTCACCGTTACACCCGTACCGGTGCCCGAGGGCACGCCCGGGCTCGATAACGCCACATCCACGGGGACCCCGGAGCCGGCGTCTTAAATAGAAGGGCGCAAGTCGCCACTGAAGCGGCACGGATGTGGGACCGCAGCGGAGCGGCCACCAAGATGAGGGGATGTGAGTCCATGCACGAAGAGATGAGCAAAGAGCCCGGCCGCGCGTCGCCCGCGCCGGGCGCACAGGGCACACCGGTTGCCCGACGCACGCCGTCGGCACCCTCGAGCTCGCGGATGATCGCGGCTTACCTCGCCGGTGTCGAGCAATTGCTCGATGCCCAGCGCCGCGAGGCGGCGCTGCGTGAAGCGCTCGACCTGCCGAGCATCGCGGTCGCGCTCGCTGATCCCGGACTGCGCTCCTCGCGCGAACAGGTGACGAGGTGGTGCCGGGAGTGGATCCGTCCGCCGGGCGCGGAGCGCGATGCTCACGGCCTCGACTACGAAGACCTCTCTCGCAAAATTACTGAGCGCGTGGCGCAGGCTGCGGAACCGGACGGGGTGCCGATGCGGGCGCTGCGCCGCCTGCAGTTGCGCCGCCACGCGCGCACGGCTCCGCGCGGCTTTCGTGCCCGGCGTGCGGACGATCTGCCACCCCGCGAGCGCGAGGCCTTCGACATGTGCACGGCTCTGATCGAAGCGGCGAGCCGCTGGTATGCCCGCAGCGCCTGTCATGATCCGACCGTACAGGCGAACCTGGCGCGCCTTGCCGTTCTCCGCTGAACGAGCCTCCTCCGGCAATAAGCCGCGCCGCGGCAGCCGCTTGCGCACCCGACGCAGACTTTGCCCGAGCTTCAGTCCTGAACGGCCATTCAAATCGCGTGCCACGTTCGATGTTCGCACGCGCCCTCCGGTAGATCACTGTTATTGCGGGAGTTTCTCACTCGTCTGCAGCATTCCTTGCGTGTCGCGCAGGCTTTGTGGAATATACCGGCGCCGGGAACAGCCACAACATTGAGTGCGCGTTCAATGCCACACTCAAGCGCCATGCAACGAATCCCTGCGCTCGAGCGCGGCTCGCGGCCGCCCCTGCGCGTTGGCATCGTCCTCGCACATCACTTCACGCTCTCGGCGTTCGCCGTGTTCGTCGATCATCTACGGCTGGCCGCCGACGAAGGCGACCGCAGCCGCCCGCTGCACGTGCAATGGTCGATCATGGCGAGTTGAGCCGAGGCGGTGCCGGCAAGTTGCGGTGTCATGCTGCAGCCCACCCACGTGCTGCTCGCGCCCGAAACGCTCGACTACGTGGTGGTGATCGGCGGAATCCTGCACGCCGGTCCACAGATCGATGAAGCGACGACACGCTATCTGCGTGAGGTGGGCGCGACCAGCGTGCCACTCATCGGCATCTGCACGGGCAGCTTCGTTCTTTGCCGCGCAGGTCTGATGAAAGGCCGGCGCTCGTGCGTGAGCTGGTACCACTACCAGGACTTCCTCGAAGCCTTTCCCAGCCAGGAAGTCATCGCCGATCGGCTGTTTCTCGCCGACGGTCCGCGCATCACTTGCGCCGGCGGCGCCGGTGCCGCGGCGCTTGCGACCTACCTCATCGAGCAGCATCTCGGCCGCGCCGTCGCGCAGAAGGCGAGTCAGGTGCTGTTGTTCGATCGTACCCGCTCGGGCAGCGAGGCCCAACCGCATCCGCCGCTTTCCGAGAGCGTCACGGAGCCGCGCGTCCGCCGCGCACTATTGCTCATGGAGCAGAATCTCGCACGTCCCATCGCGGTCGCCGCGGTGGCGGCTGAGCTCGGTCTCTCGGCGCGTCAGCTCGAGCGACTCTGCCGGCAGCACGTCGGCATGGGTCCTGCCTCGCTCTACCGGCAACTGCGCATGCGCTATGCCAACTGGCTGATCGAGAACACCGATCGGTCGGTCACCGACATCGCCAACGAGGCAGGCTTTGCCGACTGCGCGCACTTCTCGCGCCAGTTCAAGGATGCCTACGGCCTCTCGCCGACGAGTCGGCGCCTGCAGCCGCAGCGTGCCGCCAACGGTGATCATGCGGGCGCGCGGGTTTTCGAGTAGCCGCGAGCCGCAACCGCAGTACCGGAGGGCACCCTACGGTAGTGTAAAAACAACAAACCCCACGCGGACGCGCGCGTACCAGCTATCTGACGTGTATATTCAATCGCAACGCTGGGGCGTCAGATCCAATCGGTTAGGGGGCAGGCATGTCGGCGCGAGCCGTGATGCCGGATTTGGGGAGGCAGACCAAATGAAATCGAAAATCTCGTACGCCGTTGCGGCGATCCTTGGGGGAACGTCGGTTGCGGCTCTGGCGCAGGAGCAGACGGCCAGCACCGAAACCACCGCGAGCGAGGGCATCACCGAGGTGATCGTCACCGCGCAGCGCCGCAGCGAGAACATGCAGAACGTGCCGATCTCCATGCAGGCGCTCACTGCACAGACGCTGCAGCAGCTCAACATCCAGACTTTCGACGACTTTCTGAAGTACCTGCCGAATGTCACCTCGGCGAGCAACGGGCCCGGCCAGAACGAGGTCTTCATGCGCGGTCTGAGCGCGGGCTCGCAGGCGAGCCAGGGGAGCGGCTCGACCGGCCTGTGGCCGAATGTGGCCATCTATCTCGATAACCAGTCCGGCCAGCTGCCTAACCGCAACCTCGATATCTACGCCGCCGACATGGAGCGCATCGAGGTGCTGGCAGGACCCCAGGGCACGCTCTTCGGTGCCGGCGCTCAGGCGGGCGTGATCCGCTACATCACCAACTCGCCGAAGCTCGATCGCACCGAGGCAAACGTCACGGCGAGCTACGGCGTCACCGCTCACGGTGATCCGAATACCGCTCTCCAGGCGGTTCTGAACCTGCCGCTGATCGAGGGCAAAATGGCGGTGCGCGCGGTGATCTACTCCGATCGGCGCGGCGGCTACATCGACAACGTGCCGGCGACCTTCACGCGCAAGAACACCGATATCGGCATCAGCTTCGCGTATCTTCCGGCGGTCGGAGGCGTATGCCCCGATGGCCTGCCGAACAGCGGTTACTGCGTGCCACCGGGCAGCCCGGTGATCAATAACTACAATATCGCCCAGAACAACATCAACCCCGTCAACTACCAGGGGATACGCGCGGAGCTTCTATACAAGTTCAGCGATGAGTGGGATCTGCTCGTCACGCAGTCCTACCAGGATATGAACTCGCAGGGCGTGTTCTATCAGCAGCCCTTTGCCTCCGATGGGGCGCCGCTGCAGCCGCTGCAGGTCACGCTGTTCAATCCCGCCTTCAACAAGGACAAGTTCGAGAGCACCGCGTGGACCGTCAATGGCAAGTTCGGCGACATAAAGGCCGTCTACACCGGCGGTTACCTGGTACGGAATATCGATCAGACCGGTGACTACACGAACTACGCGCGCGGTGTCTATGCCGACTACTATCAGTGCTACGGCCCGGGCGCCTACACCCCGTATCTGAAACCCACCTGCTACTCGCCGAGCTCGCAATGGCACTCGGTTGAGCGCAACGATCACTTCCAGAACGAGCTGCGCTTCAGCACGCCGGATGAATGGCGGCTGCGCGGGATACTCGGCGGGTTCTGGGAAGACAACAAGCTCTACGACCAGACGGCCTGGATGTACAAGAACATTCCGCCCTGCACCTCGAACGGGACCGCGGGCGTGGATCCGGGTAACACGGGGTGCCTCTCGAACGTCGGCACGATCCCCGGCACGACGGTCCAGAGTCCCGGTGTGCAGGGTGATAACGTCTCCTTCTTTCAGGATCAGGTGCGCGAATATAAGCAACTCGCTTTCTTCGCCTCGGCGGATTTCGACCTGATCCCAAAGACCCTGACGGTCACGGCGGGTACGCGCTGGTTCCGCTTCCAGAACTCCATGAAGGGCAGCGTGATCTCGAGTTTCGGTTGTTTCCAGCAGGGCCGGAACGGTTACCTTGCCACCGGTGCCGAGGATGGCTGCTACATCGCGAACCATCCGAATCCCTACCCGGCCCCCTCGTTCGGTGCCTTGTACTACAGCTACAACCTCGACTACGACAATCTCTCCGACACCGAGACCGGTACCCGCAGTCGCGCGAATCTCACCTGGCACGTGACGCCCGATGTGATGCTGTACTACACCTTCTCGCAGGGTTTCCGGCCGGGCGGGTTCAACCAGAACGGCGGCGCGCCGCATGCCTACACGCAGCTGCCGCCCCCCAACCCGGGCCCCGGCTCGCCCAATGTGGCGCAGTACATCATCCCGCGCTCGTACACCTCGGACGATCTGACCAACAACGAAATCGGCTGGAAGACGCAGTTCTTCAACCATCGCCTGCTGTGGAACGGCGCCATATACAAGGAAAACTGGAACAACGTGCAGATCGAGTTCTTCAACCCCGGAGTGGTCGGCAATCTCTTCTACGACACCAACGGTCAGAACTTCGAGATCAAGGGCGTGGAGACCCAGCTGATCGCCCAGATAACTGATGGCTTCACGCTGCAGGGCGCCGCCGCCTGGAACCACAGCGAGCAGACGAATTCGCCCGCACTGCTCGTCAACAATCCGGCCGCCCCGAACTACGGCAAGCCGATCACCAACGCGTGCAATCTGTTCCTGTTCACGTGTCAGCCGGTCTCGAATCCGTTCGGCGGCATTGGCTCCCCGAGCGCCAATGCGCCGCCCGTGCAGTTCAACCTGCACGCGCGCTACGAGTGGCACATCAACGGATGGGTGCCGTACATCCAGGCGGGTGCTTTTCATACCGCTCATTCCTTCACCCAGGCCGGCGCGAATCCGACCTACCACCTGGGGGGAACCGTCAGCACCTCGAGGGGACGGTTCGAGAATCCGGCCTACACGACCTACGATGCGGCGATTGGCGTCGCCAAGGATGCCTGGCGTTTCGCGCTCACCTGCGAGAACTTGAACGATTCGAACGCCAGCACCTTCATCAGCTCGCAGCAGTTCATCACCGCGCAGACACCGCTGCGGCCGCGCGTAATCACGGGTACGTTCGGGTACTCGTTCTGAAGCCAGGTCTCACGCTGACGCAGGCGCCCGTCGCCCAGGCGCGCTATCTTCGCGCGCGGAGGGCACTATTGCGCAATGGCGGCGGCGCTGGAATCTGAGATTCGACCGATTCGCGAGCTGGTGCAGGAGCACCGGTTCGCGGAAGCGCTGCAGGCTGCCGATGCGCTCGCCGACGCGGCCGCTGAGAGTAGCGAGCTCCTGTATCTGCAGGCGGTAGCGCATCGCATGCTGGGCCGGACGGCGCTGGCGCTCGGCACGCTCGCCAGACTCGAGCAGCTCCATCCACGCTTCAGCCGTCTGTACCAGGAGCGCGGTTACTGTCATGTGGCGCTCAAGCAGGCGCCGCAGGCCATCGAGGCGTTTCTGCGCGGCGTGAACCTCAACCCGGCGCTGCCGGCCAGCTGGAAGATGCTCGAGAGCCTCTACCGCATGAGCGGGCAGGCCGCGAATGCTGCGCAGGCGGCGGCGCACCTCGCTACGCTGAAGACGCTGCCGCCCGCGGTGATCACCGCTACGGCGCTGTTCCACGACGGCGAGCTCGCCGAGTCCGAGCAGATGGTGCGCGATTTCCTGCTGAAACAGGGTCACCACATCGAGGCGATGCGGCTGCTGGCGCGTATCGGCATGGAGCACGATGTGCTCGATGATGCACAGCTGCTGCTCGAAGCGGTGCTCGATCTCGAGCCGAACTATCACGCAGCGCGCTTCGACTATGCGCAGGTGCTGTGCCGGCGCCACCTGTACGCGGCGGCACAACAGCAGGCCGAAAAGCTGCTTGCCACGGATCGCTCCAACCGTGACTACCGTACGCTGCACGCCATGACCTGCGTCGGCCTCGGCCAGCATGAACGTGCCGTTGAGCTTTACCGGCGACTGCTGCCGGGTGCCTTGCAACCCGCCGAGCTGCACCTTTCGATCGCGCACTCATTGAAGACGCTCGGTCAGCGTGCGCCCGCGGTCGCCGAATATCACGCCGCCGCCTCCGCTCGCGAGGGCTTTGGCGATGCCTGGTGGAGTCTCGCCAACCTCAAGACCTACCGTTTCGCGGACGCGGAGCTCGAGCAGATGCGTGCCGCGGAGGCTGCCGCGGCGACTGGCCCCATCGACCGCTACCACCTCTGCTTTGCGCTCGGCAAAGCACTCGAGGATCGCGGGCAATACGCCACCTCCTTCGACTATTACGCCCGCGGTAATGCACTGAAGCGTGGCGCGAGCCGTTATCGGCCCGAGGTCATCGAGCAAAATACCCGTCTGCAGGTCGAGGTGTGCACCCGCGAGCTCTTCGCGCGCCGCGAGGGAACGGGCACGCCGGGGAACGATCCGATCCTCATCGTCGGTCTGCCGCGCTCCGGATCGACGCTGATCGAGCAGATCCTCGCCTCACACAGCAAGGTCGAGGGGACGCACGAGCTCGCCGACATCCCGCGCATGGTGGTCGAGCTCCAGGGCCGCGACTGGCAGCTCGAGAATCCGCGCTATCCCGCGGCGCTGGCGCAGATGAGTGCCGATGACTTTCGCCGCCTCGGCGAGAAGTATCTGAAGGACACCCGCAGCTACCGCAGCGGCAAGCCGCACTTCATCGACAAGATGCCGAACAACTTCCGGCACGTCGGCCTCATCCATCTCATGCTGCCAAACGCCCGGATCATCGATGCGCGGCGCGAGCCGCTCGCCTGCTGCTTCGGCAACTTCAAGCAGCTCTTCGCGCACGGACAGGAGTTCGCCTACAGCCTCGAGGACCTTGCGCGCTACTACCGCACTTACCTCGAGCTCATGCGCCACTGGGATGTGGTGCTGCCCGGCCGGGTGCTGCGCGTGCACTACGAGGACGTCGTCGCCGATCTCGAAGGGAACGTGCGGCGAATCCTCGATCATTGCGGGCTCGAGTTCGAGCCCGCCTGCGTCGATTTCCACAGGACCGAGCGCAGTGTGCGCACGGCGAGCTCCGAGCAGGTGCGGCAGCCGATCTATCGCGAGGCGCTCGACCAGTGGCGGCACTACGAGCCGTGGCTCGGAGCGCTGCGGGAAGCCCTCGGGGACGCGCTCACGCGCTACCGGGAGTAGCCGTGGCAGGGGCTGGCCGGCGCACGCTCTGCGCGCGATGGCCGAGCGTGAGCGCGCTGCAGAGCATGGTCAGCAGGCAGCACCCCACCATGGTTGCGAACACCCCGCCCCAACCCCAGCGGTCCGCGATCCAGCCGACTCCCGTTCCCGCAATCGCCGAGCCGAACACGTAACCGAAGAGCCCGGTGAAGCCGGCGGCCGTACCGGCCGCCTTCTTCGGTACCAGATCGAGCGACTGAAGCCCAATGATCATGATGGGGCCGTAGATGAGGAAGCCGATCGCAATCAGCGCTGCATAGTCGATCCACAGCGGCCCTCTGCCGTTCAGCCAGTAGACGATGACCGCGACCAGCGTGAGGGCCATGAAGAGCAGCGTCGCCGGTGCGCGCCGCCCACCAAACCAGTGGTCCGAGATCCAGCCGCAGGCGATCGTGCCCGGAATCGCCGACCATTCGTACAGCGACCAGCCGATGCTCGATTGTTTGAACGAGAACCCCTTGGCCGTCTCGAGGTAGGTCGGAATCCAGTTCTCGACGCCGTAACGCACGAAGTAGCAGAACGCATTGGCGAAGGCGATCGCCCACAGGTAACGGTTGCGCAGCACGGCCGAGAAGAAGATCTCGCGGAATCCGAGCGTGCGCTCATCCGCTGCGCTGTAGTCCGGCGGGTAGTCGTTGCGGTATTCCTCCACCGTGGGCAACCCTTTCGACTGCGGCGTGTCCTCGAGCAGGAAGTACACCGCGATCGCCACCAGCGCGGCGATCAGCGCGTTGAAATAGAACTTGGCGTGCCAGTCCTGGAACAGCGCAACGCCCACGAGCGCGAAGGTCGCAACCAGCGCACCGCCGATGTTGTGCGCGGTGTTCCACACCGACACCGTCAGGCCGCGCTCGCGCGTGCTGAACCAGTGGACCATGGTCTTGCCGCACGGCGGCCAACCCATGCCCTGCACCCAGCCGTTCAGCACCTGCACGGTCGCGATCGCCGCGAGCGATGCGGAGAGCGCCGGCACGAGGCCGAAGGCAGCCATGATGGCGCTCGAGAGCAAGAGGCCGAGCGGCAGGAAGTACTTCGGGTTGCTGCGGTCGGAGACCGAGCCCATGAGGAACTTCGATACGCCGTAGGCGAGCGACAGCCCCGTGAGTGCGCTGCCGAGTGCGGCTTTGCTGTATTGCGGGTGCTGCCTGAGGATGTCGGGAATGGCGAGCGCGAGGTTATTGCGCACCAGGTAATACGCGGCATAGCCCGCGAAGATCCCGAGGAATACGCGCCGGCGCAGCCGCCGGTAGGTGGGATCCACCTGCACCGGGGGCAGCGGTGCGGCGAACGCCGCCGGTTTCAGCCACGAGATCATTGACGCTAATCTAACGCTGGCGGCTCTCCCAGGCAGGTGCGATGTAGTACGGTGCGCTCGCGCGCGGCAGCAGCGGCCGGCCGCGGATGTGATCGGCGGCCTTCTCCGCCAGCATGATGGTGGGGGCGTTGAGATTGCCGTTGGTGATCGAGGGCATGATGGAGGAGTCGACGACTCGCAGCGCCTCGAGGCCGATCACGCGGGTCTCCTTGTCGACCACCGCCAGCGGGTCGGAGACGCTGCCCATCTTGCAGGTGCAGCTCGGATGGTAGGCACTCTCGACCTTCGCACGGATGAAGGCATCGATCTCCTCGTCCGTGCGCACGTTCTCGCCCGGCTGGATTTCGCGGCCGCGATAGCGATCGAACGCGTGCTGCGCGAAGATCTCGCGCGTCAGTCGCACGCACGCCCGCATCTCCGCCCAGTCTTCCGGGCGCGACAGGTAGTTGAAGAAGATGCTCGGCTTGTCGGTCGGTGTGGCGGAGCGCAGACGCACCCAGCCCCGGCTTTGCGAGCGCATCGGCCCGACGTGGGCCTGGAAGCCGTGCTCCTTCGCGAGCGAGGATCCGTCGTAGCTCACCGCGAGCGGCAGGAAATGAAACTGGATGTCCGGGTAGCGCATGCCGGCGCGGCTGCGGATGAAGCCGCCGGTCTCGAAGTGATTGCTGGCACCGAGCCCGCCGCGGGTCACAAGCCAGCGCGCGCCGATCAGTGCCCGGCGCCAGGGTGACATCTCGCTGTAGAGCGTGACCGGCTCGCGGCTCGCAACCTGGAAGTAGAACTCGAGATGGTCCTGGAGATTCTCGCCCACACCCGCCAGATCGTGCACCACCGCGATGCCGAGCGCGGCAAGCTCCCGGCCCGGGCCGACGCCCGAGAGCTTCAGCAGCTGCGGGGAGTTGATGGAGCCCGCGCACACGATCACCTCGCGCCGCACGCGCGCCTCGTGTGTAGCCCCGCCCCGCTGGTAACGCAAGCCGATGGCGCGCCGCCCGGCGAACTGCACGGCGGTCGCCAGCGCGTGTGTGCGCACCGCGAGATTGGACCGCCCCATGGCCGGGCGCAGGTAGCCGTTCGCGGTGCTGCAGCGCCGGCCGTGCCCCACCGTCATGTCCATGCGTGCGAAGCCCTCCTGCTGAAAACCGTTCATGTCGGCTGTGAAGGGGTAGCCGGCCTCGCGCCCGGCGGCGAGCCAGGCCTCGTGCAGCGGGTTGGTGAGGAGCCCCCTGCGCGTGCAGAGATTGCCCTCCGCGCCGCGATAGTCATTGCCGCCGCCGGCGTACGCTTCCGCGCGGCGGAAATACGGCAGCACGTCCGCATAACCCCAGCCGGCTGCGCCCTCCGACTCCCAGCGCTCGAAGTCGAGCGGATTGCCACGCACGTACACGAGGCCGTTGATCGAGGAGGACCCTCCCAGCACCTTGCCGCGGGGGGTGTGCAGGCGGCGGTTGTTGAGATTCGGCTCGGGCTCGGTGTAGTAGCGCCAGTCATAGCGCGGCATGTTGAGCGGCACATTCAACGCGCTCGGCATCTGGATCCAGATCGAGCGGTCGGAGCCGCCGTACTCGAGCAGCAGCACGCTGTCCTGGCCGCTCTCGGTGAGGCGGTCGGCGAGCACGCAGCCGGCGGAGCCCGCACCGACGATGACGTAATCGAACGTCTCCGCTGTCACGATGGGGTCCGCCGCGTGCTCAATAGGGCGAGTCGATGTCGGCCATCGCCACGTACACGCTCTTCAGCTGCGTGTAGTGCTCGAGTGCCGCGCGACCGTTCTCGCGTCCGAGCCCCGACATCTTCACGCCACCAAAGGGCAGCTCGACGGGGGTAACGTTGTAGTGATTGATCCAGCAGGTGCCCGCCTCGAGCTGCGCGATCACGCGGTGGGCGCGTGTCAGATCGTTGGTGAATACGGCCGCCGCCAGGCCGAACTCGCTGGCGTTGGCGCGTGCGATCACCTCCTCTTCGCTCTCGAACTCGAGCACCGACATCACCGGGCCGAAGATCTCCTGGCGTACGACATCCATATCGTCGTGACAGGCAGCGAACACCGTCGGTGCGACGAAGCAGCCGCGCGCGAGCGCTCCGGTTGTGACGCGTTCCCCGCCGATGATGAGGCGCGCCCCCTGAGCGCGGCCACGCGCGATCAGACCGAGCACCTTCTGCAGGTGTTCGGCGGAGATGAGCGCCCCGACCTGAGTCGCGGGATCGAGCGGGTCGCCGACCCGCATGGCTGCGGTGCGCTCGCGCAGCCGCTCGAGGAATTCGGCACGCACGCGCCGCTGCACGAACACGCGCGTGCCGTTCGAGCACACCTCGCCCGCCGAGTAGAAGTTGCCGAGCAGCGCCCCGGCGACCGCGTTGTCGAGCCGCGCGTCCTCGAACACGATCAGCGGCGATTTGCCGCCGAGCTCGAGCGTCACCTGCTTGAGGGTGGCGGCGGCATCCGCCATGACTGCCTTGCCGGTGCCCACCTCCCCGGTGAGGGATATCTTGCGTATGTCGGGATGTCGGGTGAGCAACCGTCCAGTGTCTGCGAAGCCCTGCACGACCTGGAACACCCCCTCGGGGAGCCCTGCCTCGCGATAAATCTCGGCCAGCTTGATCGCGGTGAGCGGAGTGAGCTCAGCGGGTTTGAAGATCATGGCGTTGCCACAGGCGAGCGCCGGCGCCGACTTCCAGCACGCGATCTGCAACGGGTAGTTCCAGGCTCCGATACCGGCAACGACCCCCAGTGGCTCGCGCCGCGTGTAGCCGAAGGCCTTGGGTCCCAGGTCGATATGCTCGCCGGCAAGCCCCGCGGCAAGTCCCGCAAAGTACTCGAGGCATTCCGCTCCGGAGATCACATCGACCGCGCGCGTCTCCTGGATGGGCTTGCCGGTGTTGCGTGTCTCGAGCTCGGCGAGCGCATCGTTGCGCTCGCGCAGCAGCCGGGCGGCGCGCTGCAGCACGCGGCCGCGTTCCGCACCCGTCATGGCCCGCCAGTCCCGCTGCGCCACCCGCGCGCGCTCGACGGCGGCATTCACCTGCACCGGCCCGTCCACCGCCAGTACCGCCAGCTCCACCCCGGTCGCGGGATTGATGACACGGATCGCGTCTTCCGCCCGCGGCACCAGGTGTGGCTCCGCGCCCGAAGCGGCGCGCGAGCCATCGGGCACCGACGAGCGCGCGAGCTCGCGCAGCCGACCATCGATGAATGCGGTCAGCAGGGCTCGCGCACTCTCGCTGTCGGCCTCCTGCCATTCAGAAAGCGCGGCGCGCAGCCATACGCCATCGATCATGGCGGCGATCATCGTCGCGAGGCTGCGGGCAGCCTCCCCCGGTATCATCCGCCGCAGGTCATGGCGCAGGTTCGACAGCATGCGCCGCTGGTATGCCCTCTGCACCCGCTTCAGTCCCTCGATGTGCAGCACCTGACCCCAGAAGGCGAGCCACGCCGTGCCTACGCGCCGGTCGAAGTTCTCGGGGCCGAGCGCGGCGTCGATGACCGCCTGCACGCGCTGGCGCGGGGTGCGCGCCAGCACCAGACACTCGCTCAGTTTCACGCCCACCAGACGGGCGAGTGTGCGAAACGCCGCCTCGAGGAGGCCGTCCTTGTCGCCGAAGTAATGCGCGACGAGGCCCGGCGAGACGCCGGCCCGGCCTGCGATCTCAGCCAGAGTCGTGCCGACGAAGCCCACTTCGGCGAGACTGTCGATCGTGACCTCGATCAACTGCACGCGGCGGGCATCCTCCGCCTCATCACGAGTAGATCCGTTACGATGGGCGTGGTCCTTGATGGTTGACTGGCTGTTCAACGACATCCTCCGGATCCACCACCAGAAGTCAGTTTACGGCGCGTATCGGGCAGTCGCGAGTCCGAGATAATTGTTTATCACTCAGCCACTTGCCATATCTTCAGCGACTTGACAGCCGCTCCATTAAACGGCTATTCAAACTATAGGGCAAGATGATGAATTGCGTCACTTCAAGGGTCAAGGTCATGCGTGTATCTGCGGGAACATCCGGCCGTTCCCATCGGCTGATGCCGATACGGCCGCGTGCCCGCTGGTGCGATTGTCGGATATTGGCTGGACGCATGTGACGGCCACCACCGCGACCCTCGGCGCCTGGCTGCGCCTGCGCGGGATGACCCACTTGAGAGAGGACAAAGGCGTGGTGAAGAACAAGCCTACCGGACGAACCGACAGCGGCATGGAGCACTTTGGCTACAGAGAATCGCTGGCTCGCAGCATCGGCGGGTTCGGCAGCTTCGCTGCCGGAGTCAGCTACATCTCGATACTCACCGGGACGTTTCAGCTGTTCTACTTCGGCTTCGGCACTGCGGGACCCGCCTATCTGTGGTCCTGGCCCATGGTGCTCATCGGTCAGTTGGCGGTGGCGCTGTGCTTCATGGAGTTGGCCGCCAAATACCCCATCGCCGGATCGGTCTATAACTGGTCGAAGCTGCTGGGCAGCCCGATCGTCGGTTGGTCCTCGGGCTGGCTGATGCTCACTGCGTCGATCGTCACCCTGTCCGCAGTGGTGCTGGCGCTGCAACTCAACCTGCCGCGACTCTGGAGCGGCTTCCAGATCATCGGCGACGGCAATGGCACCTACGATTTCGCGACCAACGCCGTGATCCTCGGCACGGTCCTGATCCTCTTCACCACCGTCGTCAATGCGCTCGGCGTGCGGTTGATGGCGACGATCAACAGCGCCGGCGTATTTGTCGAGCTGATTGCCGCCTGCCTCATCGCCATCATCCTGGCGCTCAACATCAAGCGAGGTCCCGCAGTCTTCTTCTCCACCAACGGCTACGGTGCCGGCCAGAGCTGGGGGTTTCTCGGCGATTTCCTCGTGGCTTCGTTGGCCTCCGGATACGTCATGTACGGCTTCGACACCGCCAGTTCGCTCGGTGAGGAGACGTTGGAGCCTCGGCGTACCGCTCCCCGGGCCATTCTGCGCGCCATCCTCGCCTCGTTCGTCATCGGTGGTGCGATCCTGGTGTTCGCCATCATGGCGGCACCCGATCTGCATGATCCGAAAATCGGCAGCAGCAGCGGTGGTCTGCAATACATCGTCGAGCAGGTGATGTGGGGTCCGCTCGGCAAGATCTTCCTCGTCTGCATCGTGGTCGCGGTGACGGTGTGCTCGCTGGCCGTGCATACCGCGGCCATCCGCCTGACTTTCGCCATGGCGCGCGACAACGCACTGCCGTTCGGGGAGAAGCTGGCGCGGGTCAATTCCAGGACGCAGACACCCATAGTTCCCGCCGTCGTGATCGGCGTGATTGCCGAGCTGATCCTGATCCTCAACATCGGACAGCCGAAAATCTTCACGGTACTGACCTCGATTGCGGTCATCATGATCTACCTGGCGTACTTGATGGTGACGGGCCCGCTGCTCAGGAAGCGCCTGGCAGGGCAATGGCCCCCCGCAGATCTCGCGGCGGGTGGCTACTTCACCATGGGCAGGTGGGGCATGTTCGTCAACATCGTCGCAGTGCTGTGGGGCACGGGGATGGCGATCAACCTGGCCTGGCCGCGCGAAGCCGTCTACGGCTCACCCTGGTACAACACCTGGGGTGCGTTCGTCTACATCGCTGTGATTCTCGGAGCGGGTCTATCGTGGTACGCCGCCAAGGGCTGCCGTCACATCGGCACGCTGGCGTCGCACTCGCTGGCCCCGGATGCGGATTCATTGCAGGCCGAGGTCTGACCGCCGTACCCTGTGGCGGCTCGTAGGACTCCGGTCCCATGGCGACTCCGCAGGCCCGGAGTTAGGATCTGCCGGCATTCCATCGGTGGCCCTAAACAACAAAGGGAGGATGACACATGAAGCGTCGAGTTTACTGTGGCGGATTCGCCGCAACGGCTCTCTTGATCTGCGGCTCCGCCGCGCTGGCGCAATCGGCTCCGGCCGGTACGTCCGCCGCGCCCGCGGCAGGCTCAGCCTCTACGGGGGCGCCCAAGGAAAATCTGGCACAGGACATCAAGCTCCTGCGCAAGGATGTGCGCCAACAGAAAGAGAAGATCATGGGCGCTGCCATGGGCCTCGATGATGCGCAGTCGAAGAAGTTCTGGCCGATCTACCGGGACTACAACCGGGAGCTCACCAAGCTCAACGATGTACGCCTGGGCAACATCACCGCATTCGCTCAAAACTACAACAACATGACCGATAACAAGGCCGATGAGCTGGTGAATGGCGCATTCGCTTATCACAAGAAGCGCATCGACCTGCTGGCCACCACCTACGACAAAGTCCGCGCGGCACTCGGTGCACCGCTCGCCGCTCGCTTCGTGCAGGTCGAGAGCACGCTCAACAACCTCATCGACTTGCAGATTCAGTCGAACCTGCCGCTCATGTGGGGGCCGGAGAAGTAGCACCGGCACGCGGTAACGGCCACAAAGCTCACGGCGCTTTTCCCCAGGCAACGGGTGTTGCCTGGGGAAATCCCTCGGTGACGCTGCGGGCGCGCGAGTAGGCACCGCAGACTTCAATGTCGCGTTCGTTCAAGCCGCCGGACGGGCGGGTGCACGTCGCGCGCTGACGGCACGGAGAATAATTCGCCCGCACTCGTCTCGTTCAGGATCAAAGGATGCAACGCTTTTCGGGCCTGTCGCTGCTGCGGCGCGGCCTCAGCGGCCAGCGCGGCTGGCAGCCGCAGTGGCGGCATGCCGAGCCCAAGCCGGCCTACGACGCGCTCGTCATAGGTGGCGGTGGTCACGGGCTCGGCACAGCCTATTACCTGGCGAGCGAGCATGGGCTCACGAACATTGCAGTGCTCGAGAAGGGCTGGATCGGGGGCGGCAACACCGGACGCAACACCACGATCATCCGCTCGAACTATCTCTTTCCTGAAAGCGCCGCGCTCTACGATCACGCGGTGAAGCTCTGGGAGCGCCTCTCGCAGGCGCTCAACTACAACGTCATGTTCTCCCAGCGCGGCGTGATGATGCTGGCCCACACCGTCCACGATATGCAGGTGGCGAAGCGTCACGTCCACGCCAACCGCGCCGCCGGGGTCGACAACGAGTGGCTCACGCCGCGTGAGGCCAAGGCCTTCTGCCCGCTCTTGAACATCGGCGACATCCGCTACCCGGTGATCGGTGCCGCGCTGCAGCGCCGCGGCGGCACGGCGCGCCACGACGCGGTCGCCTGGGGTTATGCGCGAGCGGCCGATGCGCTCGGTGTCGACATCATCGAGAACTGCGAGGTCACCGGGATCCGCCGCAACGCGGAGGGGGCCGTGGAAGCCGTGGAGACCACGCGTGGCACGATCCGCGCCCCGCGCATCGGCGTCGCTGCGGCCGGCCACACGAGCGTCATCCTGAGAATGGCGGACGTCGAGCTGCCGCTCGAGAGCTACCCGCTGCAGGCACTGGTTTCAGAGCCCGTCAAGCCGGTGTTTCCGTGCGTGGTCATGTCCAACACCATCCACGCCTACATCAGCCAGTCGGACAAGGGCGAGCTCGTAATTGGCGCCGGCACCGATGCCTACACCTCCTACACGCAGCGTGGCGGCCCGCACATCACCAGCCACGCGCTCGAGGCGATCTGCGAGCTGTTTCCCATGTTCCGACGCATGCGCATGCTGCGCTGCTGGGGTGGGATCGTGGACGTCACACCCGATCGCTCGCCGATCATCGGCAAGACCGGCGTGCCGGGCCTTTACGTGAACTGCGGCTGGGGCACGGGAGGTTTCAAGGCCACACCGGGCTCCGCGCACGTGTTCGCCTGGACCATCGCCCGCGATGAGCCTCATCCGCTCAACGCGCCCTTCACGCTCGAGCGCTTCCGCGATGGCAATCTCATCGATGAAGCGGCGGCTGCAGCGGTCGCGCATTGACCATGGGCAAAAAGTCGCCTGCGGCGCTTGTGAGACTGATTACATGCTACTAATCGAGTGTCCGTACTGCGGCGAGCGTTCCGAGCCTGAGTTCGTCTACGGCGGGCAGGCGCACGTTGCCCGTCCGCGCGTGCCGGCCGAGGTGAGCGCCGAGCAGTGGGCTCGCTACCTCTACTTTCGCGACAACACCCGCGGCGTACATGCCGAGCGCTGGCGGCACACGCATGGCTGCGGCCGCTTCTTCAATGCGCTGCGCGACACCACCACGGATCAGTTCCTCGCCACCTACAAGGTCGGCGAGGCGCCGCCGGCGCCGGCCAAGGTGTCGCGGTGAACGAGGGCCTGCGCACGGCGCACGGTGGCCGCATCGACCGCTCGCGTCCGCTCGCCTTCACGTTCGATGGCGTGCGCTACGGCGGCTTTGCGGGTGACACGCTCGCCTCGGCGCTACTCGCCAACGGCGTGCACCTCATGGGCCGCTCCTTCAAGTACCACCGCCCGCGCGGGGTTCTGGCCGCGGGCGCCGAGGAGCCGAACGCGCTCGTCGGCGCAGGCCGCGATGCCGCGCACTACACCCCGAATGTGCGCGCCACGCAGCTCGAGCTGTACGAGGGGCTCGAGGCGCAGAGTCAGAACCGCTGGCCGAGCCTCACGTTCGATCTCGGCGCGATCAATGACCTGATCGCGCCTTTCATACCGGCCGGCTTCTACTACAAGACCTTCATGTGGCCGCGCGGGGCGTGGAAGTCGCTCTACGAGCCACGCATTCGTGCAGCCGCGGGCTTGGGCACCGCTCCCCGGGACGCCGATCCGGATCGATACGCCGCGCGCTACGCCCATTGCGATGTGCTCGTCGTCGGCGCGGGCCCCGCGGGGCTGGCGGCGGCGGCAGCCGCGGCGGCGGCAGGCGCGCGCGTCATGCTCTGTGATGAGCAATCGGAGTTCGGCGGCGCACTGCTCTCCCAGGGCCCGGAGAACGCCGCACGCATCGAGGGGCGGCCCGCGCTCGAGTGGCTCACGCGCACCCTTGCCGCACTCGCCGCAAACTCACGCGTCACGCTGTTGCCGCGTACCACCGCCTTTGGCTACTTCCCGCATAATCTCGTCGGCCTCAACGAGCGCCTCACCGATCATCTTGCCGCGGCTCCCAGAGACTTACCGCGTGAGCGGCAGTGGCTGGTCCGCGCGCGCGAGGTGGTGCTCGCCACCGGCGCGATCGAGAGGCCGCTGGTGTTTCCGGGCAATGACCGGCCCGGAGTCATGCTCGCCGGCGCGGCCCGCACTTTTCTCAACCGCTACGGCGTGCGCTGCGGCACCCGTGCGGTGCTCGTGGCCGCAACCGACGAAGCTTACGGGGTGGCTCTCGAGCTGCAGCAGGCGGGTATCTTCGTCGCGACCATCGCGGATGTGCGTAACGGTGACGGTGCGGCCACCGCGCGCGCTCGTGAGGCAGGCATTCCGGTGCTGACTCGCGCCACGGTGCTCGGCACCAGCGGCCGTCGGCGCGTGAGATCCATTCGACTGGCGCAGCTCGAGGGCGGTGAGCCTACCACGACGCAGCTGCAGCCCTGCGACCTGGTCCTGATGTCTGCGGGTTATACACCGAGTGTGCATCTCTATTCGCAGTCGCGTGGCAAGCTGCAATGGGATGAGCGGTTGCAGGCATTCCTTCCCGCGGCTCCGGCCGAGCGCGTGCGCTGCGTCGGTGCGTGCCGCGGCGAGTTCGCACTCGATGCAGCGCTCGCAGACGGTGCAGCCGCCGGCGCCGCGGCGGCGCGCGAGGCGACAGATCCCGCCCGCCGTGGCGTGTGCCCCGCAGGCATCGTGCCGCGCGACGCTCTGACCATCGCCGCAACCCGAGCGCCGGCCGCAGCTGCTACAGCCACGACAGCCAAGCCCGCACGCGGCCGCGCGTTCGTCGACTGGCAGAACGATGTGACCACGCGCGATCTCACGCTCGCCACCCGCGAGGGCTTTCGTTCCATCGAGCATGTGAAGCGCTATACCACCACCGGCATGGCGACTGATCAGGGCAAGACCTCGAACCTGAATGCGCTCGGGCTGGTCTCGAGCGCCCTCGGCAAGCCCATTCCGCAGGTCGGCCTCACCACCTTTCGCATGCCCTATACGCCGGTGAGCTTTGGCAGCTTCGCCGGTCCTGCACGGGGAGAGCTCTTCGACCCCGTGCGCACGACGCCGATGCATGGCTGGGCGCGCGCGCGGGGCGCGGTGTTCGAGGACGTCGGGCTGTGGAAGCGCGCGCGATATTTTCCGCGTGGCGCGGAAGACATGCACACCGCGGTCGCGCGCGAGTGTCGCGCGGTGCGCAGCGCCTGCGGTTTATTCGATGCCTCCACGCTCGGCAAGGTCGAGGTGGTGGGTCCCGATGCGGTCACCTTCATGAATCGCCTGTATGTAAACGCGTGGGACACCCTCACCGTCGGCCGGGCGCGCTACGGCGTCCTGCTGCGGGATGATGGCTACGTGTATGACGATGGCGTTGTCGCGCGGCTCGCGCCGGACCGCTTCCACGTCACGACCACCACCGGCGGCGCCGCGCGGGTGCTCGCGATGATGGAGGATTATCTTCAGACCGAGTGGTCGGAGCTCGCGGTCTGGCTCACCTCGACAACCGAGCAATGGGCGGTGATCGCCGTGCAGGGGCCGAACGCGCGGCAAGTGCTCGCGAGCCTCGTGGACATCGACATCAGCGCCGCCTCGCTGCCGCACATGGGCGTAGCCGCAGGTCGGATCTGCGGGGTGCCGATGCGGCTCTTTCGGGTGAGCTTTACCGGCGAGCTCGGCTTCGAGGTAAATGTACCCGCGGATTTCGGGGCGGCGGTGTGGGAGGCCGTGTGGGCGGCGGGACAGACGCATGGCATCACCTCTTATGGCACGGAGACGATGCACGTGCTGCGCGCGGAGAAAGGCTACATCATCGTCGGTCAGGACACTGACGGTACGGTGACGCCCGATGATGCGGGGCTCTCCTGGGCAATCGGCCGCAACAAGACGGACTTCGTCGGCAAGCGCTCCCTGCAGCGCCCGGCGATGCAGTCCAGCGATCGGCGGCAGCTCGTGGGACTTCTGACCGCGGACCCCCAGCGCGTTCTCGAGGAAGGCTCACAGGTGCTGGCCCAGCCGGATGCCGCGGTGCCGGTGCGCCCGCTCGGGCATGTCACCTCCTCCTACTACAGTGCGGCGCTCGGCCGCTCGATCGCCATGGCACTCGTTGCCGGAGGGCGCGGCCGCATGGGCCAGACGCTCTACGTTCCCCTCGAGCGGGGCGGCGTTGCGCCGGTGCAGGTCGCCTCCCCGGTCTTCTACGATCAGAAAGGGGTGCGTCTCAATGCCTGACCTCAGCGCCGCGCGCTCACCGCCCCGGTTCGACGCCGGCCGCACACTCGCACCGCTCCCGCCCGCTGCACGCTATATCCTGCGGGGTGCGGCCCAGGTGCGGGCGGCGGCTGAAAAGGCGGCCGGTGTGGGTGTCCCTGCCGAGGCCTGCCGAGCGATCACGCGCGACGGCCGTGCGGCGCTCTGGCTGGGGCCCGATGAGTGGCTGCTCATCGCTCCTTGGGCGCAGGCTGCGGCGCTCGCGGACGAGCTGACCAGGGCACTGGCAGCACTGCCGCATTCGCTGGTGGATGTCAGCCACCGCCAGAGTGCTGCTGAGCTGCGCGGGCCGCTCGCGGCGACGCTGCTCTCGGCCGGCTGCCCGCTCGATCTCGATGAGCGCGCGTTTCCCGTCGGCATGTGTACGCGTACCGTGCTGGCGAAGGCCGAAATGGTGCTCTGGCGTACGGCGGACGAGGTATTCCGCATCGAGGTGGCGCGCTCCTTCGTGACGTACGTGGCGGAGTTTCTTGCAGAGGCTGAACGGACCAGCACCCCGGATCGGGGGATGGAGCCGCGCCCGCAACTGGAGACATTCTCGTGAAGACGCATGTTCGGGTCCTGGTCATCGGTGGCGGCGCGGTTGGCGTCAGCACGCTCTATCACCTGACCAAGAAAGGTTGGACGGATGTGGCGTTGATCGAGCGCACCGAGCTCACCGCCGGCTCCACCTGGCACGCCGCAGGCCTCCTGCCACTTTTCAACATGAGCTACACCGTGGGTCAGCTCCACAAGTACTCGGTCGATCTCTACAAGCGCTTGCCTGCGGAGACCGGTCAGGACGTGAGCTTTCACGTCACCGGGAATCTGCGCCTGGCGACCTCACGTGAGCGCATGGACGAGTACCAGAAGTACTGTGGCACGGCCAACACCATCGGTGTGCCATTCGAGATCATCACACCGAAGCGGGTGAAGGAGTTGTGGCCGCTGCTCGAGCTCGGCGGCGGTGCCGACATGGCGGCCATCGTCGGCGCCCTCTACCACCCCCAGGACGGCCACATCGCCCCGGCGGATCTCACCATGGCGCTGCGCAAGGGCGCGCGCAGTGGCGGCGCCGAGATCTACGAGAACACCGAGGCCGTCGGCATCGAGCGGAGTGTCTCTGGCGAATGGCGCGTGCGCACCGGCAAGGGCGGTGTCATCACCGCCGAGCACCTGGTGTTCGCGACCGGTAACTACGCGCGGCAGACGGGACGGCTGCTCGGCCTCAACGTTCCAGCGATTCCGGTCGAGCATCAGTACATCGTTTATGACGAATCGCCCGAGCTCAAGGCCTACCGTCAGGGCGGCGGCCGTGAGCTCGCGGTGCTGCGCGAGCCCGACACGTCCTACTACCTGCGCGAGGAGCGCATGGGCTGGATCCTGGGCCCTTACGAGAAAGGCGCCCCCGCGCGTTTCGCGGATGGGGTGCCCGAGTGGTTCGGCCGCAGCCTCTTTCCCGGCGACCTCGATCGCCTCGTCCCGCACGTCGAGGCCGCGACGCGCCGCGTGCCGGCACTCGAGCACTGCGGCATCAAGGACATCGTCAACGGCCCGATCTCCTACTCACCGGACGGCAGTCCGCTCATCGGACCGGCTTGGGGTGTCCGCAACGTCTGGCTCAACGAAGGACACAGCTTCGGCATCACCGCCGCCGGTGGCGCCGGCTGGCAGCTCGCCGAGTGGATCGTCGAAGGGGAGCCCGGCATCGACATGCTGGCGGTCGATCCGCGCCGCTTCGGTGCCTACACCGGCAAGCGCTACCTGGTGAAGAAGAACGAGGAAACCTATCGCAACGTCTACACGGTGCATTTTCCGGACGAGGAACGTCCCGAGGCGCGCCCGGCAAAGACCAGTCCCGTCTACGACAAGCTGAGCGCCCGCGGCGCGGTCTGGGGCCAGCGCTACGGCTGGGAGCGCGCCAACTGGTTCGCCCCGCGTGGGACTGAGCCCCGCGATGTCTGGAGCTTCCGGCGGACCAACTACTTCGAGCACGTCGGCAACGAAGCACGGCTCATGCGCGAGCGCGTCGGCGTCATCGACCTCACCCCCTTCACCAAGCACGAGGTCACAGGCCCCGGCGCCGAGGGCTGGCTCGATGGTCTGGTCGCCAACAAAGTGCCGGCCAAGGTCGGCCGCATGGCGCTGTCGCATGCGCTGACGAAGCGCGGCGGCATCCGCTCCGAGTTCACGATTACCAGGATCGCCGAGCAGCATTTCTACGTCGTGAGCGCGGGGGCGGCGGAGCGCTACGACGGCGACTACCTCTTCAAATCGCTCCCCGCCGACGGCTCGGTCAGCCTGCGCAACATCACCAACACGCGTGGCTGCTTCGTGCTCGCGGGACCGAAGTCACGCGAGGTGCTCGCGCAGCTCACCGATACTCCACTCGACAACACCGCGTTTCCCTGGCTCACCGCGCAGGTGATCGAGGCGGGCCTCGCCGTCGATGTGTACGCGCTGCGGGTGAATTTCGTCGGCTCGCTGGGCTGGGAGCTGCACTTTCCCATCGAGTACGCGCATCACCTGTTCGATGCGCTCTTCGAGGCGGGCAGCGCACACGGCATCGGCATGGTCGGCATGCGGGCGATGGAATCGCTGCGGCTCGAGAAGTCCTACCGCATGTGGGGCAGCGACATCACGCCCGACTACACCCCTTTCGAGGCGAGCCTCGACCGCTTCGTGCGCATGAAAAAGGGCTCTTTTGTGGGTCGCGAGGCACTCGAACGGCAGCTCGCCGCGGGTGTGCCGAACCGCTTCGTCACGCTCGAGGTGCGCGAGGTCGGCAATGCCGATCCGCTCGGCAACGAGCCGTTGTTCGACAAGAGTGGTCGCATGATCGGTCGGGCCACCTCCGGCTACTACGGTCACACGGTGCAGAAGAGCCTCGCCATCGGTTATGCGCGCGCCGAGTTCGCGACGCCCGGCACGGAGCTCGCGATCGAGATCCTCGGCGAGCGCAAACCCGCGATCGTCGTGCCCGAGTCGCCCTACGACCCCGAGAATCTGCAGTTGCGGACCTGACGGACGGCGGTGCCGGGACAGCGGGCCGGCCCGGGGGTCTCAAAACCCCCTGAAGAGAATCTCCACGGCGGCAGAGATCGCCCGGGAATGCGCCGCCACACTACCGGCATGCGCCCCGAGATCGAACTGCGACACTCCCGCGAGCTGCGGCGTCATCAGCAGGTACGCCTCGCCGTCGAGCTCGACGGTCGGCATCACGAGACCGAGCGGAAAGCTCGTGAACCCCGCCCTCTTCACGAGCGGAATCACGATGCGCGTATCCAGATCGTCGAGCAGCTCGCTCTGCACGTCCACCAACATCGGAAAGACCCATCTGCTGCGGAGATTCTTGTTCAGGTAGACGGCAAACTGCGGCATCACCACCTCAGGCCGATTCGACAGAAGGCACCGTTCTCCTTCACGTAACGGTTGTAGCCGGCCACGGCTCGGGCGTTCTCTTCGCGCCATTGCCGCCACTTCAACCGCACGAGCTCCTCGGCCAGGGCGCGCTCGAGAAGCGCGGAGAGATTGACGCGAAGCGCACGCGCGGCGTCGAGCAGGTCGCCGCGTACGCTCAGGTTTGTCGGGCGCTTCGCGCCGGCGTAGCGCTCAGATTCCACAGGTTCTCTCCGATCACTCCTGCGAAGAGCCTCTCGCTAGGCTCGCTTTCCAAGACCATGCGCACGGCTCATGCGCATGATTCGTGCGCATCCCGGTCAAAACCACCCTCTATTTCCACCGTCTTTCGCCGTATACGGGAAGTTATGTCCCCTCATGTCGCGATCAGGCAAGAAAGGTGTAAAATTCGTCATGTGGCTCTCCCCCGCAGCAAGTACGCGTTCCTGACGCTCCCGCGCTACTCGATGATCGCGCTCTCGAACGCGGTCGAGCCCCTGCGGATGGCAAACATCATCACGGGCGAGAACGTCTACCAGTGGTCGATCGTCAGCCTCGATGGACTGCCGACCCTCGCGAGCAACGGCCTGCAGCTCTCGCCTACGGTGACGCTCGAGCCGCTCGGGCCCGTCGACATCCTGTTCGTGTGCGGCGGCGTCAACGTGCAGGAAGCGGTGTCGCCGAAGATCGTGGCCGCACTGCGCCGGCTCGCGGAGCGGCGTACTCCGCTCGGCGCGCTGTGCACCGGCGGCTACGCGCTCGCCAAGGCCGGCTTATTGGACAAATACAGCGCGACGATTCACTGGGAGAACCTCTCGGCGCTGCGTGAGGAATTCCCGCGGATTCAGTTGAGCGATCAGCTCTTCAGCATCGACCGCGACCGCTTCACCTGCTCCGGCGGTGTGGCACCCCTCGACCTGATGCTGCACCTGGTGGAGTCGAAGCTCGGTGCCCGCGTCTCGCAGCTGATCTCCGAGCAGTTCATCGTCGAGCGCGTACGTAGCGATCGCGACCGGCAGTACGTGCCGCTGCGCGCGCAGATCGGCGTCAGTCACGAGAGCCTGATCAAGGTGGCGCAGCTCATGGAAGAAAACATCGAGAAGCCGCTGTCGCTCGATGAGATTGCCGCCGCGACCGCTCTCTCGCGCCGCCAGATCGAGCGGCTCTTCAAGCGGCACCTGAATTGCGTGCCGAAGCGGTATTACCTGCAGCTGCGGCTGCGTCGCGCACGGGAGCTGCTGCTGCAGACCTCGATGCCGATCATCGACATCACCACCGCCTGCGGCTTCCAGTCGCCGCCGCACTTTTCGCGTTGCTACCGGGCCCAGTTCGGCTGCCCGCCGAGTGCCGAGCGCCAGGCGCGCCAGGGCAAGGCGTCGCCGGCAACTGCGCAAAGCGTGACGCCGGTCGCCTAAGCCCCCGGCGTGCCTGAGGACGCTGTCGCTTGCGGACACGCCCCCGTCGCGAAGTAGGCAGGCTGGGCGGTATCTTTGACCTTAACATCCACCTGACAGCGGCCGCGCGAGCCGCTAAACCCCGGTCGCGCATGGAGATTTCGACAATGGCTGACGCCGACGCCGAATTCAATTTACGCGATCTCAACGACCAGGAGCTCGTCGAGCAGGTGCACGATGACCTGTACAACGGGCTCAAGGCGGAGGTCGAGGAAGCGACGCGCATATTCCTCGAGCGGGGCTGGAATGCGGAGAAGACGCTGAACGACGCACTGGTCGAGGGGATGCGCATCGTCGGCATCGACTTCCGCGACGGGATCCTCTTCGTACCCGAGGTGCTGCTGGCGGCGAACTCGATGAAGGGCGGCATGGAGATCCTGCGCCCGCTGCTCGCCGAAACCGGCGTGCCGCCCATCGGCAAGATCGTGATCGGCACCGTGAAGGGCGACATTCACGACATCGGCAAGAATCTCGTGTCGATGATGCTCGAGGGCGCGGGCTTCGAGGTGATCGACCTCGGCATCAACAACCCGGTGGAGAAGTACCTGGCGGCGCTCGAACAGCACAAGCCGGACATTCTCGGCATGTCGGCGCTGCTCACGACCACCATGCCCTACATGAAAGTCGTCATCGACAAGATGAAGGAAACCGGCATCCGCCAGGACTACATCGTGCTGGTGGGCGGTGCGCCGTTGAATGAGGAATTCGGCAAGGCGGTCGGCGCCGACGCTTACTGCCGCGATGCCGCCATCGCCGTGGAGACCGCCAAGACGCTGGTCGCTGCGCGCCGTGCCGCCGCCGGTAGGGCGCGCGCCGCGGGCGCCGCCTGACCGCTCGCGAGGCCCTGACGTGAATGCGCGCCCGCTCACCCTGATCATCGCCTGCGGGGCGCTGGCGCGTGAGATCGCAGCGCTGCGCCGTGCCAACGGCTGGAGCGCGTTCGAAGTGCGCTGCCTGCCGGCCGAGTTCCACAACCGTCCCGAGCGCATCGCGCCGGCGGTGCGTGAGGCCATCAGGGAACATCGCGCGCACTACGCACGAATCTTCGTCGCCTACGCCGACTGCGGCACAGGCGGGGCGCTCGATGCGGTGTTGAAGGAGGAAGGGATCGAGCGGCTGCCGGGCGCACACTGCTACGAGTTCTTCGCGACCGCTCCGGTGTTCGCGCAGCTCGCGGAAGCCGAGCTCGGCACCTTCTACCTGACAGACTTCCTGCTGCGTCACTTCGAACGGCTCGTGGTGGGTCCGCTCGGCCTCGACCGCCATCCCGAACTCGTCGGCGAGTACTTCCGTAACTACCGCAAGCTCGTGTACCTGTCACAGGCGCCGCGCCCGGGTGCTCTCGAAGCGGCTCAGCGCATCGCGCAGCGCTTCGGCTTCGCCTTCGAGCATCGCTCCACCGGTTACGGGGAGCTGGGCACGCGACTCGCGAGCCTCGCTGCGAGCCAGGAGACCCTGGCATGGCGAGCCTGATCGTCATCTCCTGGCGCGATATCCCCGCGCAGGTGATCGTCAAACGCGGACGCGAGACCGCCAAGGTGCAACTTTCGGCTCGCTTCCAGGAGGCGGTCGATCGCGCCGCCATGCGGGCCGGCAAGGGTAGTTCCGAGGCGTACCTTGCCGACTGGAAGCGCAGCGAGCCGCGCCCCTGCGGCGAGGATCTCCAGGCTGAGGCGGCGGCCGAAGCCGCACGTCTCGAGTCGCGCTTCAGCGATGAGGATCTCGAGAAGCTGATCCGGGCCAAGGGCCTCGCGCCCGAGGCTCCCGCCGCGGATTCCTAGGTGTACGCGATCAGACAGTGGTCGGTGCGCCACGCGCGGGGGATGAACGCTTTCTACCGCGCCTTCGAGGTGGTGCTCGTGGCACTGCATCCGGTGTGGAAACTGATCGGCTACGAGCGGCTCGAGCAGCCGGTGGCGGCGGTCGAGCGCGGCGTGAAGGGGTTGCTGTTCGACTGCCGCATGTGCGGACAGTGCATCCTGAGCGCGACCGGCATGTCCTGCCCGATGAACTGTCCGAAGAATCTGCGCAACGGTCCCTGCGGCGGCGTGCGCGACAACGGGCACTGCGAAGTGCGTCCCGAGATGAAGTGCGTTTGGGTGCAGGCGCTCGTGGGAGCCGCGCGGATTCCGGGCGGCATGCAGTCGTTGCAGAGCGTGCAGGTCGCGGTCGACCGGCGGCTGCAGGGAAAATCGTCGTGGCTGCGCGTCGTGCGCCAGCGGGTGGGTGTGACGCCGTGATCTTCGAGGACGAGCCGGTTCCGGGTTATCCGTTGCCCATCCGCCCGGGTCATACCTCCCCGGGCCGCTTCGAGCGCGTGTTGCGCGCCGGGCAGTTCGCCGTGACGACCGAGCTCGATCCGCCGGATTCCGCCGACCCGGAGGATGTCTACCGGCGCGCGCGCGTCTTCGATGGTTACGTCGACGCCATCAACGCCACCGATGGCAGCGGAGCCAACTGTCACATGTCGAGCATGGCCGTCTGCGCCCTCCTCACCCGCGTCGGCTACGCGCCCGTGATGCAGATCTCCTGCCGTGACAAGAACCGCATCGCCATCCAGGGCGACATTCTCGGCGGAGCCGCGATGGGCGTCTGCAACGTACTGTGCCTCACTGGCGATGGCGTGCAGGCCGGTGACCATCCGCAGGCACAGCCCGTGTTCGATCTCGATGCGATGACGCTGCTCGAGACGGCTCGCACGCTGCGCGATGAGCATCGTTTCCTCTCCGGCCGCAAGATCACCTGCGCGCCGCGCGTACTGCTGGGCGCGGCCGAGAATCCCTTCACGCCGCCGATCGAGTGGCGCGCGCAGCGGCTCGCGAAGAGAGTCGCCGCCGGTGCGCAGTTCATCCAGACGCAGTGGTGCTACGACGTGCCGATGCTGCGCACGTTCATGCAGCACGTGGAGGATCTCGGCCTGCTCGACAAGATCTTCATCCTGGTGGGCGTCGGCCCGCTGCGCTCCGCCAAGTCGGGCGAGTGGATCCGCACGCACGTGCCGGGCGTGCACATCCCCGATGCGGTCATCAAGCGGCTCGCGGGCGCCGCCGATCCCGCTGCCGAAGGCCGCCGGCTGTGCATCGACCTCATCCAGGAGATCCGTACCATCAAGGGCGTGCATGGCGTGCACGTCATGGCGTTCCGCCAGGAACATACCGTCGCCGAAATCATCGAACGCTCCGGTGTGCTGAACGGCCGCAAGCCGTGGTACCCGGGGCGCGACCCCCAAGCGAATACCGACAGGATGGCTTCATGACCGATACCGTGATCAGCTCCGCAACGCGCGAGGTCGTGCTCGGCCTCGAACGCCCCTTCGTCATGATCGGCGAGCGCATCAACCCCACCGGACGCAAGATCCTCGCGGCCGAGATGGCCGCCGGGAACTTCAGCCGCGTCGAGTCCGATGCCCTCGCGCAGGTCGCGGCCGGCGCCCACATGCTGGACGTGAACGCCGGCATTCCGCTCGCGGATGAGCCGGCGATCCTCGCCAAGGCAGTGCAGCTCGTGCAGTCGATCACCGATGTGCCGCTCTCGATCGACTCCTCGATCGTCAAGGCGCTCGAGGCGGGACTTGCCGTCTACAAGGGCAAGCCGCTCGTCAACTCAGTGACCGGCGAGGAAGAGCGCCTGGAATCGGTGCTGCCGCTCGTCAAGAAGTACGGCGCGGCGGTGGTGGCGATTTCCAACGATGAGACCGGCATCTCCGAGGATCCCGACGTGCGCTTCGAGGTGGCGAAGAAGATCGTACAGCGCGCTGCCGATCATGGGATCCCTTATAGCGATATCGTGGTCGATCCGCTCGTCATGCCGATCGGCGCCATCAACCAGGCGGGCCGCCAGGTGATGCATCTGCTGCAGCGCCTGAAGAACGAGCTGAAGGTGAACACCACCTGCGGGGCGTCGAATGTCAGCTTCGGGCTCCCGGCGCGCGAGGGCATCAGTGCGACCTTCCTCAGCATGGCGATCGGCGCGGGACTCACCTCCGCGATCATGAACCCGATGCACCTCGAGATCGTCAAGGCCTGCATGGCGGCCGACGTCATGATGGGTCACGACCCCGACTGTGCCCGCTGGATCCGCCGCTTCCGCGAAGCCCCGCCGCTCCAGGCCTCGGGCGCAGCCGCTGAGGCCCCGCAGGGCGCCGCGCGCGGCCGCCGTGAAGGCGGACATCGGAGGCGCAGCCAGAGCCCGGCATGAGCGAGCCTGACGCATTAGTCGTCTTCACGCCTTCGGGCAAGCGCGGACGCTTCCCGTGCGGCACGCAACTGCTGCAGGCCGCCCGCACCCTCGGGGTGGATGTCGATTCGGTGTGCGGCGGCCGGGCGCTGTGCGGCCGCTGTCAGGTGTTGGTGATGGAGGGCGACTTTGCCAAGCATGGGGTGAGCTCGCACGCCGACCATCTCTCACCGCTTTCCGCCGTCGAACAAAGTTACGCGCAGCATCGTCCGCTTCCGGCCGGTCACCGGCTTTCCTGCTCGACACAGATCCAGGGCGACCTGGTGATCGATGTACCGGCGAGCAGCCAGGTGCACCGCCAGGTGGTACGCAAGGCCGCCGACGCGCACCCGATCACGCTGAATCCGCTCGTGCACCTGCACTATGTCGAGGTACGCGAGCCCGATATGCACGATCCGGCCGGGGATCTGCAGCGGCTCCTCGAGGCGCTCAACAAAGAATGGAATTTCGGTCCGTTGCGCGCGGACCTGCAGGTGCTGCAGAAGCTGCAGGCGGCGCTGCGCAAGGG